>Ga0216309_1000039_pt1 | contig 20078 bp, 19 predicted proteins | sample Total_DNA_C_FD_161284 | JGI IMG/M metagenome (GOLD analysis project Ga0216309, IMG submission 161284) | Terrestrial sediment cell enrichment communities for BONCAT metagenomics from Utah, United States - Total_DNA_C | ecosystem: Environmental > Terrestrial > Deep subsurface > Rock core/Sediment ...
GGCTACGAAAGAATAAAAAGGGGCTTGATGAATATGAGTATAAGTTAGGAGATAAGGCACCAATCAAACAAATACATTTCTCTACAGTTTGGTTAATTGATTTGTTGCACCTAAAAAGGGGGAGAAAGCTTCTGCAAAACGCGAAAAAGGTGTGGTGCATACAAAGTGAGCTATCAGTACTGTTCTCGTGGAAATTCTCTAATTCTAAAAACTCAATGACGGATGTTCTAGACCTTCTAGAAGCGGTTGGATATATAGAAGAAAGGAAACCATATGAGGGTAAAAGATCAACGAATCAAATAGTATTGACTCCGTTTGGCGAGCGACGCCTTAAAGAGTTAAAAGATGAGCGCGAGAACAATGTAGGCAATCTGTTTAAGTTACTTGAATTGGACGAATCACAGCATAAAAAGTTCCTAGAAGTCGACGCCGCGCCCCTGCGAGATAGCAATTTGAAATCACACTACTTTATTCCACAAAAGAGCTCTTTTGCGGAATGCGGCGACTATGCGGCTATCTACGTAGTTTTCTAGCTGCGTAGTTATCAAGTTTTTAGTCCTCGGATCACCGACGCCCTCCCTATCTTGAGCTTTCGGGCGATCTCCGAGTTATTCAAGCCTTTCTTGCTAAGCTTCTTTATCTCTTCAGTTTTAAGCGATGCGGTCGGGGGCCTGCCGTGCGCCTTGCCCTGCTCTCTAGCGTGGGCGATGCCGGCTTTAACGCGCTCCCGCAGTATGTCGCGCTCGAACTCGGCGAAGACGGCGAGCATCCCCGCCATCGCTTTCCCTGCCGGCGTGGTGAGGTCTAAGGCTTCGGTGAGCGATATAAACGCTACGCCGGTGTCGATGAGTTCGCGGATTGTGCCGATAAGGTCGGACACTGAGCGTCCCCATCGGTCGAGGCGCCACACGATGATGGCGTCCACCTGCCGGCGCCGGGCGTCTTTCAAAAGTTCCTCGCGCTTCGGGCGCACCTTCGCGCCTGAGCCGATCTCCTGAACCTCCTGCGTGACCTTCCAGCCGCGTTTCTTGGCGTACTCCCGCATCGCCTTCAACTGCATAGGAAGCGTCTGTTGGTCGTGGGTGGAAACGCGGGCGTAGAGCGCGACTTTCATAGGTGTCCAAAAACCCTCTAAAAATGAGCCTTCAATATGCTCGGTTTTACGGGCTTGCAACAAGCATAGCAGGCGGCGTCCGAAAAGAGTAGTTATTGGACAGGCGTAGCAAACTGCTCTAAGCTAAATGGGTCGAAGGATTCCTACAGCAATGCCCAAAACTAACGCCCCGAAAATCGAGTATGTCGTAGTCGCGCATCCTTACGCTATGCTCGATAACGATCTGCCGACTATGATGAGCCTCGTCTATCAACTGCTCGCTAAAGAGGGTATCGCTCCCAAGCAGCCGTTGTTCGTTAGCTATTCTGATGACGCGGTAAAGCCGAAAGGGAAGCGTGTGCGCCGAAAACGGCAAAAGTAGTATGCAAGAAAGCCACTCCTCGCAGGTGGCTTATTGAAAGGGGAGGGGTTGAGTTATGAGTGATGACTTAGAGCTAAAAGAGCAGGGTGATTTACCGGAGAGGGAAGTTGAGGCTGTTGATACGGAAGAATTTCCTGATGAGGATGAAGCATATTACGCGAGCGCGTCTTTACTCATTCACAATTATCTGCAATCAGAGAAAGGCCACGAAATAGCTAAGCAGGTTCTCGATCTGATTAAGGACATCAAACGCTCGACCCTCGACAGAAACGTCGAGCAGGACAAAGCTAATGCCGAGCAGGCGCGGCTACGAGAGGAGCGGCTACATAGGTTCTACGGGTGGGTGCTCGTTTCTCAGAACATCGTTTTCGCATTAACCATCGTAACGGCTAGCATACTCACCTACATGGGTAAGTTTGACTCTACGCTTGCCGTTCTATTCGGCACTCTGGTGGGTTATTTCTTTGGTAGAAAAACCTCGTCTAAAGACGATTAGGGTTATAGAACAAAAATACCGCGTTCTCGTTTACAATGGCCGCCGTACTTTGTTTTTCTCACACTCTTAGAAAGCGACGGATCATGCATGTCACGAAAGAAAAAGGCCGCGGCAACGCCGGGGGAAGCTGTACCCGCTACTGAAGTACCTGCGGCGGCTGCAATCGTGCCTCCTGGGGCTGCCGGCGAGGAGCCGACGCCGCTAGTTGATCCAGACATCGCAGTAAGGCTTAAGAACATACGTGAGCAGCGCGAGGTCGTCGGACCGCTCGTGATGTTCCTGCGCTCGATAGGATGGAGCCTCGACCAGCTCGAGTTCGGGATGCGTGAGTGGCGCGTGCCGAAATCTCCGTCTGAAGCGACAAAGCGGGAGCGGGGGAATTCGTTCGACGGCTTCCCGTGCGACGTGGCCGTTTTCGATAGCGTGGCGCGGAGAGGCGACCCGCAACACCTGCTCATTATCGTAGAGGCCAAAACCCCTGATGAGACGGCTGGGGTGGCTCAGCTCGAAACGTACATGGCGCTAGAGCCGTACGTACAGGTGGGCGTCTGGGTGAACGATGCGGACCCGTCCGCGGCGGCCGTGTTCGTGTATCGGAACGAGCGGGGGAACTTCGTGCGCCGCCGGCGGCTGCTCGCCGATATGCCGCGGCCTGGGGAGAGAATCAGCGAGGAGCAAAAGCGCCTCACGTTCAACGACCTCACGATCCCCAGCGAGCAGTCGATACGGAAGGCTATCGAGGACCTGCTGGATCGCGTGGTCATTGACGATCCGAACGTCACGCGGCGCGAGGAACAGCTCGACCAGCTATGCAATCTCTTCCTGCTCAAGCTGCACAGCGACAAGCGCGCGAAGCTGCGGGCGACCGAGCCGCCGACGTTCCGACCGCTTGAGTCGGTAGCGCGGACGGCTGAGGAAATCAGGCAGGAGTTTCAGACGTTCGTCACCATATACCCGGATACGTTCACTACCACACAAGATAGGGAGCTTCGACTCTCCGACCAGACGATCTACAACAGCGTGGAGCGGCTTGCTCCGTACCGCCTCATTGACGTTGGCGTTTCCACGCTCGCCCTCGGATTCCAAGTGCTGCGCGCCGCGGCTCTCAGGCAAGGGGAGGGTCAATACTTTACGCCCCAGCCGATTATCGAGGCGGGCGTGCGGCTGTTGAAAATCGAGTTGGACGACCTGGTTATTGATCCGGCCTGTGGGACAGGCGGCTTTCTCATAGAGGTTCTGTTGCAGATGCAGCGCAGGCACCCCGACCAGCAAACGGAGCTGTCACGGTGGGCGCAAACGAACATCTTCGGGATAGACAAGGATCGGATTGGCGTAAAGCTCACCAAAGCGATCATGCAGATAGCGGGAGACGGCTCAGCTCATTGCGTGCGCGGGGACGCGGTACGCACGCACCTATGGGCGAGGGAATACCCGCACCTCAACCAGCCGGCATTCGCCGACGGCCGTTTTTCGGTTGTCCTCACCAATCCGCCGTTTGGCAAGAACCTGAAGGTGAGCGCCACGGACGCCCGCCTTGCCGGGCTCGATATAGCCGCGACAAGGAATGGCGAGTACCGTGACTTGGAGATCGGGTTGCATTTTCTCCAGCGGGCGCACCAGATGCTCCGCCCTGGCGGGCGCGTCGGCATCGTCCTGCCGGAAACCTACTTCTTTTCCCCGCAGTACCAGTTCCTCTTTGACTGGATACAGCCCCGGTTCCGGCCTCTGGTGGTCGCCAACGTGCCGATGGAGGCGTTTCAAGGCTTCTGCCGCGCCAAGACGAACTTTTACGTGTTCCGAAAGATTGGGTGAGCTGCTATGTCACGCGAGAACGAAACCGCTGAGGAAGTGGTTTTTTTGAATCCCTTTACCTGCGGCATCTACAAGGACGGCGGGGCGCGCTACAAGATAGACCCTGCAACGGGACGCCGGACGGATGAGATAGACAACGAACTCGGCGAGCAGGTCGGTTTGCTGCTGAGCGACGCGGACGTGCCGGGCGCGGTGCGGGTCAATATCGAGGACGTGTTTAGCAAGCGGGTGCTCGTGCCTCGCTACTACGACACGCGTTGGCTCGATGACTTTAAGGTCTTGCTAGAGCGCGAGGGGTTGGAATCTGTCAGCCTGGGCGAGCTGGTGGATACCGGGGTTATCACGGTCAGGGGCGGGCACGGCAGCCCGAGCAACGACAGGCGCTCGGGAAATATCCCTTACGTCAAGGTATCTGATATTCGGAGCCTGCGGATCAACGTGAACCCGACGAACCTCGTCACGCAGGAGGTAGCTGAGTCGTTCTGGCGGGGCGGCGACAGCGGTCTGAGAGCATGGGATGTTATCACGCCTAACAGAGCGAGCAGCAACATTGGCGAGTTCGCGGTGATGCTTCCCGGCGAGGAGCGGATCGTCATTACGAAAGAGGTGTTTATCCTCCGGGTGGTCGGCGGCCATGATGCGGGGTGGAGTCCGTTTTACCTGCTGTGGGCGCTGTGCCTGAAGGCCGTGCGGAAGCAGTGGCAGCGGGTGGCGCTCATGCAGACCAATCGGGAAGATGTGAGTAGCAGATACCGCGAGATTCTTCTCCCGGTCCCTCATAATGCAGAGTGGGCGGAGGCTGTGTCAGCGCCTTTCCGGGATTACTTCACGACCTTAGCGGCGGCGAGAACGGCGTTTGTGACCTCACTGTCAGAATCCGGGTACGAGTACATCGCGAGCGCTCACTCGGTCGGGAGCATTGCCGTTGAGCCTGCCGCGGACGAGGACGACGCAGACGACGAGGCGGACTCCTGAGCGAGCCGAGGGGCTACAGGTCGCTACTCGTCGTTGCCTTCGACGTATGCGCCGCGGACGTGGAGAATGTGAACCTTCTTGCCGCGAACGGTGAAAAGCACGCGGTAGCGGCCGGCAATCATCTGGCGGATTTCCTCGTCAAAATCGTCGTTCTCCGGCGCGAGCGGGAAGCCGACGGGGACGGTCGCAAGCTGTTTCAGGACCGCAGAGCGCAGCTCGCGCAGCCACTTTTGAGCCTGCGGCCTGCCCCATACACGACAGCCCCAATCATACGACTCTTGTATATCTGACTGTGCCGGCTCCTCGAAGATAACGGCGTACTTTTTCATTAATCCTCGGGGATGTTGTTGGTGGCGAAGAACTTCGTAAAGAACTCCTCAGCCGGCTTGCCACGATGAGCTTTCATGCTTTCGAGGCCGCGCCGGATTCCTTCGACAGCCTCCATGCGGTCTTTTAGCTCTAGGAGCTTCTGGTAGCTCTCGGCGTCCTGCACGACCAGCTCGGCCTTGCCGTTCACCGTGAGCACGATAGGCTCCTTCGTCTTCTTCAGTTGACGTGTCAGCTTTGAGCTGTCCCGCTTGAAAGTGCTCAGGCTCAGGATGTCACGCGCTAGCTTCATGGTGTTCATGCTCCCTGGATGTTGCTAAATTAATACTAAATTCGACAACTTCAGGATAGGGCATCAATGTATGGCCGTCAAGAGGCTATTTTAGGCGGCAAGTGAAGCGGAAGGCTTATTGTCGCTCCGGGCATCTATCAAAATAATGTTCTCTGCCTCGGTTAGTTTTAGCTCCCGTAGAATCCGAGTCACACGATCCAGTTCTTCTTGATAAAAGTACAGAATTACCTTTAATGATTTCTTCGTATTGTTTGCCTGCTCATAGACTTCAACCTGCTTCTCTAGGTTGCGCTTGAGCTGCGTATTTTTCGCTAGCTTGAACTCTACAAGCGACTTGTCTCTACTACCTCGCGAGATTTTGAAATCTACCGCGCCGCGGCCGTTGTTGACCTCTCGGTTTACGTCTGACGGCGTTGCACGCCAGGTCAACCGATACAGGATTTGTATATCTTCCTCGCGCTCGATGGGTTTTCCCTTTAGGTAGAACAGGCGGTAGCCATCCTTGTTCTCTATCACGTCCTTAAGGAACATGACGCGCTCGTAGGCTTCCGCGTAGGTATCACCGGCAAGGTTATAGAAGTCAGTGAGTTGAGCAAGGGCTTCACTGAGGAGCTTGAATTGATCGTGATAAAGGAGCTTGGACTGCGCTACCTTCCACGAGCTGATGTTCTGGGCGTCGTCTCCGTGATCCTCCTTATATCTGATGTAGTAGTCAATGATCTCGGGGTACTCCTTGAGGGTGTGCGCGGCTGCTTCGCGCTTAGCCTTCTTCGTCTCGTCAGGCTCTCCATCTTTGTCTTTGGGCAGTACCTTCAAGAAGTAGTTATTGACCTGTGCTCGGAGCGCGTCGTCAGAAATCGCTCTTGGAATTACTGCAAAGTTATCTAATAGATCGGGCTTGCTGATCCAGGTGTCGTCCCTCGTCAGCATATCCTTCGGCGTGAGCAGCACGTAATCCCCGTCGAAAGATGGCAAGTCAAAAACACCTCGTTCCCATGTTTCCGTTTCGTAGTTGAACCGCACCTTATCAACCTTGATCTCCCGTCTGAACTCCTCGCGTATGTATGCTCTGGCGAAGTCTTGGGTATAGTCGAGTAAAAAGCCGTGGATGAGGTTCGTGGTGAAGTCACTTATGTTGTCCTTACCGACGCCATCCCCGATTAAGCAAAGCTTTTCCAAGTGGCTGCCGCGCGTAATTCGCTCTTTACCGAAATCAGTAAAGACGCGGTGCAAGTTTCGGTGGAGTGCTGCGGCAAAGTCTTGCCCCAAGCCACTCCCTTTGTTGCTCGTCGCAGAGAAGCCAAGCCAGTTCTGCTTGATCTCGGGGAACCTGTACCACGCCCTAATCAATCCTGGGTCTAGCTCTGGGTTCGTAGATTTATCTCGCAGGAATCGAAGGTACTTAATGATCTGGTCGTGTAGCTGCTGATACTCCGCCTTATCGCTGTTAAAAAGCAGGAAGGGATCAATAAAGAGCGGCAGGTCTGCGAGGAGGGAAACGTTGAAAGCGCCGTACTCTTCTATGACCTCCGACGGAACCTCGAAGAAGTCAGAAAAATACTGGTTCATGGCGCGGTAATATATCACTTATCATGCAATCGTTGCGACAGAATTTCATGTATAGCACTTCCTTTTGCCGCAAAAGAGGACCTCCCAACTCTACCTCGCTTCAAAGTAAGTTATTTTGAGCTTTTGCGGGTGGTGGGCCGCTTCTTTTTTGCAGTTGATTTGGTTGAAGGTTTTTGCTTAGAAGGAGAGAAGAAGAATTTTTCAAGATGCTTATCGCAGAATACTGCCGAAGCCATGACACAAGTCCAATCTTTTTCAACAATGGCGGAAGCGGCGGCTATTTCATATCGATGCTTTAAGTAACCCTTAGCCCTCATCCCTTCCGCAACCATCTCGCGAACAGTCTCTTCTGCTTTCTTTTTAGATCCAAAACAAGAATAGGTGAAGATAATACCAGCACCCTTATCCGCCGGTACGGTAATACCAATCCCCACGGCAGCAGAAATCTCTCGACCTACTTTTTTTGAGCTGATCGCTTCGTAGATTGTGGGTATAAGCAAGCCCTCTCCCTTGATAGGTTCTAGGCCGGCGGGAAGATGGTAAACGGGAATACCGGGCGGAACAATGCTAGTGACTCTGATTAGATTAAAGTCAGCTATCCTTGCGTCTCTAAGCGCATTGTCAAAGGCGTTTAAGGCTTGGCCTCCGATTCCGGCTCCGGCAGTGAGGAATACCTTAGTCGTATCAAACCACATTAATGGTTAGCCCCCCATAGATAGCACGAGATATGTACAACATTACTCAGCAGGATTTTCTTGATAGGGATACCACCAATCCCGACGGTTGTTAGGAGATGTTTCTACGTTTATATGCTTTCTTTGCACATACTCGTACAGTCCCCATTCCGAAAGTTCAGTGCCGATGCCGCTACATTTAACGCCGCCCCAAGGGGTTTCAGGAAAGGCCACATTGACATCGTTAATCCAAACCATTCCAGACTGGATGGTCTTAGCGATCTCCTGTCCTTTTTCTAGGTCAGAAGTCCAGACGGAAGCCCCTAAGCCATACGCGGACTTATTCGCTAACTCAACAGCTTCTTGCGTGTCAGCAACAGTAACGATAGGCAAAACGGGGCCAAAACATTCTTCTGTCATGAGCCTCATTGAAGATGAGACATTCGTTAGCACTGTGGGGGAATAGTAATAGCCATTGGAATGATCTATACGCTTACCGCCAACTAACACAGTCGCCCCCTTAGATACTGCGTCGTTAACTTGTTCCTCTACCGTTGCAAGTTGTTCTGCGCTAACGACAGGCCCGTAATCAATCGTGATGCGTAAAGCCTTTGTTTTATCAACAATTCGCTTTATTAGCTCATCGGCAATTTGCTGATGCACATAAGCCCTGTTCGCACTGACGCAAACTTGGCCGGAGTTGCAAAAGGCTCCCCACACAAGCCCGTTTGCAGCCAATTCGAGATCAACATCAGGCTCCACGATGGCCGGATCATTACCGCCTAATTCGAGGCTGCATTTTTTCAATCGCTTACCGCATTCCGTTGCTATCTCACGTCCAGCCGAAACGCTCCCCGTGAAGGAGATCATATCTATTCCTTCATGCTGAACTAACATTTTCCCCACCTCTCCATCCCCTGTAACGATATTCAGCACGCCGGGGGGTAGTCCTGCTTCTTCAAATAATTTACCAATCTCAAGTCCGACAAAAGAAGAGTATTCAGAGGGCTTAAAGACGACTGTGTTTCCGGCCACAAGTGCAGGCGCAATGGCCCAGATCGGCAACTCCAGCGGGTAATTCCACGGCTTAATCGCGCCAACGACACCAACAGGCTCGTAGACAACGCTGCTTTTCTTGGTAGACCATAACTGCTGATTTAACTCGGGAGTCGTAGGCGCGAGAAGGCGGGGCGCTTCCTTTGCAAAGAAGGCTATCATGTCAGAAGTCTCTATCACCTCAACGTCAGCTTCGGGGAGGCGCTTGCCCATTTCCGTCATGATTAGCTTTTTAAGTTCTGTTAATTGTCCTGGTTCTCCGTAGCGCGCAACTATTAAATCAACGACTTTCCCTAAGACTTCAGCTCTTGCAGAGACATCAAGCTTACTCCATGCGGGAAGCGCGTTCCGTGCCGCCGTAACTGCCGCGTCAATCTCAGCTTCGCTCGCTTGGTACACCGCGCCAAGCTGCTCACCCGTTGATGGGTTAATAGCGTCAAAGGTTTCTGTTCCTTCAACCCACCGGCCATTGATGTACATTTGAGCTTTCATTTGAGTCATTTCTCCTTGCTTGGCTAATTTCGCTTTATCGGTGCGCGATGTCTCAGGAGTCTTTAGCTAGAGTATCTTGCCTTTAGCTGGCGTATTTTGTCTTTGATGCGATCCCGCCAGATCAATGTTATCAAGCCTCCGAAGACTACAATATAGACTCCTGCGTATTCAAAAAAGTCGCCTCTTTTATCTGGCATATCGGCATCTATTGAGATTTTGAGGCGTTCTGTAAAGTGACCTATCACAATGAACAGAGGTAGAGAAATAGCAGTAGCAATGAGTGTAAATAAAACTTTTTTCAATCGGTCCTTTCGCTCAATCAACTGCTCAGTCTCTTCTTGAAGCTCACGATGCTTCAGAGATAATTTCAGTCGCTTGCTTCTTTCTGGTGTAGTTCTAACAGGCGACGACCACACGACATCATCATATAACTTATCAACACTAGATTTAGCAGGCTCCCAAGAGTTGTATACCTCGACTAAGGCTTGTGAGTAAAAGATTGTTAGAAACATGGTATGCAGAAAGCTACCATCTGCAAAGATTTGTTTATCATCACAAATCCACCGTAAAGCCTTGAATGTAGTATGAATTTCAGGGACAAGTAGCCAGTCATCTTTAGGATTAGGTTGCGTTCTACGGGGAGCCATCTTACGGATCATTACATAAGCATGAATGACCTTGATGGTGTCTATATGGCTGCCCCAAGTACCATCAACTTGATTCTGCTCAAAATAAGTACATGCCTCTGTTATTGCAACCTTAATTGAGTTTAAGAGCTCTTTATGTTCCTCTTTGAGATTAGGTTTGTTCTCACAGTAAGCGTGAAATAAAGCTAACGATTCAATGACTTCTGCCGTGGTGAAGTAATCATCCCACCAACAAGTAACGATGTCCTGCGTCTCTCCTGCGCTTATTTGAACGGTTATACTTTTTTCGGTTTTGATGTGAAGCAGATACTTTACAATTTCTGTTGCTAAATCTTTAGGTTCAGTGCTGTAAAACTTTTGTATCGCCTGCTCATAAATATCCGGATAGTGCTCCCTGATATAGATCATCGTGATGACGATTTGAGCAATATCCGCAGGGCCAAATGGATATTTAACGTCGGTTTCCCATTCATCGAATCTACAATGAAGCCAATAAATGGCGGTCTTCGCTGTATCAAGTATTTCCTGCTGCTTCTCCTCGCTAAATTCTGCTCTGTACTTGGAAAGGGCTATTAACAAACTTCTCGTTACGACAGCAGTATCCCAAGTGACTTTTTCCCAACAGTAGTAGGTTTCATTCCTTCTTTGATCGTCACATTTCTTCTCAAGCAGCCACCTGGCAACTGTTGCGCTTTTGCTTTTAATCTCTGCTTGTAACTCGGGTTCTTCATTACAGGCTCTAAAGATTTCAGCAGCTTCAGCAAGAGAAATAATAGTCAGCGCTGACTCCCATACACTACCGGCCTTCTGAGCCAATACTGAGTGCTCATCATTACTAAGAAGCCACTCCGCTACCCTTTTGATGTATTTCCTGCGAAGGATTTCTTGTAGTGTGTCCGAATAAGGGGCAAACGGAAGTGAGTCCATTTTCTCTCCGAGAGAGTGAGCTTCGGATGGTGCGGCGCGCACTATATCATGAGAAATTAGTGTTTTCGAGAAAATTTACCGCCGTGGATATGGAGGAAAGGGATAGGTTATCCTTTGCAACCTCTGCCTGTTCCTTACTCATCATCCTTGGCTAACAGCTCCCTTATAAAGCTATTGCTGCTGGCTCCGGGCTGCTTCAGCGGCGATATGACCGGCAAAGCTTGTAACGAACGTCGTGAGGCTGGTCATTTCGCTGATCGTAGAATAGGTAGGATTTTAAATGAAAAGAGTAGGGGGCGACCCCTACTCTCCGCGCTCCTTACGGAAGCGCGTTAGTACCTTGCTGAACGGGCCTTGCTTGAAATAGAGATCGCGCTCGACGGTCAGGCCGTTGACGCTGACGCTTTGCAGCTCGGTGAGGCTGAAGTTGCCCCACTCCTCGAAGTCTCCGATCACGTAGCCGAAGAAAATAAAGTCTTCCTCCTCCTGCTGGCCTTCCGTTACAAACCACGTCCAGCGCCCGGCGGGAAAGAAAAACTTGGCGTACACCTTCGGGTCTTTGTTGCCCTCTTGGGCGTAGAGCTTGGGCAGCTCCGCGCGCAGTTCGGGCGTTAGCAGTTGCATGCGCTTTTACTCCTTTTTCCTGTATTCGGTTTGGAAGGTTAGGAGTGAAGCGTAGAAGACCCTGGGGGTAAGTCAACGGTGGTTTTCAAAACTTCCGTCCAGCACGCACGGGCAAAGTAGAGAGTCCCGCGCGTGCTTCTGCGTCGCCCCCTCTCTTCAGGGCTAGACAGATACCTGCCAGCGAAACGCTCTCACGGCTTGCCTGTGCCGCTCCTGCGAGGTCGTGGGTTACACGTCGCGGCGGTCGGACGGAGACAGTAAGCAGATTGATAAAAACGTGCTTCCTGCAAAGGTAAGTAAAGCGCGGGCGGTTGAGGGGCGCAAACGTCAGGCCGGAACGAGAGAAGCGGGCTTATCGTCCTTTGCCGTGTGGTAAATCTCGGCATAGATCGGGTGCGGCTCGTCAAGCGAAAAATGCTCCCGCGATGCGAACAGGAAGAACTTTTGTAGCCTGTCCGGGATCGCCTCGTGCGCGAGCGCCCGGAGGCTGTCGGCGCGCGCCTGGGTGAGCGTGACGGTCACGACGCGGAACCAACGGACGTTAAACTTTTTCTCCTGCTTCTGCTGCTCAAGATAGTTGCAGTAGGCGCGTAGCTTGTCCTCGAAGGTGCGGCGGGTCGTGGTGCTGCGGTCGGCTTCGAGCGCGAACGAGAGGCGGTTTGATCCTTCCGGCCGCTTGGTGTTGGTGAGGGTAAAGAATCCGTCCGGGCAGACGGGCAGGCGTACTTTCCTGCTGCCATCTAAAAAGGTCACGTCATCATAAATCCCCTTACCCTCCCGCCATTCGGAGAGCTGCAAGTGACTCGCGCGGCTCGCAAGCAAAAGGGTCGCGTGAATATCTGAGACAAAGAGCGTGTGGTTGAGAAAGAGCGGCTTCAGCTCGTTGGCGCGGAAGCGCGCCGGCACGTCGTCTATCGGGATAAGTCCGATATGCGCGAGGTACTGGAAGCCGGCCGTGCCGATGGTGTAGATGTGCTTCTGATTCGGATTCGGGAACGTGATCCGATACAGGTACTTCTCGGCGGCAAGCTGCAAGATGCGCACGTTAAGCGCCTGCCTGAGCCGCCCCGTCAATGCTACCAGGTGGTCAATCGTGACAAAGCGCAGCTCGTGGCAAATGCGCAAGATGTCGCGGTCGCTGTCCAGTAGCTTGATCGTCATATTCTCAGTGATAAAAGTCGTCGGGTTCTACGGCGTCGGGCTTCAGGGGCGTAGGGGTCACGTTCGGTGCTGAAGTATCAGCTATCTCGTCCCCTGATGATAGCGTCTGGGGCATCGGATACAGAGCGTCCAGCCGTTCGAGGAACGGTCGCCGCATTAGGTCTTCAAGGTAGCTCCGACCCAAGAGCCCCAGCCCATACTCCTCCACATCCGCCGTCGTGCAGTAGAGGTTCCGCTTCCCCGTCCTGCGGAGTATGAACCGACGCTTCTTCAGGCCGGGCACGCTGTCAATCTCGTCGCGCAGGTCGCGGTTCTTCCCCGGCGTGCTGCCTTCAAGGACGGTGGCTGCGTCCTTCCTGCTCGTGCCGCCGAAGGCTATCCGCGTATGGCACGCCTTGAGCGCGTTCTGCACGTCGCGGTCGAGGTCGTCGAGCGCGTGGTTGATGAGCCACATATGCAGCCCGTACTTCCCTCCCTCCTTGAGCATCATGGCGAACTCGGGGGTGGCGAAGTTGTGGAACTCGTCTATCACGAGGTTGAGGCCGGGAAGCCTCTTGGCATCCTGCCTACTCCTGCCCTTGATGATGCTCCACAGCTCGTCCGTGATGAACGTGCCGAGGATGTCGCGGGCTTCGGGCGAAAGGCGGTCGGGCGTGTCCTTGAGGTTGATGATAAGCGACTCGCCGCGCTCCACTATCTCCCTGAGGTCGAGGTGGATCGGTGCTTCGAGGATTCTCTTTACGGGCGGTTCGAGAAGCACCTTCACGAGACGGGTCGCGGAGGACTGCATCATGGACACGTATGCGTTGTCCTTCTTCCCCGCCGTGAGCATCTCCCACTCGTCGCGCATTTCCTCGGACGCGCACCGGGCCATGATCTCGTCCCGCTCTGCGAAGAGGCGCGGGGTCGTGAAGGACTGAAGCGCCGTGACGGGCAAATCCTGCTCGATGGTGACGTAGAGCAGGACGCGCATGATGCGCTCGGCAAGCACCGCGCCGTCGCCCTGGAACTTCCCCGCCTTGAGCATGGTCTTGAGGATGCGGGAAGCGCGGGCGTAGATGCGGTCGTGGGTCTTCCCTTCTCTCATGAGGAAGGGGCTGAATCCCACCTCGCTCCCCTCGTCGGTCGCGTCGAGGAAGCGCACCCCGCCCATGTGCTTGTGGGCGCACCACGCGGTGATGTCCTCGTAGAGCTGTTCGTTGGGGTCGAGGACGACCACGCCCGCCTTGCCGATGAGCTGACGAACCGCGTGCTCGACGAGCTTGCTCTTGCCGAAGCGTGACGCGCCGATTATCTGGACGTGCGTGATGCGGTCCTCGTCGTCGAGGTGTACCGGGGCTCCCCCGTCGTCGCCGATATGCAGCCCCTCATGCTCGCCCTCTAGCGCGGCCATCTTGACGGCATACACGATAGGCTCGGTGAGAGTGGCCGCGTAGTCCTTCACCTCGATGGTGTCGTCGGGTCCCGGCTCCGCGGGGAAGATCAGCGTGCGGCCGAGCAGCTCTGCCCGCTCGTCGCTGCCCTTCTTCCGCCATACGTCGCTGAAGAGGGTGCAGACTCGGTGTTTATGCCATTCGAGCGGGTGACGCTCTTTGGGGACGTTGAAATACTCGTTTAGCTTTGCGAGGTTGGGCCGCCAGGAGAACTTGAGAATCACCCTCCCCTGCTTCCACAGGGTCGTCTGGTAGTCCTCGCGATACTCCCGCCACTCGTATTTGAACACCCTGAGCTTCCAGACGTGTTCTCCGCCGAAGATCGCGGGGGGCAGCGAATCGGGCGGGTAGTGCTTCCATAGTCCGGTAGGGACGTGTTCGAGGTACACATCGCCCACTGTGTCTAATCTGCCGAACACGTAGTAGATGCCAAAGAAGAGGTAGAAGAACGCGACCGCGGCGAGCGCGGTCACGAGGAGCCACCACCAGAACGAGAGAATCAGGAAGAGCGCGAACGACACCGCGAGGAAGGCGGCGAATGTCACCTTCCCGAGCAGCGTCACGGGACGCCACACCAGCTTGTCGAACTCGTCGGTCATGCTTTTCCTGGGCGAGCTTTCGAGATCGCCGTAAAGGACGCGCGCCGCGCCGTGCGCCCGTTACTCCGCCGTTGCCCGCAGCGGTCAGCGGAGTTGGCGGTCGGTCAGGCCGCCAAGCGAAGCGCAGGCTACCCTAGTGCCGGGCGTGACGTGGATGCGGAACGCCCCGAAGCGGCAGCGGAGTCGTTTCATACGGGGACGTATGAAACGAGGCAGTAGGGTAGCCTGCGGTAAGCAGGCAACGGCGGAGCGTCGTTATAGCGTTGTTATTGCTGTATTTCCCGCGCCCCAAGGATTGCACGCGGTATTGCAACGGCAGCAAGGCACGCTGCAAGAGTCTATGCGTCGGGGGTGGCCTGCTGTGCCGTCTCGTGCTGCGCCCTGAGGTGGTCGCAGATTTCCGCTTTTACCGCTGACTCAAACATCTTCCGGGTGATGGTGGCGGTAAAATCCTTGTCCTTCCAATCGTCGCTCGCCATTAACATGGCCTGGTAGTAGTTCGTTAGCTCGATCCGCTCTTGCTCCGGCAAGGCGTTATAGAGACTGAATCCCAGCTCAACGCGGTCGCGGTAGGCGCTCTGCTCAGCCTGCTTCTTGGCCTCGGCGCGCTCCCGCTCCTCCCGCTTTTTAATCTTCGCTTGGTCGAGGGTATAGCTGACTACGGCTCGGTCAACGTAGTTGGCAATTGCCCCGAACGTGGCAATTTTAAAGTTCGTTTTCTCGGCTTCGGCTTTGGCAAAGTCCACGATGTAGCGCGCGACGGCCTCGCCATGACTCGCTACGATTTGGTCAGCCAGGTCGCAATGCTTTTTCGACGGCTTCGTAGTCGGCCTGTCCGCGCCGAAAAATACCTGCTGGAAATACGCGATCAGCTCGCTCCCCTTTTGCCCTGCCTCTGTAACCTCGCTATTTGCCTCTGTACGGCTCTCAGGCGGGCGATTTTCTTTTGAGTGGGGGTTTTCCTGGCTCTCACTAGAACGAGGCGTAGGAGCGGCGTTTTTTGCCCTAGCGCGTCCCCTCTTAACGATAAGCTTGTAGTCTTTGCCGTCTGCGGTCTTTTCGAGCGTCGCGCTGGCGATGGTCGCGCCGTTGCTGAGGGGCGCATTTTCGAGTTCGGCAACGGCCTTTTCGAGAATGCGCTTTCTGGCTGACTGGTAAGCGTATTCCTTCCCTTCCAAGCCTAGATCGCCGAATAGCTCTTTGGTGCGGCGTTCGTAGGTGGCAATATCCCGCGACAGTATGCGGTCGAGCTGGGTGTAGAGAATCTGCGCGACCTCGCTCCTGAATCCCAAAACAACGTCGAGCAGGACGGGTTTGGTGTGATTCCTTTCGAGGTTGGCTAGGATCGCGTCGTTGAATCTGAAGTAGCCTTCGGCGCGGGTGGTGTGGCCGTCCTGCTTTGTCCTGACGATCTTGAGCTTGTCGAGTATGCGGAAGCCTTCGAGAGTGTCGTTGGTTTTTCCTTTGGCCGCGTCGTGGTAAGCGTATGTCCACAAAAACGACGTGGCATACAGGCGAGCCAGCGAGTCGGTGAGGGTTTCCGATGTCCTAGTCCCCCACCCCTTGCCGAGAATCTTCGATAGCTTCCTGAGTGAAAAATAGGTGGCGTCGTCGGAGCGCCCGTTGTCGTCGTGGTACTTGATGAGGGCGTAGTAGGTGCGCTGATCCTCAGTCGTCAGGACGCCGCGCGCCGTTGCTGAGATTTCGACTTGGGCGGTGATTTTGTCGCCGTTGTCGAGAGTGATTTCTTTTGCCAGGACTCGCGGCTTAGGGTCGTTCTTCGACTTGGCCGGCTGCCAGATTGCCCACTGCTCAAGGTTCAGCTCGGCGCGGACTTTTCGCGCCGGCTCGATGGCCGTTTCTTCGATGGTGGCGGGGGCTGTTCCCTGGTGATCCATACAAGCTGCTTGGTCGGTCGCATAATAGGTTCTTTTCCCCTTACCTCCAAGAAAAAAACAAAAATGAACCTCACACACAAAATCACCCTCCCGGTCTGCGCGTCGGATAATGCCCTAGTGTGTGTTAGAAGTAAGTTAGAAAAGACTTAGAAACACTTAGAAGAACTTAGAGGATTTAAAACTAACTTGGAGGCTCATATTACAAGGGTTTTTCAAAACAGCCTTGTTTCTCGCGCACCAAATTTTTGTTTCTCGCGCACCAAATTTTTGTTTCTCGCGCACCAAGTTTTTGTTTCTCACGCACCAAGTTTTTGTTTCTCACGCACCAAGTTTGCTGGTGCGTATGAAACAAGAGAGGGGATAGATTGGGGTTGTGCGTATGAAGTGAGTTTTGTTTCTCACGCACCAAAAATTTACCGCCCATGCATCAAGAGCGGGGGATAGATTACCGCCTTTCGAGCCTTCCCTTGCCTGTCAGCCAAACGGAAAATCCGCCTCCCTTGCAAGCCCTCGCCGGGTTGCTATCGTGCCGCTAGAAGCTCTCGGAAAATCCAAAAAGGCGAGGTGTCAGGCATGGGCGAATATGTGGACTTCAAGGCACTCAAAGCGGCGGTTACGGTCGAGGCTGTGGCCGCCCGCTACGGGGTGGAGTTGCGCCAGGTGAACGCCTCGCACAAGCGGGGTAAATGTCCCTTCCCGGCGCATCCGGCGGGGAACGAAAAGGAGTCGTTTTCGGTCAACGTCGAGAAGCGAGTTTGGATATGCCACTCGGCTCCCTGCGCGAAAAGTCGCAAGGGGAAAAAGGGCGGCGACGTGATCGAGCTGGTCGCGGCGATGGAAGGGTGTTCGCTCAGAGACGCCGGGCTAAAGCTCGCCTCGTGGTTCCCGCTGGTGGGGCAATCGTCCCCACAGGGCGAGGAGCCAGTAGGAGAGTCGGTCGCCGCTTCTGTACCTTCCGCACCTTCGCCGGCGCAGGTCGGGACGGTCGCCGCGGCTGGTGACAGGTACGGCGTGTTCGCGCCGCTCTGCGAGTGGATTGAGGGGCAGCTTAAAAACGACTCGTTGGAGCCGTTCGAGCGAGTTTCATTCGAGCGCGTTTTAGTGAAGGCTAGGGCGCTAGCGAAGGGATGAGAAACGTTATCGGACGTTTTGAAAAGTCCGCCCATTCGGGCGACTTTTCGCTATTAAGCTACGCGCGTAGTCGGGTAGCTATTTCTGCTTCTTTAGCCACTCGGTAAACAGTTCTTCTATAAGGTCGCTGAGGTCGCGCTTGGTGACAATCTCCTGCATGACGGCGCGGTGCGTGTCCTTCCGTATGTAGGCGCTGATCTGCGTGTAGTCCGGGTTATTCCGTTTCCCTTTCTTGGGGCTGGTCGCGGTAGGAGAGTCATCGGCCTGGGTTGCGGTTCCCTTCCTCGCACCTTTTCCCTTCGCTGCAAAGATGCCCTCGAACTTGCTCTTGCTCACTTCACGATCTCCTTTCCTACGGCCTCGTACTCTTTCCACGCTGCGGCTGCCCTCGGGTCTTTGGCCTCGGATACAGGCACGCCGGCGAGAGCTGCCTTTTGGAAGGCGACGCGCCGGCTGATGTGGTTCTTGAATAGGGGGACGCCTGAGCCTTTGAGCATCGCGCGGGCTTCCTCCCCGTCGTGGCTCGGACGGGGTGGCACGATGGTAAGCAGCACGCGGTAGGACTTCGCCCCGATGCCCTCTAGCGCCTCCACGGTCTGCCTGAGAGCGTCGAGAGCGAGCACGTCCGGGGTGCTTGGCAGAACGAGCAGGTCGCAGCCCTCTACAAGTGTTCTCAGGTCGGCGAGGTCTGGCCGGGCTTGGGTGTCTATCACGATATGCTCGTAGTCGCGCGCGTGACGCGCGAGGAGTCTTTCATCTATGACCTTGAACGGCAGCTCTCCGCGCTGCGTCCAGCCGGTCGCGGAGCGGTTCGGATCGCCGTCCACAAGCAGGGTAGGGGATCGCTGTTGCAGATGAGCCGCGAGGTGTACGGCGGTCGTGGTCTTGCCGACGCCGCCCTTGAATGACGCGACGGTAACGATCAAGTAACTGCCTCCTTTCCATGCGTAGTTGCGTAGCCGAGTAGTAAGCCTGCCGCGTTTCCGCGTAGCACTAAAGAAGCTGTGTTGTAGCACGGCTCAAAAGGCGAAGTAAAGGGTAGCGTTCGCGGGGCAACCTTCGGCGCTCACGCTACCTTTTTCTTTCGAGGCGGCGCTTTCTTTTGAGCTGGCTTGATCCGAGCAGGCGGCGCGAACGTGCGCGATAGCCACTCGTCTACGCTTGCGCGCGGCTGCGTGTACCGCTCAAACGATGCTCGTATGACGCGCCGGCGCTCCTGGGCATCCTTATTGTTTTGGAAGGGCGGGTATCCGGTGATCCGCTGCGCTTGCGAGGCCATGAGCGCGCTGCTTCCTTCGGAGTAAGTGAGTGTCCGCAGATACAGCTCATAGTCGGGTAGGTTCTCAAGCTGGGTAGCTATCACGTCTGAGGCAAATTCCTTCGCCAATATGGTTGCGTCGTCGCCGCTCACGCGAAAGCTGGCGAGCGTTCCGCAGTTGCCGAAAATCGAGGCTACGATCTCGTCGTTATGCCGGCGGAGCTGGGCAAGCGTCTGCGTGGCGACAGTGAGGCTAAGCCGGTACTTCCGGGCTTCCGCGAGGATCGCGGACAGGTCTATGCCGTGGGTGAAATTATGGACTTCATCAATATAGAAGTAGTGGGGTACGCGGTGGGCTTCGGGTATGTTCTGGCGGGAGAGGGAAGCGAGATAGAGCTTGGTGGTTATAAGCGATCCGAGCAGGGAAGCGATGTCCTCGCCTAGCGCGCCTTTGCTCAGGTCGCACAGCAAAATCTTCTCGTCGTCCATCACGTCGCGGAAATTGAAGCTGCTCTTAGGCTGGCCGATCACGGCGCGGAGGAGGGGATTGGTCGCGAAGGCCGAAACCTTGTTGAGTAGCGGCGCTGAGGCTTTGGCGCGCTGCTCGTCGTCCCACTCGTGCTCATAAGTGCGGTAGAAGGTCTGCAAAACACCGTCCTGCACGTTGCTAAATATCTTCTCCCTATAGGTGCTGTCGGTGATAAGGCGGAGGATGTCGAGCAAGGTGGTCGGCTCGTCCTGGGCGATCAGGGCAAAGCAGAAGTTCGTAAGCAGGTATTCGCTCTGCTGCCCCCAGCCCTGCGGAAAGAGCGCCTTAAAGGTGCTGACAATCGAGGAGACGACAAGCGGCTGATATGCCCTGGGTACTTTCTCAAGGATGTTGAGGCTACTGACGCGCGCAAGATCGGCGGGCCTGAAATAGATTACGTCGTTCGTCCGGGAGCGAGGGATGTGCTGCAACAGGTCGTCTATGAGCTGGCCGTGCGGGTCAATGACGGTGACGCCTGATCCGTTCCAAATGTCCCAAAGCGCCATATTCCGCATGAGCGTTGTCTTGCCGACGCCGCTCTTTCCGAAAAGCGCCGTGTGGCGCGTCCGGGTTTCGGGGATGATATAGCTAACGTCCTGGCTGTCTTTGGCGTGGGTCTTGTAGCCGAGGGGAAGGGGATACATTGCCCCTAAAATATACCGCTACGCGCGTAGTTGCGTAGGCAGATAGGTAAGCGGTAAGG
>Ga0216309_1000040_pt1 | contig 20059 bp, 12 predicted proteins | sample Total_DNA_C_FD_161284 | JGI IMG/M metagenome (GOLD analysis project Ga0216309, IMG submission 161284) | Terrestrial sediment cell enrichment communities for BONCAT metagenomics from Utah, United States - Total_DNA_C | ecosystem: Environmental > Terrestrial > Deep subsurface > Rock core/Sediment ...
ACCTCCGCGTGGCACACCTCGACCACGGCGACCAACACCATCTCGGGCACCTCGATGGCGTCGCCGCACGTCGCGGGGGCGGCGGCGCTCTACCTCCAGGCCAACCCCGGCGCGTCGCCCGCGACGGTCCGCAACGCGCTCGTCAACGGCTCGACCACGAGCCGCCTGAGCGGCATCGGCACGGGCTCGCCCAACCGCCTGCTCTACACGCTCTTCTTCTGAGCCCCCGTAAGGGGCCTCGGACCGCTTCGACGGGCGGCACTCTCCCCGCCGCCCGTCGCCGAGAGCCCGCGCGAGCGCTCGGCCGCCCGCGCGGGCTTTACTTGCGCCGCGCGCGGTGTGGCGTAGAATGTGACGCGGGCTTCGAGCCACTTTCGTGAAAAGGGGTCAAACGTGATGTCAACCGTGGGAGGGGGGCGGGCGCTCATCGTCGTGGACGTGCAGAACGACTTCTGCCCGGGCGGCTCGCTCGCCGTCGAGCGCGGCGACGAGGTGGTCGCGCCGCTCAACCGCCTGATCGAAGAGTTCCTCGAACGCGGCGAGCCCGTCTACAAGAGCCGCGACTGGCACCCGCCGCGGACGAAACACTTCGCCGACCACGGCGGGACGTGGCCCGTCCACTGCGTGCAGGGCACGCGCGGCGCCGAGTTCCATCCCGCCTTGCGCGACGACCCGCGCGTCCACGTCATCTCGAAGGGGCTGGGCGACGAGGACTGCTACTCGGCCTTCGACGGGACGACGCTCGGCGAGGACCTGCGCCGCCGCGGCGTCCGCGAGGTCTGGGTCGGCGGGCTCGCCACCGACTACTGCGTCAAGAACACCGTCCTCGACGCGCTCCGCGAAGGGTTCCGCGTCCGCGCCCTCTCCGACGCCATGCGCGCCGTCAACCTCCGCCCCGGCGACGACCTGCGCGCCCTCGAAGAGATGCGCGCGGCCGGAGCGGAGATAGTGGATGAGAGTAGAGAGTAGAGAGTAGTCAGTAGTCAGTAGCGCTCCGCGTCGCGCGTGACTACTCCGACAGCCGGACGGCTCGTCCTGCCAGGTTTTTTTCTACTGTCTACTGTCTACTGTCTGCTCCATACTCTCCCCCTGCCGCCTGCTTATGCTCAACATCGACCGCTACCACGCCACGATGGGCGACGCCTCTTACAAGGAGGTGACGCGGCTGCGCGGCGCGCTCCTGAGCGAGACGGAGGCGACCTTCTACGTCACGCAGCGCAAGCTCGCATACGCGCCCTGCCTGGGGCACGAGCGCCTGATCCGCTCGCTGCTCGCGCCGGGGCTCGACCGCCCGCGCCTGCGCACGCTCGAACAGGACCGCGGCGGCCTGCGCCTCTTCGCCAGGGCCGTCGAGGACCTCACCTTCGCCGGCACGGTGCGCGCCGTGCGGCCGGGGACGATCATGTTCGCCGGCCAGCCCTTCGCCGACATCACCGGCGCCTTCGGCCTCACGCAGGCGCAGGAGATCAAGTTCGAGCACGCCTTTGACCTGCCGATGACGACCGCCTCCATCGCCATGCGGATGCGCCTCGCGGCCGGAGACCGCTGGCTCTCCGACTTCTCGCTGCGCCGCAACGGCGACGTCGAGCGCGCCGTGGACGTTGCGACCTACGCCTTCATCGGCGGCTTCAACGACACCTCGAACATGGAGGCCGCGCACCGGCTCGACATCCCCGCGGTCGGCACCGAGGCGCACTACTGGCAGCAGTCCTACGTCGAGTTCATGGACGAGCCCGAGACTGACCCGCGCACGGGCCGGCCCAAGCACTTCGAACAGGTCGCCTTCGAGCGCTGGCTCGACGCGAACCCACAGGGGACGACGCTGCTGCTCGACACCATCGATGTCCACACGGGGGCCGTCCACGCCGCCCTGGCCGCCACCTCCAGCCCCGAGCGCCGGCGCGCCTTCAAGGGCTTCCGGGTCGATTCGGGCGACCTCGCACGGCTCGGCCGCTGGTGCCTCGATTTCTTCGAGGCCAACGGGCTCCGCGACCTAATGCCGGTGCTCACGGGCGATCTCGACGTCGAGGGCGTGCGTCGCATCGTCGCGGAGTTCCCCGCCGCCGCGGGCTTCGGCATCGGCACCAAGCTCTCGGGCGAGGTCGAGCGTGTGGCGGGCGTCATCTTCAAGGAGTGCATGATCGGTGGCCGCCCCACGCTCAAGGCTTCGAACACGCCGGAGAAGTCGACGCTGCCCGGCCGCCTGCAAGTCTTCCGGGGGGCAGACGAGGCGGGGCGCTACGTCGCCGACGTAACGGGTCTGGAAGAGGAGGAAGTCGAGATACCGGGCGCGGCGCGCGTCGAGCGGCTGCTCGCGCCCTTCTGGGAGGGCGGCCGCCACGAGTCGATTCCCTCCATCCTCAAGCAGAAGACTTTCGTCGAAGAACAGCTCCGCCGCTTTCCCCCCCTCGACGAATACCCGCACGCGCTGAGCGACGGGCTGCGCGCCCTCCGCGACGGGTTGACGGCACGCATGCGCGCGGACGCATCCGGCTGGCGCGAGGTCCTGACGTTGCCTGAATCGCTGGCGGCCGCCATGCCCCCTTGGAGCGTATGAAGAGATTCATCACGATAGTCGTCCTCCGCTGGTCGGCGGCGCTGAAGGGGTGGGTCTTCGGCGCCTGCCGTTTGCCCGCGGCTCGTGTATAATTCTGGCGTCTTCCGTACAAATTCAAGCAAAGAGACATGGGAGTCAGAGACGCCATGAGATACCTGATTTTGGCCGCGCTCGTGCTGTCGGTGCCCCTGCTCGGCATCGCGCAGCAGACGCGCGGTGGCAGCAACTCCGGCAGCAAGCTCTTCACCTACCCCTACACGATTGACGACCTGCCGAACGGCCTGCGGCTCATCACCGTGCCGACCGACTACCCGAACCTGGTCGCGCTCTACACGGTCGTCGCCGTCGGCTCGCGCAACGAGGTCGAGGCGGGCAAGAGCGGCTTCGCGCACTTCTTCGAGCACATGATGTTCCGCGGGAGCGAGAACTACACGCCCGAGCAGCGTGAGGAGATCTTCAAGCGCGCCGGTGCGGAGACGAACGCCTACACGACCGACGACCGCACCGTCTACCACGCGACCTTCTCGAAGGAAGACCTCGAAGAGATCATGAAGGCCGAGGCCGACCGCTTCCAGCGCCTCAAGTACACGCCCGAGCAGTTCAAGACCGAGGCCAAGGCCGTCAAGGGCGAATACGACAAGAACAGCGCCAACCCCTTCTCGAAGATGAATGAGGTCATGCGCGAGACGGCCTTCAAGCGCCACACCTACTCGCACACGACGATGGGCTACCTCAAGGACATCGAGGACATGCCCAACCAGTACGACTACTCGCTGGAGTTCTTCAAGCGCTTCTACCGCCCCGAGTACACCACCATCGTCGTCGTCGGCGACGTCACGCGCCAGCGCGCCCTCGACCTGACGAAGCGCTACTGGGGCTCCTGGCAGCGCGGCACCTACAAGGCCGACATCCCCGACGAGCCCGAGCAGAAGGAGTCGCGCACGGCGCACATCCCCTGGGACGCGCCGACGCTCCCGCACCTCGCCGTCGCCTTCCGCGCGCCCAAGTTCTCTGACACGTCGAAGGAGCTGGCCGCGCTCGACCTCTTCCAGTCGGTCGCCTTCGGCGAGAACTCCGAGCTTTACCAGCAGCTCGTCCTCAAGGAGCAGAAGGTCGACGTGCTCGCGGCCGACTTCGGCCACCAGGCCGACCCCGAGCTCTTCACCGTCTACGCGCGCGTCAAGGACCCGGCGCAGGTGGGCTACGTCCGCGAACAGATACTGAAGACCTTCGAGCGCCACAAGACCGAACTCATCGACCAGGCCAAGCTCGACGCGACGCGCTCGCGCATGCGCTACGGCTTCGCGATGGGGATGAACAGCAACAACGCCATCGCCGGCGCGCTCGCGCCCTACATCGCGCTCGAGCGCACACCCGAGACGCTCAACCGCCTCTTCGACACCTACCAGACGGTGACGGCCGCCGACGTCCGCGACGCCGCGAGGAAGTACTTCCGCGACGAGAGCCGCACCATCGTCACGCTCGCCACCAAGGGGCAGAACATCGCGGCGCTCGGCCGCACCGTGGAGGGCCAGAACTGATGCGACGCACACTCAGCCTCCTGCTCATCGCCCTCTTCATGCTCGCGCCCCTCGCCGCCGCGCACGCGCAGACCCGCGGCCGCCGGCGCGCGGCGCCCAAAGCGGCGCCCAAACCCAAGATGCCGACAAGCAACCAGCCAGCCAGCAACGCCGACGCCGCCGCCGGCAAGCCCGCCAACGTGCTCGAGCCGTCGCAGTCGCCGCTCGTCTCCGTCCGCCTGCTCTTCATGACGGGCACGGCCTCTGACCCGGCGGGCAAGGAGGGCGTGGCCTCCCTGACGGCCGCGCTGCTCGCACAGGGCGGCTCGCGCACGATGACCTACGGGCAGATCGTCGAGGCGTTCTACCCGATGGCCGCGGGCTTCGGCTGGCAGGCCGACAAGGAGATGACCGCCTTCTCCGGCACCACCCACGTCGACAACCTCGAGAAGTACTACGCCATCGTCCGCGACATGCTTCTCGACCCCGGCTTCCGCGAGGATGACTTCGCGCGCGTCAAGTCCGACGCTGTAAACTTCCTCAAGGTCAGCCTGCGCCAGGGCAACGATGAGGAGCTGGGCAAAGAGTACCTCTACAACATCATCTACGCGGGCCACCCCTACGCCCACCACAACATGGGCACCGTCTCGTCGCTCGAACGCCTGACGCTCGACGACGTGCGCGGCTTCTACAGGCAGAACTACACGCAGGGGAACCTCGTCATCGGCCTCGCGGGCGGCTACCCGGCGGACTTCCCCGCCCGCGTCGAGTCCGACTTCGCCAGGCTCCCGTCGGGCGGCCCCGCGCCGAAGAGGTTCGCGCAGCCCACCGTCGCACCCGGCATGCGCATCGAGATCATCCAGCGTGAGACCCGCGCGACGGCCATCTCGCTGGGCTTCCCCATCCCCGTCACGCGCGCGCACAAGGACTGGCCGGCGCTCGCCCTCGTCGCCTCCTATCTCGGCCAGCACCGTTCGAGCGTGAGCCACCTCTACCAGCGGCTGCGCGAGGCGCGGGGCTTGAACTACGGCGACTACGCCTACGTCGAGTACTTCCCGCGGGGCATGTTCCAGTTCACGCCCTCGCCGAACCTCGGCCGCTCGTCACAGATCTTCCAGATTTGGATTCGCCCAGTCGAGCCGCAGAACGCCCACTTCGCGCTGCGCGCCACGCTCTTCGAGTACGACAAGCTCATCCGGGAGGGGATGAAGCAGGAGGACTTCGCGGGCATCCGCGACTTCCTCACCAAGTACAGCAACGTCCTGACGTCGACGCAGGGCGCGCGCCTCGGCTATGCGCTCGACAGCCGCTACTACGGCACGCCCGAGTACACCTCCTTCATGCGCGAGAGCCTCTCGCGCCTGACGCTGGCCGACGTCAACCGCGCGATCAGGCAGTATCTCAAGACCGACCGCATGCGCGTCGTCATGGTCACGAAGGACGCGGCCGCCCTCCGCGACGCCATCGTCAAGGGCACGCCCTCGCCCATCACCTACAACTCGCCGAAGCCGGCCGACATCCTGGCCGAGGACAAGATCATCGAGACGTACAAGGTCGGCGTCCGCCCCGAACAGGTCGTCATCGTCCCGGTCGACAGGGTCTTCCAGTAACGACGCGGGCGCGCAAAAGTGAAGGGCGCCGGCCGGAGTAACTTCCGGCCGGCGCCCTTTTTCTGTTGCGTGCGGCTTGCCCGCGGGGGCGCGCGCAAGTTAAGTTCAGACCTCTCGTCGGACTCCACAACTTTCGGGGGAAGGGATGGCCTGGTTCTACCTGCTCGTCTGTCTACTGGCCGGCGCGCTGATGCCCTTGCAGGCGGGCGTCAACGCGCAGCTCGCGCGCTGGGTCGGCCACCCCGCCGTCGCCTCGCTCGTCTCATTCGCCGTGGGCACGCTCGTGCTCCTGGCCTACAGCGCAGCGCTGCGTCCGCAACTGTCCGCCCTCTCCGCGCTGGCTGAGGCTCCCTGGTGGGTCTGGGTCGGGGGGCTCTTCGGCGGTGTCTTCGTCACGGCGGCGGCGACCCTCGCCCCGCGCCTGGGCGCGGCCACCTTCATCTCGGTCACCATCGCCGGACAGGTACTCGTCTCGATCCTGCTCGACCACTTCGGCGTGGTCGGCTTCGCCGAACGCCCCCTCACCCCGCTCCGCCTCCTCGGCGCCCTCCTCCTCGTCGCCGGCGTCCTCCTCGTCAGGAAGTTTTAGGACGGCGGGAGGAAGTAGACAGTAGACAGTAGGTTAAAAGGCGGCGCGTCCGGCTAAGGGTCGGGACGCGCCGCCTGTTTTTCTACTGTCTACTGTCTACTGTCTACTTCCTCAGTAGATGTTGAAGTTGTATTCGAGGACGACGTACTGCGAGACCTGGCGGCCGTCCTTCTCGGCGGGGAAGAAGAGTAAGTGGCGCGCGGCGTTGACGGCCTTCTCCGTCAGGCCGTTTGGCAGCTCCTTCACGATCTGGATTTTCGTCACCAACCCTGAGGAAGAGAGGACGGCCCTCAGCCTGACCACGCCGGTCGTGTTGCTCCGGCGCGCCTTCTCCGTGAAGCCCGGCTCCGGCTTGAAGACGAGGAGTGCCTTGCGTGTCACATCCCTCGGCGCGAACGGTCCATCGCCTGCGGCCGCGCTCTCCCCCTCACGCCGTTCGGGCAGCAGCTTCCCGGGGCCCACGCCCTCCGAGGGGCTTCTCCCCGGTTCGACTGAGTGTCTCGCCTCCAGCACCAGCGAGTTCAGGAAACGTTCGACCGCCTGCTGATGGCCCTCGGCATTGGCGAACGCCTTCAGGAGGTACGCATGCTTCTCCGTGCGGAAGACGCGCGCCGCCCCTTTCAGGTCGTAGAGGGAGACCTGATACTCCCTACCGCTCGACTCGCCGAGCTTCAGGTCGCGCACGGGAGCCAGGCCGCGCCGGCCCCAGATGTAGTTGGCGAAGGAGTCGAGCGACTCGTAGGGGCGCGGCCGGTCGTACGAGGCGATCATGTAGACTACCCCCTCGGAGTAGAGGCCGAAGACGCGCATCGTGTCCGACTCGTAGGGCGGGGAGTTCTTGATGACCCTGGCCGTGTGGAAGACCGCGGGCTTGCCCGGCACCTCGACCGAGAACTCCTCCCCCGTGGGGGAGTAGCGCACCCAGGGCGCTTTGGCCGCGGGCTGCGCCGCCGGGGACGCGGCCTCGGCCTGCGCCGACGCTCGCGGCACCTGCCATGAAGAGAGAGCCGCGAGCGCGAGCGGCAGTAGCAGCCTGGACCTCATCGGCGAACATCCTCCCCGTCAAGCTCAGCCATGAACTCCGCGAGCAGATTCTGCGCCACGCGCGTGCGGTAGCGCGCCGTCGAGCGCAGGTCGTCTATCGGCGTGATCTCGCGCGCCAGCTCCTCCGCTGCGGCCTTCAAAACCTCTCCGTCGGGTCGTCGGCCGCTCAGCAGCGTTTCGGTCCGCCGGCACCTCAGCACGACCGGCGCGACGCTGCCGAGCGCGATGCGGACGCGCCCGAGCGCGCCGCCCTCGACCTCGGCCACGCCCGCGAAACAGACCTTCGAGATGGCCTGCGCGCGCCGCGTCCCGACCTTGCGGTAGAAGTGGCGCGCGCCCTCGCGCGTGGGCGCGAGATGCACGGCCGCGATCAGCTCGTCGGCGCGCATGACGGTCTGCCTGTAGCCGGTGTGGAAGTCCGCGTAGTCGACCAGGCGCGAGCCCGCGGCCGAGACCAGCTCGACCCGCGCCTCGTAGGCGAGCAGGGCGGGCGGGGTGTCGGCGGCCGGGCTGGCGTTGGCGATGTTGCCGCCGATGGTGCCGCGGTTCTGGATGGCGATGCCGCCGGTCTCGCGCGCCGCGCGGCCCAGCAGCGGGAAGAGGCGGCCCAAAAGCTCGCTGCGGCGGACCTCCGTGTAGGTCGTCAGCGCGCCGATGCGAACCCATCCGTCCGCCTCCTCGATGCCACGCAGCTCACCGAGATGGCGTATGCTGAAGAACTTCCTGTGCTCAAGCCTGCCCGCCTCCAGCAGAACCATCAGGTCGGTCCCGCCCGCGAACGGCCGCCAACCGCCCGACTCGTCGCGCAGGAGCGCCAGCGCCTCGGCGAGCGTCCGCGGCACGACCAGTTCATATGCGGGCAGGTAGGCTCTCATTGGAGAAGTAGACAGTAGACAGTAGTCAGTAGAAAAGCATTCGCCGATGAATCGTTCGGGTCTCAGGGGGCAGCAGCGTCAATCGCAGGGCGGAGCCCTACTGTCTACTGACTACTGTCGACTGCTCTTACCACCGCGTCGAAAATCTTCATGTAGCCGGTGCAGCGGCAGAGGTTGCCGGCGAGCCCCTCGCGTATGTCCGCGTCGGTCGGGTGCGGGTTTCGCCCGAGCAGGTTGACGGCGGCCAGCACCATGCCCGGCGTGCAGATGCCGCACTGCGCGCCGCCGCACTCGATCATCGCCTCCTGCACGGCGTGCAGGCGCTCGTCATCGGTCAGCCCCTCGACGGTGAGGAGCCGCGCGCCCTCGACCTGCGCGACCGGGATGAGGCAGCTGTTGACCAGTTCGCCGTCCAGGATGACGGAGCACGCGCCGCACTCGCCCTCACCGCAGCCCTCCTTCGTGCCCGTCAGGCGCAGCTCCCCGCGCAGCACGTCGAGCAAGCGCGCCAGCGGGTGCGCGTGCATCGTCACCTCCAGCCCGTTCACCGTGCAGCGAACCGAGACCGCGCCTGCCTTGATGGGCGCCCCTCGCTCCGCGGTAGAGCCGGGACCTGTTTCCGTCACGTCGTCTTTCATCGCTTGCGATCAGGCCCCGACCGTTTCGCGTTCGAGCGCCTCCATGATCTCCTCGGGCGTGAGCGGCACGTGCCGGAACGAGACGCCGGTCGCCTGCTCGATGGCGTTGAGGATGGCTGGGGCGGGGCCGTCCATCGGCAGCTCGCCGATGCCCTTCGCGCCCGCGGGGCCGCCCTCGTACGGGTTCTCGAAGAAGTGGACGCGGATGGGGGGGATGTCGGCCGAGGTCGGGATGATGTAGTTGGTCATCTGCCCATTCGCCATCCGCCCGTCGCGCCAGACGACCGACTCGTAGAGCGTCCACCCGATGCCCTGCGCCACGCCGCCCTCGATCTGCCCGGCCGCCAGGACGGGGTGGATGACGCGCCCGACCTCCTGCACGGCGACGAAGTCCTCGACGCGCGCCTCGAAGGTCACGGCATCGACGCTCACCTCGGCGACGTAGACGGCCCACGCGTAAGCGCCGTAGGCGTCGCCGCGGTAGCGCTCGTCGTCCCACTCGACGTCCGCGGGCTGGCGGTACTGCGCGTGCGTCTTGAGAGCCCCGTGGCGCGCGGTGTAACCCGCGCAGGCCAGCCCGAACTCCTCGGAGGTGTATGAGTCGCCGAGGAGCCCCGCGCCCTTGAGCGCCTCCCTGATCTGGAGGGCGGCCGATTCGACGAGCTTGCCGACGATCATCGTCGTGCGCGAGGCGACGGTCGGGCCGCTGTTGGGGACGTTGCCCGTGTCGGGCTGCACGACCTCGACGCGCTCGTAGTCGATGCCGAGCGCGTCGGCCGCGATCTGCGCGAAGACGGTCTTGGTCCCCTGCCCGATCTCCGTGCTCGCCGCGAGGACGAGTACACGCCCCTCGGGCGTCGCCTCGCAGCCGACGACCGATTCCAGATACTTCTCGCCCGAGCCCGTGAAGCCCGCGCCGTGCATGAAGGAGGCGAACCCGATGCCCCGCCTGACGCGCGCGCCGGCGTTCTCCCGGGCGAAGCGCTCGCGCTTAGCGTGATAGTCGGTCAGCTCGAAGGCTCGGTCGAGGAGGCCGTCGAGGTCCACCTCCTCGCGGATGACCTGCCCCGTGGCGGTCGTCTCGCCGCGCCGGATGAAGTTGCGGCGGCGCAGCTCGTCGGGCGTGAGCCCGACCTCGGCCGCGACCCGGTCCAGGTGTCGTTCGAGCGCGAAGATGCTCTGCGGCGCGCCGAAGCCGCGGAAGGCACCGTGCGGCGGGACGTTCGTCGCCACGGCGCGCGACGTGATGCGCACGTTCGGGCAGTTGTAGGGACCGGCGGCGTGGATGGTCCCGCGCGAGAGGACGACGGAGGAGAGCGTGGCGTAGGCCCCGCCATCGACGACGAAGTCTATCTCCAGCGCGCGGAGCCGGCCGTCGCGCGTGACGGCCGTGCGGTGGCGCGTGCGCGAGGGGTGGCGCTTGGTCGTCGCCACCATGTCCTCCGCACGGTCGTAGATCATCTTCACGGGGCGGCCGGACTTCCGTGCGAGCAGCGCGGCGTGCCCCGCGATCACCGAGGGGTACTCCTCCTTCCCGCCGAAGCCGCCGCCCGTCTCGGTCTGGATGACGCGGACCTTCTCCTCCGGCAGGCCGAAGAGCTTCACCAGAGACTTGTGGACGTAGTAGGGGCACTGCATCGAGCCGCGCACGACCACGCCGCCGTCGGGGCCCACCTCGGCGATGACGCCGTTGGTCTCGATATAGAGCTGCTCCTGCGCGCCCGTCCGGTACTCGCCCTCGACGATGACGACCTCGGGGTCGTCCCAGACCTCGTCGACGTCCCCCTTCTCTACCCGGAAGGTCTTGAAGATGTTGTCCTCGCCCCAGACGACCTCTCTGCCGGCGAGCGACTCTTCGATGTCGAAGACGGCGGGCAGCGGCTCGATCTCGACACGGACGGCGCGGCGTGCCTCTTCCAGCAGGTGCTTGTCCGGGTGCGCGAGCAGGAGGATGGGCTCTTCGGCGTGGTTAACCACACCGTCGGCCAGGTAGGGCTGGTCGTTGAGGATGAGCGCGACGTAGTTGGCGCCCGGGATGTCGCGCGCCGTGACGACGGTGAACTCGTCCCAGGGGATGCCCGCGCCGTAGTTGACGCCGGTGACGCGGCCGCGCGCGACGTGGCTGCGCACGGTCACGCCGTAGAGCATGCCGGGCGCGTGCAGGTCGTCGACGTACTGCGCCGCTCCAGTCACCTTCGCCCGCCCCTCTTTCCGGGGCACGGGCTTGCCGATGTTTTTGTCCGAGGCCATTTATTCCTGTTCCGGAGGCGGGGCAGATTGTAGCCCATGACGTGCGCCGCGGGAAAGACGTCCGATTGCGGAATGCGGATTTCGGAGTGTGGATTGGAAGACGGCGAGGTCTTTATCAATCAGCATTCCGCATTCCGCTTTCGCCTAATCCCCGCCGGCGCCGGCGCCGAGGTGCGGGCGGTCGACCTCTACCGTGTCGTCCGCTTGGGGACGGTCGCCGCCCTCCCCTTCGCGTCCCGGCGCGGCGGCGCGGCGGCGCGCGAAGGTCGCGCGGAGGCCCGCGAAGGCGCGCCCGGGCAGGCCAAAGAAGCGCCCGGCGCCCCTGCGCCAGAAGGAGGTGTGGCCGATGTCGTCGAAGACCGAGTAGGCCACGGGCGTGACCAGAAGCGTGAGCAGAAGCGAGAGCGACTGGCCGCCGATGACGACGACGGCGATGGAGCGGCGCTCCTCGGCGCCGGGGCCCGTCCCCAGTGCCAGCGGGAGCATGCCGGCGACGAGCGCGAGCGTCGTCATCAGGATGGGGCGCAGGCGGTCGCGGTTCCCCTGGATGATGGCTTCGAGCCGCTCCATCCCCTTCTCGCGCAGGTTGTTCATGTGGTCGATCTGGAGGATCGAGTTCTTCTTCACCACGCCGAAGAGCACCAAGATGCCGAGCGCCGAGTAGAGGTTCAGCGTGTCGCCGGTCGCCCACTGCGAGAGCAGCGCGAAGGGCACGGCGAGCGGCAGGCTCAGGAGGATCGTGACCGGGTGGATGACGCTCTCGAACTGCGAGGCCAGGATCATGTACATGAAGATGATCGAGAGCAGGAAGGCCCAGACGAACTCGTTGAAGGTGCGCTCCAGCTCGCGCCCGCGCCCCGAGACGGCCGTCGTGTAGGAGGCGGGTAGGTTCATGCGCGCAACCTCGCCCTTGAGCGCCTCCATGCGGTCGGCCAGGGCAAAGCCGGGCGCGACCGAAGCGCGCAGCGAGACCTGCCGCTGGCGGTCGAGGCGGTCGATGCGCGAGGGGGCGGTCTCGCGCCGGACGCGGACGAGGTTCTCCAGGCTGACGAGGCCGCCGCGGGTGGAGGCCACGAAGAGCTCGCCGAGCGCGCGCGGGTCGTTGCGGTCGCCCTCGGTCAGGCGCAGCTGCACGGGGTATGCCTCGTTGACCGAGGCGTCGTGGTAGCGCGTCACCTCCGTGTCGCCGCCGACCATCACGCGCAGGGAGTTGGCGATGTCCGAGGTCGAGACGCCGAGGGTGGCCGCCCTCTCGCGGTCGATCTCGACCCGCAGCTCGGGCTTGTTGAGCTTGAGCGAGGTGTCGGCGTCGACGATGCCGCCGATCTTCTCGGCGCGCTCGCGCAGCTCCTCGGCGTAGGCGACGAGCTGCGCGAGGTCGGGTCCGCGCAGTACGAAGTCGATGTCGAAGCGGCCGCCCGCGCCGAAGTTGAACGAGGGCGCGTTGCGCACGCCGGCGCGCATCGGCGCGTACTTGCGCAGCCGCCTCCGCACCTCCTGCATCACATCCTGCTGCGTGTAGTTGCCGCGGAAGGCGCGCTGCGGCGTGCCGCCCAGCAGCTCGTTCCAGACGCGCGTGAAGGAGAGCGTGCGCTCCTCGTGCGGCGCGATGCGGACGTACATCTCACCCTGGCCGACGCCCCCGAGGAAGCCGCCGCCGGCCGTCGCCAGCACGAGCCTGACGCCCGGCGTCCGCATGATGTCTTTCTCGATGGCCAGCATCGTCTCGTTCATCGAGGCGAGGTTCGTCCCCTCGGGCGCCGTCACCGAGACCTCGAACTCGGCCTCGTCGACGTTGGACGGGATGAACTCCTGCTTGACGGCGCGGTAGAGCGGGATGCTTGAGGCGACGACGGCGACGGCCAGCAGGGAGACGGCCAGCCGATGGCGCATCGAGAGGGCGAGCAGGCGCGTGTAGCCGCGGTCGATGTAGCCGTAGAAGCCGCCGCGCGAGCCAGCCTTGCCGCCCAACGCGTCGGCGTCGTGATGGCCGCCTCCGCCGCCGTGCCCGCCCGCGTCCTCCGCCCGCAGCAGACGCGAGGACATCATCGGCGTCAGCGTGAACGAGACGAGCAGGCTGACCATGATGGCGACCGCGGCCGTGATGCCGAACTGGTAGAGGAAGCGCCCGGAGATGGAGGACATGAAGGAGACCGGCAGGAAGATGACGACGAGCGAGAGCGTCGTCGCCAGCACCGCCAGCCCGATGTCGCCCGTCGCCTCGCGCGCCGCCTCCATCGCCGACATCCGCTTCTCCTCGACGAAGCGGTAGATGTTCTCTAAGACGACGATGGCGTCGTCGATGACCACGCCGACCATCAGCACGAGCGCGAGCATCGTCACGCTGTTCAGGGTGAAGTCGAGCACGCGCATCATGGCGAAGGTCGAGATGACCGAGGCCGGGATGGCGACGGCCGCAATGAGCGTCGAACGCCAGGAGCGCATGAAGAAGAGCACGACGAGGCTGGCGAGGATGCTGCCCAGGACGAGGTGGACCGTGATCTCGTGGAGCGCCGCGTCGATGTAGCGCGACTGGTCGCGGATGATCTCCATCCGCACGTCCGTGGGGAGCTGCGCGGCCACGCGCGGGAGCGCGGCCTTGACGCCCTCGATGACCTCGATGGTGTTGGCGCCCGACTGGCGCCGGACCTGGAGCGTGACGGTCGGCACGCCGTTCAGGCGCGCCAGGCTCCGCTGCTCCCTCGTCCCGTCCTCGACGCGCGCGACGTCGCGGATGCGCACGGCCGAGCCGTTGATGGTCGAGACCACGAGGTCGTTGAAGGAGCGCGGGTCGGTGAAGCGCCCCATCGTGCGCAGCGTCAGCTCCTCGCGGTTGGTCGTGACGTTGCCGCCGGGGATGTCGGCGTTCTGGCGCGCGAGCGCCTGCTGCACGGTCCCGATGGGGAGCTGGTAGGCTGCCAGCCGGTCGGCGTCCACCCAGACATTGATGGCACGGTCGATGCCGCCGACGACGCCCACCTCGCCGACGCCCCCGACGCGCTCGAACTGCGGCCGCGCGACCTTGTCGCCCAGCTCGGTCAGCTCGCGCAAGCTTCGGTCGGCCGAGAGGGCGATGGTCATCACGGGCGAGCTGTCGTTGTTGAACTTCTGGACGACGGGCGGCCGCTCGCGCGCCTCCTCGGGCAGGCGGTTGATGACGGTCGAGACGCGGTCGCGCACGTCCTGCGCCGCCGTCTCCAGGTTGCGGTCGAGCCGGAAGGTGGCGATGACGAGCGAGATGCCGGGCCCCGAGACCGACCGAAGCTCGTCGATACCGTCGACGGTGTTGACGACCTCCTCGATGGGCTGCGAGACGAGCGTCTCGACCTCCTCGGCCGAGGCGCCCGGCAGAGAGGTGCGTACGCTCACCGTCGGCAGGTCGACCGACGGGAAGCGGTCGACGCCGAGGTTGAAGTAGCTTGCCGCGCCGACGACCACGAGCGAGAGCACGAGCATCGCCGCGAAGACGGGGCGCCTGATACAGATTTCCGCCAGCTTTTGCATCGCCTTACTTTTTCTTCTCGCCGGCCGCCGCCTCCACCCTGCGCGCGACGTATTCGTCTGCCGACATTCCCTTGCCCACCCCGGGGTCGAGCGCGTACGCCTGCCTGTAGCTTTCGGCCGCCGCCTCCGGCTGCCCCTTCCGCAGGAGGAAGTCGCCGTACATCTCGCGCACCGCGGCGTCCTTCGGGTGGAGCGAGGTGGCCGCCCCGAGGAGCTCGGCGCCGGCACCGGCCATCTGCGGTCGCCCGAGCCAGCGCCCCCCGATGTCGAGGAAAGTTTTCGCGCGCATCACGCCGCCCGGGTTCAGCTCGAGCCCGCGCCGGAAGTATGCGAGGGGGCGCTCATACTCGCCCGCCGCGGTCTTGAGCGCGTCGCGCCCCTCGGAGGATTGCTCCGAGAGGATGACGAAGAAGCCCCAGTTGAAGAGCAGCTCGTCCGAGTTCGGGTAGAGGTCGACGCCGAGCCTGGCGGCCTTGAGGGCGATGAGCCCCTGCTGTATCGGCTGGATGTCGGCGGTGAAATCCGGATAGACCTCCGCCCCCTCGAAATCCTTCCGCAGCCGCGCCCCCACCGAGTCGAAGTCCGTCGCCGGGGTGATCGAGAGGCGGCGCGTGTAGTCGTTCCAGGTCCGCGCCCAGTCCGCGTCCCAGCGCGCGATCTGGCTCTCGAACTCGGGCGTGAAGCGCAGAGACTTCGGGGTCGCAGTGTCCGCCTTGTAGAGGCGCACGTAGTCGGCGAAGAAAGGGACGGCGCCGCCCGCGTAGTATTTGCGAAAGCCCTCGGCCCCTCGCTTCTCGCGCAGGCGCGAGGAGACGTAGGAGCCGAGCTTGACGAGGGTCAGGTTGCCAGCGGGGTGGCGCGCGTCGCGTATGCGCCGCGCCGCCGCCGCGAAGTCTGTGCGTGCGGCGCTGCGGCTCGCGTTCGAGTTGAAGAAGGCAAAGGCTTCGGCCAGCTCCTTCGGGTCGGACGTGAGCGGCCGGCCGTGCTGCTCAAAGTGTAGGTTGCCGTAGTTGTATGCGCTCCCGAGGGCGAGCGCTGCCGGCGCGTCCTCGCGCGCGCGCGCGTAGACCTTCGCGTCCCAGGAGTCGTCCGTGATGAGCTCGTAGAGGTGCTGCGCGTAGCGGCGCGTGGGCGCGGCTTCGAGGTTGCAGGCGGCGGCGATGGCGAGGCGCTTCCCCGGGAAGTAGAGCAGCAGCGTGTCGGTCCCCTTCTGGCTCCCCTCCGCGCGCAGGGCGAGGCTGCCGTTGACGGGCTGCACCATCCAACCGAGCGCGTAGTAGACGTCGCCGTCGCCGAGCCCCGTATAGCGCCCGGACTTCGACGTGAAGGGCTTGAGCATCTCGCTGACCCAGCGCGGCGAGAGGAGCTTGCCGTCGAAGGCAGCGCGTGCCCAGCGCAGGAGGTCGGGCACCGTGCCCGTCGCGCCGCCGCCGGCGAAACGCGAGCTGACGTTGACGAAGGGCGCGTTCTTGACGGTGCCGTCGGCGAGGTCGTAGCCGCGGACGCGGTTCGGGACAAGTCCGCGCACATCGTCCATGCGTGTGTCGCGCATGCCGGCCGGCAGCCAGAGATTCTCGCGCAGGTAAGCCTCGAAGCTCTGCCCCGAAACCTGCTCGACAGCCGCGCCGAGCAGGTTGTAGCCGCTCGTCTGGTAGTCGTAACGTGTCCCCGGCTCGTACTGGATGGGGTGCTTCGAGATGCGGGCCACGATCTCCTTCGTCGTGACCTGCTCGGTCCCGAGTCCGGAGCCGGTCTGCCCGCCGCCGGTGTGCGTCAGGAGGTTGCGCACGGTGACGGGCCACTTCTGCTTCGGGTAGTCGGGGACGTAGGTCTGAATCTCCGCGTCGAGGTCGAGCTTCCCGCGCTCGGCGAGCTGGACGACGGCCGCGCCCGTCATCGACTTGGTGATGGAGGCGAGGCGATAGGCGCTCTCGGCCGTGGCCGGCGTACGGTTCTCCAGGTCGGCGAAGCCGAACCCCTTGACCCAGGTGTAGTCGTCCTTGAAGAACCCGATGGTCAGCCCCGGGATGCGGTCACGCTCCATACGCCGGCGCACGAACTCCTCGAACCCGCGCAACCTCTCGGCGTAAGGGTCGGCCAGCGGCGGCTGTGACTGCTGCGCCGGCGCCTGCTGGGCGGCGAGGGCCCGCGCCGGGAGGGCTGCGCAGAGCAGCGCCGCCGCCGCGGCGACCCTCAGACTCTTTCTCGGGTCGAACAGTTTCATTCGAGGGCTCCGACATTCGGGGAAAGGGTCGCACGCGCCCACGGCGCGGCGGTGGCGGCGGCGCGTGACGTGCGCCCTCTAAGGCGCTACTCCACCACGTTGACCGCCTGGCCGGACTGGAGGTTGCCGGGGTCGATGACGACCGCCTCGCCGACGTTGATGCCGGAGAGAATCTCGGTCCAGGTATCGGCGCGCCGCCCCGTGGTGATGGGCCTCTCCCTGGCCTTACCGTTCTCGACCGTGATGACCTTCTCGATGCCGGCGAAGGTGACGACGGCGCTGGCCGGCACGGTGACGGCCACGTCGCCGCTGTTGGTGACGATCTCGGCGCGGGCGAAGCCGCCCGGCCTCAGGCCGCCCGGGTTGGCGATCTCGGCTTCGACGACGAGCACGCGGTTGAGCTGGTTGATGGTCGGGCTCAGGCGGACGATGCGCCCCGCGTAGAGTCCGCGGTCGCCCTCGACCGTGATGCGGACCTGCAGGCCGGCGCGCACCGCGGCGGCCTCGCGCTCGGGCACCTCGCCGCGGAAGCGCAAAGGGTTGACGCGCACGACCGTGACGACCGGCGCGGCCGCGCCCAGGTATTCGCCCACGCTCGCGTGCCGCTCCTGCACCAGCCCGTCGAAGGGCGCGACGACGACCGTGTCGGCGAGCGCCTGCCGGGCCAGCGACACCTCTGTGCGTCGCTGCGAGAGCACCGCCTGCCGGTTGCGTATCTCCTCGACGGCATCCTGATAGCGCCCCTGCGCGACCTTGAAGGCGGCGTCGGCCGACTCGTACTCGGCGCGGGCGACGACGCCCGACTCGACGAGCGAGACGACCCTCTGCCGGTTCTGGCGCGCCTCTTCGAGCAGGGCGCGCGCCTGGCGCACGGTGCCCGTCACCTCCGGGTCGAAGCGGTCGTCGGTGCCCTGCGGGGCGAGTCCGAGGCGCGCGCGCGCCTGCTGGAGGGCGGCCTCGGCCGTCTGCACGCGCAGGCGGTAGTCCTGCTGCTCGACTTGGGCGACCACCTGGCCGCGCCGGACGACGCTCCCCAGGTCGACCGTGATGGTGCTGACGCGCCCCGGGACCTTGACGCTCAGCGTCGCCTCGTCCTGCGCGGCGAGCGTCCCCGTCACGTTGACGCTCGCGCCGACGGGCAGCTCCTCGACGCGCGCCACCCTGACCGGGCGCGCCTCGCCGCCCCCGCCGCGCCCCTCGCCCGGAGGCCGCTGCTGCCCGGAGGCCGGGTACTCGCTCTTGCAGGCGTTGGAGACGAAGAGGGACGACAACGCCAGCGCCGCGAAGAGAATACGCGCGCGCCGCGAAGAGTTGGGGAAACGCACTCTACCCGTGTGTGACATCACTAAATTTGCCTTCAGGGGTTGAAGACGCAGATTTTAGCACGCCGGTTACAGAATCTTTAGCTCGGGGGGACGCAAGCCCCGGATTCTGCGCCCGAAAGGCTCAGACCCCGGAGGGGACGCGACCCGTGTCACGCCCCCTCCGGGGTCTGGATTCCTTTGGGGCGGGAGACGCGCAGGCCCCTCGGTCCCCGCGGGGCAGCTCCTCACTCTCCGAAGCTGCGGCGGATGAGGTAGGACATCTTGACGAAGAAGGTCCGGCCGTTGCGCCGGAATCCGGGTTCGAGGTTACCGTTGAAGGGGTTGAAGCCGTTGCGGTTCAGGTCGTCGTTGTAGCCGAGGTAGAAGGCCGTCCCCGGGTTCGGCGTCCAGCCGAAGAGGAACTGCCCGCGGGCGCGCGCCGCCAGCGTGTCGTAGTCGACGCGGCCGCGCAGCGCGAGGAAGCGCGTGAACTGGTAGGTCGTGCGCAGCACGTAGATGTTGGCGACGAAGGCCGGCAGCCCCGTGTCGTAGCGCGTCAGCCCCGAGCGGTTGTAGCTGAGCGATGCACGCAGGGCGCTCGTCGGCTGGTAGGTGAAGCCGGCCTCGACGTCGAAAGTCTTCCCCGCGCCGGGGTCCTGCGGCCCCTCGCAGACCGCCGGGGGCCTCTGCCCCTCCGGCACGTCGCAGCGCCCGGCCGCTTCGGCCTCGCGCTGGGCGAGAGCCGAGAGGCTCACGCGCGGGAAGCGGGGGCCGGCGCCGAAGTCGAAGTCGAACTGGCCGCGCTGCGTGCCCATGAAGATGAAGCCCGAATACTTCTTGCTGAAGGTCTTCTCGAACACGAAGAAGACGGTGCGGTGGCGCGCCTGTCGCTCCTGGTCCTCGCCCGCGAAGCGCCCGCCGAACTCCTCGGCGAACAGGCGCGTGTAGCCGAAGTTGGTGCCGAGGCGCAGGCGGGCCTGCCCGGCGAAGGTGAAGTTGTAGTTGCCGCCGTCGTACCAGCTCTGGCTGCGCCCGCGCCAGTCGTAGTCGAACCCCGTGAAGTTCTCGATGCGGACCTGGATGAGTTTGGCCTTCGGCCTGGGCTCGGTGTTCCAGCGGATGAAGTGGAGGAGGTTGTTGGTATCCGTGCGGCGCGTGAAGCCCACGTCGGCGCGATAGTCACGCGAGCGGCCTTCGGCGCTGACGTACCAGCCCCAGTGGCGCCCCGTCACGTCGTAGCTCGTCGAGTAGGCAAGCCCCTTCCGGTTGAAGCAGCCGAGCCTCAGCTCGAAGGGCGAGGCACTGTCGGCGGGGTCGGTGTGGACGAAGTTGCGGTCGCAGTCACTGAGCGTCGTGCCGACGACTTCGAAGGCGGCGACCGTCGTCGGGTTGAGCTTGAAGCGGCCGTCGAAGCCGAGGAGGTGGTTGTGGCGCTCGGCGAAGTTGTAGGTCGTGCCGAAGAAGCCGAGGCTCGACTCCTTGCCCACGTCCCGCTTGAAGCGCATCACGCCGATGAGCGCGTTGCGTCCGACGAGGTTCGTCAAGAGGTCTGAGAAGGCCGCACTCCTCTTCAGGCGCTCCTCTTCGTCCGGCTCCTCGACGACCCTGCGGCGGCGCTCGTCCAGCTCGTCTTCGCCGAAGTTGCCGGGCGCGGCGTCCGAGGCGAGGATGAGGCCGAAGGTGTTGCGGCCCCGCTTGCCCGTCAGCTTGACGGCGAAGTCCGGGTCGACGATGGCGCGCGTGTGGACGACCGAGTTGTTCGTGCTGAAAATCTCTTTACCCTCGAGGAAGAAGGGGCGCTTCTCTTCGAAGAAGATGGGGAACCGCTGGTTGGCCGTGACGACGGTGGCGTCGGCCTCGACCTGCGCAAAGTCCGGGTTGTAGGCGAAGTCGAGCGTGACGGTCGGCGTCAGGCTGTACTTCGCCGTCAGGCCGATGTCGGCC
>Ga0216309_1000041_pt1 | contig 19899 bp, 12 predicted proteins | sample Total_DNA_C_FD_161284 | JGI IMG/M metagenome (GOLD analysis project Ga0216309, IMG submission 161284) | Terrestrial sediment cell enrichment communities for BONCAT metagenomics from Utah, United States - Total_DNA_C | ecosystem: Environmental > Terrestrial > Deep subsurface > Rock core/Sediment ...
CGGCGCGAAGGCGCGCACCGCGGACGCGCTCGAAGAGGCGCTGGGGCAAGCCATCGGGCTCGTGACGAAAGCCGACATCCGCGGCTGGTTCAAGCACTGCGGCTACTCGCTCGCACGCAAATGAGAGTCGCTATATGAAGGCAGGTCAAGCCCTTTTTCCTGACCCGCGGGCAGCTTAAATCCGAACCAGGCTACTATCCGTGGTCTGGCTCACCAGCCACATGTAATCAGTCCGAGGTCGATGTGCCGGGGCCGGCACCCTATTTGACGCGGCGGCCTGAAAGGCGCTCGCACTAATGATAACGCCATGCCCCAACCTCGCGATCTCTTCGGTCCCTGATTTCGGCTAACCCGCGAATCCGGGGGTGTACTCCCGCCCGTCGAGCAGCATTCTCCTCGTACGTAAGAGCAGCCTCCTCGCCACCGCGACTATCGCGCGCTTACCCCCGGACCTCAGCTTGATCCGCTCGTAGGTCTGCCTCATCGCCGCGTCCTTCCTGATCAGCAGCCAAGATGCCTCGACCAGCATCGCACGCAAGCTGCCCTTGCCGACCTTCGTGATCCGCCCCATCCGCACCTTGTCGGCGCTCGTGTGCTGCGACGGCGTCAGCCCGACGTAGGCCGCCAGTTCGTCCGCCCGCCGGAAGCGCGCCACGTCCTGCAACTCCAGGAGCAGCTCCATAGCCGCGATCAGCCCCACGCCCGGCACGCTGCACAGGATTCGCACCCGCTCGCGGTAGATCTCCGTCTGAGCCAGCTCCCTGAGCAGCCGGGTCTGCCAGCCGATCTGCTCGCTCAGGAAGTCGTACTGCTCGAGCAGGCGCGTGAAGCTCTCCTGCATCCACCGGCTTGGGAACCGCACCCGCCGCAGGTTCTCGACGTAAGTCTTCGTCCACGGCCCCGCCGGCTCCGGCAGCTCGATGCCGTAGAACCTCAGCTCCGACTTCACCCGGTTCTGCGTCCGCACCCGGTCCCGGATCAACTGCCGGCGGCGCCGGATGACCTGGCGGTGCTCGCGCTCCTGCGGCGACGGCACCCAGACCCGCTTGAGCATGCCCTTGGCGAGCAGGCGGGCCAGCTTGCGGCTGTCGAGGCGGTCGGTCTTGACGCGGTTGCCCGCCTCCTGCGGGAAGAGGCTCGGCGGGGTGACGACGCAGGAGGCACCGTACTCGGCGAGGCGGTCGTGGAGCCAGTAGCCGAAGTAGCCGGCCTCGTAGACCACTTCGAGGTGGTGCCCGCGGTAGCGGTCGAGGACGCGACGTAGCGCGTCCCACGTGCCATCGATGCTCGCGCTGAAGAGTTCCGCCTCGGCGGTCCTGGCCGTGACGTGCCAGCGGCGGCGGTGTAGGTCGACGCCGACGTAGACGGTGGATGTCGGCTGAAGGTTGGCGTGAAAGTCTCGCATCTGAGCCTCCTCTCGAAAGAACTAAAGTCGTCGCCTGTGTAGAAGTGGTAACTTATAGCTCCCGCGGCTAGGGCTCAACTGCGATCATAGTTACTATCTCAAGCGAATATACGTATAAATCAGATTCACATCTACTTCGCCCCCGTAGAGATGAATGTTGGAACGTCGCGCTTGTCGAGGTGCTTCGGCGCGAGCGCTCGAGATGAACGCAAATCCGCAACCGGCGCGGCTTTGTGCACCGTTGTGGGCAAGTCCTCAAGTGGCTCACAGTTCCGCAAGAGTAATCAGCGATTAGGATAAGAACGCATTGACATCTTCAACCCTCAATAATATTGTGTGCGCTGCCAAAAATTAAAGTTTGGCAGCGCAGAGTCCCATTTCCGTGTGTCTCACAGTCCAAAATATTAAGTAGGCCCGTAGGTGTTACCTCTGAATATTCCGGGCGGTAAGTCTCACCTGAGTCAGTACTTCTTGCTTTTTGAACATCCGGGCACCTTAACTTCATGCAGCGCGCCTCATCCTACACAATCGCGAGAAGGGTGACTGATGGGTATTAAAGGGTCTACCTCAAAACTCTTACAAGATCTGTCGGATAGACCGGCCGTTGGCGCCAAAGGCGTCTTCCAGTCGCTTTTTGCCAAGCGCCTCAAGTCTTGGTGGGCTGAGTGGGTCTTTGGGAACGCCTCGTGGCTCCTGATTGGGCTAGTCCTCCTCATAACCTCCCTGCCGGTGCCGTATCAGGCCGCGCTAATTAGCAAAAGCATTTATGGCGTTTTGGTCGTTTACGCGCTGTACGTTGTCTTGTTAGAGATCGCATCCCGATTGCTGAGATCAGAGTACGATACCGCCTCGTGGCATGTCATCAGGATAGCGGTCAACATAGTCATGGTCAGCGCTTTAATCTGGTTTAGCGGAGGAGCGCAAAGCTATTTCTGGTTCTTATATTTACTTCCCATATTTCAGGCGATCGTCTACTTCTCGCTCGGCGGGGTCGTCTTAACCCTCGCCACAGTCCTCACTTCGTACTGGATGCTGTCCTGGCTCGTAGCGGCGCAGTCCCTTAAACTCGTCGACCCGATCCTTCTCCTCGTGAACGGCATAGTGCTGTCGCTCTCGGCGCTGGTCTTCCATACACTCTTTGGCTCGGTGAGAGAGGGTGATGAGTTGACCTATAAGGAGATGGAGGCACTACGCCTCACCGCGCTCGACCTGACGGCCGAGCTAGAGATCGAACAACTCCTCCACAAGATAGTCGAGCGGGCTGTTGACCTGCTCGGGGCCAGCGGCGGCGGCGTATATCGGCTCGACCCGTCGCGTCGTGTGCTGACTGTCATCGCCGACACAGGCGGCGACCGCAGCATCGTCGGGTACGAGTTGGAGGTTGGCAAGGGCATGGCGGGACTCGTTGCTCAGACCGGCAAGTGGATGATCAAGGACGACTATGGGAAGTGGCCGGGCCGCGCCCCCAGCCTAGACCCGAACCTCTTCAAGGCGGTGGTTGAGGTGCCGTTGGAGGCGGCCGGCACTACCATTGGCGTCCTATACGTGACGAGCGACGTCGAGGGCAGGCGCTTCACCCCGCGAGACGCGCGCCTGCTGACCTTGCTCGCGAGCCAGGCTGCCGTCGCAATCATAAACGCCGAGACTTTCGCCCAGCACAGGAAGAATCTAAGGCAGCTTGAATTGCTCAACCGTATTAACGAGCGACTCAACAGTGCCCTTAACTTTGACGAGATCCTCCAGATCACGCTAGAGGAGGCGCTGAAGGCCGTGAGGACGGTTGATGGCTCAGTCCTACTCTTCGACCAAGACTATAAGGAACTTGAGATTAAGGCTTGGGTGGTTCAGGGCCAGATGATCGAGAGCAAGAAGCACAAAAAGTTTGCCCTCGGAGAGGGGGTCGCCGGGCTGGTAGCGGCGACTGGGAAGCCCTATGTCTGCGTCGACACAACGCACGACCGGCAATTCCTCGGCTCCTTTACCGGGAGGTCAATAGGGTCACTCATCAGCGTCCCCATCATCCTTCACGAGAGGGTCTTCTGCATCATCAACGCCGACCACCCGCGGCCGCACCATTTTGGCCACGACGACGTCGAGCTGCTCTCCGCGCTTGCGACTAACGTCGCCTCCGCCATCGAGTCGCAGAAGCTGCGCGACATTGGCATCGCCCTCTCGACGCTCCCTCTGGAGGAACTGTACCCGCAGATCGTCGAGAGCGCGAGCATCCTAACTGGCTCGCAGATCAGCACCATCTTCCTACACGACGAGCAGTCAGATACCATCTGGCGGGCCGCGCTCTACCCACCCGCAGCCGCGCTCGAGACCGAGAGCGCGCGCAGTGACGGGCTAACGCGGCGCATCCTCAAGGCGGGGCAACTCGTCAGCATCTCGGACGTGCAAGGGAGCCCGGACGTCAGGCAGTCAATCAAGGACCGCGGCATACGTTCACTCATGGGCGCGCCGCTCGTCGTAAGGGTCGGGCGCGCCCGTGGGTCTTCGCTAAAGACCATCGGCGTGCTCTTCGTTAGCACCTCGCAGACGCGCCAGTTCGGCAAGCGCGACGAAGAGGTGTTACAGAGCCTAGCGAACCAGGCGGCTATCGCCATCGACCGCAACAGGAATCTTAATGAACTGCGCGAGAAGATTCAGTTCAACGACAGCCTGCTCGAGAGCGCCTTTGACGCCATCGTCGCCGTCGACAATGAGGAGAGAGTACGCGTCTACAATCGCAGCGCGGAGAAGATTCTGGGCTACAACCGCGAGGAGGTCTACGGCCAGCCCGCCTCGCAGTTCTTCTTCAATCCCGAAGACCCGAAGCAGATCAGGGCGGGTCTCAAGCTCTACGACAAGATCATGGGTCACCACCTCCACGTCAGGAGCAAGTCGGGGGAGTCCATCCCGATTTTGCTCTCGGCCGTCAGGCTCGAAGATGGGAGCGTCGGGTTCTTCAAGGACCTTCGCGCTATTGAGAGTGCCAAGCAGCACCTTCAGCAGTTGACTGAGCTGTTTGAGGCGAGCAAGGCGATTACGAGTGCGGACAGTCGTGAGACGGTGCTCGACACTGCCGCCGATCAGACAATGATGACGCTCGGTGCCGACTTGGTCTACCTTTATTCCTACGACCAGGAGCAGAAGAAGGTGATCCTCCCGCTGGTGCGAAGGAGTAAGTCCGCCAGCGGCGGTGCGGCGTCACCCGTCACCATTCCCGCAGTCGAAGGAATCATTGCTGAAGCCGACATCTGCATCACCGAGGAGACCGAAGGCCATCCGCTGCTCGGCAAGGTGTTCGCCGAGCACGGCGGCATCTCATCTTCGATCGGGTGCGCGCTGAAGGCAGGCGAGAAGGTAGTCGGCGTTATCTTCTGCGGTTACGAGAAGAAGCGCCAGTTCACCGAGGAGGAGAAGATTCTGACCAAGCTCTTCTTCAGCGGCGTCGCCGCCGCCATCGAGAATGCGCGGCTATACCGCGAGATTCAGGAGAGCGCGCGCATCACGCAAGGCCTCTACAAGGCCGGCATGGTGCACATCGGCAGCCTGCCCGTTGATGCCAGCTTGCAGAGTCTCCTCGAACAGGCCCGGCAACTCACCAACGCTGAGTACGGCGCGTTGGAAATACTGCCCACCGAGCTGAGCCCGGAGCCATTCTTCATCGTCTCCGGAGTGGACCCTGCCCTGAAGGAGCAGATTGGCATCCCGAAGGGCGAGGGCATGCTGGGGCTCCTGTTCAAGCCTGACACTGTGCTCAACCTGCAGGATCTGAGGCAGCACCGCAAACACACAGGTTTCCCCCAACACCACCCTCACATGACCAGCTTCCTCGGTGTGTCAATTTCACTCGAAGGTCGCGGCATTGGCAACCTGTACGTCGCTAACAAGAAGGGTGCCCTGCGGTTTAACAGCTACGACGCGGCGTACCTGAGCATGCTGGCGGGCTTGGCCGCCGCCGCGGTGGAGCGTTCCAAGTCGCAGGCCGAAGTCCGGGCGACGCAGACCATGAACATGGCCTTCTCGTTATTGTCGCGCTGGGCGCGCATGGCGCGCGAGCAGACTGGTGCGCTCCGGCGGAAGTTGCAGGAGTTGAAGAAGGTGCGACCGGAAGACCAACGGCTGCTTCAAGAGATGAATCAGATCATGCAGCGGCTCGACTCGCAGGAGTACATTACCCTGCGCCAAACCGAGAGTGCGCTGTATGAGTCGCTGAATCTGAGCGTCCTGCTGAAGGAAGTGGCGCTCGCGCCGGACCTAAGGAGGCGGCTGCATCAGGCAGCGAACGCGGCTGGGATCACCGAGCCCGTCAATCCGCACTTGGAGATCGAGTCGGGGTGCTGGGTGCGCGGGAATCGCCCGATGCTCGAATCAGCCTTCGGCATACTACTCGAGAACGCGGTGGAGGCTGTCGAGGAGAAGAAGGCCGACCCTATCGACATCGCGATCTTCTGCAAGTCGGAGAATGGCCGGGTGCACATCCGGATCGTGGACACGGGGCCCGGCGTGCCCGAAGATCTTCAGGAGAAGCTCTTCAAGCTCCCCCTCCATGGCAGGGAGGGCCACTTTGGGGTTGGCTCCGTCACGGCTGGGACGATTTTTAAGCTACACAAGGGCGAGGTGCGCATCGAAAAGACTGACGACGCTGGCACCGAGGTGGCCTGCTGGCTCCCGGCAGAGTAGTATTGCGGTGCCCGGGGCGCCGCACCAGTGCCCCGGGTGCGGCTTCGCGACTCCGCACCCGTCACTTCTCTTCAAACTGCTCGGCCCACACTTCGCACACGGCCTCATGGCCGCCCTTGATGATTCTCTTGACGAGGATAGCGGTGACCACTGCGGCGATGCCCGGCAGCCAACCGAAGCTGGCTACGAGAAAGCCGCCCAGCACCAGCCCGAGCGACTGCGTCCCACCCTCAAGCGCCGTTCTTATTGTCGGGTTATCAGGGTCGTTCGGGTCGCAGATGAGGTTGTAGAGCTGGCGGTTGAACCGCTTGATGAAGCGCCTCGCTACGCGCTCAAGAAAGTCTTCCGGGCCAGCGAGTTGGGCCGTGTCGAGGGACGGTCCAGCGGCCTGCGCCGCGGTCAGCACCGGGGCGTTCCCCACCTGCTTCTCAGTGGTTACGAGTAGTCTGCCTAGTTCCTGATATAATTCTGTCTCGTTGAGGTTAAGCAGGTCGCTGAGGGATTGCTCAATCTGTCCGTTAACCGTCTGACTGCTCATACCAATTCCTCCTTCGGGCGGGTTGGGTCGGTGGCGGTGAGCTTCGCCTCGGCATCACCGAAGAGACTGTAGATGAGCGCGAGCACGTTCTCTTTGACGAGCGCGCGCCGCGTTTCCGAGAAAGCCTGACCGATGCTTTGCCCAGCGAGCAGCCGCCGGATTATCTCCACGTCCATCTCTCGACCAAGACTCCAGAGCGTTGGACCTTCAGTGCCGACGACGCTCCTTGCGCCGCGATCAAGGAAGAGCGTGACGAAGCCTGCGCCAGCGCAGGTCACCTGCGCCGACTCACACATGCTCAGCAGCACGATCGGTTGGCCTGGCAATTTCTTCAGCTCTACGTTGAGGACCGGAAGGGTCACGGCCCCGCCTTTGAGGAGCATGAAGGACGGCCTCGGAATCGGAGAGTTGATCGCCATCAGGAGCTGCTCGGCCGTGCGGTCGTGCGACGCCTCGACGAACCTCTTGTAGTTCTCAACGAGATTGGCGTCCACCTCCTTGTCAGGGAGGCTGGTATAGCCATGGCAGAAGAACTGCACTAGGTCATAGTCCTCTTTCACAAGTGCTGGGATCATCTGGTCCTCGGCCTTGACGCTCTCGACGACGAGGCGGCCCTCCTTTTCAAGCGGCTCCAGTTGCTCCTTCAGCTTCAGTGTCTCCTCATGGCCGTGCCAAGCCGCGCCCAGCCTCACGGGTGCGCGCCGGGCCACTACGGCCCCGTCGTAGGCGCTCGACGGCCTGACCGAGAGGTTGTAGCGCACACCCCAGAAGCCGTCCTGCTTCGCCCTGTCGAGTGAGCCGAACTCAGAGTCACCGGACAGGATAGGCGGCGGCCTGCGGTCATACATTAGGCCCCAGGGGATTATGAAGTTGCTCACGTCCCTGTTGAGCGCGATGGTGATAGTAGAGTGCTCGGGCAGGCCTGTGAGAAACTTCTCGTGGAACTCCATGACGGCTGTGTCGGTCTGGGCACTAAAGAGCACCTCGGAGAATAGCCGGTAGCCGAGTTGCGCGAGGTCGTCGGCGTTCTTCTTAAAGCTGAGGCTCTGCCCCTGCTCTTTCTTCGCCGCGGCCGCCAACGAGATGCGGTGGATGGCCCGGTATATTTCCCTCGTAACTTGGTAGGCCGCCTGTTCACTGGCGCCGAGCCGACCCCAAGGGCTCTCCGAATTATTGAGCGTGAAGACTTGCAGGTGCCCGGCCTTCTTTGCCAGGAAGATGGTCAGCGATGAGCCGACGGGCGCGTCCTTGAACTTGAACCAGTTGGTGGCGAGGTAAGTGTGCTCGAGCATCTGCGCGGACTCGTGCTCCTCGGGCTCACGGGTGATGAGGGTCTCGACGCGGAAGACGGCCACAAGCTCCTTCCGTCGGTCGGGGGCTTGGTACTGAAGGAAGATGTAGACCTCGCCTCGCCTGCCCTTTAGCGGAATTTCAGATGGGTCTGGAAGCGTCAACGGGAAGCGCGCGTGCCCGGCCGTGGGCCCCGCTTTCGGCAGGCTGAGCTTCTGCCGACGCTCGTCGAAGTGGAAGTCTTCCGACCAGACCTCGGCGAGTAACTCGATGGGGTAGAGGCTCGACTCCTGCTCAACGAGAATCGGCCATTCCTTATTCCTGTAATCGATGCCGCCCCTCACCATGTCTATCCAGAAATGAAGCTCAAGCCTAAGGCCGGGCGGGGCCGGCGAGATGCTGCTGATCTTCGGGACGGGGGCCTCCTGCCCCTCGGCTCCAGCCAGATAGAAAAGCGCTGCAGGGTATCTGGGCTTGTCGGGGTCGGCCTTGCTTATGACATCGGCAACGACGGGCTCTACCTCCCTCTCCCCCTGCCTGACCCGCTCTTGTAGCTGCCGCAGGATGTCGAGAGACTCGCCGACGTCAGCGGTGTCGACGTCGGCGGAGTACGTCTCCGTCTGCTCGGGTTGCGCGTCCACTTCGTCGCCTTCGGCTCTGCGGAAGCGCGCGCTACCCAATGCTGCGCCCACGAGGTTGTAAATAGACTGTTCTGGGTAGAGCGCCGCGAGCGCATCCCTCTGCTCATGTAGGTAGCGGAGCCTGTTTTTGAGCGCGGTCGAACTGGTACCCACATCGAGCGCTTGGACAATGCCAGGGTTGGCTACCGCACCCGCGTAGAAGGCCCGCGGCGCGGCGGCCCCGCCCGGCGCGATGACCTCAACGAGCGAGGCACTACAGAAGACCCGGGCGTATGCGTTGTCAAGAAAAGCGACGGCTTGTCGATTTCTTTTGGGGGCCGCAAGCAGGATGAACGCGGTGGCTGAATCCTCCGGGATCTTCTGCGAGTCCCAGCGCAGAGCGGGAATGCCCACTGAAGGCTTCGGGTTTGTGTCGTGGAGGACGACGAAGTGCTTGTTGGCACGCGCGGTCTCCGCGATGAAGGTTTCGAGAGGAACGTCCTCGCCGCCGACGCGGATGTGACGGCCGGAATGACCGACTTCGGTGTTGAGGAGAATGTGGACGCCGTGGTAGCCGCCGCCTTCAAGCTCGCGCAGATAGTCGCGGAATGAGGAGGGCGGCCGGATGTTACAGGGCACGATCGGCTGTCTAGAGGATTGCCTCTTGAGAAGTTGTTCGATGTCTGAGGCGAAGAGGTGTGACTGGGGCGTTTCCGATAGTGTATATACCCCCACCCGGAACGGTGCGACAACGTGACCGACCAAGTAGCCCGGCTCGTTGTGCGGCCTGCGGATGACGCTCACGCTTGGCGTGGCCTCTTCCCAGTTCATCGCGGCGACCGGACCGGGCGGTAGCGTGACCTCAACGACCGCGACGCCGGCCGGGAGCAGCTCCTTCAGGTGCTCCCGTAGCGCACATCCGTTCTGCCCCCTGAAGGCCCAAGGGTCGATCCTGCCCAGACGATCAAGTTGGTAGCCCTCGACGGGGCCGAAATCGATTTCGTCTATGTCGCCGTAGCCGTCGGGCGCGACCGCGACCACTTTGTAGATTCTTCCGCGCGCCGGCTGCGGCAGGACGTGGAACTGAACCGCCATCGGCTTATCCGTGTTCATGGCTTGAAGCCCTCCGGAGGTTCCGGGGCGTGAGTTTCGAGCGGCCGCGGCGCACGGCGGGCACTCTGGGACTGCTGTTTAGGACGCGGCCGCTTCTATCACGTACGGCTTCTTGTCATCGTGGGGGCCGCCCTTCTGAGAGCGCGCCGCCCTTAACCCGCAGTTGCTAACAACGAGGACGAGGTGATCGATCTCCTCGGAGTCGTCGGTGTTGAGGGTGACCGAGAGTTTCCCCGCAACGCCAGCGGGCACCGGCGCGGTCGGAAGCAACGGCTCGACGACCTTCCTGCACTTCTCCCGCGTTACGACAGCGACCTCAGCCTTCAGCGGCGTGGCTTGGGGCGCGTCCGTGATGTAGAGGCTGAGCCTTAGCCTCGACACATCGCCGCGGAGGTAGAACCTATAGTAACGGCAGGCGAGATGGTTGAGCAGTCCATCAATAGTCTCCTCGCTCCCACGGCGCAGGACGAGGCTCTCGGTCACGGCGCGCTCGCCGTAACGAAGGATGATGTCCGGGGCGAGGCCGGCGCAGTCATGATCCCACATAAAGTAGGGGTCGATGCAGTAGCCCGAAGCGAAGATGTCTGAGACAGTTGGGTCTGGCGAGATGAACGTCTGCCCCGACGGTATCAGCCGCGCGATGGTTTGTAGCGGCGTCTCGTCCACGAGCGACTGCGTCCAAACGTCGTTTACGAACCCGACGCCTAGCCGCTTGCTGAGGTAGCGGACGAACATGCCAGCCTGATATTTGCCTTTTGGGTCGTCGAGCGACACCTCTGGCATGTCGATCCAGTTCATCAGAAAGCGGAAGTAGTCGGTATTGCCTGAGGCGACGAGCGTCTCCATTAGCACCGCGATGCCCTCGTCGAACCACTCCCATGCCTTAGAGTTGGGGTCATTCATTGGGTGCTCACGGAAGTTAAAGAGGTGTGTAGCTTCGTGCACGGCCTCGGCCGCCGCGCGGTAGAGCTCGGCCTGCGTCGTCGGCTCGTTGCTGCGGGACGAGAGCACAATGAAGGGCACCTTCCGCCGGTGGAAGGTGTACGGCTCGCTGTCGGCGATATAGACATGGGTCCTCCCGCCGTCAGTCACCGGCGCCTCGCGGTGCCAAGGGTCGGCTGTCATGGCGCGGTAGAGCGATTCGAGGGCGTTCATGTAGGTAAGCACTACCGCGCGGTCGCGGATGCCGTGTCCGCCGAGCCCCACCGCGCGGTCCCGGATGCCTTGCGTACCGAACCCGCCGACGGGGGGATTGCGGTAACCAAAATGGATGACAAAGTGTTCGGATTCCAGGACGTGCGGGAGCAACTGCTCCAGCTTCGGGACGTGAGGGTGGATGACCATCGCAGGGCTCCTCTTGGGCTTGCTCTCAGAACTCGCTCACGATTACTTCGTCTCCGTCGGTCGTCACATCGAAGAACTTCTTAATCCGCTCTTGGAGGTCTGGGTCTAGGTAGCGCCAGTGGGCGGAGATGTCGCGGCTCAGTTCAGCGAGGTCGTGCGTTACGCTGCGCCCGGAGTTGGACTCGTGCCGACCGCGCGGCTCGAACTCGGGCGACTCAGAGGCGCCGAATAGGCCGTTGAGTTGCTCCTCGACGCTGATGCTGTAGAGGAACGACCGCAGCTTGCCCTCCAGCTTGGGGAACCACTCGACGTCGCGCTTCGAGAGGCGGAAAGACCTGTCAATTTGCTCGTAGTGTACGTGCTCCATGTGATCTTGGACCACATTGTCGTCGAGGAAGAACGAGATGTGCGCGACGATGGCCTTAGGCATGGCCGCTCGGATGGTCTTGCAGAGCGTCTCGTCGAACAGGGGGGGCTCGCCCACGTCGCGCGGGAGCCTGATGTCGAGGACGAAGGCGTGGTAGAACTCCCTTTCCTTCTTCGCCTCGCCGATGAGTTCCTGCGCGCGTCGCACGGTGGGCGCGGTGTCGACCTGCGCCTCGGGTATCTTCGCCGACAGGCGGCTCTGCAACTTCTCGGACGTGCCGGGCTCGTCCTCAACGATCAGGATGCGAAACATTCTACTCCTCCTTCGGCTCCCGCTTCCGTGGGATGGTGATGACGAATTCTGCCCCCTCCGTGTAGAGCGGGTTGTAGTAGACACTTCCCCCATGGGCGGTGATGACGCGGCGCACGAAGCCGAGGCCGAGGCCCGTCCCGATGTTATCCTGACCCGGGCGCCGACTGAAGAAGTCGTCGAAGATGCGGTCTTTGTACTCGGTGGGGACGCCGGGCCCGTTGTCACGGTAGGTGATGAGGGCGGCGTCGAGCGTCGCCGTTTGCTTCTTCTCGAGCAGTACGCTGACGCTCAGTTTGCCATCGCCCGCCACGGCGTCCCGCGAATTCTGAACTATCTCAAGGAGCGCCGTCTCGAAGAGGTTGCTGTCGATCTCCACTTCCAGCGGCCGGTCGCCGCAGATTAGCGTCCAAGTGCCCGCGCCTAGCGCTGACGAGAGAGCCTTCTCCACCTGCGTGGCCAAGTCAACCACGGAAACGTCGGGCCTGAACGGTCGCAGCCTCTTGTTAGCCCCGCTGATGGTGACGAAAGCCTGTTCGAGGATGTGTTTGAAGCTCTCGTTGTTCCTGGCTATTTCGGGCCTGAGCGGGCTCTTCGCGTCGAGCTTGTCCTGCAAATCTTGGTAGTCAGCCAGCACGCCCGGCAGGCCGCCGAGTCGCGTGCCGATGTTGTGCGCGAGCGTCGAGAGCACTTGTTGCGCTACGCCGACACTGATCATCCTCGCCTCCTCGGCCATGTTGCTGTAGGTGGTTAGGAGCTGCGCGAACGTCTCGGAGAGGACTTTCAAGAAGACGAAGTCCTCCGGCTGGAGGCTCTCGTCGCATTGGAGGCACATTTTGCCGAGCACCTTATCGCGGTTGACCATCAGCGGCAAGTCGATCCAGAAGTCGCCCGGCTGCTTGCGTGTGTGTGGGGGCTGCTTCGGATCCCTCCAGTTAAGCGCCTCTAGGCCGCTCGCGGTGACGATGCGCGCCCCGTCCTCCTCTTTCTCCTCCCAGCAGAAGACGATGGGCTCGGCCCGCTCGATGCAGAGCCAGTCGTTGTGCCTCGCTCCGCTCCGCGGGGCGAGACGGACGAGTCCCTGCATGAAATCGTTCTCCGTGCTAGCGTCCCTGTAGCCGAAGCAGTCCTTGCTCACGAACCACATTACCCCCTCGTCATCCACCTCCGTCAGGTAGAGTCGTCCCCACTGGTGGCCGAGCTTCTTTGCCGACTCGAGCATGTAACGCAGCGCACCCGACGTGTCGCCGGCCTGCGCGATGAGGTGCGATGCTTCGAACACCTTGTAGAGGTAGGTCAGGTCCTGAATGCGCAGCAGGCCGCCGATGACCTTCTCGCGCTCGTCTTGGATCGCTGTCGAGACTACCGCCCCGTGGTAGTCGGGGTTGTCGCCGATGCCCTCGACGTGGCGCGCCAAGCGGTAGCAGTATTTTAATGACTCGCGAATGATCTCGCGTATCTCACCCACCCCGCTCTTTGTCAGCGGCTTGACCTTGTCAGTCGGGTCATGCCAGCCAGAGGGAATGCCGAGCAGGTTCGACGCTGCCTTGTTCGCGTATCGCGGTCGCACGCTGCTGTCGACGATGAAGATTGGGTCGGGAATCTTGTCGAGCCCCGACTCAAGGAGGTTGATGCGGCGGCACTGCTCAATGGCAATGGCCAGCGAGCCGCAAAAACTTTCCAGGTCTTCGACATCATCCTTCGAGGGCGGTGCGCCGTTGTCGCGCTCAACCAAGAGCGTGCCGATCACCTCGCCGGCGGCGTTCGAGATGGGGATGATGGCGAACGCCTCCATCGCGCCGGCCTGCACCACCCTCTTGTCGGCGAGCAGCTCGGCCCGCGCGTTCTCAACAATCTTTGACTTCTTTGTGTTGACCACAAAGGCCTGGACCGATCCTAAAGGGTTCGAGAGCTTGTAGCGAATGAGTCCGGCCACGCTCGTTAGCCCCTCGGCGCAGTCGTCGATCACGCCCTCGAGCACCTGCTGATCGGCGTCCACAAGGCAGAAGAGGACGCGGCGGTACTCCAATTGCCGCAGCTTACGCGCTGTCATCGAGAGTATGTACTTCACATTGAGGTCGCGCGGGCCGAGCGAGTGGAAGATGCTGAAGACGCTGTTGATGGTCTCGACCTGCATCCTCCTGCTGTTGATGCGCTGGCGGAACTGGTATACCGTCACGGCGTGCGTATACGCCTTGATGAAGTGTTCCAGCAGTTGCCCTATGAGGCGTTCACGCTCACGCGAGATGGATGTGCTGTGTTCAATGTCGCTGACAACGACCGCTGCCTGCTGATCGAAGAGTAGGCCGGGAATGACGGCGGCCACGGCATACCGCTTCATCTCGCCCTCCAGAGCTAGTTGGCCCTGCGAATAAGTGCGGTCTTCGGGCAGCAACTCCTTGATGCGCCTCAGCTCTTCCACACCGGGCCCGGCGTAGTTGGCGAAGGGGCTGTGCTCCCATTCGGTATTCTGCCGCCGCCGCCAGAAAGTGATCTCGCGGAAGCCGAGGACGTAGTGGCAGCCGTTGGCGAAGAGTTTCTGTATCTTCTCGATGACAAGATTGGGGTGGCGGTCAGAGGCTTCGGCCGCCTCCGAGTAGAGCGAGGCGCACAGCGAGCCGACGATCCGCTCGGTCTCAACGCGGTCCTCGCTGCCGGAGGGGCGCATACGCTCCTCCAGATCGAGGTCGGCGTAACGCTTGAAAGCCTCCTCCCACGCGCCAACGTCGGCGTAGAGGTCGCCAAAGCGCAGTGGAGTGTACTGCTGCCGGAGGAAGTCCTCCATGATGGGCGAAGCCACCTGTAGGTGGGAGCCGTCCGCCGACAAGACCCTAGTCGCGACGCCGGCCAGTTCGAGGCGGCTCGGCGCGCTCTCCTGCATACCGCTCCTGACTGCTTCCCCGTGAATCAGGCTCTCGAGCGCGTCCCAGCAGTGCTGGTCGCGACTGATCAGCTCCCTCGCGTAGCGGAAGATGTGCGCGCCGTAGATACCTGGCGTACCGAACATTCTGTAGGTGGTAGGGATTTCCGCCACCGTGAGGGGCTCATCCGGCAGAATTCCCTCATTTACCCTATTCTGCAGTACGACCCACAGTATGATCCGCAAGAGGTAGAGGTTACCGCCTGTATGGAGCCACAGGTGCCTGAGTAGGTCCGGGTAGGAGTCGACCTTGATGGAGAGTTGCTGGAGGAAGTGAGTGAGCCCTTGGCCCAACTCCTCCTCCGAATAGCCCTGCAGGAGGAAATACTCTGCGCAGTTGAACTCGGACTTAGGGCCGTAAACGAGCTCGTGGAAGTCATCCTCACCGCTCATCACCGCGACGAGTTGCCTTCGTTCGCACTCGACGAGCGTGCGCGCGCCCTCCAAAAAGGAGCGCGCAAGATGGTGAGCCATGCCGTCGATGTTGGATGCGAGCAGGATGATGGGCCTCTCCATTGTCGAAGCGAGCTGCCGGATCGGCCCTAGCACGTCTCCGGCCTTGTGCTCGTAGGTCGGCGGGTCGGGAGTCACCTCTGCTACGGCCTTCAGGAGCAGGGAGACGACCTGCTTTTCGCCGTAGATCGGGGCGTTTTCCAGGAAGTTCAGCTTGATGATCGGCCCGACGTTCAGCTCCTCAAGATATTGGTTAAGTAGGTACAGGACGTGTCGCTTGCCACTGTATCTCGCGCCGATGATGACGCTGCTCTCCCCGCGCAGGACGTTCTCGCCCAATCGGGTGATAAAGTCGGGATTGATCCTCTCGTAGTGGAAGATTGACATTGTCTGGGGAGACTTTCTAGGTGAATTCTGGCCCACCGGAAGGACCGCGCTCAGACGCCGACCGCCGCGCGTGCTTCCGAGAGGGCGTTATCAAGGTAACCCGTCTGTCGGGCGTAGAAGGGTAGCCCCTCATTGGCTAGGCTGTACGTACCGTGATTCCAGACGAGGACGTTATTGATGACCAGGTCGCTGCAGACTTCTACTATTCTCTTGGAGTCGAAGTGCAGCCCGAAACCCAGCGCGAGTTGCTGCAGGCTCGACGAGGTGATGTGCCGCGCGCCGTCCTTGACCAGGGAGAGGCCGATAAGCCGCGACTCCGGATCTTCCAAATCGATGAGAGACTTGATGAACAACTGGGTGATGAAAAAGTCGCCCTTCAGCTTCTCCATCAGTGTTGGCGTAATCGTCTCGGTCTTATCGTGTATAGCAATCTCCGCGAGCTTCTTCCCGAAGCACTGGATAAGGTTGGGCAGCCGCCCCGTCATGCGCAGCACCTCGTCAAGAATATGATCGGGATCGTTGAGGACGAAGCCGAGGTCCTCAAGCGGCTTGAGCAGCAGGGCGCTGGCGGGCTCCTCGTCGAGTGGGCCTAGTTGGATCAGGTCGAGCCTGCAGTCCATGGTCGACTTGGCGTTCAGCATCATCTTGAGCAGTTTCCCCTTGCCGCAGAGGATCAGCCGGCAGAGCCCAACCCTCGCCGCCTCACCGAGGTACTGGAAGACCTCGCCTTGGCAGACTTCGTCCACCTCGTCGAGCAGCAACTCCAGCGTACCGCCCAAGCGCGTGCGCATGTAGCGCAAGAAGTTGATGAGGCCCTTCGCCGTCATCCGATGGCTCTGGCTCGACTCTTGAATCGCCATGGCGAGGAAGCGCGCGACGAGGTCGGGCGACGACTCTGCTTGGTAGAAGCTGACGCTGAATCGGTGCGCGGAACTGGCGCTGCGGCCGTAGAGCTTCGCCTTTTTGTAGTAATTCAGCAGCGAGGTCTTCCCGATGCGGCCGGGGCCGGCAATGGCGAAGCTGATTGAGTCTTCCTCCTGCAGCCGCCCGATCTCGTCGTCCCTGCCGAAAAACATCCCACCCGTCGCGGGCAGAAGATAGTCGTAGGGTATCAGTGAGCGCCTCGGTATCTGCTCGCGGAGGCGGCGCTTCAGGTGGCTAGGCGGGTCCGGACTGTTGAGTAGCTCCTTGATCTGCTCGGACGAGAGTACGAGACAGCGGCCGTTGAAGAATTTCTTGGCCGCCTGCTCGTAGGCGTGCGTGGTGAGCGCGAGGATGAAGGGCAGGTACCCAGTGTTGTACCTGACCCAGTGCCTATTGAGGACATCGGGGTCCACCGAGTCACCCGCCAGCAGCAGGCACGGCACCTCATGCATCGTGCGCAGGCGGATGTCGGGCAGGTATGTCGTGAAGGTGAGTGAATTCTCACCCACCTCTCTTACCTCTATGTCGGTGTCGAATGCGACGGCCCAGCGCGCGGTGAACTCTTGAACTATGCCGTCGTGCGTTCGGCTCCACCCCTCGCCGCCGAGTCGCTCCATCAGCGAGCCGATAGGAATATTTTTGACGGGGAGGTGCTTGATGTCCACTGGCACACCTCGCGGGCTGAGAATGGCAGGCGTTGTGTTTTACTGCTTGTAGGACGCGCGGACCTCGAACTCGGCGGCGCGCAACTCGCGCAGGCAGTCGAGCTCGTATTCGCACTCGATGTCGCTTAGGACCGCTTCACACTCCTCCAAGTGGTTGCGGAATGTGCCGGACGAGCGCTGACGAGCCACGAGCAGGGGCATCGGGGCTGAGTCAACCTGTTCGGCCAGCCCGATGCGGAGGTGGATGAGCGCCTCCCGCAGATTGATGCCCAGCCCGCGCGCCAGCTTGGCGAAGGCTCTAGCCGAGCGGGGGCCAAGTTCCGCGAGGTCGTCAACGCCGAGCCAAGAAAGGATGGGCCCCAGCGACACATTGGACACCTTTACGAGGCCGTTCACGTAGTCGGCTATGGAGAGCGGGACAAAGCCGATTCTGTCCCGCTCCTTGCGTAGGTGTGCCAAGTTGAGGGCAACGTCAGCCGCCGTCTGGTACCTGTTAAGCAGTTCGGGGGGCGCGGGCTCTTGGTCAGCCAAGTCTAGCAGGGCCGACTCGTTAGCGACGCGCAAAAGGTTGACCAGCCATGCGGGGGGCTCCTGTGCCTCGATCTGTGTCGATGAATTTTCTTCCGTCCCGTTCATAAAAATTTCTCCTCCCATTAGTTCCTGCCTGATCCGAGATAGCGACTAATGCGGTCGTCCTCTTCTAAAATGGATTTGAGGCGCTTCATGGCGCGGAAGTGGCGAACCCTGGCGGCTTCGGGGCTGATGCAGAGGCGGTTTGCGATCTCTTCGTACGTAGCCTCGAACTCCAAGTGGCGCAGTCGGATGATCGTCTGGTCAGTGGCGGGAAGCTGGCTTATAGCTTCTCTGACCGCAATGGTGATGATGAGGTCGGGCGCTACCTCTTCGCCTTCGTCGAAAGGCAGTGATGCTAAATCGTCCGTCAGTGGCTCGCTGTCGCGCCGCGAGCGAAGCCAGTCGATTAAAAAATGTCGTGCTACGGTAAAGACCCAGGCTTCAAAACCGCCGGCCCTGACCGGCTTGTATTTATTAACTTTCAGGGCAATGTCGGTGACGCACGAGACGGAGATCTCTTCCGCGTCCGCGCAGGCAACCCCTTTTCTGATGAAAAAAGACTTGAGGCGCGGGCCGAAGGTAACGGCGAACTCGCCGTAGGCGTCCTCTTCCCCAGCGGCCATGCGAGCGGCTAGGTCCTCGATCTCGTTGTTGGACCTAGCCACGCGCATCACCCGCCGCCTCCTTTCTTAGAATCATGGGGAAGAATTTGCTTCCCACTATGATTAACGTGAGGGCGTTACAGATTCTTGGCTGGGCGACTAAAGTCGGAAAGCGGTCGCCGCGTTAAACTACCCTCCTGCAGAAAGTTTTTTCTATTGATTAAGGTGATTTGTAGAGGTCTTCTAGCTACTTAGATGGTGGAGTCCGATAAAGAAAACCATAAAGCAAGGGTTTGGACCTTTTAGTGCTGTTGAACAGGTCCATTCCGACTACCCCCTTTCGGATTATCTTGTTGCGCACCGACGCTGTTCACGCTCGAGTCTTCCAGCTCACCTCATTGCCGACGTGTGCGCCGCCTCAAACTGTTCGGCATTTTTGCCCCGTCAGGCCACGTCGACGCTAGCAGGGATAAAATTTTTCAACGCTCGCCTCTTCACCACTGGACTCGGGTCGCAGCACCGGGTGAAAGATAAAGTTCCTCGGCAACACTTCATCCACCAACAACATTTTAAATTTACCCTAAAGCAAATTTTCTGGTTTTCTGGTTACTTGAATGGAGATGTAATCAAAACACCCCTTGTCACCTACTGGTAATACACCTCTATCTTCGATCTGTGGGCGACGTTCTCTTAATACCCGTGTTTTTAGGTTTGGCCGGCAACTTTACGGGGAGGTCGCACCCGTCATCTATCAGCACGTCTGTAGTGATGCCGGCGAGCCGGGCGTACATCAACAGCGTCGGCAGGCTGGGTTCCCGCGTGCCCAACTCGTAGCCGCTAATGCGACTCTGCGTGAGGGTGTCTTCCAATCCCAAGTGCCTGATCATCTCATTCTGAGATAGCCCCAGCGCCAATCGGATGGCCAGCAGTTTCTCGGCTAGGCGCTCTGGCTTCTGACGGCGGTAACGCCCCATCAGGAAATCTCCTTCCCTGATGGGGTAGCGACGTGGTTCCGGCTCTTGCAACTAAACCAATAGTGGTTTAGCCTCGCCGCTGCGTGATGTGCCGCCGGGAATCTCTTCCTGTGCCAGCGGCTGCGCATCACCCGTGACGTCGGGCCAGCCCATGCATCGGCGTCTTCACCTGATTGTCAAACTTTTCAAGGGCAGAAGATACCAGAAGCTACGGGCGACGTCACCACGGTTCGGGTCCGCCGGTGTGGAGGAAGACCATGGTAGTCGAAGACACTATTGAGTGCCCACGCTGCGGCCGCTCCATCGTGCCGCGCCTGAACGCTTACGGCTCAACAGCGCTCACGTTCGCAAGAGTCCAGGCAATCTGTCCCCTGTGTGGGGAGGTCGTCTTCGAGTCCCAGGGCGGCGTCCGCTGGCAGACGGTGATCTTCCTCCTAGTGACGGTCGGCGGGTGCGCACTCGTCGTCGTGCTGGGAGTACTAGTATCCGGCCGCTGAATATCTTACTCGAGTAGATGGCGGGAAATATGAAGGTGATTGGCAGCGCCTTGACCAAGCATTTGCGTGGCATCCTCTGCGCGCATGAGGGCCGGTACGGGGAGGCGGAGGAGGCTTTCCTGAGCGCGGTACAGGCCGAGCCCGAGATGGTGGGCTCCTACGTGGAGCTAGGACTGGTCTACGCCTGCCAAGGGAGGTATCCGAGGATGGTGGAAGCTCTCGGGCGGGCGCTCTCTGTGGGCGGGGGCGG
>Ga0216309_1000042_pt1 | contig 19744 bp, 11 predicted proteins | sample Total_DNA_C_FD_161284 | JGI IMG/M metagenome (GOLD analysis project Ga0216309, IMG submission 161284) | Terrestrial sediment cell enrichment communities for BONCAT metagenomics from Utah, United States - Total_DNA_C | ecosystem: Environmental > Terrestrial > Deep subsurface > Rock core/Sediment ...
GATGAAGACAGAGGGTTTACGGCGCGACCGGAGGCTTTCGATCCCGACTTGTTCGAAGCGGAAAATTCATCTGTTCCCGTGCACGGCTAAAAGCGTCGAAAAGGTAGAACGTCTCGCTCACAGAAGTACACAAACTCCAGCAACAGCAGCGTTTGCGTCATCGGGCAAAATGATGTGTGGGAGACTGAATCGCCTCTGTTAGACTGCTTTGGTGCGTCAGTTCCTGCCGATTCTACTCGCGTCCCTGATCTGTCTCCTGGCAGTGGGGCTGGCCCTTCGACTGCTCCGCCGCGGGCCACGTCGACGCTACACCTCGGACCGGCGCGAATGGTGGGCCGGATAGGCCAGGATCTTCTTCTTCCTCCCGCTCTCTTTCCTCGAATTCGATCCTCTGCAAACTCAGCGTCAGGCGTTGAAACGCCGGATGCCCTCCGCCGACGGCCCCACTCTCAACGAAGCCCGGGGAGACGATGCGGCGTCAGGTAGTTTTCAACGAGACGCTTATGGCCCAGGTGGGTGAGAGATAGGCCGTAACCGTGAAACAACGGCAGGTAATATAATCAGCTATAACATGGAAACAAATCAATCAGCGTCATCTTATGATTCCGCTACTCCGAAAATTGTGGAGCCATCAGGAGAAGTAAATTGACCTCGTAATTTCTCACGCTCCGACAGTGAAGTGGCCAACGTGTGACACCTGCGGGCACTACTATGAGAATTCCGGGTCCGGACAAGGCCGTTTGCGCCGCCGGCTCGACTACCACCTTTAACCCCAGCCGCTTCAGTCTGCGGTTCAGACGCCGCTGAAGATGCTCCGTGCTCTGCTCGTCGAAGTAGTCTCCGCCTAACTCTTCATAACCGGCGCCTCGCTTCCACATGTGGTAAGCGATCACGATGATGCTGTGGCCGAAGAGGACGAAGCATTGCGACTTCGTCAGCGGCCCTTCCGCGACCGCCGCAACTCAACGCCCTTGCGCCTGAGCCGGCCGCGCGCGAACTGCGCCCGCCTGCCGGCGCCCGTCTCCCCTTTGGCCAGTGCGCGTAGGATGAGCCGCCCGGAGACTCCGGGCAGGTCGGTCGCGACCTGCCTCAGCTAGATGAAGCCCGTGCTCTCGAACGCCACGTGAGTACACCCGGCGGAGGCGAGCCAGTCGGAGAGCGCCAGCAGGCTATCCGTCATAGTCGAGAAGGTGCGGGTCTGCTTCTTGCCGTCCTTAAACAGGCAGGCGACGGTCTTGGCGTGGACGTCCAGTCCGCAGCAGCAGCGGTACAGAACCTGCATCAGGACTCCTTTGCCGGCTACGGCGGGAGAGCCTGCGTGTGGGAAAACTCTACTATGCGTGCTCATCCGCTCTTGTTGAGGGATGGCAACAGTAGGTGGTACTTCGGCAGGCTCTCGGGTTCTGCGTCCGATGGTACTACCGAACGCACGGAAGGATGATCGCTGGCTCGAAATGGCGCCACCTGAACGAGGATTTATGCTACTTCAAGAGTAGGATTCCCGGAGGGTGGAGGGTTAAACCGGAAGAGAATAATAGCTCAAAGATGATTCCTGCAAGACAACCTGCGCCGTAAGCGCGGGGCGGGCGCCGAGGCACATGAGTGCCCGCGCCCGCCCCTTCGTGACTCGCTTCGCTCGAGGGTCGTGCTTACTCTCGGAAGGCTTCTTTCCGGACGCCGCGCCGGTGTGATATTGGTTTACTGCATCAACTGCTCCAGAGCCGGATCGTATCTGACCCACTCGCCGTTGACACACTTCAACTGAACCTCTCTCTCCGAGGCGTCCGTCGCGTCCTCATTAACCTCAACTTTTGTCGCGCCCTCGGGGCAGCCGCAGGCCGCGGACAGGAAACAGAGCCCGAGCGTCAGGCCGAGCGCCACTTTTCTGAGCGTGGTGTTCATCTCTCATTCCTTTCGTGGGTTAAAGGGAGCCTCGGGAATCGGATGAGGCAAGGCATCATCTGAGCTTCAGCTCGCGTTTAGGTGTTTGAGCACGACGACTTCGTGCCTGCTTCTACCCTTCTGTTTGAAGGCCCGTGATAGAGGGATGGACGTAATAAGACGTGAGTAATGTCGTGCCTCTTAATACCACACGCCGCCACGACCTGTTCGGCATCAAGAGGTGGCCTGTGACACGGACCCGGCCGACCACAATTCCCGCCGGCCAAAAGAAACAACGACGATTTCCGAGACTCTGCACATGACCTGAGTTTAGGACGCGTACCGTGGGCGAGCCTCATTCTGTTGGGAGTGATTACCGGCGCAGGTGATTTGTGCCGACGTGAGCAAGACCGACGAAGCGGCGGCACTCTACACTTGCCTTTGGTGTCTGTCAACAAAAATGGTCGGTGATAGCGCGGGCAGCGCCAACGTCGGCGAGTCGGAGGAGTGTGGCGGCAGACCTTTTAACCCGGGTGTTAACTGCCCTCCTCCGGCCTGATAATTTCTCCTCTTTTCCGTTGACAGAAACACATGACGAGTGTAGAGTGCTCTCCGCTTCGACAGTTGTCCGTTTCTGCCGGCTTACAATCACCTGCGCCGGCAATCGCCCGTCACAACCCAGAATGCGGGAAGCCCGGAGTAATCATCTTTAACCGTGCTGTGCGCGGACTCCCGCGTTGTATTAAAGAATTCATCCGCTCACGCGCTCGTCTGGCTTGAGCAGCCCTGTCTCATTTGTCAGCAGCTTATCGCCGAGCCGCCCGGTAGTCGTCAGGCGGACTTGGAGGTCCCCGTAGACCTCACGCCACGTCTCACTGTCCCCGTTCATTCTTTTATTCCGAGCCTTCAAACCGAAGGGTAAAACCGGGCGCGGCGCCTACGTGCCCTCGTACATAAACTCGTGAGCTAAAGCTCGGATGATGCCTAGCCTCACCGGGCTCCCCAAGGCTCCCCCCTGCCCTAGAAAGGAATAAGAGATGAACACCAAGCTCAGAAAAGTGGCGCTCGGCCTAGTCCTCGGGCTCAGTTTCCTGTCCGCGGCCTGCTCTGAATGCATCGAGGGCTCTTCGAGGATGGAGATCAACGAGAACGCGACGAACGACTCGGAGAGGATGGTTCAGATGAAGTGTGTCAACGGCGAGTGGGTCCAGGCCGACAGCGTTAACGCGAACACCGTAAACTCCAACCAGTAAAGCCCACGGGTTTTGATAAAGCCCTAGGCCGCGGCACAGCCCTTTGACGGACGGGAGGCTCTGCACAAGATCGCGGTGGCAGGCGTGCCGGCCGAGCCGCATTCGCGCCGGCACGTCACGCCGCCTCAAGATTTTTGTGCAGAGCCCTCCCGGCGTCAGATCGGCCTTCAACCGTGCGGGCCGGCTAGATTTTGACGGCCGCCCCGGCCCGTCCGACCTTCCCGAGTCCTTAATCAAGATTCATGCAGACGCTAACGAGAGCCGAAGTTCGCGCCTTTAGCGCCGCCACGAGGGGCGTGGCGCTGTCGCGGGCAGCCGCGGGAGGCGAGGTCTTACTCCGCGCGCTCGTGTCAGGAGCGTTACTCACACTCTCTTTCCCGCCGTTCGAGCTTTACGCGCTGGCGTGGGTCGCCCTCGTGCCTGTGCTCGACCTGACCGCGCGGCTCGACCGACGGGAGGTGAGTGTTCCGGGGCGGGCGCTTCACCCGGCTTACAAGGCTTTGTCGTGCGCGTGGCTGGCTGGCGCGTTCTTCGCGTACGCCTCCAGCCGCTGGGTCACACACTCGATGATAGTCAACGGCGGCATGCGCCCGGTGACTGCCCACGCCGTATGGCTGATCGCGGTAAGCTTCGTCGCCATCTTCATCACCGTCCTGCCGACGCTCGCTCTCCTGTTCGTCCTGACGAAGTTAGGAACGAGGAGGTCTGAGCCGGCCGGCAAGGCGGGGGTCGGAGGCCTTCTCCTACTCGCGTTCCCTTTCTTCTGGACCGCGGGCGAGTACCTGAGATTTCAGGTCTTCGGCCTCGGGTGGATGTCGCTCGGGTACTCGCAGGCGTTCCGGCCCGAACTGATAGCAGCTTCGAGGTGGGGGGGACACTATGCCGTCGGATTCCTCGTCGTGTTAATGAACTGCGCGCTTACCCTGCTCATCGTCGCCCGCGACCGTGCCGGGCGGCTGCGGGCGGCGGGCCTCATCGCGCTCGTCCTGCTCGTCCTGGGCGTCGCACGGTGGGAGCAGGCGCGCTCCACGGCGCGAGGCAGCGGCCCGCGCCCGGCGGTCACAAGCGTAGACAGTGCCGCGGGTGTAGAGCGCGAGCCCGGCCGCGGCCCGACCCTGCTCGTCGCGGGAATTCAGCCGGTTATCCCCACGCTCCGGGAACAGATCGCGGCGCGGGGCGAGCCCGTGCTCACCTCCGAGATGTTCGAAGAGCAGGTCAGGTTGAGCCGCTCAGCCCTCGCCCAGGCCGACGTGCCGGGTGTTGATGCGGCCGGGACTGCGCGGCTCGTCGTCTGGCCTGAGAGCCCGATCAAACTGAGTTACGGGTCGAGTCCGCTCGCGCGCGGCGAGATAGAGAAGGCGGCGCGAAGACTGAACGCCGCGCTCCTTATTCCGAGCCTGGAGAGGGCGCAGGCGGCGAATACCTATTACAACAGCGCCGTGTTGGTCGGTACCGACGGCTCGCGGCTGGGTCAGTACAACAAGTTCCATCTGGTGCCATTCGGCGAGTACCGGCCGCTGAAATTCTTGGGCTTGGAGCGTTACACCCCGGCCCTCGCGGGTGAATTCGCTAGAGACGAAGAGCCTTCCAAACCGCTGCTGCTGCACACGGCGGAGGGGACGTGGAGCATAGGCGTGGAGGTGTGCTCGGAGTCTGCCTACCCGGACATCACCCGCCTTCATGCCTTGGGCGGGGTCGATTTTCTGGTCGTCAGCCTGAACGACGGCTACTTCGGGAACACACCGATCCTGCGGCAGCACCTCGGCCTGGACGTGTTGCGCGCCGTTGAGAACGCGCGCCCTCTCCTGCGCGTCGCCAACACGGGCGTGACGGCGGCCATCACCCCGGAGGGCCGTGTGATTCATCCCACGGCACCGCACGAAGCGTCCTTCCGCCTTTACGCGGTCGAAAAGGGCCAGGGGCTCACTTACACATTTTATTCGGAGCACGGCGACCTCTTCGCACAACTTGCCACGGCCGTCGCCTTCATGTTTATCGTGACGCCATTCTTTTATAGAAGAGGGCCGCGCGGGCGGGGGTTGAAGCAAGGTAGAGGACGATAAACTGACTCCGTCACCATTTATGATGAAGATACCGGTCGGAAGCGGCGTCTGATATACTAAAAATCGGTTCGGCCCTCCCTCTACGTCAGCGGTCGACGCTGACGTAACCACGCCCGGTGGCACGTCTCAAACTACCGATTCCACAACAGCTCAGGGCCGTCGAACGGGAAGGCTTTCTATTTTGACGCCGTGCGGGGTGGGCAACCGCTTTAAAACAGTACCGGCTTGGGTCGGCTGAGGCAGGAGCGCCTGGCAATCTAGCAGGAGCAGTTAATACGATGTACAGCGGTGGCAGTTATCGCGGCGGGAGACGGCCGGCACCTGAAGGGCCCGGCCTCGCCGTCTTTCTACTCTGCTGCGTCCTGCACCTCTTAGTGGTCCCCCCCGGCGCGCATGTACTGGCGCAAGCGGAACTCCGGGGTGTGGGTGACGTAGGTCCCCTCGGGCAGAGTGCCGCGGTTAGAAGCCCCGAAGAGAATACGACGGCGAGACACGTCTTGAGGGGGAGGTTGACGGACGCCCACGGGGGCGGGATTGCCGGCGGCACGGTGACGCTCAAAAGGCTGGGCAGGCCGATGCCCGCGGAAGGTGTCGCGACACAGGGCGTCAGGAAGGGGAGCGACGAAAAACTCGCCGGCGAAGCCTTTTTCAAAACCGCCACCGACTCCGGCGGGGGGTACAACTTCGCACGCGTCCCGCCGGGGGTTTATGAGCTAAGCGCCGCGGCCAGGGGCTTCGAGCCGACGGTGACGACCATCGAGGTGGGTGGCGGGCGGCCGTCGCTGACCTTCGACGTCCAGCTTGAAACCGGGCGCGTGCATGAGAGCGTCGAAGTGAAGGAGGCGGGCGGTCTCGGCGGCGCGGGCACTACGCTCGGACTCGCACAGGAGGCAAACGCGTCGGCGCTCGTGCTGGGCGAAGAAGAGCTGGCGATGCTCCCTGACGACCCGGAAGCGCTCGCCGCAGCTTTGCGCGCGGTCGGCGCCGCGCGGGGGGGCGACCCTTCCAACTCGACCATTCTCGTGGACGGCATGTCGGCCAGCGGGGTGCCGCCAAAAGACCAGATCAAGGAGGTCAGGATTGGGGCCAACCCTCTGGCCGCCGAATACGACTCCCCCGGCGCCGGCCGCATCGAGGTCATCACGAAGCCCGGCGCGGGCGCGCTGCACGGGAGCTTTTACACGACCTTCGGCGACGATGGGTTCAACACCCGGAACCCCTTCATGTCGTCGCGGCCCCCCACGCGCACCAGCTACACTTCGGCCTACCTGACCGGGCCGGTGCGGAAGGACAAGGCGACCTTCTCGCTCAGCGCCTTCAGGTCGCAGGTGGACGACGCCGCGACCGTCAACGCCGAGACGCTGAACGCGAATCTTGAGCGGACGCACTTCTCGCAGTCCTACGTGCGTCCGTCGCGCCAGTTGTCGCTGACGGGACGGCTCGACTTGAAGCTGAGCGCGACCAGCAGTCTTAACGGGCGCGTCACAGTCGAGCGGGGCGTGATCCGGAACTTGGGCGTCGGCGCCTTCAGCCTCCCCGACCAGGCTTTCACGCAGCGCACGCGGCAGGCGCAGGCTTTCCTCGGCTTCAGCGGTGTGACTTCGCCGACGAGTATCCTCGACGTGCGGTTCCAATTTTCGCAGAGCGGGCGCGAGGCCGACGGCGACCCGTTCGAGCCCGTGATTCAGGTCAGCGACGCGTTCACGGGCGGTGGGGTCGCGCAGGGGCGCGCGCGGGAGTCGGAGAAGCGCGCGGAGTTAACCGCCAACGGCACGTGGAGTCTGGGGCGGCATCTGCTCAAGGCGGGCGGGCGGTTGCGCGCCGGGCGTACGGATGTGGTTTCCTACAGGGACTTCGGGGGGCGCTTCATCTTCGCGGGCTCGCTCACGGCGGGGGGCCGTCAGGGCGCGCCGGCCGAGACACCGCCTCTACTTCTCGACAGCCTCGAAGCCTACAGGCGCACTGTCCTGCTGCAAGGGGCGGGGGCGTCCGCGGGCGAGATACGGCGTCAGGGCGGCGGCGCTACCATGCTGATAATCCGCGACGGCGACCCCTCGGCCGGGGTTATGGCCGGCGACGTGGCCGCCTTCGCGCAGGACGACTGGGGCTTCCGCCCCAACCTGAACATCTCTTACGGCCTGCGCTGGTCGAGACAGAATGGCGTCGGCGGTGTGGGCTCCCTTGAGCCGCGCTTCGGGTTCGCGTGGGCGCCCGGCTCTTCCCGCATCAACGCCGGCCTCATGGGCGGGCCGAAGCTCGTCGTCCGCGGCGGCGTGGGGCTGTTTCACACCAGGGTTGACGAAAGGCTCAGACTGCTCGCAACACAGACCGACCCCGGCAGGACGAGGCAGTACGTGCTGACCGACCCCGAGGTATTGGACAAATTCCCCCTCGTGCCGGGCAGGGGTGAGTTAGCGGGTAGCGGCACGGCGACAACGACGAGGTGGGTGCTGGACGAAGGCATAAGACAGCCGACGCTGCTCTACGTGACCGGGAGCGTCGAGAGAAAGATAGGTCTGCTCTCGCACGTGAACCTTCACTATTCGTTCAGCCTCGGCGGCGGGCTGCTCCGCGCAGAGGCTTCGGGCGGCGAGTCTCCGGGCGGCGGCAGGGTGTGGGAGATCGAGAACGGCGGGCGCTCGACTCAGCACCTGCTTTCGGTGAGCGGGTTCAGACGACAGTCGGCGGCGCTCTCTCTGTTCGGCAACTACACGCTGGGTTTCGCGCGGAGTGACACTGACGGTCCGACGAGTTTCGCCGCGACGCGCGGGGACTGGGGCGCGGAGCGCGGGCCTTCGGCTTCGGACATGAGGCACCGCCTGAGCGCGGGCGGTAATCTGAAAAGCCCCTTGGGGCTGGTATGGTCTCCCATCGTCATTGCAACTTCGGGGCGCCCGTTCAACATCACCACAGGGCAGGACGAGAACGGCGACAGGTTGTTCACCGAACGGCCGGCCGTAGCCGGGGCCGGCAGCGTGCCCACGGGCACCGTACGGGAGACGGCTTTCGGCCGCTTCGACCTGGACCCGGCCGCGGGCGTGCCGCGTCTGGGTCGTAACGCTGGTCGCGGGAGTTCGCAGTTCGTCTTCAATCTGAGCGTCAGCCGCCTCTGGAGGTTCGGCACCTCCAAGGGTGACGCGGGCGGTATTCTGGGCGGCCTGCCTGGCATGGGCGCCGAAAAACCATACAGGTTGAACCTCTCCGTCTACGTAGAGAACGTACTCAACCACCCCAACTTCGACGCGCCGGTCGGCAACTTGTCTTCGCCGCGCTTCGGACAACCTACCAGGCTCAATGGCAGTTTCAGGGGCGGCAAAGACCTCGGCAACCGACAGGTCGAGCTACAACTGCGCTTCAGCTTTTAATGTGCCGGGGCCGCGGTCAACAGTCGAAGCGTGGGCGCAACGCGGCCAAGGAATACCGGATGACGACGATGGAAACGCTGAGTGCCGACGCGAGCGGCCCTGCACTGCCCGAAGCCGCGGATATAGAAGCGGCCTCCTCTCCCGAGACCGGCGGCGGGCCGGCGGCTATCCCACTGCTCGAAGTGCGCGCGGCAGGCCGTTCCTACGAAGGCCGCAGCGGGGTCAGAACGGACGCCCTTGTCGAGGCGAGTTTCTGTGCGCGCGACGGCGAGTTCATCAGCCTGCTGGGGCCTTCCGGGTCGGGTAAATCGACGCTGCTTAACCTCGTTGGGGGTCTGGATCACCCGACGAGTGGCGAAATCGTCTTCGACGGCGTCAACCTGGCGGCGCTGAGTGGCAACGCTCTTGCGAGCTATCGCGCAGAGATGGTTGGGATGCTCTTCCAGAATTTCAACCTGATCGATTACCTGAGTGCGTTGGAGAACGTCACGCTCCCCATGATGTTCGGTCCCCGCCCCGTTCCCCGGCGCGACCGGCGCGCCCGCGCCGTCGAGCTGTTAGAAAGGGTTGGGCTTGGACACAGGCTCAATCATCTGGCGACGGAACTCTCTGGCGGCGAGCAGCAACGCGTCGCTCTCGCGCGGGCGCTCTCCAAGCGACCCAGGATGCTGCTCGCCGACGAGCCGACAGGCAACCTCGATTCAAAGCGGGCCGAGAGACTGATGGGCATGCTGCACGACATCTGCAAGACCGCGGGCGTGCTGGTAATCGTCGCGACCCACGACGAGGGGCTGGCCGCACGCTTCAGCGACCGCATCGTCAGGTTGCTCGATGGCAGGGTGACGGACGAACAGTTCTGCCGCATGCCCCCCGCGAGGCATTAGTCTGCACCGAACAACCAACAGGAGGCGTAGGAACGATGTTAAGAACGGGTGCCGGAAGAATGAGCGTACAGAAGGGCGGGCCGACCGCGGAGCGGCGGAGGCCAGGACGCACCCTGCTGCTGGTCGCGGCGGCCCTCGCCTTCGCCGGACTCTACGTCACGGGCGCGGCCAGCCAATCGGGTGACGCCTCCGACCGAGGCTCGATTACGGACGCCGTGACGCAGACCTTCAACGCCTTGCGCGATAGGCAATACGGGGCGGCGTACGACAATCTGCCTTCGGTGATGAAAGAAAACGTCACGCGCGCTGCGTTCATCAAGCAGATGGCGAAGGCGGGCGACCGCTACCAGCTGGAGCGGGTGGAAATCCTGAACGTGCAATCAAGCGGTAACTTCGCCGTGGTCGACACGGTGATGTACGGCCAGGTGCTCAAGCCGACGCGGGCGAGCGGTAAACTCGTCGTGCAACAGCTGCTGGTCCGGGAGGGCGGGTCTTGGAAAATCGCCAGCGGCTATCTGCGGCTCCTCAGGCGGCTCAAAGCCGAAGAGCCTCAGCTCGCCAAGCAATACAGGCAGCAAACGCCGCGCCTGTATGCGCTCGACGGAGGCAGGTGGGTCGAGGTCCCCATCCAGCGCTGAAGCGAGACGCCTAAACCGCGGGGGCCGCCGCCGCCCTAGTCACCAAATCTTCCGGGGCCCCGCGCGGCGAGCGTCGCCGACGGGCGGGTCCACGGTCTTCGGTGAGAAGTATGACGAGAGCGTTGGACTTATTACTGTTCGCCAGCCGCAATCTGAGGCGTACCAAGATACGTAGCGCGCTGATGATGCTGGCCGTCGGCGTCGGTGTCGCGGTCATCGTGCTGCTGTTCTCGTTCGGGCTCGGGCTGCGGGACAGTACGCTTGAGCACTTCAACAAGGACGGGTACTTCACGACCCTGCGCGTAAATTCCGTCCCGTTCGGCAAAACGCTGGAGAAGGCTGACGCCGCCGCCGCCGAGGGTGAGCGAAGCGACACGCAGGCCGGTCACGAAACGCGCCCGCCGGGGAGCATTCCCATACTCGACGAAGAGGCGGTTGGCCGCATCCGCAGGCTGAAGGGCGTCAGGAGCGTGGAGCCGGTGGTGACGGCCTTCCCGTTCGTGAGGCTGAAGGGGCGCACGGCGCGGAAGGTGCTCTTTGCCGTCGATGATGTGGCCTCCTACTTCCCCCAGCCACTTCTGACCGCCGGCAGCCGTCTACCGCAGGCGGGGGCCGACGAGGCTTTAGTCAGCGAGAGGCTCGCGCGCGAGGTCGGGTTCGGTGACCCGCAGGGCGCGGTGGGGAAAACGCTCACCATCGTCGCCGCCAAGCGCGCGACGAGTCCGGGCGACGGTGGCGACGAAGGAGAACCGCAAGGCGCCGTCACCGGCTTCTTCGGCATCCCGCTGGAAGAACCGGACGGCGGAAATCTCGGACGGGGCGGTGGGGCCGCCGCGACCGAGGAGAGGGAACTAATCATCGCCGGAGTCTTCTCGCCCCGCGCGGATGGCTGGCAGGTGCCGGCCATCCTCAGGACTGACATCTCCGGCGCCGACATCGTCACACCCACGGACTGGGCCCGCGCATACCAGCAGTCGCAGGTCTCACCCGACACCCTGATAGAGGTCGAAGAGTACGCGAGCCGCGCGGAGGGCGCCGGCGGGGAGGGCACAGTTGAGCGCAGGGAGCGGGCGCTCGGCCTGCTCGAGCGCCTCGGCCGTGGGTACACGGGCGCGATAGTGCGCGTGGAAGACCCGACCCACCTCAAGGGCGTGGTGTCTACGATGGAGCAGGCGGGGTATTTCGTCTCCTCGGGAGGGAAGGGTCTCGACGAGTTCCGCGCGTACTTCTCCATTATCAACGCGGGGCTCGGAATCCTCGGCACTATCTCGCTGCTCATAGCCAGCATCGGGATCGCCAACACGATGGTCATGGCGGTGCGCGAACGCACGCGCGAGATTGGCACTCTGAAGGCGCTCGGGGCGACGGGCTACCAAATCCGTATGATCTTCTTCATCGAGGCGACGTTCATCGCCTTCTCGGGCGGCGTACTCGGCCTCGTTGTCGCGAGCATCCTGGCGCGCGTCTCGACCCCGCTCGTCTACCGCCTCGTGCTGCAACCGGGCGGGATCATGGCTTTCAAGTACTTCGTGCTGACGCCGGCGGTGCTGCTTGGCGGCCTCCTATGCGCAATCCTGGTGGCGCTCGTGGCCACCATCTACCCGGCCCACCAGGCGGCGCGCGTTGACCCCGTGCGTGCGCTCAAGCACGTAGGCTGAGCCGCCGCGTCTACAACGAAGTCTTACTCCGCGGCTAATCCGCACCTCACGGTCCGGGGCGCGCAAGTTGCAAAACGACCGACCTTGTCAGCAGACCGACGACGGGGATCGCCAGAAGTCGTACGACGGTCGGTCGGCAGCCCCTTACACAGGCGTATCCGACGGCGAACAGGCTCGCCCTCTTCGGAAAGATTGACCCCGTTTGTCTTCGGCCGCAAACAGAATCTCCATTCGGTTTTGGGTGATTCTAAGACAAAAAAAATTTTCCTTGACATCTTTTTCCGCCATGTCATAGGGTGAATGTGCCCTGCATCAAAGTTGTACCGGTTGGCCCGGCATCTCACTCGCTTCGGCCTGACCTCCAATTTAAATTTTTTCAAGGTATCCGTTCCGACATCTCGTCTTGCGGCGCAGTCTAGGAGCCGCCCGGTCGCCGAACGCGATTTACACCGCCGCGCGCCGGCCTTCCCTGGAACAGATTCCGCTCTCCCGCTCAAGTCTTCCTTCGCCGGCACGCCCGTCCGCGCCGGGGTCGTCTCCGCATTCGTCTGACTCACTGGAGGGTAATGATGAAGAGATTATTGCTGCTGGTCGCAGTGGTTTTGACCGCGTCCGCCGCGGCCCAGGACCGGCCTTCTGACGCGGTGGGCGACAGGGCGGGGAAGGGCGACTCGAAGCGGGAAGCACTCGCGGCCGCGACGGCGCAAACCCCTTCGGCCGCCTCCTCAAACCGCTCGTCCCCGTTCCCGACGCCGACGCCCACGGACACGCTCTTTGTCGCGGACGAGGGGGCTGGGCTCGACACAGATTGCCAGTTCCGCTCGGGGGGCTCGCTGAAATTCACTGTCAGCATCAACCGCCACGTCGGCCCGGTGGGCGGCGACGGCAAGCTCTCGAACCCGCAGGCGCTGGTCAGTAACGGCGTCGTCTCGGCCACCGCGACCCTCACCATGCCGGCCTACGACGTCGACTACCATGCGCAGCCCCAGCCGCCCTACTACCCCGAGCGCGACCGCATTCTCTTCAACGGCCACCCGGTCGGCGACCTCGACTCCGGCGCCTACCTGACCGGCCAGAACAACAGGTGGCGCGTCAACAGCATTACCGTCCCCATCGAGTACGTGAAGTTCGCCCAGAGGGGTGAGGACGGCGGCGAGCCCGCGCCCGGCCAGAACGAGATCGAAATCCTCATCGACCAAGCGAACGTCCCCACGGGCGAGGACATCTGGTGCACGGCCATCGACTGGGCGGCCATCAAGTTCGACGCCATCGCGCCCGTGGTCATGGTCCACGGCAACGGCGAGAGCGGGGAGTTCTGGGACCGTATGGACTTCTCGCGCCCCTTCCGGCTTGCGGGCGTGCCATACGACAAAAGCATCAGCATGCCGACAGAGTTCATCGCCACCAACGCGGCCACCCTCTCGCGCGAGATTCCGCGCGTCGCGCGCGAGTTCGGTGCCAAGCACATCCACATCGTCGCGCACAGCAAGGGCGGGCTCGACTCGCGCGCCTTCCTCAAGCTGCTCCCGACCGAAGGCCAACTCGCCGTGATGTCTCTGACAACGCTCTCGACGCCGCACCACGGCAGCGCCCTCGCCGACTACGTGCGGGACGCGCGGGGTGCCAACGCGCGCAACTCGCAAAGCCCCGCGCGCACACGGTTCTTCAGGTACCTGGGTGGCGACTACGACAGGGGCCGCCAGAACCTGACGACTAGGTACCTCAGGGGGTTCAACCGGCGTAACCTGCCGCTGCCGCAGTCCTTCACCGTCGACGGCGAGGAGACCGGGGTCAACTACTTCTCCTACGGGGCCGATGCGAACCTCAACGACAGCTTCGACGACAAGGGCCGGCCGACCATCAGTTGGGACGAGCTCGATGAGACGGGCTACGGCTTCCCCGGAGCCGGCTATGGCGGGCAGCTCATCTACCGGACGCTCTACTACGTGTCGCGCACGTACTGGAGGCGCGACCCGCAGGGGCGGAAGGTGGTACGCGAGGTGCGCAACAGTCCCGTCCAGCCGAATGACCTTCTGGTGACGGTCACCAGCTCGAAGCTACCCAGCCACTTCCTGGCGCGCCCCGACCTGAAGCGCAACCACGCGACGGTCGCCGACGAGGGGATCGGCAACCTCGTGCTCAACCTCATCCGTTCCATCCAGCCGATGTCGCAGTGAGGTACCAGTGATGCGACCGGTCACCTCGCTACTGCTGATCCTCGACGTCCTGCTCGGGGCCACCCTCGGGTGCTCGCCGCCGCCGCAGGCTGGGCCCCGTGCGGGTGGGCACGCGGGCGTCGTGCGCTTCCCCGGGCCCTGGTTGAAGCTGACGGGGGGCGAGCAGGTGGGGGTCAACGACGCGCCCCAGTTCGTCGTCCGCCGGAGATCGGCGGGGCCCGGAGGTGAGGAACTCCTGTTCGCCCTCAAGCAGGGCTTCGATGGCAGCCTCTTCGGCCGGGAGGTCCACGACTTCCCCGTGGAAGACCCCGGCTATGACTACTACAGCGACACGCGCTTCGCGGTGAGCCTCGACAGGGGCTTCCGCGTCAGGGAGGCGACGGCCGCGGAGTGGGACGCAGCCGCGAAGCCGCTCCATAGCTACCACTTCGTCAAGACGTTCCAGAATCCGCGGGTGACGGCGGAGGGCGTGAGGCACAACGAGCGCCTCTATCGAAGGTCTGGCGCGGCCTGGGGCACGGAGGCAGCCGTCGTCTCGCCGCGCGGGGCGCACATCGCAGTCCTCAGCTACGCCAGCGGCGAGAAGCCGGCCAAGACCATGATTCCCGGCTTCGGCAACACGGAGCCGGGACGCGGAGAGCTTTTCATTGACGTCTACGACACCGCCTCGGGCGAGAGGGTCATCGCCGCCCGCGAGCCATACGGGGAGGGCGGCGGCTTCGAGCCTTCCGTCCTGTTCGGCGGCGCGTTCTGGCTTGACGAACGCTTCTTCGTCATGCCGCTTGACCCTTCGTATGAGTCCTGTCTTCTTGGAATCCTGCCAGAAAAATAGAGCGGAGAATATTATGCTGTACCTTCGACGCCTCGCCCTGCTCCTGTCCTCCACACTTCTTCTCGCGCTGCCGGCGTTCTCCCAAGGCCCGGAAGAGGAGGGGGAGGTCGACCTCTCCGCCAACGAGACTTACGTCGTGCTCGCGCCGGCGCTCACGCCTTCGACGCTGATACCCTTCCAGGTCGCGGTCGAGGGGCGCGATGACGACGGCTTCGACGTGACGGTGGTGGAGGCGGGCGCGACCGTCAGCCTGATCCTCCCCGACGGCACCGAGGTCAACAGCCTGAACGCAGCCTCCCTCGGGTTCGGCTACAATGTGATCGCGGCCGACTCAGAGGTGGTGACGAGCGGGCTCCTCACCTCCGTCTTCTCCCTGAGCGGCACGCACACGCTCATCACCCTCCCCCCGACCGCGCCGGCGGGCATCTACCAGATCAAGGTGAACACGTCGAGCGTCACGACGGCCACGCCCGTCCACGCCGCCTACCTGACCGGCTCCGACATCCGCTCCGCCGTGAATACGGATGCCGCGTCCTACAACGCGGGCGCGCCGGTCGTCCTCTCGGTCTTCCTCTTCGATGGCACGGCACCGGTGGCGAACGCCTCCATCGAGGCGTTCGTCGCCGATCAGGAGGACCCGGAGACGCCGCCCGTCCCAGTCACGATGCTCGACTCCGGTCCCCACGACGCCGCGACGGGCGACGGAATCTACACGGGCGTCTACACCGCCGCGACGGCGGGCAAGTTCATCGCCGCCATGCGCGCCTCAGGCACCACGGCGAACGGCGTCGCCTATGTGCGCACGTCGAGCGCGGACTTTCGCGTGCTGCCCCCGCTCGCGCAATTTAACTCTTTCGCCGATGCGGGCCTCGACGACAACGCCAACGGGCTCATCGACCGCGTGGCGGTCACGGCCAACCTCCAGGTCCAGCGCCCGGGCAGCTACCGGCTGGAGCTTACGCTCGCGGCGTCGAACGGGCGCGAGGCGACGGCGAGCGCCACGGGGGACCTGACCGCGGGCCTGGGGGCGTTGACGGCCTACTTCACCGCGGCGCAGTTGAAAGGGCTCGGCGTGGACGGGCCCTACGCGATTAAGAACGCGGCGCTCGTCTACGTCGACGACCCCGAGCAGCCCTTGGCAGCCTTCAGCGAGAACGCCGGGACAACCAACGCCTACGCGCTCTCCTCCCTGGAGCGGGCTGCCGTCGAGTTCACCGGGAACAACGTCGTGACCGGGATCGACACGAACTCCAACGGCAAGTTCGACCTGCTGCGCATCCAGGTGGAGGTCAACGCGCTCGCGGCGGGCACCTACGACTGGAGCGGGACGCTGAAAGACCCTGCCGGCCGGGACATCCAGGCGCTCGACGGAACGTCCGCCCTGACGGCGGGCAACAACCTCATCACCTTCAACTTCGACGGCGTCAAGATCGCCCATCACGGTTCGGACGGCCCATACGCGCTCGCCTCGGTGCTCGTCTTCAACGCGCAGGCCGCCGTGAACATCGCCGAGCTGCTGCGGACGCAGCCCTTCTCCGTCGATGACTTCGAGTGCTCGGGCACGCCCGCGGTCGCTGTACAGTCCGTCTCGCTCACGCCCGTCACCGTCATCGGCGGCAACGCGACTACCCTCCACGTGACGCTGGCGGAGGCCGCCGGCGCCTGCGGGGCCAAAGTCACCATCAGCAGCGACAACCCCGCGCTCGTGGCGGCCGCCCTCCCCTCCACCCTCATCGTCCCCGCAGGCCAGAACGCCGCCGACGTGACGATCATCACCGCCGGGACATTGACCCCGGCCCAGATCAGTCTGACGGCGACCTCCGGCGCGTCGAGTCAGTCGGCCGCACTTACCGTCACGCCCGCCTCCCTCTCGAATCTATCCCTCGCCTTCACGGTGTTGCAGGCCGGGGGCATCACCGGGGCCAGGGCCGAGCTCGACGGCGCGGCGCCGGTCGGCGGCGCGACCGTCTCTCTCGTGAGCAGCAACCCGGCGGCGGCGTCCGTGCCGGCCAGCGTCTTCATCCCCGCCGGCGTGAGGAGCGTCGGGTTCCAGGTCAACACTAACCCCGCGCTCCAGGGCAGCGCCGTCGTCGACATCACGGCCTCGCTCGGGGCCGTGACGAAGTCGGCCGCCCTCACCGTCTACTCCGAGGTCAACATCGAGGGCTCGATCACGCCCGGCGGGCCGCCCGTGACCGTCAACGCGGCGCAGCCCGGCCAGAACTTCCACCTCGCCTTCGACGGCGTCGCGGGCCAGCGCATCAGCGTGAGGATGACCGGCGTCACCATCGGCAACAACTGCTGCGGCGCACGCGTCTCGATCAAAAAGCCGGACGGCTCCTACCTCCTGTCGCCCGCCTGGGCGGGCACCAGCGGCGCATTCATTGACGCCACCGCCCTCCCCGCCGCGGGGACTTACACCTTCGTCGTCGACCCCGTCGAGGCCAATACGGGCAGCATGACCGTCACCATGTACGACGTGCCGCCCGACTTCAGCGCCGCCATCACGCCCGGCGGCCCGCCCGTGACCGCGACGACGACGACGCCCGGCCAGAACGCGCGCCTGACCTTCGACGGCGTCGCGGGCCAGCGCGTCAGCCTCAAGGTCAGCGGCGTCACTGTCAGTTATAGCTACGTCCGCATCTACAAGCCCGACGGGACGCAGCTCATCAGCCCCGTCTACGTCGGCACCGGCGGCACGTTCATTGACCCCATGACCCTACCGGCGGCCGGGGCATACTCCATCCAGGTCGACCCCACGGAGCATCACACCGGCAGCGCCACGTTGACGCTCTACGACGTGCCGGCGGACGTCGCCGGCTCGATCACGCCCGGCGGCCCGCCCGTCACCGTCACCACGACCGCGCCGGGTCAAAGGGCGCAGCTCACCTTCAACGGGACCGTGGGCCAGCGCGTCAGCCTGAAGATCAGCGGCGTGGCGCTCGCCGGCGGCAACGGCTACGTGAACGTCTACCTCAGGAAGCCGGACGGCGCGACCCTGGCTTCCGAAACCTACGTCTCTTCGGGCGGGGGCTTCATTGATGTCCAGACACTCCCGGCCTCCGGCGCCTACACCATCCAGGTCGCGCCGCAGGATACGAACACGGGCAGCGTGACGCTGACGCTCTACGACGTGCCGCCGGACGTCGCCGGCAACATCACGGTGGGGACGCCGCTGACGTTGACGACGGGCGTGCCCGGTCAGAACGGCCTGCTCTCCTTCAACGGCGCGGCGAACCAGCGCGTGACCCTCAACATCGGCGTCTCGTTCACGGGCGGGAACGGCTACGCGGACGTCCACCTGAGGAAGCCCGATGGGTCGACGCTCGCCTCCGCGACCTACGTCGGCTCCAGCGGCGGTTTCATCAACCTGCAGACACTTCCGGTCGCGGGCGTCTACACCATCTTCGTCAACCCGCAGTCGTCCAACACAGGCGGCGTCACCCTGACGCTGAACGACGTCTCGGCCGACGTCACCGGCGCCGCCACCGTCTCCGGGCCGACGGTGACCGTGACGACGACCACGGCCGGGCAGAACGCGCGGCTCACCTTCGAGGGCACGGCCGGGCGGCGCGTCAGTGTCAATAGCAGCTCGACCTTCGGCGGCTGCTGGAACCTCGGCATCTACAAGCCGGATGGGACGCAGTTGACCAACACCTTCACGTGCGGCAGCAGCATCTTCATCGAGCCCGTGACGCTCCCCGCCACGGGCACCTACACACTCCTGATCGACCCTTCCGGGGCGCAGACCGGCTCGGCGACAGTGACGCTCTATGACGTGGTTGACCTGACGGGCGAGGTCACAATCGGCGCCCCCTCCGTCTCCACGACCATCACGACGCCGGGGCAGATCTCCCGCCTGACCTTCGAGGGGACGGCCGGCCGGCGCCTGAGCGTCAACAGCAGCTCGAACTTCAGCGGCTGCTGGAACTTCGGCGTGCTCAAGCCGGACGGGTCGCAACTGACGAACGTCTTCAACTGCGGCAGCAGTATCTTCATCGAGCCGCAGACGCTGCCCGCCACGGGCACCTACACGCTCGTCGTGAACCCCTCCGGGGCAAGCACGGGCACGGCCACCGTGCGGCTCTACGACGTGGTCGACACGACCGGCACGACCGCCGTGGGCGGCCCGTCTGTGGCGGCGGCGGTAGGCACGCCCGGCCAGGTCGCGCGGCTCACATTCGAGGGGACGGCCGGCCAGAGGGTCAGCGTCAACAGCAGCTCGAATATCACCGGCTGCTGGAACCTCGGCATCTACAAGCCGGATGGGACGCAGTTGACGAACGTCTTCAACTGCGGCAGCAGCATCTTCATCGAACCGCAGACCCTGCCCGTCTCCGGCACTTACACGGTGCTGGTTGACCCCTCGGGGGCGGGGACGGGGACCGCCAACGTCAGGCTCTACGACGTGTCGGACCTGACCGGCACCATCACGGTCGGCGGTACCTCAGTCTCGACGACCATCGGGACGCCCGGGCAGGTCGCGCGGCTCACGTTCGAGGGGACGGCCGGTCGGCGCCTGAGCGTCAACAGCAGCTCGAACTTCAACCAGTGCTGGAACCTGGGCATCTACAAGCCCGACGGGACGCAGTTGAGCAACACCTTTAACTGCGGCAGCACGTTCGTCGAGCCGCAGACGCTGCCCGTCTCCGGCACCTACACGCTGCTCGTCGACCCGTCGTCGTCGGGCACGGGCACGGCGACCATCAGCCTGTTCGACGTGGTTGACCTGACCGGCACGCTCAGCATCAATGGCTCCGCGGTCGGCGTCAACACCACGGCCCCGGGGCAGAACGCCGCCCTGACCTTCAGCGGCACCGCCGGGCAGCAGGTCACGGTGCGTGCCACCTCCGGCACGTATAGCTGCGTCAGGATCACGTTGCTCAGGCCGGACAACACCTCCATGACCAACACCTTCTCGTGCGCGAGCAGCTTCAACCTGGCGACCCAGACGCTGCCCGCGACCGGCACCTACACCGTCACGGTCGACCCC
>Ga0216309_1000043_pt1 | contig 19163 bp, 18 predicted proteins | sample Total_DNA_C_FD_161284 | JGI IMG/M metagenome (GOLD analysis project Ga0216309, IMG submission 161284) | Terrestrial sediment cell enrichment communities for BONCAT metagenomics from Utah, United States - Total_DNA_C | ecosystem: Environmental > Terrestrial > Deep subsurface > Rock core/Sediment ...
CCCAACGCTGCCCCGTGCGGCGCGTGAAGGCGTCGATGAGCATGACGAGAACACCCGCCACCGTGACGATCAGCTCAGGCAGGATTATCCCGAAATTGATGTCGGGCGCGACGGGCGTGATGGCGAAGCAAAGGTTCATCTTCTCAAACTCGCTGCCGGCCGCCGCCCCCTTCGGGGCAGGGCGGGGCCGCTCAAATTATCTGGCCGCGGCCGGTCCCGCGTCCCGAGGCCGCCGCGCGGCCAGGAGGGCGTTGACGCGCTCGCGCACCATCTGCTTGTAGAGCGTAATCTCCTGCGGCATCCCCTTGTGGACGGGCCCGCTCAGACGCCCCTCGGCGTCGAAGAAGACGACGACGGGGATGCGCGTGCTCTCCCTCTCGTACTGCGAGAGTGCCACGCCGCCCGGGTCGCGCAGCACCGTCACCGTCATCCTTCGCTCCTTGACGTAGTGGCGCAGGATGTTGTTCGACACGCGCTTCGGGTCCTCGATGCTGACCCAGAGGAAACGGACCGGCTTGCCCTTGTACTCCTCCTTCAGCTCCTCGGCCGCCACCGACTCCCACGCGCAGGGCACGCACCACGTCGCGCCGAACGAGACGACGAGCACATCGCCGTTCATCTGCGAGGTGTCGTAGAGCTTTCCGTCCAGCCCCTTCAGACGGAAGCCGCCGCCCTCGCCCGCCACCGCTGACGCCGCAGGGGCCCCGTCCGCCTGCTGTGCGCGCCCCTCGAAGCAGAGGGCCGCGAGCAGCAGGGGCAGCACGAATAATAGCCTCGAAATCCGTCTCATTCCGTTCGACCTTTCGTGCGCGCGTGTCACTGCGCCTCACGCGCCTCGGCGTGGAAGACGCCCTGCGACTCGCCCGCGACGACGCGCGCCCGAACCGCCTCGACGCTGGCGCGCGAGCGCGCCAGGAACGGCCGGGGGTAGGCGCCCATGTAGAGCATCAGCACGAGGAGCGGCGCGAGCAGGCCGATCTCGCGCCAGTTGAGGTCAGCGAGCCGGCGGTTGGCCGCCAGCGTCACGCGCCCGAAGAGCACGCGCTGCAACATCCAGAGCATGTAGACGGCCGCCCAGATGACGCCCGTCCCCGCCAGCATCGTCACAACCCAGGTGCGCGTGACGTTGTGGATGGCCGGGTCGGAGTTCCACGTCCCGAAGAGGATGAGGAACTCGCCGACGAAGCCGTTTAAGAGTGGCAGCCCGACCGAGGAGAGCGACGTGAAGACGAGGAAGGTGGCGAAGAGCGGCATCGGCTTCGACAGCCCGCCGAACTCCGCGATCATCCGCGTGTGCCGCCGCTCGTAGATCATCCCGACGAGGAGGAAGAGCGCGCCGGTCGAGACCCCGTGATTGAGCATCTGATAGAGAGCGCCCTGCATGCCCCACTCCGTGAAGCTGAACATGCCGAGCACGACGAAGCCCATGTGGCTCACCGACGAGTAGGCGACCAGCCGCTTGACGTCCGGCTGAACCATCGCCACCAGCGCCCCGTAGATGATGCCGATGACGGCCAGCACGATGAAGATGGGCGCGAACTCGCGCGTGGCCTCGGGGAAGAAGGCGAAGTTGAAGCGCATCAGCCCGTAGGTGCCCATCTTCAGCAGCACCCCGGCCAGGATGACTGAGCCGGCCGTCGGCGCCTCGGTGTGCGCGTCCGGCAGCCACGTGTGGAAGGGGAAGAGCGGCACCTTGACGCTGAAGGCGAAGGCGAAGAGGCCGAAGAGGATGGCCTGCTCGCGCGTGGCGACGCCGCCGAGGTTGAGCGACATCTTGCCCTGCTGGAGCGCGTCGAGCAGGAGCGCGTAGTCGAACGTGCCCGTGCCGGCGCCGGCCGGGCTCGCCGCGTAGAGGTACCAGAGCCAGATGATGCCGGCGAGCATCAGGAGGCTCCCGACTGCGGTGAAGATGAAGAATTTGACCGAGGCGTAGAGCCGCCGCTCGCCGCCCCACGCGCCGATGAGGAAGAACATCGGGACGAGCGAGGCCTCGAAGAAGAGGTAGAACAGCAACAGGTCGAGCGAGACGAAGACGCCGATCATCGCCGACTCCAGCAGCAGCATGAAGGCGAAGAAGCCCAGCTCGCGCCGCTCGACCGAGTTCCAGCTCGAAAGGATCGAGATGGGCACGAGCAGCGTCGTCAGGATGACCAGCCAGAGGCTGATGCCATCGACGCCCACGTGGTAGCGCGCCCCGATGGACTCGACCCACGGCACGTTCTGCACGAAGTGGAACGCGTCGCCGCGCCCGAACCCCACCGGCTCGGTCAAAAGCAGGAGCGACGCGGCGAAGGTCACGAGCGAGAAGCCGAGCGCGACCCAGCGGTAGTGCTCCTTCCGCGCGTAGGGCGCCAGGCCGTGCAGCGCGACGGCCAGCGCCCCGACGAAGGGGAGGAGGATGAGAATCGTGAGCAGGTATGGCTGCATGACTTTTACCGTAGGAGCCAGGCGTTGTAGGCGAAGAAGCCGACGACGGCCAGCGCGCCGAGCAGGATGATGGCCGCGTAGGAGCGCACGAAGCCGGGCTGGAGGTAACGCAGCACGCCGCCGAGCGCGGCCGTCCCGCGCCCGAGCCCGTTCACCAGCCAGTCGATGACGCCGATGTCGACGACGCGCCAGAGCAGTTCGCGCGAGCCCGCCTTGATGGGCCGGACGAGCGTCGCGTCATAGACCTCGTCCACGTAGTACTTGTTCTCCAGCAGCCGCGGCATCTCCAGGAGTGGCCGCCGGCGGAAGACCATCCAGCCGAGCCCGATGCCGAGCAGGCCGACGACGATGGAGATGCCCGTAAAGAGCCGCTCCTGGGCGACCACGGCCGGGTCGTGCGCGTGCTCGGCACCGCCCGCCGCCGCCGCACCGGCGTGCCCGGCCGGCGCGCCATGCCCGGCCGCTGCTCCGGCACCATGCCCGGCCGCTGCGCCGGCGCCGTGCCCGGCCTCACCCTCGCCCACCGACTGGGGCAGGGCGCCCTCGTTGCCGTGCGCGGCCGGCGCCTGGGCCGACGCCCCGGCCGCGCGGCCGGCGGCCCCGGCCGCAGTGTGCGTCGCCCCGCCGTGTTCCGGCGCGCGCGCGACGACAGGTTCGAGCGTGTGCTCGAAGAAGTTAGGCACCATTCCGCCGCTCAGCGCGTAGGGGATGCCGATCCAGCCGCCCGCCACGGAGAGGACGGCCAGCACGACGAGCGGCACGGTCATCACCCATGGCGACTCGTGCGGCTCGAAGGGTCCGTGGTGCTGGTGCTCTTCGTGCTCGTCCTCGTCGGCGAGGTCGGCGCCCGCGTGGTGCGCGCCGCCGTGGCCGTGTGCGCCGGCGTCGTGCCCGTGCGGGTCGACCTTCTCGCCGGGCGCGTGGTGAGGGCGGTCGCCCTCGGAGGCGAGGCGCGCGTCGTGCGGCTTCGAGCCCTCGTCGTGCGCGTGCGCGTGCGCCTCGTCGGCCTGCCCGCCGGCGTGCGCCTCGCGGAAGCGCTCGCCGCCCCAGAAGGTCATCACCATCAGACGCGTCATATAGACGGCCGTCAGTCCCGCCGTGATGATGCCGACGACCCACAGGATTTTGCCCGCGCCGACCGTGCCCGCCGACTCGCTGCTCCAGGTCTTCCAGAGGATTTCGTCCTTCGAGAAGAAGCCGGAGAGGAGCGGGAAGCCGCTGATGGCGAGCCAGCCCGTCGCCATCGTGGCGAAGGTGACCGGCATGTACTTCCTGAGGCCCCCCATCCGCCGCATGTCCTGCTCGTGGTGCATGCCGTGGATGACCGAGCCCGAGCCGAGGAAGAGCAGCGCCTTGAAGAAGGCGTGCGTCATCATGTGGAAGATGGCCGCCACATACGCCCCCACGCCGCAGGCCAGGAACATGTAACCGAGCTGCGAGACGGTCGAGTAGGCCAGCACCTTCTTGATGTCGTTCTGCGCCAGCCCGACGGTGGCGGCGAAGATGGCCGTCGCCGCGCCGATGACCGCGACGATGAAGAGAGCCGTCGGCGCGTTCGAGAAGATGGCCGAGCAGCGCACGACCATGTAGACGCCGGCCGTGACCATCGTCGCCGCGTGGATGAGCGCGGAGACGGGCGTGGGGCCGGCCATCGCGTCCGGCAGCCAGACGTAGAGCGGTATCTGCGCCGACTTGCCCGTCGCCCCGATGAAGAGGAGGATGGCCGCCGAGGTGATGCCGCCCGCGAAGATCGCCTGCCAGCCGAAGGGCTCAAGCGCCATCCCGCCGATGGTCCTCAGGGCGCTCACGACCCCCTCGGTCCCGCCGCCGAGCATCTCCGGCGACTTGTCGAAGAAGCTGATCGAGGGGTGGCCGGCCCCGGCCGTCAGCCAGAAGACGAGCATCAGTCCGAGGATGACGCCCCAGTCGCCGATGCGGTTGGCGACGAAAGCCTTCTTCGCCGCGTCGCCCGCCTCGCGCCGGTCCGTGTAGTAGCCGATGAGCAGGTACGAGCAGAGGCCGACGCCCTCCCAGCCGACGAACATCAGGAGCAGGTTGTCGGCCAGTACCAGCGTCAGCATCATGAACATGAAGAGGTTCAGATAGGCGAAGAAGCGGTAGAACCCGCGGTCGCCGTGCATGTACCCCGTGGCGAAGAGGTGGATGAGGAATCCGACGAAGGTGATGAAGCAGGCGTAGATGCCGCTCAGGCGGTCCATCGCGAAGCCGTAGTCGGCGCGGAACGAGCCGACCTCGATCCACGTCCAGAGGTGGCTCATCACCGGGGTCAGCGATTCGTTCGTCAGCGCCGCGCCGCCCGTGAAGGCGACGAGGAAGGCGCAGACCGTCGAGACCGCCACCGACCCGCACGCCACGGCGCCGATGAGAGCTTCGCTGCGCACCCTGCGCCCGACCAGCCAGCACAAGAGGGCGCCGACGAGCGGCGCGAAGACGACGACGGAGAGCAGATGGTTTGTCATAAGCAGGTGACGTGTGACGTGTGACCCTTGGCGTGCGCCGGCCGAGCCGCTTACCTCAGGCCCGCGCCCCGCGCGCTTCGCACGTCACTCCCTTAAAGCCTCAGCACGCTCGCCTCGTCCACGTCGAGCGACTCGCGGTTGCGGAAGATGGCGATGATGATTCCCAGGCCGACGGCGGCCTCGGCCGCCGCCACCGTCATCACGATGAAGACGAAGAGCTGCCCCGTCACGTCGCCGAAATAGCTGGAGAAGGCGACGAAGGTCAGGTTGACGGCGTTGAGCATCAGCTCGATGCACATGAACATCTGGATGGCGTTGCGCTTGACGATGACGCCGACCACCCCGATGGTAAAGAGCACGGCCGAGAGCGCCAGGTACCAGGTCAAAGGGACCATCACCCCTCCTCCTCTCGCGCGCCCGAGGAGGGCGCCGCGGCCTCACCGCTCGCTATCTGGGCTCGGGCGAAGGCGCGACCCGTCGCCGCGGTGTCGCCGGGCTTGAGCGCCGGCCCGCCCCCGGCCGTCAGCCGGGGCTGCTCCTCCGTAACGTTACCCGGCGCGGCCAAAAGCGGCGCGCGCCCCTGTCGCGCCAGCGTGATCGCCCCGACGAGCGCCATCAGGATGAGCACCGACGTGACCTCGAAGGGGAGCAGGTACTTCGTGTACATCCCCGTCCCGATCGAGGCCGTCAGGCCGACGTCCGAGGGGCGCGACGGCAGGAAGTGGTCGGGCGCCGCGCCGCGCCCGACCTGGAGCATGAAGGTCGCCTCGCCCACGAGCACGGCCGCCAGCAGCACCCCCACGGGGACGAGGTAGCGCAGGCGGACGGGCCGGCGCACCTCCTCCTCGACGTTGAGGAGCATGATGACGAAGACGACGAGCACCATGATCGCGCCGGCGTAGACGATGACCTGGATGGCTGCGATGAAGGGCGCCTGCAAGGTCAGGTAGAGGCAGGCCAGCGAGATGAAGACGCCGATCAGCGAGACCGCGCTGTAGAGCGGGTTGCGCTGCGCCACCATCGCCACGGCGAAGCCCAGCGCCATCCCCCCGAAGAGGATGAAGAGCAGCACGGGCAGGAGCTGTTGCAACTCGTTGTTTGCCATAGGTGCGAATTCGAAAAAAGGGGCGCCGCCTCGGGCCGCGCCCGCCCCCGCCGTCTCAGCGCAGCCGGAAGAAAAGGATCGTCGCCGTCAGCACGACGTTGAAGATCGCCACCGGCAGCAGGAACTTCCAGCCGAAGCTCATCAACTGGTCGAAGCGGAAGCGCGGCAGCGTGCCCCGCAGCCAGATGTAGAGGAACAGGAAGAAGCTCACCTTCAGGATGAACCAGAGGATGCCGAGCCAGGGGAAGACGTCGACGAACGGCCCCTGCCACCCGCCGAGGAAGAGCACCGTCGCCAGCATCGAGACCGTGAACATATTGACGTACTCAGCCATGAAGAAGAGCGCGAACTTGAGCGCCGAGTACTCCGTGTGGAAGCCTGCGACCAGCTCGGTCTCGGCCTCGGGCAGGTCGAACGGCACGCGGTTCGTCTCGGCGATGGCCGAGATGAGGTAGGTGATGAAGCCGATGACCTGCGGCACGCGCGAGATGTCAAAGAGGTTCCAGCGCATACCCCCCCAGCCGCCCTGCTGCTCCACTATCGAGTAGAGGTCGAGCGTCCCCGACATCAGCACCACCCCGACGAGCGAGAGCCCGAGGGAAAGCTCGTAGGAGATCATCTGCGCCGACGCGCGCAGCCCGCCCATCAGGCTATACTTCGAGTTCGAAGACCAGCCCGCCAGCGCGATGCCGTAGACGCCTACCGACGTGATGCCTAAGACGTAGAGCAGCGCGATGTCGAAGCGGGCGATGACGAGGTGGAAGTAGCCGATGCCCGGGAGCCAGACGCGCGGCCCGAACGGGTAGACGATGATCGGCATCAGCGCCGCCGTGATGGCGATGATGGGGGCCAGGAAGTAGATGAAGCGCGTGGAGGACGAAGGCGTGATCTCCTCCTTGAAGATGAACTTCAGGAGGTCGGCGAAGGGCTGGAAGAGCCCGCCCGGCCCCACGCGGTTCGGCCCGAGCCGCCCCTGGATGAACCCCAGCACGCGCCGCTCGGCCAACACCGTGTAGGCCACGATCATCAGCACGGCGATAAAGCCCACGTTGATCCCGATGAGCTGCCCGACGGCGCGCGCCCAGTCCGGCCCGATCTGATTTGAAAGCCAGTCCATAAGAGTTAAATGACGTGTGCCGGACGCGGGGTGACGTTTGGGGAGGGTTCAGGCAGCGCCGCCCTCGCCGTCCGCCGTCCCGCCTTCGGCACCGCTCGTTCAGTCTCCCGCGGCGGCCTCGCGCCTGAGCGCGGGGTCGACCGTGATCTGGTAGAGGGGCGAAATCAGGACGCTCTCGGGCTCGGGGTTGCCGGCGGCGAGCAGGTGGAACTGCGGCACCTTGCTTGTCAGCACGCCGAGCCTGAACAGCTCGTGCCCGACCGGGGGCGTCCCCAACAGCTTCTCCGCCGTCTCGTCGAGCGAGGCCACAGCCTCGCGCAGACGCCCGACGAGGGGGGCGGCGTCGGCGGCGGCCGCCGAGCGCCCGTGCTTCACCTGGACGGGGTTCGTCTCGTCCTTGAGCAGCGGGTAGCGCAGCCCTTCGTAGGCCGGGACGCTGCGAGCTATCTCCAGGAAGATGCTGCTCGAAGACATCTGAAAGCCGAGGTCGTGGCCGAGCGCCGACGCGAGCTGCGAGGTGATGGCCCAGTCCGGCTTCGACTGATGGACGGGCGGGATCGACTGCCGCACGCGCTGGATGAGCCCGCCGTTGTTCGTAAAGGTCCCATCCACCTCGGCGAAGGAGGCGGCGGGGAAGACCACGTCGGCCGCCAGAGCGGTCTCGGTCAGAAACAGCTCCTGCACGACGAGGAGGTCAAGCCGCTCGAGCGACTCGGCGCGCCCCTCCAGGTGCGAGGGCAGGAAGCTGCCCGCCACGTACATCGCGCGTACGTCAGCGCCGGCCGCTTCGAGGATTTCGAGCGGGTTGTAAGCGCCCGACATCAGCCCGAGGTCGTGACAGCCGACGCTGTTGTTGAAGAGCGGCAGCGGGTGGAAGAGGAAGCGGCGCCCCTCGCGCTCGCCGAAGGCCGAAGGCATCTGCGCCAGTACGGCCTGCGCCTCTGCGCTCAGCTCGCCGCCGAACATGACGACGACGTCCCCGGCCGTCTCGCTGATGGTCTGGCTGGCGCGCGCCAGCTCGTCCGCCTCGATGCCCAGCTTGCGCGCGGCCGCGGCGGCGTCGCCCGGCGAGGCCAGCGCGAGCACGGCCGCGTCCTCCGCGCCCGGGCGGATGTGGATGAACTGCGCGGCCTGCTGCCTGAGTCGTATCTCGCGGCTGTTGACGATGACGAGCTTCGCGCCGTCGTTGCGCACGGCCTGGCGGACGGCGCGCCCCGTGAGTGGCTGCAACTCCTCGGGCTCGCCGCCGATGAGCAGGATAGTCCGGGCGCGGCGGATGTCGCGGTGCGTCGCGATGGGGGCCGAGAGGTTCTCGAAGAAGGGCACGAGCGAGAAGGCCTCGGTCGCCGTGTACTTCTCGGTGCCCAGGACCTCGCGCGCGAACTTGAGCAGCGCCCAGTTCGACTCGTTCGTCAGGCGGGGGCTGCCGACGACGCCCACCGAGCCGCCGCCGTGAGCCTCGACGACGCCCTTCAACCTCTCCGCGGCGAAGCGGACGGCCTCCTCCCACGTGGCGGGGACGAGGCGTCCGCCCTTCTGGTAGCGGACGAGCGGCGTGCGCAACCGCTCCTCGTGGTTGACGAACGGGTGGGCGAAGCGCCCCTTGATGCAGAGGAACTCGCCGTTGTGCCCGTTCACGTAGCGGTCGCGCGCCACGACCCTCATCACCTCGCCGCGGCGCGAGCCGACCGAGAACTGGCAGCCGTCGGAGCAGAAGGAGCAGGTCGAGGTCGTGCGGTTCAGCTCCCAGGGGCGGGTCTGGTGGCGGTAGGTCGCGTCGAGGAGCGTGCCCGTCGGGCAGACCTCAATGCAGTTGCCGCACTGCGAGCAGTTGAGCCAGCCGCCGTAGGTGCCGATGACTGTGTGCGCGCCGCGCCCCCCGGCCTCGATGGCGTCCTCGCCCATCCACTCGTCGCAGACGCGCGTGCAGCGCTTGCAGAGGATGCAGCGCTGCGAGTCGTTGGCGACTATCGGGCTGAGGAACTTCTCGGGCGCGTAGTTCTTCCGCTCGGTGAAGCGCTCTTCGAGGTTGCCCCAGTCGAAGACCATCTCCTGAAGCTCGCACTCGCCGCCGCGGTCGCAGACGGGGCAGTCGAGCGGGTGGTTGGCGAGCAGGAACTCGACCATTCCGCGCTGCGCCTTCTCGATCTCCTCGCTCTCGGTCGTCACCACCATCCCGTCGGTGCAGGTGATGGTGCAGGAGGTCTGGAGCTTCGGCATCTTCTCGATGCGCACGAGGCACATCCGGCACGAGGCCTGGAGCGCGAGGTCTGAGTAGTAGCAGAAGGAGGGGATCGCGTAGCCGTTCTCGCGGCACACGTCGATGAGGCGCGCGCCCTTCTCGACCTGCAACTCCTGCCCGTTGATGGTGACCTTAACTTGCTCTTTCGACATGTTTGAAAAATTCTTCCGAGCCCGCGCCCCTTAGCGGATCGTCACCTCCAGCGTGTAGCGCGCCGTGACGTCCGTGCCGATCTCGATCTGGTAATCGCCACCCTCTGGCAGCTCGCCCGACCAGTCCTTGCCGCCGTCAACGAGGGCCTCGCCCGAGGGCGTGCGGACGGTGAGGCCCGTGCGGGGGCCCGCCGCGAGGTTGACGCTCATCCTTTGGCCGGCGCGCGCGCGCAGGCGGTAGTCGTGGCCGGTGCAGACCCTGACCGTGTCCTTAACGACGGCGGTCGTGCGCCCGCGCAGGAACCGTATTCGCTTCTCGATGATCCTGTCCGTCCCGCGGCACTGCGGCGCGGCCGCCGACACAGGGGCGCCCGCCGCGAGCGCGGCCGCGAAGAGGAGCAGGCCGAGACTCGTTCTGACACTTTTCAAGATTCTGGTACGCATAGGAGCCTCAGGCCGTCGGCAGCCCCTCCTTCGGGTGGACCGCGCCGCCGCCGTTCGCCACCTTGCGGCGGAAGTCCTCGGGGAACTTCTTGATGGCCGACTGGATGGGCCACGACGCGGCGTCGCCGAGCGGGCAGAACGACTTGCCCTCGATGTTGTCGACGATGTCTAAGAGGAGCTGCGCGTCGTCGGGGCGACCCTCGCCGGCCTCGATGCGCTTGAAGACCTTGACCAGCCAGTCGGTGCCCTCGCGGCACGGCGTACACCAGCCGCAGGACTCGTGCTTGTAGAACTCGGTCAGGTTCTTCGTCGACTCGAAGACGTCCACGGTCTCGTCCATCACGATGAAGCCGCCCGAGCCGACCATTGAGCCAGCGGCGACCAGCCCCTCGTAGTCCATCCGCACGTCTTTGCCCTCGATGTCGGAGGCCGGCATGATGTAGACCGACGAGCCGCCGGGGATGACTGCCTTGAGCTTGCGCCCGCCGAGCATCCCGCCGCAGTCCTCGTGGATGAACTTCTCCATGTCGTCGTAGCCCATCGGCAGCTCGTAGACGCCGGGGCGGTTGACGTGCCCCGAGACGCTCCAGAGCTTGGTCCCGCCGCTCTTCTCGGTCCCCAGCTTCTGCCAGGCCTCGCCGCCCATCAGGATGATGTCGGGCACGGCCGTCAGGGTCTCGACGTTGTTGACGACCGTCGGGCAGCCGTAGAGCCCCGCGACCGCCGGGAAGGGGGGCTTCATGCGCGGGTGGCCGCGAAGGCCCTCGAGCGAGTTCAAGAGCGCGGTCTCCTCGCCGCAGATGTAGGCGCCGGCGCCGGAGTGCGTGTAGATCTCGCAGTTGAAGTCGGTGCCGAGAATCTTTTCGCCGAGCAGGCCGGCCTCGCGCGCCTCATCGAGCGCGCGGTCCATGATCTCGATGAGGTAGCGGTACTCGCCGCGTGTGTAGATGTAGTTGGTGCGCGCGCCGAGGGCGTAGGCCGCAATCAGCATGCCCTCGATGAGCATGTGCGGGTCGCGCTCCATCAGGTAGCGGTCCTTGAAGGTGCCGGGCTCGGACTCGTCGGCGTTGCAGACGACATACCTGGCCTTCGGCGAGTCCTTGGGGACGAAGCCCCACTTCATCCCCGTCGGGAAGCCCGCCCCACCGCGCCCCCTCAGCGCAGACTTCTTGACCTCGGCGATAACGTCCTCAGGCGACATGCCGTCCAGGACGCGGCGCAGCGCCTCGTAGCCGCGGTTGCGGCGGTAGACGTCGAGCGAGGCCGAGTTCTCCAGATTCACACGCCTCAGTTGTAAAGGCTCGCAGCCGATAGCTCCGATGAACATAATTTTCTCGAACGCCCCCGGGGCAGGGCTTCAGCGCACGCCGTTCGGCAGCTCGCCGCTCTGGCACCTGTCGATGATCTCGTCGACCTTCTCGGCCGTCAGGTTCTCGTAATAGTCGAAGCCGATCTGCATCATCGGTGCCGTGCCGCAGGAGCCCAGGCACTCGACCTCGGAGAGCGAGAACATGCCGTCCTCGGTCGTCTGCCCCGGCTTGATCCCGAGCCGGCGCGTGCACTGCTCGGTGACGCGCCCGGCGCCCATGATCTTGCACGAGAGCGTCTTGCAGACCTGGAGGTGGTAGCGCCCGACCGGCTCGGTGTTAATCATCGAGTAGAAGGTCGCGACCTCCCAGATATCGGTGATGCGCACGCCGAGGCGGTCGGCCAGGTAGGCCACGCCCGGCGGGTCGAGGTAGCCCCCGCGCTCGCGCTGCACGATGAACATCAGCGGCAGGATGGCCGAGCGCCTGACCGGATACTTCGCCAGGTGGCGTTCGACCTCGGCTTCGACCTCGGGCGAAAAGACCGCCATCTCCTGCGGCACCTTCGCCTCCTGCGGCAGAGGATTGTTCGGTGTGAACTGCTGAGACATAGTTTTCAGTTTTCAGTTCTCAGTTCTCAGTTGTTAGTCGGCAGCGTCGGCTTTGCTGAAAACTAAAAACTGAAAACTGAAAACTACCGATCGATTTCCCCGAGCACGATGTCGAGCGAGCCGATGACGGCGACGACATCGGCTACCATCTCGCCCTCGGACATCACGGGCAGCGCCGAGAGGTTGACGAATGAAGGCCCGCGGACGTGGACGCGCGAGGGCTTCGGGCCGCCGTCCGACTTGACGTAGACGCCCAGCTCGCCCTTCGACCCCTCGATGGGTTGGTAGACCTCGCCGGCCGGGACGTTGAAGCCCTCGGCGACGATCAGGAAGTGGTGGATGAGCGCGTCCATGTGCGTCTTCATCGCCTCGCGCTCGGGCAGCACCACCTTCGGCGCGTCGGCCTTGATGGGGCCCGGGCGCAGGCGGTCGAGCGCCTGCCGGATGATCTTGTTCGATTCGATCATCTCGCGCATTCGCACCATGTAGCGCGACCAGACGTCGCAGCCCTGCTCGACCGGGACCTCGAAGTCGTAGGTCTCGTAGCCCGTGTAGGGGTTGGCGCGGCGGATGTCGAGCGGCACCCCGCTGCCGCGCAGGGGCGGGCCCGTCAGCCCCCAGTCGATGGCGTCCTCGGCCGAGATGACGCCGACGCCCTTCGTGCGGTTCTGGAAAATACGGTTCCCCGAGAGGAGGTCGTGCCACTCCTCGACCGCCGCGGGGAAGTCCTCGGTGAACTGTCGCGCGCGGCGCTCGAAGCCCGCCGGCAGGTCCATCATCAGGCCGCCGATGCGGAAGTAGCTGGGCGTCATGCGCTCGCCCGAGGCGGCCTCGATGAGGTTGAGAATCTTCTCGCGCTGGCGGAAGGCGTAGAAGAAGACCGTCATCGCGCCGATGTCCAGGGCGTGCGTGCCGAGCCAGACCATGTGCGAGGCGATGCGCTGGAATTCGCACATCAACACCCGGATGACCTGCGCCCGCTCGGGAATCTCCAGCCCGAGGAGCTTCTCGACTGCCATGCAGTAGGCGAGGTTATTCCCAAGGGGGTTGAGATAGTCCATGCGGTCGGTGATGACGATGCCCTGCTGGTACTTTTTGTACTCGAAGAGCTTCTCCATCCCCGTGTGCAGGTAGCCAATGTCGGGCACGCACTTGACGACCATCTCGCCATCGAGGACCAGTTCCAGCCGGAGCACGCCGTGGGTTGACGGGTGCTGGGGCCCGAACGAGATGGTCATCTGCGTGTCGAGCGGCCGGTCGACCACTTCCAGTCCCGGCGGCAGGTTTGTCGTTGATGAGCTCATGCTGCGTCTTCCCCGTATCGTCCGTCAGGGGGAGCCACTAGGGCTCGGCCACGAAGTTGTATGTCAGCACGCCGGTGACCCTCACCGGTTTTCCGCTCAGGAGTGTCGGGGAGAAGCGGGCGTTGCGCGCGGCCTGCACCGCCGCCTGCTGTAGGAGCGGGTGCCCCGAGACCCCCTCGGCCGAAACAACACGCCCCGTCTCGTCCACCGTCACGCGGACGGTCACGATGCCTCCGGCGCCCGCCGCCTTGGCCAGGGCCGGGTAGGGCGGCTGGGGCTTGCTGACAGCCTTGCCGTTGAGGACGCCGCCCTCAATCGTGGCCCCGCCCGAAGGGGAAGGGGTCGGCGATTCGGCCGCGACCTCCTTGTCCTCCAGCGCGTCGTCGGCGTCCTCCTCGACGTCGACGGTCGCGCCGGGCGGCGGCTGTTCCGCGGCGCCAGGTTCGAGCAGCGAAATCTTCTCCCCGCCGTCGACGGCCAGCACCAGCTTCTCGTAGGTCCATTCGCCGCCCTGCGAGCTGGCCCAGACGAAGAACGTGCCCGAGTTCTTCGGACCCGAGAGTGGAATCTCGAAATTGGCGTTGCCGCTGCCGCCCTCGAAACCGATGTGCCCCTTGACGAACCAGCCGTCCTCGATGGGCTCGCCGAGTCGCTCGACGGCCGCCGGGCTGGACCGCGCGATGCTGAGCGCACCCCGATAGACCTCAGACGACTTCATCGCCGACATCGCGAAGAAGAGGATGCCCCCCACCACAGCGACGAGGCCGAGAATCAGGCCGAGGCAGCCCACCGGAACTATCCACTTCCAGTGTCTGCCCCAGCAGCCCTTCTGCTGCTGCGGCGGGGGCGGCTGCTGGAACGAGCCGCCGAACTGTGCCTGATTCGCGTTCATCATCTCGCCGTCCGCCGGCCTCAGGTCAGGCTGTACGGCTCGTAGCCGCGCAGCGGGAAGTCTTTGCGCAGCGCGTGTCCCTGCCAGTCGTCCGGGAGCAGGATGCGGCGCAGGTCCGGGTGGCCGTCGAAGATGATGCCGAACATGTCGAAGGTCTCGCGCTCGTGCCAGTTGGCGGTGCGCCAGACGCCGGTCACCGTGGGAACGTGCGTATCCTCCTGGTCGAGGAGGACCTTCAGGCGTAGCCGGTGGAAGCGCTTGGTCGAGAAGAGGTGGTAGTTGACCTCAAAGCGGGGCTCCTCCTCGGGCCCGCGGTCGGCGCCCGTGATGTCGGAGAGCATGTCGAACTCGAAGCCGGGCGCCGTCTTCAGGTGTGCGCACACGACCGCAATCCCTTCGCGCGGCACGACGAGCGTCAACTCGCCGAAAGCCTCGACAACCTCCGAGACCCAGCCCTCGTTGTCGCGCCTGAGCGCCGAGACCAGCTCGGGCGGCGGGACCTGGTACGAGGTCGCGCGGCGCGACCCGGCGGCAATCTCTTTCTCTCGCTCGATGTCTTGAGACATAAAAAATGATTAGTGACGGGTGACGAGTGCCCGGGGGGCGCCTCTCGTGGCCTAACGCCCGACGTCCGACACGGCCTTCAACTCGACCTGCGGCGCTCGTGCCGCGAGGCGATGGTGTAGGGGCGCGACGGCGTCTCCTGCGCGGCGGCTTCGTTGGTGGCCGAGACGCCGGAGGCCGGGAGCGTTCCGGGCGGGACGGCCTCGTAAGCCTCCTCGGCCGGCACATCCCTGCGGTCGCGCATCGACTCCTTCATCACCTTGTCCTGGAGCATCATGATGGCGTGGATGAGCATCTCCGGGCGGGGGGGGCAGCGTGGGATGTAGACGTCGACGGGAACGATCTTGTCGACGCCCTGGACGATGGCGTAGTTGTCGAAGACGCCGCCCGAGGTGGCGCACGCGCCCATCGAGATGACCCACTTCGGCTCGGGCATCTGGTCGTAGATGCGTCGCAGCACCGGCGCCATCTTGCGCGAGACGCGCCCCGAGACGATCATCACGTCGGCCTGGCGCGGGCTGGCGCGGAAGACCTCCGAGCCGAAGCGCGCCAGGTCGTGGCGCGAATCGGTGGTCGCCATCATCTCGATGGCGCAGCAGGCGAGCCCGAAGGTCGCCGGCCAGAGCGAAGACTTGCGCGCCCAGTTGACCAGCGAGTCGAGCCGCGTCGTGATGACGTCAGGCAGCGCCTCGGCGATGAAATTCTCTAAGCCCATGACGTGAACCTCCCCCCTCGACTAGGCGGCGCGCGCCGGCCGAGTCGCCGCCCCGCGCGTCGCGCGCTCCCTCGACTCCTTGAGCGCCAGAGAGCGCGCCTCGGCCTCGGCCTCGCGGCGTGCGCGGTCGCCCCACTCGAACAGACCCTTCTTCAGCACGTAGACGTAGCCGACCAGGAGCAGCACCACGAAGGTCATCATCTCGACGTAGATGAGCGTCCCGAGACCGTGGGTGGTGACGAAGTCCCGGAAGACGACCGCCCAGGGGAGCAGGAAGATCAGCTCGATGTCGAAGAGGATGAAGATCATCGCCACCAGATAGAACTTGACCGAGAAGCGCTCGCGCGCCGAGCCGACCGGGTCTTTGCCGCACTCGTAGGGCATCGTCTTGGTCCGCGTCGCCTTGTGCTGCCCGACGAGTTGCGAGAGCAGGACGTTACCGGCGGCGAAGCCGATGGCGACGAGGAACATGAGCGCGATTGGCAGGTAGTCGGACAGACTGAACACACTATCCTCCCCTCAGCTTGCGCTGAAAAGGCGACCCGCTAGCGGCCGTTTTTGAGATTGAGAATCATGGTACAAGCCAATCCTAGTCCACGGCGCGGGTCGTGTCAAGGCCGTGTCCGCCCGGGCTCAAAGCCCTGTTTTGCAAGGAGATTGACCGGCTTCCGGCCGCTGTGCTACTTTGATTTTACCCCCGCAGGGGAGGCCGCCGCCCCGGTCAAAACCGCGTCCCCGTTTCGACTTCGTCCCGAGCCCGTGATTACCGGATTCAACACCGACGTCCAGCACCAGGGAGTCACGTACCACGTCCAGACCGAGGACAAGGGGCTGGACTCTCCGCTCATCCTTTCGCTCGTCTATGTCGGCGGCGCCATCATCGCCAGCAAGCGCACTCCCTATGAAGACCTCGTTGGCCAGGGCTTCGACGAAAAGGCGCTGACCGAGCGTCTCCAGCGCCAGCACAAGCTCATCTGCGCCGCCATCAAGGCCGGTCGCGTCGAAGACCTCAAGCGGATGGGGGCGCCCAACGGGGGCGCTTCGCAGCCCGAGCCGCTCGGCGATACGGCCCCACCGGCCGGCGCCAGAACCGCGGGGCCCCGCCGTAAGAAGGCCGCGCCCGCGCCTACGGTGGAAACGCCGGTCACTGTCACAGACGAAGCCTCGACCCCGGCCTTGCCCGATGCGGCCGTTCTGCAGGCGGAAGCCGCGGGCGTGGTCGAAGGAGAGCTGGCAGCGCCCCCCACCGAACCCCTTCCGGTCGATTCGGCCGCGTCACACGCCGCCGCGCACGCTTCGCCGAAGGCTGAGCCGGAGATCGTCATCCTGACCACGCTCGCCGAAGAGGTCTCCGCCCTCGGTGACTTCGTCGTGCGCCCCGAGCCGAAAGCCGAGGTCGAGCCTCCCGCGCAGGTCCCCGCGACGCCTGCGGACGCGGCGCCCCCCACGGCGGCTGCGAACAACGTGCCGTTGCCACCCGAGACGACGCCCGCCACGGCATCTCACGAACACACCGGAGAGATTTACCTGAGCCTGCTGGACGACGAGGGGGAGTTCCGCGCGGGGCAGCTTGTGACGATCAAGGTCTACGTCGGCCGCGGCGCATACGGGCAGAGGGCCCAGCCGGACGCGTCCGTCACGGTCAAGGTCCTCGGCACCTCCTTCAGACCCATCATCATGACAGCGACGACCGACGCCCACGGGGTCGGGGTCGTGCGCGCCCTGCTCCCGCGCTTCACCTCGGGGCGCGCGGCGATCATCATCCGGGCCGTGGCCGGCGAAGAGTCGGCCGAGATGCGCCGCATCATCCACCAGTGACCGGAAGGGGCCCTGCCTTTGCGTATCGAAGTTAACGGTGAGGGGAAAGAGCTGGAAGAGGGGGCGACGCTCCAGACGCTCGTCGAGCGGCTCTCGCTGGCGCCCGAGCGGCTCGCCGTCGAACACAACCGCGAAGTGGTCAGGCGCGCCGACTGGCCCGCCCTCAAGCTTTCGGACGGCGACCGCGTCGAGATCGTCCACTTCGTCGGCGGCGGCTGAGGACCGGCGGGACCGGATTCAAACCGGAGGCACAGCGGGACAGTCTCTTAAAGGGGCTGTCCCGCTGTGCCTCGCCGTTTATCAGCCCAGGGCCGGGGCAATGCGCGGCGACGCGGAAGGGGCGAAATTTTTCTTTCGGGTCGTTCGGGTGTAAATTGTGCGCAGTGCGCGCCTTTAAGAGGGCGGCGCGAAATCATCCTTTAGAAAGAGCACTCCTAAAAATTAATGTCCACAGCAGTCGAAGTTGAGCGAGAAACATTCGAGGTCGCCGGGCGTCGTTTCACGTCGCGGCTGATCGTCGGGACGGGGAAGTACCGCAGCTTCGAGGAGATGAAGGCGGCGCACCGCGCCTCCGGCGCGGAGATGGTGACGGTGGCCGTGCGCCGCGTCCCCCTCGACCGCCAGACCGAATCCTTCCTCGACCACCTCGACCCGAAACTCACCATCCTGCCGAACACCGCTGGCTGCTACACGGCGGACGAGGCCGTGCGCACGGCGAGGCTCGCGCGCGAGGCTCTACAGACTGACCTCATCAAGCTCGAAGTCATCGGCGACCAGACGACGCTCTTCCCCGACAACGAGCAGACGCTCGAAGCCGCGCGCGTTCTCGTCGCGGAGGGCTTTCAGGTGCTTCCGTACTTCTCGGACGACCTGATTATGGCGAAGAAACTGCTCGACGCCGGCTGCGCGGCCGTGATGCCCTTAGCCGCCCCCATCGGCTCGGGGCTCGGCGTGCAGAACCCGGCCAACCTGGCGATCATGCGCGAGCAGCTCCCGGACGCTACCATCATCGTCGACGCGGGCGTCGGCACGGCCAGCGACGCGGCCGTGGCGATGGAGCTGGGCCTGGACGCAGTGTTGATGAACACGGCGATTGCCGAGGCCGAGGACGCGGAGAAGATGGCTAAGGCCATGCGCCTGGGGGTCGAGGCCGGTCGCCTCGCACACCTCGCGGGGAGGATGCCGCGGCGTCTCTACGCCAGCGCTTCGAGCCCCCTGACGGGCGTGGTGCGCTGAAAGCTCCCCCGAATGGGGAAAGAAAGAAGAAGAGCGGGGGCGTCCTTTCCGTTTCGGCGAAAGGCGCCCCCGCCTCCTTTTGCGAGACGCTGGCGGGGCAAGGGCTGGGCGCGGAGGAGGTGTTGCGCGGCGTGGGCTCGCCCGTAGAGAAGTCGGCGGAATTGTTTCCCGTGTCGGTGCAGCCTTCCGCGCGTCTGCTGACGGCTCTCGTCGTGCTCGGTGCCGGGGCTGGCGAGGTTTCGTAGCAGTTGGCGGAGGCGCCGTAACCAAGCATGTCCTGGATGCCTTGCGCGGATGGGCAGGCTCCCGAAAGGGGCGTGACGTTGTCGACGAGCGCCACCTTGCCGGCCGTCGCGCTCAAGGCTATCGAGCCGGAAGCGTCGTGCAAAGGGAGCACGCTCACACCGTTGGCGTTCCCGGCCTCTCTCACGAGGTATCGCTGTCCGGGCTCAAGCAGGTGGTTCGTGAGCGGCGTCACCTGCCAGAGCCCCGTGCCGCCGGCCGAGGCGTACTGGACGGACCAGCCGGAGAGCGAGACGGCCGTGGCTCCACGGTTGAACAGCTCGATGTAATCGTTCTTGAAGGTTGAGCAGTTGGCGGTCGAGCAGCCCGCGCCGCCGTGGACCTGACTGATGACGACCTGCGAGGCCGGCGTCGGTCCCGGCGTCGGAGCGGGTGAAGGCGAAGGCGTGGGCGAAGGCGTCGGGTCCGGAGTCGGGTCCGGAGTCGGCGTCGGAACGGGGGTAGGA
>Ga0216309_1000044_pt1 | contig 19120 bp, 22 predicted proteins | sample Total_DNA_C_FD_161284 | JGI IMG/M metagenome (GOLD analysis project Ga0216309, IMG submission 161284) | Terrestrial sediment cell enrichment communities for BONCAT metagenomics from Utah, United States - Total_DNA_C | ecosystem: Environmental > Terrestrial > Deep subsurface > Rock core/Sediment ...
GGACACATACGCACTTTTAGCCAAAAAAGCGGCTGCTGCCGGACTTTCTTTTTCGGGTAGTCCTGCATAGTCAGTATAATTAATGGTTTTAATTGATAGATAAACAGGCGTTATACTCATGAATAAAATACCAAATAGCTCCCCTATGATTGGAGAGTTTTTTAGAGAAGGAAAGAGTCTTTCTCCCCAATCGAGATATTCTTTGTCTCATGGTATTATTAAATCTTTCTATATAGTTTGTCTGACCAGTATCCTTTCCTACAGCTCTGTGTCTTTTTTTAGGAAAAACTATTCCGTAAGAAAGGACAAAAGTCTGTATAACTTACAGCACATTGACGATAAACTGCGGGGAGAGAATCCCACAATCCCCTCGCGCCAGCTTCATCTCTTTTACCAATATATACTCCTACAATCTCTTTAGTCAACACATCAATGGCTAACCAAATCCACTGCTTGTTATCCTTGTCTCCTACAAATGACCACATTTCATCACATTGAATAGTTAGCTTTCCCTTTTTTTTTGACTTCACTTCCACTTGTCTCTTGACGGCTCCTAACTTTTTATTAACATAGTATTGTAGCCACCTTGGGGAAACTCCGGTAGCCCTAACAATTCCAGCCAGAGATATTTTTTCTAATAAAAGTCTATCTATTAACTCTCTTGTGTCTTCCGAAATCGGCTGATGTCTGGGAGCTATCACAAATTGTCTGGAACAATCTCGACATTTAAAACTTTGGAGAGCCAGTGTGAGTGTGACCATTTTTTACAATATATTGAGAGTTGCACCTGGGACATTTCATAAGCTAAAAGTTAAGGCAGATTTAGTAAGTAAATTATAACAGGTAGTCCTGACTATGCAGGACTACCTCCGCCTGAAACCCTTATGGGCCAAAGATTGAGCTGCGTTGTGGTAAAAAAAGATAGGCAGCATAATTGTTACACGCCAGCCTATCCCAAAAAAATGTTACCAACATTCTATCAGACCCACTTACAAAAACAACTGGCGCCAGCTCAGTTTATTCTACTCACAATCTTGCTCAATTTGATACAACCAGAAAAACAAGTGAGATTAGAGCGACTCGCACGGGTATTTCCCTATCCAATTACCACCGAAAGTCGTCGTCGTAAGCTACAAAGGTTTCTCGATTTACCTCAATTAACTATCGCACTACTTTGGCATCCATTGATCGCTTATTGGTTAACAACTTATTGTCCTGTTGGAGAAAGCTTATCAATTGCAATCGACCGCAGCCTGCAGGGGATGTATAAATCTGTTTACGATCGCCCGCGCTTTGGCAAAAAAGAGCCATCCCATTATATTGGTCGCTTTTACCAAAATTAGGAAACAGTAACTTACAATAACAAATCCTCGGTTTAGAACAAGTTATACCATTACTTAAAAATATAAAGTCATCGTTTTAGGAGACCGTGAATTTTGTTCAGTAGACGCAGGGATTCTGGCGATGTGGCAATGGGTGTGTCTTTTTGCTTGAGGCTAAGAAAAAATCATTGTCTGCAAACAGAAACATTAATGTGGCAGCGCTTAGACCAATTAGGATTAGTACCAGGAACTTCGTTATATTTCCAAGGAGTGAGGGTCAGGAAAACGCGACCAGTAGCAGGATTTGACATTGCCTGTAAATGGAAACGAAATTATCATGGGGTGGAAGTAAAAGACGCCTGGTTTATCCTCACAGATTTAGGTTCATTGGCCCTGGCGCTCTCCGCTTATAAACAGCGGATGAGAATTGAAGAAAGTTACCTTGATTATAAGACAGGGGGTTACAATATAGAAGGGACTGGTTTAAGAGGAAACCGACTAATTAAAATAATTTTGTTAATGACGATCGCCTACAGTGCGGCTGTATTTGAAGGCAAGGAAATCAAGAAAAAGCAGGTGCAAAAATATGTATCTCGTCGTAAAGAACCGATAAAAAAATACCGTAGACGGAGTACATTTGGCGTTGGCGCAAGCGGGAGAGCAGTGGATAAATTATCTCGATAGACATTCTGAACTGGTACAAGAGTTAATGAAGTTAACTCGAAATAAACCGCGTTTTTATCAACAGGGAATAATGGCTGCAACCCTGATTGCGTCTATCTCCTAAACCTCTTTGTCACCCCCCCAGCTAGTTGCGGGGATATGACCAAATCTGTCTGCCAAATGCCATCTTCTTGGCGAAACAGGGGAAACGGTCCTAACGCGGGGTCTATTCCAGAACCATCATCTGCAATATAACCACTGCTCTGTGTACCAAAAACAACTTCGAAAGTCTTGGCATTTGGTGCCCAGACAGCGAAGCGAATCGCAGGATTAGATTGACCGGAAGGATAGTATTTCTGCGCTCCTAATCGCCGACAATCGGTCAAATAATATCTCTGTTGTTGAGGCTGAGTTCCACTAGAAGTTTGCAGATTAAAACTGCGGTAGCGTTCGGTTGAATTACTGTCATTAATCTCGTTTGCGATTCCCGAGAGGTTATTACCTGCTGGACTGTCTAAAATTACACCCCAGCGAAATAGCCAACCAATTTGAGAATCATCTAACTGAACCGTTGCTGTAAAACACGGACAGCCATCTTCAGCAATCGTCTGTTGCATTGGTGCGGAAGTCCACTGGTCAGAGTAGCGACCATTCTCATCCCAGCTTCCAGTTAAGCGGACATTGGAAAAAATTTCTCTTCGTAATCCTGTGAGATAGGTAAATTGAACGGGAATTGTAGCCATGATACAATCCTTCACTTGATAGGTATTACAGTTGGTTTTTGCGAAAAGTTTTGGGGAGAAGAGCCTATGAGGAAGAATCTGCTTAGACAAGGGGAGATTCATACCAAGTTGCCGCTCTTACGGGAATTCTCAAAGGCCCCATTTCCCAAGTCTGGAGCCGCGTTCCCATGAGTTATACGAAAGACTGCGACTTGGTATTAGCTGCTAAATCTGCATCTATTGGTGGTGGATTATCCTCATCAACAAATCCCTGACTGATCTCAATAATTCTGCCGTCTGGATCAGCTATCCAGACTGTACGCCACCCTGGGATATAATCATCAAAGTTAATAGGGCCCAAAGTGATCTCGGCATCGTTACCCATTTCAACCAGCTTGGCGTCCACATTATTGACCTTAAAAGCCAGATGACGCACGCCAGGGTACTGGGGTCCATCGTTGATGGGAGGGGGTATGGGAAGTTCCTCCTTAGCCTTAAAAAGCTCAAAGTAGAATGCACTATCACCCATCTTGATGAAAACAATCTGGTCGCCATCTGGAAGTTTTGCCACCCTAGCTCGTTTAAAACCGAAGTGTTTGGTATAAAACTTTTCGGTAGCAATAGGGTCTTTGCAAGTAATGGCAACTTGAGAAAAGATTTGTAAATTCATAACCCACTTTTTCTTCATTTTTGCTCTAGGATGCCGCCAGCTTTTAAAAAATCTCGCGGGGAAACATATTCACAATCGAATCGAAAGCAACTTATTGCCCTAGGAGAGAATTTTAAAAAAGCCATTACTCATCTGTGCTCTCTCCGCAGTATTTGGATTTACGCATGAATGAACTTGCTTTCGTGTCATGGGTGCAACTTCTGTTCATCCTTGATTAAGTCGGAAACTTTCTCACCAATCATGACAATGCCTGTGTGACAGTTACCTGACGGTACAACAGGCATGACACTAGCATCAGCAACCCTGAGTCCCTCAACACCATAAACACGCAACTTGGGATCTACTACCGCCATATCATCAACGCCCATTTTGCAGGAACCAGCTTGGTGATGATATGTGTCTGCTTTTTGCCTGACAAACGCTCGCAGTTGCTCTCGGTTCTGTACGTCTGGTCCTGGCATCAACTCTTGTTTGACCCAGCTAGAAAAAGCCTTAGTTCCGAATATGTCGCGGGCAATTTGCATGCCTTGGATTAACCTCTCAACATCAGCTTCAGCACTGAGGTAGTTGGGGTTAACCAGTGGCTTATCTAGCGGATTACTGCTTGCCAGTCTAATCCAGCCACGTGACATGGGGCGGACAACACCAGGCAGGATACTGATAGCGTTGGGATAGTTCTGACCGATAATGATGTCAAACGGGACGTGGACAAAGGCAATCTGAAGGTCTGGTCCAATCACCCCTGGCTTCGATTTACAGAATAGGGCACTTTCTGAGAGATTCAAGTTAGGTGGTGGAACTGGCTGGGAGGTTTCGTAAATCACCCCCGCTAAGATGTGATTGTGAAAATTTTCCCCCACTCCGGGTACATCCGCCACTACGTTTATGCCGAACTCCTTCAAGTGAGTGGGATTGCCTATGCCAGAGAGTAACAACAGTTTAGGAGACTCCAGCGCACCAGCACAGACTATTACTTCGTGGTTGGCATAGGCGGTCTTGATTTCGCCGTTTTGTCTGTACTCCACGCCCTGACAACGCTTGCCTGTAAACAGCAGCCGGGTCGCCTGGGAGTTCGCACTTAGGGTAAGATTGGGTCGTTGCAAAGCTGGATAGAGGTATGCCACTGCCATACTCTGACGCTTGCCGTCCTTGATGTTGACATGATGCCAGCCAGCCCCTTCCATATTCGGACCGTTAAAGTCCTGTGTGTAGGGATAGCCTAACTCCACGCAAGCATTAATGAAGGCCTCGGATGTTGGATTTGGGTTGTGTTCTTTGGCATTGGCGACGTAAAGCAGACCACCTTTGCCTGCCCAAGGACTGGTGTCATCTTCCTGATTTTCCAGTTTTTTGAAGTAGGGCAACACATCTTGGTAAGCCCAACCAGGACAGCCATTGTATGCCCAATTATCGTAATCTGATGTATGCCCCCGGATATGCATCATGATGTACAAGTTGCTGCTGCCACCTGGTATTTTGCCACGTGGCTCATTAGTGACACGGCCTTCTAAGCCTGGTTGTGGCACGCTGGTATACTTCCAGTCCACTTCTGATCCTAGTAAGGTCGGCCATGCTGAGGGGTTAGCGACATTGGGAGGAATCTGGGTATTGCCCGCCTCCAAAACTAAAACTTTGACGTCAAGGTTTTCACTGAGACGGTTGGCAACGACTGAGCCTGCCGAACCCGCGCCGACAATGATAAAATCAAATTCACTCATAAAGCCTCTTTTGAATAATGTTGAATGTTGAATGCTGAATGATGAATTTGAGCAATATTGGTTTCGAGCATTCAACATTCAGTTTTTGGAAGTCCAAAACCTAAATTCAGTTCACGTTCTGATTCACAAAAGCGTCAAAGGGTCTGGTATCGTGGAAATTAGCCATGTAGGTAATTTTGCTGTTCTCAATCCGGAAGTAATTGGCAACATTTGCCTCGATGGGTACACCACTGGCGTTGGCAGCCTTTATGTGTGAGACGACGCAAGCCTCGTTGCCATTAACGACGATGTGTTGTGGATTGTTTTGGAACTTGGAATAGCCTCTTTTGATACCCTCGATCCCACCCCGCCAGGCTTGAATGCCCTGAACATTACCCGCCAACTGTTCATCGACAACGAGATTGTCATCAAACAGCGTTAGCCAAGTATCCCAATCACCAGCGTTAACATATTCGTAGTATTTGGTAATAACTTCTTTGGTATCCATTGTGATTTGTCCTTTGTTCATCTATCAATTGTATGGTGTCGGTCAGGTGCTATGTATCAGGATATAAACCTGAAACATAACACTTGATACTGCTATTTAGAAGGGAATAGCTCTGGTGCAAACTAAGTTGATTTAGCTGGAAAATTTTCAATCAAAGACTGAAATTATTTAGTGGATACAGCGGCTTTATAAGCCTCAAGAGATTCCCATTTTTCAGACATGACCCAATTGGGGTGACCGATAGGATTCATGCTTAATTCAGCAGATATGAAGCCTGGTTGCTGTTTCATACTCTGGGCGGCGCAGTTAACTACATTAAAAACTCCCATGACTATGCTAAACGCTCAGGTATGGGTTTGAGTTCAAAGGCTGCCCAGCAGAAAGCATCGTAACTGTGCTGATCGCTCATGAAAACCTGGATTTCGGAAATTTTACCATCACGAATCTTGTAATGATTGCAGTTGAGTGCGTTCAGTTTCACTCCGTTAACTTCCCCTTGCCCCCGATAAAATTCTGCTACTGCGTCGTTACCAATTTCACCCATACCTTGGGGGGTAACTTGTAAACCTAATTTACGCAGACTTCCAAAGAAGGCAAGCACTTCGGCAATGCCTTTTTTAGACCCAGCTATGGGGTGGTGACCGGGCAAATTCCAAACTAAGTCTTCCGCAAAAACTTCAGTTTTGAGGGTCTCCATGTCCCCACTTTGGAAGCAGTGATACATTTTTTCAACGATTTCTAAGTTAGACATTGTCTTAATCACCTACTACTAACGAATTTTTCAATAGTCGCTGCTATCTCGTCCGCCACCTCGAGGGTTGGAAAGTGGCTGTGAGCTTCCAGCTTGTATACGCTGAACCAGGGATTGTCAGCAGCGAAAGCCTGCTGACCAGCCAGATAATCCGGATCGGGTGGCTGAGAATAAATATGCAGCACCGGGACGTGAGGCTCTAGGCTAGATAGCGCTTTGAGCGGATACCCCCCTATCGCGTAGTTAGAACCAATCTCACGACCGGATCGCATCCACATCTCGGCAGTGTAGGAACCCATCTCCTCGCGCACAAATTTAATCACCTCATCGTTGTTCACCCCTTCTAGCCATATGGAGAAGAGCGTGTCACGCGCCTGCTGCCAACCCTCCGGTGTTGCTAGTGCGTGTACCAAATTCATGTATTCTGATGGTGGAGGCAAGACAACCCAGTCGGTGTTTACAATCGAAGGAATTCTATCCCCCAGCCGACGACGCAACTCGATCGCCACCCAGCCAGAGTGTGAAACAGAAACAGGGATTACCTGTTGTGCGCCGCTGGCTTCGATGACGGCGCACGCGTCTTCCACTAGATCCTTGGCTCCAAAGTCGCTGGCGGGAGACTCTGATTGTCCATGCCCGCGCCAGTCTAAGGTGAGTGTGCGTCGATGGGTGGCACACTTGGGCAAGAGGTGACGGTGAACCGAATGGCTTTGACACCAGGCGGGCATCAATAGGAGTGCAGGTTCGCTCTGCCCCATGTCCTCATAGTAGATTCGTACATCCTTGGCAATTGCCTGAGACATTGTTTTCTCCTTTTGTGTTTTTTCTACGTTTTCGGTTCTAGCAACAATTCCTCGCTGTGAGGTTCAAGGTTAATCGTTTTATTTCATTGCAAACGTCACGGGTAGGGACTCTATACTTCGGAACATGGGAGCGCCATTCCACACCAAGTCATCAGTTTCCAGGTGTAGCTCTTTCAATCGGCGCATAAGGGTGCTGATGGCAATCCGCAAGTGCAAGCGAGCAAGACGGGCAGCAATACAGCCGTGCGGTCCATAGCCAAAAGCAAGATGGCGGTTATCTGCGCGAGTGATGTCAAGTTGGTCAGGATTAGAGAATCGCGACTCGTCACGGTTGCTGGAGCCTAAACCGACTATGACAATCTGATCCTTGCGAATCAACTGTCCATGCATTTCAAAATCTTTATTAGCGCGGCGAGGGGAAAACTGGACTTGACTTTCGTAACGTAGTAGCTCCTCGACTGCAGACTCAAGCAATGCTGGCTGATCTTGCAGTTTCTGCATCTGGTCAGGATTACGGCACAGTCCCAGCACACAATTGGCGAGTGCAACGGTTATGGACAGAAAACTACCCATAGTCAGCACAATAGAACTGATCAGAGCTTCTTGCTGACTGAGGTAGTCACCTTCCTCTTCCGCATAAACCAATGCTGTAATTAGGTCATCTTTTGGTTCTTTGCGGCGTTGCTCAATCAGCGGGCGGAAATAGTCAGTCAAGGCTAGTAGATTTTGTAATGTCCGCCGATCGTTTTCCTTAGTGCTGGGTGTAAAGCTAGTGAAGAAGACGAAATCAGCGAGACCAGCTTGCCACTGGGTGAGCTGCATACTGTCGGACATCGGCACACCAATAAATTCGCTTTGGACAGTTAATGGCAAGGGAACAGCTAGATCGCGCATAACCTCCATGCGCCCCCTGTCGGCAACCGCATCAATCAAACTGTCTGCAACTTGCTGAACCCGTTCGCGCACTCCATCCACGCGCGGGTTGAAAGCTTTTTCCATCAGCCCGCGCAGTCGGGTATGATCTGGCTGGTCGGTAAACATCACCAGATTATTTGTCAGCTTCTGCAAAACTTGGTGACGTGGCTCCCCTGTGGGATTTTGGGGCGGTATGCCCGACATCCTTGGATCGTGTGCCAGAGCGACAACGTCGGCATAGCGACTAATGACCCATACCTGCATCTTTTCGTCCCAGTAGACGGGATCCTCAGTTCGCAATCTTTGGTAGAAGGGGTAAGGGTTAACAGCTACTTCAGGGTCAAGAAGGCTAGAAGGAAATGACATAGTTAATCCTCTTTCTGTACTGAGTGGCTATTCGCTACAATAGATAGCCTCTTTCGTTCCTTGCTTTATTCAGAAAGACCAGTGGCTAGTAATTGCTGGGCAACAATGTAGCCTGAATTGCCTCCCAGACCAAGTCCAGGGAAGGTCGCCGCACCAATCGTGAAAAGATTCGGCACGACTGTGCGATGACTCGGTTGGCTGGACATAGGACGCAACAGGTAACTTTGGGCAATGGCATGGGAGCCACTGTAAGCATCACCTTTGCTCCAGTTAAGGTTGTACTTAGCCAGATCGAGCGGACTGATAATCGACCGACCCAGAATTGCACTCGGTAGATTTAGCACATGCTGACTTGCAATATCAATTACGCGATCGGCAAAGCGGTTCTTGAGGTCATCCGTCCAAGTACCATCCCCAACATCAACCTTGCCTGCTGCATCACCACGCACCTCAAAAGGAGTGTCTAAGACTTGCAGCACCATAACGGCTTTGCCGGAGGGGGCGCGTGACGGATCGAGGGTGGTCGGTGTACCCACGCCAATCACTGGTTCAGCAGGTAACAAACGTCGCGTTGTCTCGTTGAAATTGCGTGATACTCCATCAAGACCAGCGGTGATGTGAGTATAAGTAACGTGATTCAGCCGCTCGTCATGCCAGCGTGGAGGCTCATTTAGAGCTAGGTGAATCGCTAAAACGCTATGACCATAGCGAAATTTACTAGCTTGTTGCTTTACAACAGGCGGAACAACATCCGTATCAGCGAGTAGCTTCAGGTAGAGTTGGTCAGGATTGGTTGTGGCAATCACGACCCGATTGGCACGGTACTCGTCACCAGCTTCGGTTCGCACCCCAACAGCTTTGCCACCCTCGACCAGAATGCGGTTCACCGTTGTGTTGGTGTAAATCGTGCCACCCTTATCTTGAATCAGCTGCGCCAGTGAGCGTGCCATCATCTCAGCTCCCCCTACAGCGACTGGCAATCCAGCTGACTGTGCCCCCATACCAAAGATCTGAACCCAAAAACCGCTGTTCGCCTCTTCTGGACCATGACCACTGTGTAAAACCCACGGTGCTAGCACACCGCGCCACACCTCGGACTGAAAGCTTGATTCGAGGACATCTCGGGCTGTGAGCAAAAACTCAGTGGCAAAGGGTGACGGGTTTTTGCCATCAGGGCTGAGCATGAGCTGCCGGATCATTTCCCGAGCCTCTGGCGTGGTCAGGTCTGTTCTTAAAAGAGTAAAGATCTGCGGTGCATACTGACCTATGTTTTGCAGAAGATGCTGCCAAGCTGCACCGTCACCAGGCGCTAACCGCTCAGCTTCAGCAATATTTGCCTCCTTATCCGTTGAGAGGACTGTTGCCTTGCCTCCCGGCATAGAGACTCCTGCTGGCAGTTTGGAATTGACCAAGGTTAAACCGCGCTCCTTGAGTTCTGGCCCTAAATCAGCGTAGGCTTGTGAGATGGCGAACAGGATGAGAAAGCCAGCATAAACATCGTGGTGAAAGCCAGGGATGGTTAATTCCTCAGTGCGGATACCGCCACCAGGGCGATCGTTCTTTTCTAGGATCAAGACACTCCAGCCTGCCTTCGTCAGATAGGCTGCATTTACTAACGCGTTGGGGCCGCTACCGATGATAATTGCATCGTATGATTCCATAATCTTCTCGCTCAAAATAGCTAGTGGCTTTTAGCTATTAGCTAAATCCAACCAAACTTGACTTTTGCATGCTGCTTCCCCTGCTGGGGGGCAATACTGTTCGGTTAACCTCTCCCCCATCCCCTTTCCTCATAGAAGAGGGGAGTCCTGGTCTGCCCTTACCAGGATACTCCTGGTCATTCAGGGGTATTATGATACGAAGTTGCGTTCAAACATAGTAGTTGAGACAGACGCTCCAGACGCGGAGAAAGTGAATGTGCTACGTATGAATGCAACTTGGTATTAACCCTCTTTTGTTATTTCCGGGAAAGAATCATGATTTTTGTAGGGGCTCTCGCATTCTTGCCACAAACTTGGCGGAAAGCCCAGAAGCTTTATTCAAGAATGCGAGAGCCCGATCTCTCAGCCCCAAAGTAACAAAAGAGGGATTAAGTCTGCCTTATCCCAACAGTATTGGGTCAGGGGGGAGTCGCATCAATCCAAAGGCGCTACCTTCAGATCAGCCATTCTCACTGGACTCCTGAGCTTCCTGAGCAAGCTTTTTCTTTAAGTCCACGGTGTACTTGGAAACCCAACTATCAGGACCAGGAGGATTTTCTGAGATCAGATGACCTGCAACAGCCAGACTGTCAAGTGAATAGCCATTAAACAGTACGTAGATCATGTCTTTTGGCATGTGCAAAGCTTCCGCCAAAAGCTCCGTGTATTTCGAAGCAAGCGATGCCTTTTGCTCCTCAGTCAGCTCTAAAGTGTGAACTATTATCGTTGGCATAATTACATCTCCTGTTTAGCTAGAACTAGAAATAAAAAACCTAAAAGAGTAACAACTGAAACTTTCAGCTTCAGTATCCCTAATTTGCACTCAGCGCTTCCGCTATGTTCGTAAAACCAGCCCAAGTTTTCTTAATCTTCCCATCAACAAAACGAGTAAAGTGGATACCGGTTACCTTTACCTGCTTATTGGTTGGGGGAAACCCAGCAAATTCGCCTCGGTGTATACCCCCAAATGAAAAGTAAGTTGCCACCAAGTCTCCCTCGCCAATGATGTCATCAATGTTGTATTTGATATTTGCAAAGGCATCACCGAAGGCAATTACTCTCTGTTTAAATGCCTCACGTCCTGAACTAGCGCTGGAACTACTGCCTTTTAAAGGGGGAGCGTCAAATTCGTAGTCGGGAGAATAGGTTTCGTCTATCATATGCAAATCCAATTCCCCAAAAGCTTTAAAAACGCGAGCAAGCACAGCCTTGTGTTCCTCTATTGACATCATCTTCTCCTGATTTGACTTAGTTTCACAACCTTGAATGTAGAAGCTTGACTTCAAGCAGCAAGCAGTACGTTGATGGGTGTACCATAGGGAGCAAAGCGCAGATCAGAAATTTTTCCGTTAGCCACATGAGCAAAGCAGAGTTCTGTCGCCGTCACCTTTTTGCCAGTTGGAGCGATTCCTAGAAATTCACCCTTGTGTGTGCCGCTAAATGAAAAACCAACTGCGATCATGGTGTCTTCTGCAACGGTGTTATCAATTGTGTATTTGATGTCAGGAAAAGCCGTGCTGTACGAGATAATCCTCTGTTTAAATGACTCTACTCCATCTTTTATACCTTTTGAGGTAGGGACGCCAGGAGTTTCCAAGACAAAATTGGGTGTGCAAATTTCATCCAAAGCTTCTAATTTTACTTGGTTAAAGACCATCTCGAACAGACGCCCAATCAAAACTTTGTTTTGCTCTACAGTCATACATTCTCCTTATTTCAGGTAAGCTACGTCGATTCAAGTAAGCAATCCACTAGTGACTTGAATCAGTTATTCTCAGAAAGCACCAAGCTGTTTCATCAGGCCAAAGTCATTCTCGTTGACCCAAATTTCTGCAATCTTACCGCCAGAGATGATGAAGATATCAAGTCCCTGATCTTTCACTTTATTGCCGGTTGGGGGCCTATCCAAAAACACACCTTTATGAGTGCCTTCAATAAACCAGCGAGCCGCTACCTTGTCCGCTTCGGCAATCTGACGTTCAACTGTGAATTTAATGTCTGGGAAACCAGTGCGAAGCCCTATGACAAAATTCTTGATCCCTTCGTAGCCGCGAACGGTTTCAGGCACAGTGGGAATCCTGAAGGCAATGTTAGATGCCATGATCTCTTCTATGATTTCCAGTTTTCCTTCATTCATCAACTCGTTGAAGTAACGACCCACTAAGGCTTCATTTTCTTTAGTTGATGTCGGTTCAGGTGGGGGAGCTTGTGTTGGTAAAGCACCGATTTGTTGGAGCAATCCCAAGGTGTCTTCGTTGATCCGGGCTTCCACAAACTTGCCGTCAACGATACGCAGCCAAGACATACCATCAATGACAAAAGGTTTGCCTTTGGCGGGGATGTCTCCCCTGAGCGTATGTAGTGCAGTCCCTGTGTGGGTGCCGTGTGCAGTCCAGTGACCCACCACGGTGTCCCCCTGGGCTAACAAATGTTCAACGGTAAAAACCAGGTCAGGGAAGGCACCCCGAAGCATGGACACGAGGTTTTTGAACTCTTGACCGCGATAGGGCTCCGGGTGGGTGGGATTGGTGAATTCAAACTCAGGAGCCATAAACTTGTCTACGAAGGTTAGGTCGCCTCCGGTCATCAGCTCTCTGTAATAACGGTAGGTAAGCTCTTTATTAGCTTCTACGGACATCGCTAATTATCCTGTTGTTAATGACTTCAGTGTGAGTTTTAAAGCCTTGCCGAACCCTCGACGTATTCGACGGAATCGACAATGTACTTGGCAATTATCGGCTTCTGGGTTTTGGGCGATCGCTTCACTATCCAGGTTTGATAGGCATCCATTAAAATGCGATCGCTTTTAGGAGCAGGCGAATTCCATCGCGTCGCCTCCCAGTACACGATCACCTTAACTTCCGCCTTTTCCTTATCAACCGATGTCAGCTTGACTTTCTTGATAGTGTGAACCTCATCAAAGAAGAGTCCAATCGCACGCTCATACCAGCCCTTAAAGCCCTCAAAGCCCTCGACGGTAAATTCAGGAACCGTCAACACAAACCCTTCCTCTACCAGCAGAGGAATGTAATCCTCTAGCGGCGCGTGTACATCTAGCTTCCGATACCACTCGGAGGCGAATTCCTTAACTTCAGCTTCAGTCAGAGGTGCTAAGTTACTTTCAGTCACAGATGCTAAGTTACTCATGATTTACCTTTTTGAAATCTCTACGGGCTAAGCACAGTTCAAAACATTTCTCATTGCCCGCACTTGACACCAATCAAGTCAGGATGCACATCTCCCTCCAAAACTAGATCGATGAGAAATGGACCTTTGTGGGCTAATGCTTTTTGGATAGCTGGGGCAATCTCTTGGGGTTTCTCAACCCGAATGCCACTAACACCCATTGAACGAGCCATCTCATCGAATCGCAGCTCAGGTTTAGATAAATCAAAACTTAGGGGATATTCATGCTCCGGTATACCCCGCTCCTGCCAATAAGCTAGGACATTCGACTGTAATATCCGGTAAGACCTGTTATTACAAATGACGAACTTGACATCTATATTGTGACGAGCTGCTGACCAGAGAGCCTGGATGGTATACATGGCACCGCCATCACCAACAAACCCAATTACCGTCTTGTCAGGATTAGCAAGTTTGGCACCAATCGCTCCGGGAATTCCTACACCCAGCGAACCACCACGGGTAAGGAAGTAGTGACTTGGTTTAGTGGGTTGGATGTAGCGTGTGATAGCTGGGGAATTCGTAATCGCTTCATCGAAGATAATGGCATCCTCTGGTAAGTAAGTCGCCAGTTCTTCTGTAAAACGACACAAGTGCAGCGGGACAGAATCCCGAATTTGCTGATCTGCTTTCAACTCGAAGTTGCGCCTTGCTGCTTTAGCTTCGGCAATTTCAGCAGTTCTAACCCTAGCAGCTTCTTTGTGATCAGAGGTCATAACTGCTTCCAGGATAATCGCCAGCTTTGCAAGGGTCAGTTTCGGATCGCTGACCATACCCAGATCGACCGGGTGATTTTTAGCAATTTCGTAGGCATTTAGATCGATGTGGATGACCTTTGCTCCGGCTGCAAAGACATTACCCAGTGCTGGGAAAACCTCTGGTACGATGTAGGTTCCGCAAACTAAATTGACATCCCCCCTAGACAAGATAGGCAGACTCTGATAGCCAAACATATGCCCTGTAGCCCCCTGGTACAGAGGATGGACATAGCTCATGTTCAACTCACCGGCATCCGCTTCCCAAACCTCTGCACCCAAAAGTTCAGCAACGCGAGTCAGTTCATCCTGTGCCCCAGAATAAGCCACCCCATCTCCCACAAAAATCATGGGCTTTTGAGCTCCTGCCAATAGGGTTGCTGCGGTTTTGAGTAATTCCTCATCTGGCACAACTTTGGTGGATGGGAACGAGGTTGGTGTGACTTCTTCAACTACAGGGGCATCCAAAATATCCATCGGTAGGCAAACATACACAGGCCCCATAGGAGGAGTGGCAGCAATTTTAATTGCCCGTCGCAAAACTCGCAGCAGTGAGGATGGTTCCATCACCATCGTTGACCACTTGGTAACGGGTTCGGCAAAAGCTACCAAGTTGCCTGCCATCTGCGCGTCCATTGCCTGATACTTGATACCAGCGTCTCCACCAATAACCACCAGAGGTGAGTGACCCCGCTTTGCCTGATAAAGTGCGCCGATCGCATTTCCCAAACCTGGCGTACTGTGAATTTGCACCAACGCAGGCTTTTTAGTTGCCCTAGCGTAACCATCTGCTGCCATTACAGCAACGCTTTCTTGCAATGTCAGGATGTACTTCAAATCGGGGTATTGGTTTAGGGCATCCAGAAATCCCTCTTCTGATGTACCGGGATTGCCGAACATATAATGGATGCCATCTGCCAGAAATTGTTCAAGAATTGCAAAGCGCCCAGTTTTGTTAGTCATAATTTCTTCCTTCTGCGAGGACGGATCATGTACAAGGAGGTTTTCTAGGCACTACCACCCGTACCGCCTCAGTCCTTTCTCCAGAACTTCTACTAACTTCTGACCAGTCAGGTAAGAGTCAGGGGTAGAGCGACCTGTGACAAACGGATAGTCAACAATTACGGACGTTTCTTTACCGACGTTGCCGTGGAATTGTCCTTCTGGACCGGTGGCATCGCGCAGGATGTACTCTAACGGATAGAACGGGGGGCCGAAGTTAATGTTGCCAAGGCTGGGATCGACGTTAGTCCCCATAAATCCCGTACCGTCTTTGTAGTCATATTCCAAGCAATGACCAGTGACGTGCTTACCCCAAATAATACTTTTGCGATCGCCAACGTCACGTGCAAAGGCAAGACAAGGAACGCCGTAACATTCTGCGGCAATTGGCTTACCCATTTGGTAAAAGCTGAGAATCAGATCGTGGACTCTTTGGTTATTAACCAAATCGACCATCGGACCTGCGCCGCCCACAATTAGCATGGTGTCGTATTCTTGCAAATCCCTCTCGCGCACTAGATCCAGAGTTCTGTAGTATTCCTCCATTTCTCGGATGAATTTCGGTGAACTCCAATATGGTCTTTCTGGCAACCACTCTCTAAGATTTTTGGGATTATTTAGACGTGGGTTACTAGGATCGTCCAAAGCTCTAACTTTCTGCGCCATTTCTTCTGAAACAACTGGGCGACCCAAAGGTGGATCTACATATGTCGCGTCCATGCTTACAGAGATGGCTACAGGTCGTTTGCCTGTTGGAGTGACAAAATCAACTTGGTAGCCTGCGGCATCAAAAGTTTCCAGAGGACCGACTAATTCTTCTCCCCAGAAACCCCACTCTGATAGCACAATCAAAATCTTTGTCATTGCTTTATCTCCTAGAATTGAATGCAAGCTTTAGACAAGAAAAGTCAATTAAGCCGCTTCTGTTTGTGGCTGGGCAATCAAGTCAGCGATCGCATCAATAAATGCGTGAACATTTTGCCCCGAACGACCTGTAACCAAGTCACCATCCACAACAATATTTGTGGGGGATGGCACGTAAACGGCACCGGCATTCGCGATATCTGCCAGGACGACTTCGTGACAGATGACCTTTCGACCTTTGAGTAGTTCAGGCATTGGTGTCAGCAGCCACAATCCGTGGCAGAGAAGCCCTTTGATGATTTTGGGATTCGTCATCGCCTTGGCAAAGAATTGAACGGCTGGTGCAGTACGCACTTGCTCTGGGCTGATGGGTTGCCCCTCTGGCGGCTGAAAGTAGCGTAGACGGACACTGGTGTAATTAGCTGACATAATCACAGCAGCGTATTCATTGATGTCCACGTTTTGAAAGTCGATGTTTACATCCAAGTATTGGAGGGGCTTTCCAAATGCATCAACATCACTAACGAAGTGAGCACTTTCTTGTCCCCAAAGCCGAGACATTAAATGTACTGTGGCTCCAAGTTCGGCAAAACGTTTCTGGTAAGCTTCAATCTCCTCAGGAATAAACTCAGTTTCAACGAGAACGACGATTTTTTTGCCTGCAAGTGTTGTGGTTGCCATATCGTTTATGCCTTCTTCAAGGGCTTAAATTGCACGATGATTTCGGCCTCGGAACCTAGTTCAAATTGCCGCTCTCCCAGAATTATTTGGAAGTTATCATCGTCTATATTCGTTTGGTCACTACCATCAATACTGATTATTTGAAGGCTATCCGGAATCTTTTCGCTGGCTTTCGGATTGAGCCGCCGTGTCAGAGCGGAGGGGTGGTACTGAAAATGACCGCTGACGGGGTGACAAGCAAGTTGAAAGACATATTAGGCAAGGGTTTGAGTTGATCGGTCTCAAAAAAGATATGTGCGTGCGATCGCGACTTTGAGAAAGAGAGCTGATTCACGCCCTTGAGTTACTAAGCCACTGAGCGCCAGACGCGACCTCACCTGCAATGAAGGCGGGAGTTGTGATTAAAGTTGCAGGCTGGGATATCCGATTTTATACGTTTGACCTGGACTTGCGACAGCATTAGTTTCTTGGTAAGCCTGGTGCTTTGTCTTACCTTGCACGCCTTACACGATGACAGTTTGTATGATATTTTTCAAAAGGTAGTAAGACAAAGTTGTCTGACATAAGTAAGATAAATCCCAAACAAGTGTAAGACTATGTGAAGTTATACGTTTTGTATGATATTTTTCAAAAGGTAGTAAGACAAGATTGTTCACATAAGTAAGACAAAATTCCCACAAATGTAAGACTCTGTGAAGTTATACGTCTTACACTCTAGCATGAGTCATTTGTTAGCTCGCAGCGCGGTTCCTATCAGGGTGGTATCGAGGTTATTCATTTTTCGCTCGTTCGCTGTAATATGTGGCGTCTAGGGTTGTCTTACATTTTAGTCTTACGTACTGAGCGATATGTCTGACATTTCTCCAAAGCTAGTCAGACAAAATCGTCAGACATAAGTAAGATAAATTTGTCAGACAGTAATAAGACGACTTTTGCTTGTATGTCTTACTATTGAGGAGTTAATATCTTACAATATTGTCATACATTAAAAATTTGGTAAGGCAATGTCAGACAAAATCATGTTGAATTTTCGCTGTCCAACGTCCGTTTTGGAAGCTATCGACGATCTAGGGAAAAAACGTTATCCGGCTAATACTAAGCACGGGTGCGATCGCAGCAAGACTTTGATGGACATTGTGCGGGCAGGCATCGAGGCGCTATCTGATGGCTCTGTTGTCTTACCCGCACCCCCACAAGTAAGACAAATCTTGTCTTACAAGTCGTTAGACGCGCGTATTACAGTCTTGCTTACCCGCAAAACTGAACCAATTCTGGCAGAGCTAGCTGACATTAAGGCATCGCAGGCAGACGCAATCGAGCGAGCGAAAGCAGAATTGAGGACTGAACTGCTGGGGGAGCTAGCCGCCTGAGCACAGTGAGCAACGAAGAGGAATCGCTCAGGCAGCAGCTTCAACAAACTCAAGAAGAACTCAAACAAACTCAAGAGCAATTAGCAATTGCTAGCTTCGAATTAGACGCCACCAACCTGCAACTCACAGCCGCCGAACAGCAGCTAGCAGAATTGCGATCGCAACTTGACACAGAACGCGCCTCACGAGAGAAAGCTCTTGCCCAACTCTCCGAACTTCAACAAAATCCAGCGCCGATGATCGACTTATCTGGCAAGGCAGGCTTTGTCGTAAATTTCTTTAGGACGCTCCTGCCAAAAGACACCAAGCTACCCAAAAATACCATGTCGAAGCTTAGGGAAATTTTGGAAGCAACAGAAGATTAGAAGACCTCGCGCCCGATAGACCCCCAAAACAAAAAGCCCTCCTCCATTCTTCCGTTCGGCGTTTTCACGATGGGTAATTTGCAATTGGTAATTGGCAATGAGTATGAGCCCCAATTACCAACACTATAAGCGGTTTCAGGATTGCTCGCGATCAGACGAAAGCATCGCGATTTTTGCAAATTTCATCGGCGACGTTTTTCGCTTTGTCTCGGCCTCCCTCGAAGCCTACCCACCCGCCGAATTCCTCGTCGGGCGTATAATAAATTTTCCACGCGCCATTACAGTAAACAAGGCAGAGAAAAATTTTGTAAAAAAACAGATGTTCGATCCGTTTTGCGGGGGGCAGAGGGCAGGGCATATTTTGGGATTGATTATTGGTTATTGGTTATTGGATATCGGAATGTCGATATCCAGTATCAGGTCGCGCTACACTGTGAAATCGTCTCTAACAGCGTAGCGCTTGCTTATACAGCTAAAATGCAGCGGTCGGTTATAGCTAGTGCAGAAATTTGATCGTCGTTCAATTGCTGAATTTGCTGCGGTGGCTGCCAGCGCTGACCAAATTTCTGCCGAATTTTGGAAAGGGCTCTCTTGACTGGGAAAGAGTTCAGCAGCGCTAACCCAAACACCAATACCCGATTCCTGGTTGGTGTAATAAGTCTCGAACTGTTTGCGCGATACTTTTGCCTGCCTTCCTTGCTCCGATGCCTGCCACAGTCGATCGACAGTCAGAGGTTCGCGTTTTATAACCTTGACTGTGCCGATCGCCTTGGAGAATGG
>Ga0216309_1000045_pt1 | contig 18966 bp, 15 predicted proteins | sample Total_DNA_C_FD_161284 | JGI IMG/M metagenome (GOLD analysis project Ga0216309, IMG submission 161284) | Terrestrial sediment cell enrichment communities for BONCAT metagenomics from Utah, United States - Total_DNA_C | ecosystem: Environmental > Terrestrial > Deep subsurface > Rock core/Sediment ...
TTCGGGGGGGCCGCGGCCTCTCTGCGGAGATTGACCGGCGACCGACGCCCCGCCGTGGGACGGGTTAACGCCTCGGCGCGGGCTGCGGGGTGTAGGTCGGCCCGGCCGCGCGCGGACCGGCGGGCGTCCACAGAAGTCGGTCGATGCACATCTGCCGCACCTTCATCTCACGGTCCCAGGCGTGGTAGACGATGTACTCCGTCCTCCCGTCCGGCCCCTCGACGTGCGAGTGGTGGCCGGGCCCGCGCACGCGGCCGGGCACGCCCTTGAGGACCCGCGCCTCACTGCCCTGCCCGCGGTATGGGCCCAGCACCGTGTCGGCCACGACGTAGTCGACGCCGTAGTTGGCCGTCTGGTAGTTCGAGCCGCTGTAGAAACAGTAGTAGCGCCCGCGGTGCCTTCGGACGAACGCGCCCTCGATGGTGTGCCAGTCGAAGGTCTTCCCGTAGACCTCCATCCGCCGTTCGGCCTGGTAGAGCGTCCAGGGGTGGCGCGCGCGCACCACCGTGCGGCACTCGCCGGCGAGCTTCGTCATCCCGACCAGCCTGTCGACCACCAGCGCCGTGCCCGGGTGCGCGCCGCCCTCCGTGTCGGGGAAGTTGCGCGCGTAGAACATGTACCAGCGGCCGTCGGCGTCCCTGAAGGGGTGCGCGTCGATGGTGAAGCGATTGTCGCCGCAGTCGAGGAGCTTCGCGCCAGCGTCCCTGTAAGGCCCGTGCGGCCGGTCGCTCTTCGCCACGCGCAGCTCGAACTTCTCCTCCTCCTTGCCGCCCATCGAGTAGTAGAGGTAGAAGGTGCCGTCGTGGTGCGCGACCTCCGGCGCCCAGTACTGGTAGGCCGCGTCGGTCGAAGGCGGGACGAGCGCGCCGCCCAGCTCACGCCACTCCACAAGGTTCGTCGAGGTGAGGAGTGTGAAGATGCGCCCGTCGGCCTTGCGCTCGGCGCCCGTCGTCCCGAAGGCGTAGTAGACGCCCGCGTGCCGGAGCACAAAAGGGTCGGGCATCGACCCCGCGTAGACGGGGTTGGTGTAACTCTTCGGCGTGAAGGGGACGGCCGCAGACGCAACGGCCTCAAGGCCGAGGGCCCCGGCCGCGGCCGCGCCGACGCCGGCGGCCACCCCCTTCAGAAACTCTCTGCGCGTTGCTCTGCCTGTCGGCTTCAATGGGTTCACACGCGCCTCCCTGCTACAGTCCGGCCAGACGCTTCTCGGCGGCGTCCAGTTTCGGCAGGTTGTTCTCCGGCTTGTCGAGGTAGAAGTAGGCACAGCTCGACCAGTCGTCCGCGCGCTCGAACTTCCCGTCCTTCGTCAAATCCATCTCGACCTCGCCCGGGCCGGCGCGGTAGAGCTTTCGCCCCGTCCGGTAGAAGCCGCCGCGGCTGTGGTCGGCGAGGTAGCCGATCTGCTGGATGGTGACGCGCACGTCCCTGTGGAAATAGACCGGGTCGACGACGTGGTAACGGTAGAAGCACCAGCGCATCCGCCCCTCGTCGGCCACGGGGCTGCCCTGGTAGAGCGTCGAGTAGCGCCCCTGCCCCCAGGCCGTGCCGATGTAGTCTTCGGCCCCCGTGCCGGCGAGCGTCGGCAAGGCGGTGTCGCCGTCGAGGAAGATCTTCACCTCGCCCTCGCCCCACCAGGTGTTGAAGTACTCGGCCTGGTTGACGATGACGCCGATGTTGGTGCCGAGGTAGCGGCCGCGCCCCGTGACGCGCGGCAGTATCTCGTAGTCGCGGCGGAGCGTGGTCGGGTTCTCGCGCCGCCAGTGCGCGTGGAAGTAGAGCGCGCCGGCCGGGTGGCGGTCGCCGAGCGTGTAGTCGACGTCGTAGAAGAGTTCGGGCAGGTCGCGCCCGCTCTCGTTCGTCATCACGATGCGCATGCCGGTGCGGAAGGGCATCGGCACGAAGCAGTTGAGACTGCGCCCCTCTGGGTTCGAGAAGAGCGCGGAGTCGAAGGTCGCCATCTGCCCGAGGCCGACGCCGAAGAAGTCGCCGACGGGCGCGCTCACCGCAGGGCTCGCGGCGCCGTCCCAGAACATCTCCAGGCGGAGGCCGCGAAGCATCTGCGGGCTGCGGTCGGGCATCGTCATCCAGATGCGTCGCACCATGCCGGAGGTGTTCTTCGCCTCGGCCAGCACCACGCTCTCGCCGGCCTTGATGGGGATGGTGGGCGCGCCCTTGCGTCCGCCCGCGGCCTGCCCGCCGCGCCCCTTCTCGCCCTTCGGGTTCTCGGGGCTCGCCCAGCGCGTCTCGACGCCCTCCTGCATCTCGTAGATGGCCTGCGCGCGCGCCGCCACGCCGCCGCCGCACAGCAGCAGCAGCAGGGCGAAAAGGTAAACCGTCCTCGCGTCGAGCTTCATTGGGTCTCCTCCCGGAATGTCGGTGCCGCGTTCGGATGTCTTGCGCCCCGCGAGCGTGGCGGTCCCTCAGTAGGCGAAGGACTGATAGACCTCTTCGCCCTCGTCGTCGAGACGTTCGACGACGGGGTTGAAGCGGAGCAGGAAGCGCGCACGCTCCGAGAGCGCCTCCAGCGTCGCGCGCGGGACGCGGATGGAGACCTCGGGGCGGAAGAGCCAGCGGCGGCTGTAGCCGAGGACGACCATCGGTCGCGGCTCTGGCGTGCGGTTCGGCGTGCCGCGGTGCAGGCCGCGCACGTCGCGGACCATCACGTCGCCCGCGCGCAGCATGAGCGGCTCCAGACGCGCCTCGCCACGTTCAAGCCGCCGCAGCCCCTCCTCCTTCGAGAGCATGTGCGTCGCGCGCGCGACCTCGAAGGGACCGTTCTCCTCCGTCACGTCCACGAGCGGGAAGTTGACGGCGAGCTGGAAGGGCGGCGTCTCGCGCCCCCACTCGGGGAAGAGCGGCGGTGCGTCGCGGTGTACGTCCTGATAGTCCGAGCCCAGGAGCGGCGTGTCGGTGGCGAGCTGGCACAGCAACGCGTCCTCGCCCACGAGGCCGCGCACGACGCCGAGTATGTCCTCGTCCTCGAAGACCTCCGGGTCGGCGAAGGGCGCGGCGAACGGCAGCGTCACGTAGTAGCGCGAGGGGCCGCGGTTCAGCCTGTGCCCCTCGCGCTCGATGTGCCGCTCCAGCAGCGGCCGGAAGGCCGCGCGCCACGCCCCGACCTTCTCGCGCGCGATGTGTGCGGGCAGCACGCAGAAGCCGTCCCGGAGCACCCCGCGCACGAAAGACTCTATCTCGCTCTGGCTGTAACGACCCATTTTGAAAAGCGTTGAAGGATGAACGGCGTCCGTCGATAAAGCCGCCGGGGACTTCCCCGCCGACCGTCCTCCCTCACTTCCTCTGACTCAGACGGCTCTGCACGACGACGACGGCGAGCAGGATGACGCCGCGCAGCACGAGCTGCCACCAGGGGCTGATCCAGCCTTCGAGGTTGAAGATGTTGAAGATGAGCGCGAGCAGGAGCAGGCCGATGAGCGTCGAGCCGACGCCGCCCTGCCCGCCCGTCAAAAGCGTCCCGCCGACGACGACCGCCGCGATGGCGTCGAGCTCCCAGCCGATGGCCGCCACGGGCTGCCCCGTCCCCAGCCTCGACGCGAGCATCACGCCCGCCAGCCCCGCCAGCGCGCCGCTCAGGGTGTAGACGCCCAACGTCACGCGCCCGACGTTGAGTCCCATCAGGCGCGCGGCCTCCTCGCTGTCACCCAGCGCGTAGGTGTGCCGCCCGAAGCGCGTGTAGTTGAGCACGAGCCATCCCAGGCCGTAGGCCGCCAGGAGTATCAGCACCGGGTACGGGACGGAGAAGAGGCCGAGGTCGAGCCTCCCGCGCCCCAGCTCGCGGAAGGTCTGCGCCCCGGCCGGCACGCTCAGCGTCTTTTCGCCCGTGTAGACGAGCGCGACGCCGCGTGCGGCGATCATCATCGCCAGCGTGACGATGAAGGGCTGGATGCGCGCCTTGGCGATGACGAGCCCGTTGACGAACCCGAGGGCCGTAGCGAAGGCGACGCCCGCCGCCAGCGCGAAGAGGAGCCCGCGGTCGGCGAGCCCCGCCGCCACGACCCCCGCCACCGCGACGAGCGAGCCGACCGAGAGGTCGATGCCGCCCGTCAGGATGACGAAGGTCATCCCCAGAGCCACGAGCCCGAGCATGCTGTTCTGCCTGAGCACGTTCGTCAGGTTCTCTTCCGTCAGAAAGCGCTCGTAGCGCGCGAACGCGAAGACGGCGACGGCGACGAGCGCCACCAGCGCCCCCTGTCGCTGGAGCAAAGACGCCACGCGCCCGCGCCACACGCGCCCACGCACCGACCCGGCCGTCAACTCCGCCTGACTCATCTCTCTCCTCCAAAGGGCGTCGGGCGTCGGGTGATGAGCGATACGAAAGAGACCGCCTCCGGTCTCACTTCATCCCACCACACTCCCGACCCGACCGCCTTCTCTTTCACGGGGACGATCTTCACCCAGTCGAAGCGCGCCGCGCCGCCCGCGGCCGTGAGCGCGACGCGCGCCGACTCGATGTAGCCGCCGTCCACGGGGCGGCCCAGCTCGGTCCACTCGCGCCCGTTCGCGCTGTATGCGAAGCCGTAACGCTCGCCGCCCTCGGCCTTCATTCGCAGATAAAGCATGGCGGAGGCGGGCGCGTCGGCGACCGCCACGCGCCGCACGTCCCCCCCCTCGCGCCGCCAGACGACTATCTTGCCGCCGCCGGCCGAAATGCCCAGCGACCTCTCGCGCCAGCCGTAGGCCGATAGGCCGGCGTGCGCACCCGCCATGGTGCCGCGCGCGTCGACGAGGGTCGTCGCCGTGTAGTCGCCCGAAGTCGTACGCCTGGCGACGACGGCGGCCGCGAACTCGTCCGGCGCGGACGTGCCGGCGGGCGCGAGCACGAGGTGGCCGCCGCGGTCGACCTCGACGCGCACGGCCGGGGGGCTCGCCATCGGCCACTGCCACTCGGGGCCGATGGCCGCGCGGTTGAAGCCGTCGAAGAACTCCGACACGGCCGCGGGCGAGCCGCTCCCGTGCGGCGCGGGCGCAACGTTACTGGGGCCCCGGCCGCCGTTGATGGAGGGCCAGCCGTCGGCGCCCCACACCACCTCGTCGAGCAGAGTCTCGCGCCCGACGTTGAAGGTTTCGCGGCGCTTGCGGTAGGAGTGGTAGAGGAGAAAGTCGCGGCCGTCCGGCGTCGTGACGATGCTGCCGTGACCGGGGCACTGCCATTCGCGGTTGGCGGCGAGGATGGGGTTCTTTGAATACTTCTCCCACGGGCCGAGCAGCTTGCGCGCGCGCGCCACGCCCAGCGCGTAGTCGCACGAGCGGCCGCAGCAGGCGTTCCCCGAATAGAAGTGGTAGAACCACTCGCCGCGCCGCAGGATGTAAGAGCCCTCGACGACGTGGCGCTCCCAGGGCGAGGTATTGCGCAGAATCTCCTTGCGCTTGCCGACGAAGCGCGTGCCGTCGTCCGAGAGTCTCTGCGCGAAGATGGAGGTCGGGACGTCGGGCTCCGCGTCGTTGCCGTCGGCCTTCCAGACGATGTAGGGGGCGCCCGCCTCGTCGCGCACGAAGAAGGGGTCGATGGAGCCGACGTTGTTAAGCTCGGGAATCTGGCAGACGAGCGCGCCGTGGTCCGTGTAGGGCCCCAGGGGCTCCGGGGCGGAGGCGGCGGCGATGCAGAGCGTCCCGCGCCGCTTCGGCCCTTCGTCGCGCCGCGCCGTGTAGAAGACGAACGTGCGCCCGAAGGCCGTGACCATCTCCGGGGCCCAGAAGTCGCCCTTCGCCCAAGGAGGCTTCTCCCTGAAGACGTAGCCGGCGCTCTCCCAGTTGACCAGGTCGCGCGAGCGCAGCAGCGCGAAGTGGGGCGCCCACCCGCCCGTCGTCACCGCCGCCCAGTAGTCCTCGCCCACGCGCACCACCGTCGGGTCCGGAAAGTCGCCCGCGATGACGGGGTTGCGATAGACGGCCTGCTGCCGCGCCGCCGCGGCCGTCGCCAGACAGACGCAGAGCGCGAGGAACAGCCGGACGTTGAGCCACGTCGCGCGCGCCTTCGATGTACGTGGTCGACGAAACATGCAGACACAAGGAGGGGGGCACGAGCCCCCGCACGTTCTCAGGCCATCTTCGGCCGCTGGATGTAGACGGCGATAATGATGATGGCGGCCTTGATGACGAGCGACCAGGCGTAGGAGATGCCGTTCATCACGAAGCCCGTGGTGATGACCTGCATGATGAGCGCGCCGATGAGCGTGCCGACGACAGTCGCACGCCCGCCCGTCAGCGGCGTGCCGCCGACGACCGTGGCCGCGATGGCGTCGAGCTCGATATTGAGGCCCACCTTCTGCGCGTCGCTCGCCCCGAGCCGCGCCGTCTCGATGAGCCCGGCGAGCCCCGCCAGCAGCCCGCTCAGCGCGTAGACCGTGATCTTCGTGCGGTGGACGCGTATGCCCGCGAGGCGCGCGGCCGCCTCGTTGCCGCCCACGGCGACGATGTAGCGCCCGAACGGCGTCGCACGCATGGCGAAGATGGCCAGCCCCACGACCAGCGCCATCACGATGACCTGCACGGGCACGCCCAGCAGGAGGCCGTTGCCGAGGTACTCGAAAGAGGCGTTCGAGAAGGGAACGAGCTGCCCGCCGTTGCTGAGCACCTGCGCGACGCCGCGCCCCGAAATGAGCAGCGCCAGCGTGACGATGATGGGCTGGATGCGGAAGCCCGAGATGAGCGCGCCGTTGAAGGCACCGACCAGCGTCGCCGCCCCGAGCGCGAGCAGGACGGCGAACCCCGCACCCGCGTCGAGCGAGGTGGCGGCGACCGCCGAGGCGATGGCCATCACCGAGCCGACCGAGAGGTCGATGCCGCCCGTCGAGATGACTAAGGTCATCCCGACCGCGACCAGCACCGTGGGCGAGACCTGGAGGAGGATGTTGCGGAAGTTGTTAAAGTCGAAAAAGTTCGTCGTGAAGACGGAGTTGAGCAGGAGCAGAAGCACGAGCGCCGCCAGCGCCCCGTAGGTCGGCGCGTAGTCGGCGATGAGCCCACGCCCCGCGCCCCGCGTGCCCGCGCTCACCTGTGCCGCGTTAGACATCTGCGCATAGTCCTCCTGACATTTTCAGAAGAGAATCAAACGGATGGGGGCGAATCTCGGGACCGTGAGCTGAAATTTGAACGCTCAAGCCTGCCCGTCGTGCCCTTCGGGTTCGGCCGGCTCGGTCTCGTGCCCCGTGGGCTCTCGGGCGGCGCTGCCCTCGGCCATCGCGTGGATGATGTTCTCCTGCGAGATGTCCGCACCGCGCAGCTCGGCCACGCAGCGGCCGTCGCGCATGACGACGACGCGACTGCTGCCTTCGACCAGCTCCTCCAGCTCCGAGGAGATCATCAGGACGCCGAGCCCCGACGCGGCCAGCTCGTTGATGAGCGCCTGTATCTCTCCCTTCGCTCCGATGTCGATGCCGCGCGTCGGCTCGTCCAGGATGAGGAACTTCGGGTTCTTGCAGAGCCAGCGCGCGAGCAGCACCTTCTGCTGGTTGCCGCCCGACAGCTCCCGAATCTTCTGCTCGGCGCTCGAAGCCTTGATGCCGAGGCGCTTCATGAAGCGGCCGACCACCTCGTCCTGTTTGGCGCGCGAGACGACGCCGAGCCTCGTCATCTCGGGCAGCGCCGCCAGCGTCAGGTTCTCGCGCACCGAAAGCTCCGGGATGATGCCCTCGGCCTTGCGGTCCTCGGTCAGGAAGGCGAGGCCGGCGGCGATGGCGTCGTTGGGCGAGTCGACCGAGAGCGGCTTGCCTTCGAGCAGGACGCGCCCCTCGTCCACGGGGTCGGCGCCGAAGATGGCGCGCGCCGTCTCGGTGCGCCCCGAGCCGAGCAGCCCGGCCATGCCGACGATCTCGCCGCGCCCGGCCTCGACCGTCACGTGGTCGAGCTTGCGCCCGCGGGTCAGGTTCTCGGCGCGCAGGAGCGGGACCGCCTCGCGCCCCGCGCCCTCGCCCTGATGCTCGCCGAAGGCGGTCGCGCCGCCGCGCTGCAAATCCTCGCGCTGCTTGCCGAGCATCAGGCAGACGAGGTCGATCTTCTCCAGCCCGGCGAGCGGGCGCGCGGCGACGAAGCGTCCGTCGCGCAGCACCGTCACGCGGTCGCAGACCGTGTAGAGCTCGTCGAAGCGGTGGCTGATGTAGACGACGCCGACGCCCTCGGCCTTCAGACGCCGGATGACGTCGTAGAGGATGGAGACCTCGTGCTCGGTGAGCGAGCTGGTCGGCTCGTCCAGGACGACGACGCGCGCGCCGAACGAGACGCCGCGCGCGATGGCGACCATCTGCCGGAGCGCGATGTTGAGGCTTCCCAGGGGCGCGCGCGGGTCGATGTCGAGCCCGAGCCTTTCGAGGATGGCAGAGGCGTCCGCGTTCATCCGCCCCCAGTCGATGAAGCCCAACCGGCGCGGCTCGCGTCCGAGGAAGATGTTCTCGGCCACGGTGCGGAAAGCGAGGAGGTTGACCTCCTGGTAGACGGCGACGACGCCCTCGCCTTGCGCCTCCTCGGGCGAATGGAAGTTGACCTCCCGCCCCTCGACCAGCATCCGCCCGCCGTCGCGCCGGTACGCGCCCGTCATGACCTTGATGAGGGTAGACTTGCCCGCCCCGTTCTCGCCGACGAGCGCGTGCACCTCGCCGCGCTCCAGACGGAAGTCCACCCCGTCGAGCGCCACCACGCCCGAGAAGACCTTGCGTATTCCCTCCATCCGGAGGAGCGGTTCAGCAGACATAAGTCAGGAGTCCGGAGCCAGGAGTCAGGAGTCAGAATGAATATGCTGGAACCGCTCTTATTCTGACTCCTGACTCCTGACTCCCGACTTCTCCTTTCAAAACGCTTCGTTGATGAACTGCGCGGCGTTCGTCGCGTCGAAGAAGCGGTCGGTGTTGATGATCTTGGCGTCGATCTTCTCGCCGCGCTTGAATTTCTCCAGCGTGTCGAAGGCGACGGGGCCGAAGCGCGGATTGCACTCGACCGTGGCGTTCATCTCGCCGCGCATGATGGCCTCGAGCGCCGACTTCTGTCCGTCGACCGAGACGACGAGCACTTCTCGGCCCGGGTTCATGTTGGCCGACTTGAGCGCCTGGATAGCGCCGAGCGCCATCTCGTCGTTATGCGTGTAGACGGCCGTAATCTGTTTACCGTGCGCCTGGATGAGGCTCTCCATCACCTTCTGCCCCTGTGCGCGCGTGAAGTTGCCGTCCTGCGCGGCGATGATGCGCATCTCGGGGTGCGCCTTGATGGCGTCGACGAAGCCCTGGTGGCGGTCGTTGGCGACCGAGGAGCCGGCGGTGCCGAGCAGCTCGACGATGCCGGCCTTCCCCGAAGTCTGCCTGGCGAGCCACTCGCCGGCGCGGTGCCCCTCCTCGATGAAGTTCGAGCCGATGAAGGTGACGTAGTCCTCGCCGGCCTTCACGTCCTCCAGCTCGCGGTCGATGAGGATGACGGGAATCCCTGCGGCCTTCGCCGCCTGGAGCGGGCCCTCGAAGCCCTTCGACTCGCGCGGCGCGAGGAAGATGGCGTCGACGCGCTGCGCGATCAGGTCTTCGAGGTTCGAGACCTGCGTGGCCGTGTCGCCGCGCGCGTTGGTGAAGACCAGCTCGTAGCCGCGCTTGGCCGCCTCGTCCTGCATGCTCTTGGTCTCGGCGATGCGCCAGGGCCCGTCCGTCTCGGTCTGCGAGAAGCCGACCCTCATCTTCTTGCCGCCCTGCCCGCCGGCGCCGGCCGCGCCGCCGTTCGCGGTGCCGCCGGCGGCGCCGCCCGTGCCGCCCTCCTGCTTGCGGCAGCCGGCGAGGCCGAACGCGAGGAGCGCGAACGCGAACAAGAGTGCGAGCGCGGCCCGCCGTCCATCTTTATGCGATTTCATGTTTTCCTCTCCGTTGTTTGTTACCGTGAATCGACGCGGACCCCGCATCATCTCTCCGCACCCTGTGTGCCGGACGGCTCGACCCGCAGCCACCCGAAGCGGCCCGCCGCGCCCCGCCCGCCGCTCGCGACGAGCGCCACGCGCACGCCCCTGTCCCAGGGTGGCAGGTACGCGCCGTCCACCTCGGCGCCGATGTCCGTCCAGGTGCTGCCGTCCGTGCTGAAGGCGAAGCGGTACAGGTGGCCGTCGCGCACGGTCATGCGCAGGTGTACGTGACCGGCGCGCGGCGCATCGGCGTTCGCCACCGTGGCCTGCTCCTTCTTCTCGCGCCGCCAGAGGGTCGCACGCCCCCCGCCCACGCTCACCCCGAGCGCGTTCTCCACATCGCCGAACGCCGAGAGCCCGGCCGAGGCGCCCGCACCCATACGGTTCAGGTCGATGAGGGTCGTGGCGACGTAGTCGCCCTTCGTCGTCGAGCGCGCGAGCACCCCGCCGATGGGGTCGTCGGCGCTGGCGGTCGGGCGCGAGAGCGTGAGCCAGCCCCCGCGCGCCCGTTGCAGGCTGTAGGTCGGGACCGCGACGTGCGGCCACTGCCAGCCGGGCACGAGCCGCTGTGCCGTGAACTCGTCGACGAATCGATACTCGGCGTTGGTCTCGCCCACGCCGTGGGGCGAGGCGGCGCTCAGCGAAGGGCCCCGGCCGTCGTTGATGACGGGCCAGTCGTCCGCGCCCCAGGTGATCTCGTCGAGAAGCGCCTGGCGGCCCACGTAGACGAAGTCCTTCGGGTGCATGCCGTGATACATGTAGTAGTAGCGGCCGCGCGGGTCCTGCACCACGGTCCCGTGCCCCGGACAACGCCAGTTGTCGTTGCCGGCCATGATCGGGTTACGCGGGTTCTTCTCCCAGGGGCCGAGCAGCTTGCGCGAGCGCGCCACGCCCACCATGTAGTTGCACTCACGCGCGCAGCAGAAGTTGCCCGAGTAGAACATGTAGAACCAGCCGCCGCGACGGATCACGGAAGGGCCTTCGACCAAATCGCCGTAGGGCAGCGTCTCGTGCTTCTCCCAACGCTCGGTGTTGCGGATCAGCTCCTGCTTCTCGCCGACCAGTTTGGTGCCGTCTTCCGTCAGGGGCTGTGCCCAGATGGGCGTCGGCTTGCTCTCGCTGTTGCCATCCTCTTTCCAGAGCAGGTAGCGCCGCCCCGCCTCGTCCCTGACGGTGAAGCCGTCGATGGAGCCGAGGGGCTGGCAGACGAGCGGGCCGTGGTCCGTGTAAGGCCCCTGCGGTCGCCGCGCCGTGGCGACGGCCACGCAGAGCGACCCGCCCTGCTTGCGCGCCGTGTAGTAGATGTAGAAGCGCCCGCGGTCCTGCGAGATTTCCGACGCCCAGAAGTTGCCGACGGCCCAGGAGGGGCGCTCGGGGAAGACGACCCCGACCTGTCTCCAGTTGACGAGGTCGCGCGAATGCAGCAGCGGGAAGTGCGGTCCCCACTCACTCGAAGTCGTCGTCGCCCAGTAGTCACGCCCGACACGTATCACGGACGGGTCGGGGTAGTCGCCCGCCGCCACGGGGTTCGTGTAGGAGGTGCCCGTCTGCGCCTGACCCGTGGCGGCCGCGGCCATGAGGCAGAGGGCAAGGAGCAGGAGGCCGCGGAGGGTCGTGCCCCACCCGGCGGGCTCGCCCGACACGGCCGTTGCCCGGTCTCTTGAGTTGCGTTGAGCGGAAGTGTTCTTGTTCATCTCTGTTCTCACCGTGCCTTGTCTCGTTTGCCGCCGCGCGCCGCGCGCCGGGCCCGCACCTGTGGGCCCACGGCCGCGCGCCGACGTTTCGCTCCGCCCTTCGCCGCGGTCCCTTCGGAGCCGTCGCCGTCCTTCGCGTCGGCGGCGGCGCAGCGCGCGCGCGGCGCGGTCTCCGCGGCGTTGGTCGCGGCCCGCCCCGTGGAGGCGCGCGTGATGAGGAAGGTCGGGATGTTGACCTGCACGCCGCGCCGCTCCGGGTGCTCGACGTTCGCCATCAGCGCCTCGACGGCGCGTCGCCCCAGCTCGGCGCGCGGCAGGCAGACGGTCGTCAGCGGCGGCTCGGCGTAGGCGGCGAAGGCGATGTCGTCGAAGCCGATGACCGAGACGTCGCGCGGGATTTGCAGGCCGGCCGCGCGCAGCTCGACCATCACGCCGAGCGCCATCAGGTCGTTGGCGGCGAGCACGGCCGTCGGCCGCCCGCGTGCGGCGAGCATCTCGCGCGCGGCGCGCCGCCCGCCGTCGAGCTTGAAGTCGCCGCGGTAGAAGCGCGCACGCGCGCGCGGCAGGTGGCGGCGCATCGAGTTGCGGAAGGCTTCGAGGCGGCGCGCGGCCGACCGCAGGCGCTCGGGGCCGCCGACGAAGGCAATCTCCCGGTGGCCGAGCGAGACGAGGTGGACGACGGCCTCCTCGATCCCGGCGTCGTAGTTGACGCTCACGTTCGACATGTGGACGCCGGGCTTGCCCAGGTCGAGGAAGACGACCGAGACGTCGCGGCTGGCCAGCTCGTCGACGAGCGCCGTGTCCAGCTCCGAGGTCATGATGACCACGCCGGCCACCTTGCGCTCGATGAAGCGCTGGACGTAGTGCGAGGTGCGGTCCGGGTCATAGTTCGTGTTAGACAATATCAGGTCGAAGCCGTGCTCGAAGGCGGCGGCCTCGATGGACTTGACCAGCTCGGGGAAGAAGGGGTTCGAGAGGTCCGAGACGACGAGGCCGAGCGTCTGGCTGCGACCGGAAGCGAGCGAGCGTGCGTGCGCGTTCGGGTAGTAGCCGCAGCGCTCGACCGCCCCGAGGACGCGCGCCCGCACACCGTCTGAGACGAATCTCGTGTTGTTGATGACGTGCGAGACGGTCGCGGTCGAAACCCCCGCCTCGCGCGCCACGTCCTTGATGCTACTCATAGGTTCAAACGCCGACTGCGCAACGCGCAATGACGGATATCAGGAATCAAGCCGGCCCTTTCCGTCCGTCATTCATCACCCGACACTTCCCTCGCCCCCCCGCCGGCCTCCGAGACGTAGACGGTCGGGGCGAAGCCCTTCTGCTTGTGGTACTCCTCGGTGAGGGTGCGCTCGAACTCACCCAGCCGTTCGCGTCGGACGAGGCTCACGGTCGAGCCGCCGAAGCCGCCGCCCGTCATGCGCGAGCCGAGCACGCCCTCGACGCCCCAGGCGGTCTCGGCCAGGAGGTCCAGCTCCGCGCAGCTCACCTCGTAGTCGTCGCGCAGAGACTCGTGCGAGCGCCGCATCAGCCGCCCCATCTCTTCGAGGTCGCCGCGCCTCAAGGCGTCGGTGGCCGCGAGCGTGCGCGCCATCTCGTGGACGACGTGGCGGCAGCGGCGGCGCACCGTCTCGGGCAGGCGTTCGGCGTGCCGCTCGAAATCCTCGACGCTCACGTCGCGCAACTGCTCGATGCCGGGCAGGTGCTCGCCGAGGAGCGCAACGCCCTGCTCGCACTCGGCGCGGCGCAGGTTGTACTCCGAGGACGAAAGCTCGTGGTGGACGTGCGTGTCGGTAATGGCGACGACGACGCGCTCGGTGTCGAGCGGGATGGCCTCGGCCTTGAGCGCCCGGCAGTCTATCAGAAGCGCGTGCCCTTCGCGGCCGAGGGCGGCCACGAACTGGTCCATGATGCCGCTCAACGTGCCGACGTAGGTGTGCTCGGCCTGCTGCCCGGCGAGCGCCAGCTCGACCGGGTCGATGGTCCGCCCCGAGACCGAGACGAGCGCGAGCCCGGTCGAGATTTCGAGCGCCGCCGAGGAGGAGAGCCCCGCGCCCGCCGGCACATCCGAGAGCAGCATCAGGTCCGCGCCCAGGAGGGGCACGCCGCGACTTTCGAGCGCGCGCGCCACGCCCTCGACGTAGTCGAGCCAGAGCCCGCGGCGCGGCCGGCCGGGGCGGTCGAGGTCGAAGGTGGCCTCCTCGTCGAGGTCGAGCGAGAAGACGCGCACGGTTCGGTCCTCGCGCGGAGCGGCCGCGGCGACCGTCTCGCGGTCGATGGCCATCGGGAGGACGAAGCCGCCGTTGTAGTCCGTGTGCTCGCCGATGAGGTTGACGCGCCCCGGGGCGCGGAAGAGGCGCGCCGGGCGCCCGTAGCGTCGCTCAAACTCACGCCGCAGTGTCTCGCGCTCGATCAAGCCCCGACGCTCCTTTCGCCCCAGACGACGGGCTCGACCTTCGAGCGCAGCTCGGCGGCCTTCTCCTCGGCCAGCGTGTCATTGATAAACATACCCGCGCCCATCTCGCTCCCCGCCAGGAACTTGAGCTTCGCCTGCGTGCGCAGCGGCGGGTAGAACTCGACGTGGAAATGGTAATGCTCGTAAGAGCCGCCGTCGGTCGGCCGCTGGTGCAGGACCATCATGTACGGGAAGGAGATGTCGAACAGACGGTCGAAGGCGGAGATGACAGCCTTGAGCACCGAGGCCAGGTCGCGCAGCTCCCCGTCCGTCATGTCCGTGAGCGCCTGCCGGTGGCGCAGAGGATAGACGTGGACCTCGTAGGGGTAGCGCGCGAAGAAGGGGATGACGGCCACGAAGGATTCGTTCTCGGCCACGACGCGGCGGCCGTCGTCGCGCTCCTCGCCCACGATGTCGCAGACGAGGCAGCGCCCCGTGCGCTCGCGGTGTGCGAGCGACTCCGCCAGCTCGCGCGCGACGCGCGGCGGGACGAAGGGGTAGGCGTAGACCTGCCCGTGCGGGTGATGCAGCGTCACGCCGATGGCCTCGCCCTTGTTCTCGAAGATGAAGACATAGTCGGCGTAGGGCTGCGCGCCCAGCTCGCGGAAGCGGTCGACCCAGACGCGCACAAGCTTGTAAATCTGCTCGACGGGCTCGGCGGCGAGCGTCGAGTCGTGGCGCGGCGTGTAGACGATGACTTCGCACTGCCCCCCGGCGGGGCGCACGGGGTAAAGCTCCGAGCCCTCGATGGCCGGCGCGGGCGGCGCGGGGCGCAGGGAGGGAAAACGGTTCTCGAAGACGACGATGTCGTAGCCCGCTTCGGGCACCTCGGTCGGGAAGCCGCCGGGCTTCGTCGGGCAGAGGGGGCAGAAGTCGGCGGGCGGCAGGAAGGTGCGCCCCTGCCTGTGTGTGGCCGTCGCCACCCACTCGCCGAGCAGGGGGTTCCAACGCAGCTCAGACATCTCGCTCCTCCGCCGCCTCCGCCTCCGCCAAGGGCTCGGGCGCTGCCGCGCCCTCCGCGCCCGACGCCTCGCCCACGCCGTCGAAGGTGAAATAGATCAGGTAACGCCCGTCCTCCAGCGTCGTCCGCCGTTTCGTCATACGGCCCGCGTCCTCCCCTTCGCCGTCCCCTTCAGTCATCACACGCCCCTTCAGTCGCCGTGGTCCGCGGCTGCACGGCCCGTCCTCAACGCTGCTCGAAGATGCGCTTGAACTCCGCCGGGTCGGCCTTGGGCTTGCGGTCGTAGGTCAACAGCCCGTTGATCTCCTGCTCGACGTCGGTCAGCTGCGTGTAGCAGAAGCCGGCCCAGGCGCTGTTGGAGACGACGGCCTTGACGAGCCCCTCCAGGCGCTTGAGCATCGCCTCCCGCGTCGGCTCGATGCCGGAGTAGCCCCACTCGTTCTGCGCGCGCTGCCCGCCCACGCGGTAGGCGATGCCGCCGAACTCCGTGAGCACGAAGGGCGACCCGTTGTAGCGGAACCCTTCGGCGAGCGCGTCGCGCCCGTTGCGCGGCACGCGCGCAGGCTCCGTTTCGAGAATCTTGTACTTCGCCGCCAGCTCCTCGCCCGTGCGCGCGTAGTCGTGGAGGGCGAAGAGGTCCGTCTCGTCCGTGTGCTCCCACCCGTCGTTGTCGATGACGAGGCGTGTCGGGTCGAGCGAGCGCAGGAGGTGGTACATCGTCTTGGCGTGCTCCTGCTGCTGGCGGTTGGTGAAGATTTCGGGCACGCCCCACGACTCGTTGATGGGGACCCAGACGATGAGGGAGGGATGGTTGTAGTCGCGCGCGACGATCTGCTGCCACTCGTCCGTGAAGCGCGCGACGTACTCGTCCGAGTAGTCCTGCGCATTGGCCATCTCGCCCCAGACGAAGTAGCCGAGTTTGTCGGCCCAGTAGAGCCAGCGCGGGTCTTCGACCTTCTGGTGCTTGCGCGCGCCGTTGAAGCCCATGGCCTTCGCCGTCCTGATGTCGAACTGCATCGCCTCGTCGGTGGGCGGCGTCAGCAGGCTCTCGGGCCAGTAGCCCTGGTCGAGCACGAGGCGCAGGTAGTAGGGCGAGTTGTTGAGGTAGACGCGCCCCCCGTGCGTGCTCACCTTGCGCTGGCCGAAGTAGCTCTCGACGCGGTCGAGGACGCGCCCTTCGGCCGTGACCAGCTCGACCGTGAGGTCGTAGAGCGTCGGCTCCCAGGGGGACCACAGGCGCTGCTCCGCGAGCTTGTGGACGGCGAAGGGGCGCGCGTTCGTGCAGGTGACTTCGGACTGCGCCCTCACCTTCCCCGCGAGCGCGACCGTGGTGCGCAGGCGCGTGCCCGGTGCGGGGCGGCTGAGGATGGCTTCGATGGAGACCTGCGAGTTGTCGACGTCGGGCGTGACGCGCAGGCGGCGGACGTGCGCGGGGTCGACCGACTCCATCCAGACGGGCTGCCAGATGCCGGTCGTGCGCGTGTACCAGATGCCTTCCGACTTCGGCTCCCAGAACTGTTTGCCGCGCGGAAGCGTGCGGTCGGTCGAGGGGTCGTAGGCGCGCACCACGACCTCGTTGCCGGCGGGCTTCAGCAGGTCGGTCACGTCGAGCTCGAAGCCGACGTTGCCGCCGCGGTGCGTGCCGGCCCGCTCGCCGTTGACCCAGACGGTCGCCTCGTAGTCGACCGCGCCGAAGTGGAGGATGACGCGGCGGCCCCTGCGGCGGAATGCTTCGGGAACGTCGAGCGAGCGCCGGTACCAGACGACGTCGTGGAAGGCCGTGTCGCCGATGCCGCTCAAGGCTGTCTGGAAGGCAAAGGGGACGTTGATGGTCTTCGTGAAGCGGCGCGAGCCGGGTGCGTACCAGCGCTCGGGCAGACCGCGTTCGGCGTCGTCGAACTCGAACTCCCAGCGGCCGTTGAGCGTCTGCCAGTCGGCGCGCACGAAGTCGGGGCGCGGGTGCTCGGGGCGCGGGACGCCCGCGGCGGCGGCGGCGGCCTGTGCCGGCGGAGGCGAAGGGCGGGGGCCCTTCCGGCCGCGCGCGGACGCCTGCGTCGCACAGAGCGCGAGCGCGCAGAGCGCCGCGAGCACGATTGCCGCGCTCGCCCTGTGTGTTGCGGGCTGTGCCTCTTCTTCCTTCATGCTCGTCTCACCTGCGCCGGACGGCGGGCGCGGGTACGTTCGCGGCCGAAGGGGTGCCGCCCTGGACGAGCGGCCAGCCGCCGCGCCACGTCAGGCGGTCGATCAGCATCGGGCGGCGCACCGTACGGTCCTCGCCGATGACCTTCGCCGCGTAGGGGCGTCGGACGTCGATGGCGTGGTAGGCGATCCAGTCCTGCCCCGAGGCGTCCGTGAAGACAGAGTTGTGGCCGGGCGCGATCCACCTCTCGCCCCGTCGCAGGATGGCGCTGTCGGGCGCGCCCGTCGCCTGCGCGAGTGTTTCGAAAGGGCCGGTGGCGCTCTGCGAGCGCGCGACCAGCGCCGCGTACTTTATCTCCTGGAGCGGGCCGTGGCAGCAGTTCTCGCCCGAGTAGAAGAGGTAGTAGAACCCCTGGCGGTAGACGACCCACGCGCCCTCGATCAGGGTCTGGAAGGGGACAGCCTTGTCGGCCCTCAACAGTTCGACGGGCGCGCTTCCCGGTTTGAAGCTCAGGCGGTCGGCGGCGAGCTCCTGCACGCGTATGGGCTGGAAGCCCGAGCCCCAGTAGAGGAGCTTCTTCCCCGTGCGGGGGTCGTCGAAGGCCATCGGGTCGATGTTGACGAACGAGAGCCCGCACTTCAAAGGCCGGCCGCTATCGCGGAAGGGCCCCGAGGGCCTGCGCGAAGTGGCGACGCCGAGGCAGAAGACGCCCTCCTTGCTCTCGGGCGCCCCCTGTTCTTTCTTGAACTGCGCCGCGGGCCCGGGGTCGAGCGCCGCCGAGAAGTACATGTAGAAGGTCCGGCCGCGGCGTTGGACGTCGGGCGCCCAGAAGAGCTGCGTGGTGGAAGCCCACGTGGGCTTGGACGGCAGCGCGTCGCCCGCGCGCTCCCAGCGCACGAGGTCGCGCGAGCGCGCGACCTGTATGTTATGCACGCGCCCGGCGACGTCGCCCTGCGTGGCGTAGGCGTAGTACCAGCCGTCGCCGGCGTCGATGACGGTCGGGTCGGGGAAGTCCTCGTCGAAGACGGGGTTGGTGTAGGAGGCGGCGCGCGTCTCGGCGCGCGCGCGTCGCTGCGCGGCGGCGTCGGGCGCGGCGGCCGCGAGGGCGAGGCAGAGAATGGTGAACGGCAGGAGTCTCAACCGAGTCACTTGAGCGTCAAGACGCGCAGGGCGTCCCAATTATTCTGCGAAGAGCCGAAGCCGTAGAGCATGACGTGGAACGTGCGCGGCAGATTCTTGATCGTCTTCTTGAGCCCGACCACCGCCGCCTCGGGCGGGCTGTCCGGCGCGTTCAGGATGAAGAGGAACTCGTCGCCGCGCCGCGCCAGACCGAGGACCGGGTTCTTCATCTTCGTCCCGAGCTTGCGGTCGTCGAGCCGCTCGCCGCGGCCGTCGACGACCGCCCACGCCTCGAACGTGCCCTCGCTCGTCAGCACCCACTCGACGCGGTTGCGTCCCGAGCCGTCGAAGAGGACGGTCAGCGCGGCGAAGCCGATGCCGAGGTTCTTCTGGCCGGGTATGGGGAGCTGCGGCTCGACCTTTGCGAGCCGCGCCTCGATGCTGAAGCGGTCGGCGCTGAAGGACTGGCGCGTGCGGATGCCGGCGCGCGTCTCGTTGCCGCTGCGGAGGCGGACCTGCCCGTCCTTGACCTCGACCTTGCCGCCGACGGCGCCCTGAAAGCTGAAGCGCTCCCACTTCGTCTCGTCGAGCCGCTCGCCCGAGAAGTCGTCCGACCAGTCGTCGAAGGCCGGCGTCGCCTGCGACGAGGGCTGCCGCTGCGTCGGAGTCTGCTGCGCCGCCGACCGCCCCGCGCGGGGCGGCTCGGAGGCGCAG
>Ga0216309_1000046_pt1 | contig 18856 bp, 13 predicted proteins | sample Total_DNA_C_FD_161284 | JGI IMG/M metagenome (GOLD analysis project Ga0216309, IMG submission 161284) | Terrestrial sediment cell enrichment communities for BONCAT metagenomics from Utah, United States - Total_DNA_C | ecosystem: Environmental > Terrestrial > Deep subsurface > Rock core/Sediment ...
GCAGCTCCAGGTCGAAGGTCAGATCCGGCGAGGTGCCGCCCGTCTGCTTCACCACCACGGCGATGGTGTTCGTTCCCTGGACGAAGGCGCTGGTGGGAATGGCGCCGGTGGCCAGCTCGTTCTCCGTCCCGGCGCTCGCGTAGTTGTGGTGGGAGAGGCCCTTGTCCACGTTCCGGGCGAACACCTGCGTCCCGTTGACGAACACCGCGAACCCGTCGTCGAAGAGGACGCGCAGGTTGGCCTCGGTGACGCTCCCGTTCACGGTGAACGTCCTGCGGAAGTAGACGCTCGACTGGGAGGGGACGGTGCGGGTGATCACCGTGGCCTCGTCGCCATCGCCGTACCCGAGCTGCCCCGCGCCCGACTTCCACGTCGTGTCATTGAAGCCCGGCGTGTTCCAGGCCAGGCCCGGATCCGTCCCGCTGTCGTGGTACTTCCACACGGAGCGGAAGGGAATCGCCGTGACGCTCGTCTGGCGGTTGATGGTGAAGGGGGCGTTGCTCACGTCCGACAGCGCGGGCTCGCCGACGCGGGACACGCGCACCAGCGCGCGGGTGGTGACCACGTCCGGCACCGTCCAGGAGTGGACGCCGGTGTTGGCCACCCCCGAGGCGATGGGCGACCAGGTCGCGCCGCCGTCCGCGGAGAACGCCAGCTCCACGCTCGACACGTTGCCGAAGCTGGACCAGGTGATGGAGGTGGAGACGCCCGGCTGGAGCACCTCGGTGAGCACCAGCGAGTCCTGCACCGGGCCGGAGAGCTGCTCCACCTCCAGCCCGAGCGCGAAGGTGAGATCCGTGGAGGTATCGGACACCTGCTTCACCATGGCCGTCACCACGTTCTCGCCCAGGCGGAACGGGTTGGTCGAGAGCGAGAGGGACAGCCGCTCGTACGCATTGGTCGTCGAGCCGGTCCCCCAGGCCCCGTAAGTCGTCCCGGCCCCCATGTTGCGGGAGGCGACGAGCACCCCGTTGACCCACACGGCGACGGCGTCGTCGTAGAGCACCTCCAGGTTGGCCGCGGTGACGAGGTTCTCCAGGGTGATCTTCTTGCGGAAGTACACCGTGGGGATGGTGGGAGTGCCCTTGTTCACCACGGTGCCCTCGTCCCCGTCGCCGTAGCCGAACTGCCCCACACCGGTCTTCCAGGCCGAGTCATCGAAGTCCCGGGCGAGCCACGCGGTGCCATGGTCGATGCCCCGGTCGTCGTACTTCCACGTGTCGGCCAGGACGATCTTCTTCTGCGCGCGCGGCACCTGGTAGGCCACCCGCACCATGTGCGCCACCGAGGGCACGCCCCGCTCGTCCAGGATGAAGAGCATGTAGGGGCCCGGAGGCACGGAGAGGTTGCTCGCGGGCGCGGTCACGGACAGGCCCTCGCCCGTCTGGGTGAAGGACAGCTTGAGGAAGCGCTGGTTCTGGTCGAAGGCGTGCGTCACCGAGCCCAGGGCGAGCAGCGTCACCTTGGAGACCTGCGCCGCGTTGGGCGTCTGCACGACGAAGCTCGAGCCCGGGGTGATGACGGCCGGAGCGGCCTGGATGACGGGGCGCGGGCCGTCCTGCTCGAGGTACGGGGGCGAGAAGATCTCCGCCGTGCGCTGGTTGCGACCGCCGCCCGTCAGCACGCGCCCATCCGGCAGCAGCAGCGCCGTCGCGTGGTAGCCGCGGTAGGCCGCCGCGGGGGCCATCTTCGTCCAGGTGTTGGTGTCGGGGTCATAGAGCTCCGGCACCTTCACGGGCAGCGTCTCGTCATCGAAGTCCTCGCCGCTGCTGCCGCCCGTCACCAGCACCTTGCCATCCGGCAGCAGGGTGGCGTTGAGCTGGCGCCGGGGCCAGGTCATCGGCGCACGGGGCATCCAGGCGGGCGACGGCGCGGCCAGGTCGATCTCCTCCACCGTGGCCGTGGGCGGACTGCCGCCGCCAATGAGGAGCACCTTGGAGCCATACATCACCGCCGAGCCATAGGCGCGGCCGTTGTACCCGCTGCGCGGGCCGTCGTACCAGGTGCCGGTGCCCTCCGGATCCAACCAGCGGTTGGTGCGCCAGGGGCCGGCGAAGAACAGCTTGCCGTTGGGCGCCAGGAACATGCGCGGGTAGTAGGGCAGATCCCTGAGCGCGGTGGTGAGATCCCTCCAGGTGCCCGTGCCGGACTGCCACACCTGGGGCAGCGGGTTGGAGGTGCCCGCCGCGTGGGTCTCCCCCGAGAGCACCACCACGTCCCCGTTCGAAAGCGTGGTGTTGGTGGGGTACCACCGGTTGTCATTCATGTCCTGCGAGCGGCTCCACGTGAGCGTGTAGGGGTTGAAGATGCTCACGTAGGGGTAGCCCACGTGGGACTCCTCGTGGCCGCCCGTCAGCAGCAGCCGCCCATCCGCCAGGTACGAGTGGCCCGCGCAGAAGATGTTGTAGTCCGCCAGCGGCAGGTTCGAGAGCGCCCCGGTGGCCGGATCCCACAGCCGCGGCGGCTCCAGGCCCTCGTCGAACTCGCCGAAGAACATCACCTTGCCGGTGGGCAGCAGGTGCGTGTGCGTGGCGGACACCGGGAAGGTCGTCATCGGCGACCACTCGCCCACCAGTTTGGGATCCGCCTTCGCCCCCAGCGGCACCAGGGCCAGCCATGCGCCCACCGCGAACAGCAGACGCCTCCATCCATGCTCCACACGTCGCGCCATCGTCCCCTCCCCTGCGTCCAACCCCAACCAGCCACGGCTGGGTGAACGTAGGACCCGGACCTCCGTTGCCAAGCCGTGCCCAGGTTCGGAGCACCTGAAGGTTGGTGGACAGGCGTGCGAGCCAGTGTGTCCCGGTATCCGACATCCGCCGAGGGGACGTAGTTGTAAACGGACACTCCTATTGCGCCAGGGATCAGTTGTCCGCAGGTTGGCACGGGTCGAGTTTCAGGCGGCCCCGAAGCAGCGCCTGGGGACGGCGCGGTGCTCGGGGAAGAGGGGGTTGGTGGGGCGAGGCGAGGCTGGAGGGCGACCGAGACGAGACGTGTGTGTGCGTCGAGGGCGCGCCGGGCTCATCCGCGACGCCGGATGGCATATGGAACTGTTCCCCGTGCACCTGCTGGTGCTGGTGGTGATGATGAACCGGTACGTGCTCGGCCCGCTGCTGCGGCGGGTACGAGGCGCCCGGGTCGATGCCACGGATGATGGCTACCAGCCGACCGTCATGGTCATCATCCCGCTCTTCAACGAGGGCGAGGGCATCTACCACGCCATCCGCAGCCTGCTGTCGCAGGACTATCCCCAGGACAAGCTGGGCATCTGCGTGGTGGACGACTGCTCCACGGATGACAGCTACGCCTGGGCCATGAAGGCGGCAGAGGGCCACCCGAACGTCCGGGTGATGCGCAACCCCCACAACATGGGCAAGCGCAAGGGCATCGCCCGGGCCGTGCGCGAGGTGGACAGCGAGATCGTCGTCTCGGTGGACTCGGACGTGGTGGTGCACCCGAGCGCCGTGCGCGAGCTGGTGCGGCGCTTCGTCAGCCCGAACATCGCCGCGGTGGGCGGCCGCACCTACGTCTCCAACCGTCATCAGAACTGGATGACGCGGATGATCGAGATCAAGTTCTACTTCGCTCAGGAGTGGCTCAAGGATCTGGAGCGGAGCTTCCGCTCGGTGCTGTGCCTGTCCGGGTGCCTCACCGCGTACCGGCGCCACGTGCTGCTGGAGCTGGAGCCCATCCTCGAGGCGCGCAACATCGCCGGCATCCCCATCAAGTACGGCGAGGACCGGTTCCTCACGCGGCAGATCGTCAAGGCGGGCTACGAGACGGTGTACACCACGGAGGCGTGGTGCGAGACGGCCGCGCCGGCCACGCTGTCGGGCTACTTCTCGCAGCAGCTGCGCTGGCGGCGCTCCAACCTCGTGGACATGATCTGCGGACTGAGCCACGCGTGGCGGCTGCACCCGGTGCTGACCATCCACTATGTGTCACAGCTGGCGCTGCTGCTCTCCTATCCCGTCATCATCGTCCACAACCTGCTCAACGGGCAGTTCTGGGGCGTGCTGTTGCTGCACATGCTCATCATGGGGGCCATGGGCGTCATCTACCGCATCGACAAGCGACACCTGCCCGCGGACATGCGCGTGTCCGCCCTCTCCTTCCTTCCCATGGGGCTGCTGATGCCCATCACCTACGCGCTCTTCACGCCACTGGCACTCTTCACCCTGGACTCGGGTAGCTGGGAGACGCGCAACAAGCCGAGCACCGCCGCGACTCCGGCGCCTGTGCCACCCACGCAGCCGGCTGGAGGCGGCTCGACTCCATGAATCAGCGCATCGCCAACAAGGTCAACACCCTCGCGGTCAACCTCTACAAGGCCCTGGGCACGGTGCTGCTGGCGCTCATCCTGTGCGGGCTCGTGTCGTACCTGGCCATGCAGGGCTTCTTCTTCGTGAGCCACGGCTGGCTGACGCCCACCGTGGTGTCGCCCACGGATCCGGAGATCCTCCAGCTCAACGCGCAGCTGGCGCAGCAGGCGGCGTCCCGGGACAAGCTGCTGGCGGACAGGCGGGAGCTGGCGGCACGGCTGGAGCAGGCCGAGCGGATGCTCGGCGCCGAGCAGGACTTCCAGCAGCGCTTCCGGGTGGCGCTGGACAGCGAGCGCACGGCCCGGGCGAAGTCGCTGCGCCGGCTGGCCGCGCTGCGCCAGGAGTACCTGCGGGCGGCCGGGGAGATCTCCGAGTCCAACCGGGCCTACGCGGGCATGGCGCGCACGCGCACCGAGACGCTCTACAACGCGCGGATGCTGGAGCGCGAGGAGCGGCTCACGGCCAACCACCAGCTGGCGCAGATGGCGCAGAGCAACCTGTCGCTGGCCGAGGGCGAGGCGGCGCTGCAGACGAAGCTGGAGGCGCTCAAGCGCGAGCTGGGCGGCTTCGATGCGTCGCTGGCCGGCAAGGCCGAGGGCCTCACCGCCGAGGTGCTGCTGCTGGAGCGGGAGTACACACGCTCGGTGCTGGAGGTGGCGCGGGCGGAGAGCGAGCGCAAGCACCTGAAGGACAGCCTGCGCTCCATGGACGAGGCCGTGGGGCGCTACGACGCGCTGCTCGCCTCCATCCGGAGCTCGCCGTGGCTGGAGGCCATCGAGCGAGGGCTGACGGTGGCCTTCGTGCCGTACGAGAACCTGGAGAACGCGAAGCAGGGCACGCCCCTCTACCGCTGTGCGCTGCGGCTGGTGTGGTGCCAGGAGGTAGGCGTGGTGGGCCACGCGCTGACGGGAGAGGTGACCGTCAAGCACCCGGTGCGCCAGACGATGCTGCGAGGCGTGATGGTGGAGCTGGAGCTGCGGGACGAGCGCTCGGCGCGTGAGGAACTGCTGCACCTGGGACGGCCGCCGCTGCTGCTGTAGCAGGGGGCCGGGAAGGAGACACGGATGCGGTGGGCGGTTGCATGGGGCGTGCTGGCCAGCCTCGGAGCGGGAGCGGCGCGGGCCCAGGAGACGGCCGGTGAGGCGCGAGCCCCGGGCTTCTGCGCCTTCGTGCGCGGGGTGGGAGACGCCGAGGCGGCGGTGCTGCTGGCGCCGGACGTGTTCGCGAGCGTGGGCCTGGTGAACGCGGGCGAGGCCGGTGGGGGCGCAGGTGTGCCCCTGGGCGGGCCCACGCCCCGGCTCACCGCCGGGCTGAGCTACGACGTGGTGGGGCTGTACCGGGGCCTGACGCTCCGCCGCCGGGCGGAGGCCGAGTGCGAGCGCTACCAGGCCATGGCGGCGCTCCAGGCCGCGGTGAAGCGGGGTCCGGACGTGGGAGCCGAGGCCGCGCTGGCCGAGCGCTCCCGGGTGCTGGAGGGGGCCCTGCCCGAGGCCGAGCAGCTGCTGGCCTCGCTGCGCGTGGACGTACGGGAGGGCCGGGCCACCGTCGAGGAGCTCAACGCCCTGCAGCTGCGGCTGGACGGGCTGCGCGCGCTGGCGCACGAGACGGCCAGGGAGCGCGAGCGGCTCGCCGCCCTGCCCAGCCCCACCGAGCGTCCGCTGTCCACGTGGTTGCAGGAGCTGCGGGCGGCGGATGACCGGGTGGAGGAGGAGTCCGCGGGCCTGCGACGGGCGACGGCCTGGAGCGTGCGACTGCGCGGCGGGTATGACGAGCTGATCAACGTGCGTCAGGACATGCCGCTCTTCGGGATGCTCACGGTCTCGTACAACCTGGGGGGCTTGTGGCAGCCGGCGGCGAACGCGAGGGCGCGGGAGGGACGCCGGCTGGCGCTCGAGGAGGACGTGCAGGGCGTGAGCCAGGAGGTGGGCCGGCTGGTGCGCGAGCTGCGGGCGACGCACGGCATGGAGGAGACGCGTCTGCGCGAGGTGACGGTGCTGGTGGGCGACCTGGAGGGGCAGCTGAAGGAGCTCCAGGCGATGGAGACGGCGAAGGTGCGCCGCTACCGCGACTACCTGGTGCTGGAGCTGGCGCGGCTGCGGGCGGAGCAGGCCTGGCTGAAGGCACACGTGGCGGAGCTGGGCCGGTTCCTCGGCGAGGAGCGGCCGTGAAGCGCCAGCGGGTGCTCGTGGCCTCGCTGCTGGGACTGCTGGCTCCCCCCGCGTGCGCGGAGAAGCCCATGAAGTCGGACGACGCCCTCACCGCGGTGGAGCTGAAGCGGATGACGGTGACACAGGGGAAGCTGGAGTCGCTCCCCAACGGGCGCCTCGTCATCGAGGAGCCGAAGGTGCGCGCGGTGGCGACCTCGGTGCCCTCGCGCGAGGCGCCTGGAGTCCAGGCCCTGAAGGGGCAGGCACTGAGGGCCTCGGAGGCGGTGGAGACGCGGGTGGCGGAGCTGCGCTTCACGTACCTGGGGGCCACGCGCGAGCAGAAGCCCCTGGCCTCGGGGGAGATGAGGCGCCAGGTGGGGCTCAAGCTCCGGGCGCGGGACGGGTGCAACGTCGTCTACGTGATGTGGCGCATCGAGCCGAAGCCGGGCCTGGTGGTGTCGGTGAAGAGCAACCCGGAGCAGCACCGCTCGGACGACTGCGGGACCGGGGGCTACCAGACGGTGAAACCCCGGACGAAGGCGCGGGTGCCAGCGCTCGAGCCGGGCGACAGCCACACGCTGCGAGCGGAGCTCCAGGGCGCGGTGCTGAAGGTACGGGTGGATGGGGAGTCGGTATGGGAAGGGACGCTGCCGGCCGAGGCCCTGAGCTTCGATGGCCCGGTGGGCCTGCGTACCGACAACGGCCGCTTCCAGGTGGAGCTGCTCTCCGCTCCGTAACACCCCCACAAGATCCGGGTACCCTCACCCCGACCCTCTCCCGGAGGGAGAGGGAGGAGTGAGGAACCGGTTCACACCGAGGGCTGGATCTCCGCCGCGGGCGCGCGCTTCTCTTCGTCCTTGCCGAGGCACTTCGCGCTGACCGAGCACCCGTTGGTCGGGCAGACCCCCTCCCCCTGCAGATCGAAGCGCCAGCGGTGACGCGGGCACACCAGGTAGCGGCCCTCCTCGATCCATCCTTCCTTGAGGTCCGCGCCCTGGTGCGGGCAGTAGCGATTCACCTCGTAGCGCTGCCCGCCCGCCGTCACCACCGTGCGCTCCTTGCGTGCCTCGGTGGCCAACACGCCGTCGCACATGGCGCGCAGGTCCTCCACCTCGGCGGCGATGAAGTTGTGCAGGGTGGCGTCATACACATCCGGCGAGCGCGAGGCCCGGAACCGGAAGGACAGCAGGAAGTCCTCCCAGTTCAGCTTGCGATCCAACACCCGCACCACATCCGCCGCGCTCGTGATGAACGTGTAGCGGCTCAGATCCCTCACCTCGCCCACCACGTCCACCCGGCGCGCGCGGAAGTCCACGCGGATGAGCTGCTCGGGCAGCTCGATGAGGCCCATGTACAGGGGCATCGTCACCCGGTCCGCCAGCGAGAAGGCATTGAGCTTGTGCTGCAGCTCCTCGCGCAGCCGCAGGTGGATGCGATCCACCTCCTCGAGCATCAGGTTGCGCCGCCGCTCGCGGAACACGCGCGTCTGCATCGCCGCGTACGAGCGCAGGTACTGCGAGACGTTCTCCTCGGTGACGCGCTCGGGGGCCAGCGACACCGCCTCGCCGCGACCCGCGTCGATCACATCCCCGGGCATGGGCTCGATGAGGCGCGGCGTCTGCTCGCCCAGCCGGTGCTGCAGGAAGGTGAACAGCTCCGAGGCGCGTGGGAAGATGTTCACCGGCTCGAGGTTGATGTGGAAGAGCGACGGATCCAGGAAGCAGGCCGGACCCGCCGAGGCCAGGTAGGCGCGCGGCTGGACCGTCTCGATGGCACGCGCCACCGCCTCGAACTTGCTGGCGCGCTTCTGCCGCGAGTGCTCCACGTACGCCTCGCGCGAGTAGTCGTAGCAGGTGGGGTGCCAGATGGCCCCCGAGAACTGGGCCGTGAAGATGTCGATCGGCCCCTCCTCCGCGACGATGCCCGGCAGCCGGTCGTGGATCTTGCAGTCGTTGAGGTTGAGGAAGCTCTTCCCGTCGGCCTGGATGAGCAGGGCCGAGTCCCGGTTGGTCCCCGTGTCCGTCAGGTAGAGCTTGAGGTAGCCGCCCTTGATGGGCACCTCCTGCTGGTCCGCGCAGGCGATGATGCGCCTGGCGCCATACGCCTCGAACTCGTCCCGGAGCACCGTGCGGCGGAATTTGCCGATGACGACGGTGAAGTCCCGCTTCGCCAGCGTCCGCAGGAAGTCCGGGTCGTAGTGATCCTTGTGCTCGTGGCTGATGTAGAGGAAGCGCTCCTTCGCCGAGTTCTCCAACTTCTCGCGCACCATGGGAGCGAGCTCATGGTTGCGCGGAAACTGCATCCAGGCCGAGTCGAAGGCCCCCTCGGGGGAGAGCCATGGATCCACGACCACCAGGGCGTGTTGGGTTTCAATCAGGAAGCCGGCATGCCCGAGGAACGTGATCTGCATGGAGTACCCCCGCGAGGTCCGGGGCGGCGATGGAACCGGCCCGGAAGGACACCACCGGACGTACGGGTTGCACGCGCGGAGGCGCGGGAAGGCTGGTGTGGACGCGAGGATGCGGCCATGGCCCCTGGGTACGACCCCAGGGTTCAGCACCGGGCAGCCCCAACCTATTCGGTAATCTCCCGGACGCTCAGCCACTTGAAGTCCACGTCCGCGGCGCTGTCCCAACGGAAGGTGGCGATGGGGCCGCCCCAGGTGATGGGCATGGCATCCACAGCGCCGCCGCAGTGCGAGGCATCGCCGCCCAGCTGGCCCGAGTCCACGATGTCGTAGACCTTCTTCCAGGTGACCTTGTCGGCGTTCTCGTTGAGCCACATCTCGAGCTTCACCGCGGGCTTCCCGTTGGCGGTGGTGTTCCGCATGATGGACTTGAAGCCCACCCAGCGGCCCTTGAGCGCGCTCGTGCCCGTCTTGTAGGCGGTCTGCTCGTAGCTCACGTGCCAGGTCTCCTTCTGCCAGCGCACGCGGCCGTCATAGTGGAGGCTGCCCTTGTACGAGGAGCCCTCGCAGGCCAGTGAATCGTTGTGGCGGCCACCCCGCGCGTACCAGGCGAAGTTGTCGCTCGCGTCGCTGACGGCGTTCACCTTGATGAAGCCCGTCATCTCCACGTTCTTCCAGTCGTTGGCGGCCTGCATGTAGCCACGGCTGGCCAGCACGTCCCGGTCATACGTGGGAATCCTGCTCGAGTCGTAACCGGTGGAGGTGAAGGCGTGCATGCGCACCTTGCCGCTCTTCATCTTCCAGGAGCCGTCCGTGTTGCGCGTGATGGACTCCTGCGGGTCGAAGCGCCTGTCGCTCAGCGCATCCGCCTTGAGGGACCAGGTCTCGCCACCCGCCTTCGTCGGATAGAGCATCTTGATGCCGAACGCATCCTTGTCCGACGCGGGTGCGGGCCCGGGAGTCGGTGCCGGAGTCGGCGCGGGCGTTGGAGCGGGTGCGGACGGAGTGGGGGCAGGCGTTCCCGTCTGAGGGTTGCCCGGCGATCCTCCACTCGTCCCCTCGCCATTCAACTCGGGGGGCGTCTGCGTCTCCAGGCCCTGCCCCGCCGGCTCACAACCGGTGATGGAAGCGAAGACGAAGGAGGCGCACAGGGCGGAGAGGAGTCGGTGTCGGCTCAACAGAGGGGGCTCCAATGAAGGGGTGGAGTTCGGGCCCCTGAACAGAAGCCGACAGTTCCTCATCCCGTCGGTCGCGTTGTCACGCTCGCTCGCCCGTGCACCAAGGCGAGGAACCGAGCGCCCGCCCTACTTCGGTTTTCCCGAAGGGATGCGGCATCATTACCTATTTGCCTAATGATTGCAGGACCCTTATTTCATCCCGGTCATGAAGAATCAGATCAAGACCATCTTGTTGCTCGGGGTCCTGTCCGCGGCGCTCATCGGTATCGGCGCCGTGCTGGGCAAGGGCTTCCTGGTGGGCGCGCTGGTGCTGTCGCTGGCGATGAACCTGGGCGCCTACTTCTTCTCGGACCAGCTGGTGCTGAGGATGCACGGGGCGCAGGAGGTGAGCCCTCAGGAGGCGCCCGGCCTGCACCGCATGGTGGAGGAGCTGGCGCGGCGGGCGGACATCCCCAAGCCGCGCGTCTTCCTCATGCACGAGCCCCAGCCCAACGCCTTCGCCACGGGGCGCGACCCGGAGCACGGCGTGGTGGCGGTGACGACGGGCATCCTCGATGTGCTCGATGAGCGGGAGCTGCGCGGGGTGCTGGCGCACGAGCTGGCGCACATCAAGAACCGGGACATCCTGGTGTCCACCATCGCGGCGGCGGTGGCCTCGGCGGTGACGTACATGGCGCACGCGGTGGGGATGTTTGGCTCGATGTTCCTGGGCCGGGACGAGGACGGGGGTGACGAGGGCCTGTCGCCGCTGCAGACGCTCGCGCTGGCGCTGGTGGCGCCCATCGCGGCCACGCTCATCCAGATGGGCATCTCCCGCTCGCGCGAGTACCTGGCGGACCAGACGGGCGGGGAGATCTCCGGGGACCCCGAGGCGCTGGCGAGTGCCCTCCAGAAGCTGGAGGCCGGGGCCATGGCGCTGCCGGTGGAGGGCCGTCCCGCCACGGCGAGCCTCTTCATCGTGAGCCCCTTCGCGGGGATGCAGAGCATCCTGTCGCTCTTCTCCACGCACCCGCGCACCGAGGAGCGCGTGCGCCGGCTCCGCGAGCAGGCCACGCGGATGCCCACCCGGGGCTGGGGCGGTGGCGCCCTGTCCTTCTGACACCTTTCAAGAGAGAGACCCAAACCTCATGGAGATGCAGAGTGTAGGCAGCCCCGCCCTGTGGGCGGGGTTCGTCGTGTTCGTGCTGTTGATGCTGGCGTTGGACCTGGGGGTCTTCCACCGCAAGACGCACGAGGTGAAGTTCAAGGAGGCGCTGACGTGGAGCGGCGTGTGGATCTCGCTCGCGCTGGTGTTCAACCTGGGCATCTGGTGGAAGTTCGGGCCCACGCCGGGGATGCAGTTCCTCACCGGCTACCTCATCGAGAAGTCGCTCTCGATCGACAACATCTTCGTCTTCGTCGTCATCTTCTCGGCGCTGAAGATTCCCGCGCTCTACCAGCACCGGGTGCTCTTCTGGGGCATCCTGAGCGCCCTGGTGCTGCGCGCGGTGATGATCTTCGCCGGCGTGGCGATGCTCCAGCGCTTCCACTGGCTCATCTACGTCTTCGGCGCGTTCCTCATCTTCACGGGCGTGAAGCTCTTCCTGCAGCGCAACAAGGAGGACAACCCCGAGGACGGCGCCGTCATGAAGCTGGCGCGCCGGCTCATCCCCTCCACCTCCCGCTTCCAGGGGGACCACTTCTTCACGGTGGAGAACGGCAAGAAGCTGGCCACGCCGCTCTTCATGTCGCTGGTGCTGGTGGAGCTGACGGACGTGCTCTTCGCGCTCGACTCCATCCCCGCCATCTTCGCGGTGACGACGGATCCCTTCCTCGTCTTCACCTCGAACATCTTCGCCATCCTGGGCCTGCGCTCGCTCTTCTTCGTGCTGGCCGGCATGGTGGAGAAGTTCTCCTACCTGAAGGTGGGCCTGTCCGCGGTGCTGGTGTTCGTGGGCGCGAAGATGGCGCTGATCGACGTGGTGAAGGTGCCGCCCGCGCTCTCGCTGGGCGTCATCGCCCTGCTGCTGGGCGGCTCCATCGTGGCCTCGCTGCTGAAGGCCCAGGCGCCCAACGCGCGGCCGGCGCCGACCGCTGACTGAGGGCCCCGAAAGCGAAGAGGCCGTGAGCCCCTGGGGACTCACGGCCTCTCGCTGTGTGGGCGCACCAGGATTCGAACCTGGGACCCCTGCCGTGTGAAGGCAGTGCTCTACCGCTGAGCTATGCGCCCTGCTGCCATCGGCTTTCGTCGGAGTGGGCGCACCAGGATTCGAACCTGGGACCCCTGCCGTGTGAAGGCAGTGCTCTACCGCTGAGCTATGCGCCCTCGACGAAGCGACGGGTGCGTAAATGCCACCCGCTGGTGCTCCCTGTCAACGGCTATTGTCGCGCGATTTCTTCCAGCTTTTCGTCCAGCTCACGCAGCCGGCGCTTGAGGCCCGAGAGTTTCTTGCCCACGGCCTTGAAGTCGCTCCGGGTCGCGAAGTTCAGCGCCCGCATCAGCTCCTCCTGCCCGCGGTCCAGCGCCTGCTTGCCCCGCTGCACCGAGCCGAGCGCCTGGGCGACGGCCATGGCCCGCTTCTCGTCGGCCAGGAGCTTCTCCACCGCCTTCTGCGATGCCCCCAGTGCCTGCTTCTTCAGGTCGTCACCAATCCCCATGGCTGCCTGGCCCCCCTCGGGTCCTCACTGCTCGTCCACGAACTCCGTCTTCAGATCCGCCAGCAGGCGATCCGCGATGCCCTTGAAGCGCAGCCGCTCGATGACTTGCTGCAGGTCACCCTTCACCGCGATGCGCCGCCGCAGCACCGCCTCCACCGGATCCAGGCTGCCCTGCAGCAGCTGCTTCCACACGGTGTAGGGCGCCCGGGCCAGGTAGGCCGGCTCGAGCTCGTCCAGATCGTCCGGCTCGTCCAGCACGCGCAGCTTCTCGATGCGGGCGTCGCGCGGAATCACGTGCACCACGAAGGCCCGCGCCAGCTTGCCCGGCTCCGCGTCGACGATGACCCCGATGTCACCCTGCCAGCCCTGGGCGGCCAGCGAGCGCTCCGGGTCGTCGTTCAGCAGCCGAACCGCCTCCTCACACCACTCCTTCGACGGGAACCTGGCCATGCCGCCCTGCTACCCCCTGCGGAAGATGCTCTTGATGCTGGAGAACAGCCCGCTCCCCTGCTGGGAGGACGGCGTGGAGGCCGCCTGCTCCGCCTTGAGGGCCCGCTCCTGGGCCACGCGCGCCAGCTCCTTCTTGAGCAGCTCCGGCGTGTCCCGGGTGGCCAGCTCGATGCGCTTGGGGCCGCTCGGATCCTCGACGATCACCTGGAGCAGGCACTCCTCGTTGAGCCGAAAGTCGATCTTCCGCCCCGCCGACTCGGCCGGCACCTTCAGGGTCCCCAGGAACTCGTTGTCCACCATCAGGTCGCTGTCGCCCTGGAAGATGTCCATCTCGATGAAGGGCGCGCCCGGATCCTTCGGAGGAGGCAGGCGGAAGCTCTTCACCAGGGGGATGGGCGAGTTCTTCTCGATGACGCGGCGCACGCGGCCGTTGGGCAGCGCGTAGCCGATGGGCATGGACACCGCGTCCAGCAGCGTCACCGCGTCGATGCTGCCCAGCGAATCCGCCAGCAGTGCCGCGCCCAGCGCCACGCACTCGTCCGGGTGCACGCCCTTGCGCGGCGGCTTGCCGAAGTGCTCTTGAATCCGCTGCTGCACCAGCGGCATGCGGCTCTGCCCGCCCACCAGGATGATCTCGTCGATCTCCGTGCGGCTGATGCCCTTCTCCTGCAGCACCCGGTCGCAGATCTCGAACGTCCGGTCCACCAGGTCCATCGTGAGCGCGTTGAGGTTCTCGCGCGTCAGGGGGATGCGCAGATCCAACGGCTTGCCCTTGCGCTCCTCGATGTAGGGCAGATCGATCACCACGTTGGGGATGAGCGTCAGGTCGATCTTCGCCGCCTCGGACGCATTCTTGATGCGCTGCATGGCGATGGGGCTCTGCGAGAGGTCGACCTTGGTCTCCTCCCAGAACTTCTCGAGCACGTAGTCCATCACCCGGTTGTCGAAGTCGACACCGCCCAGGAAGGTGTCGCCGCCGGTGGCCAGCACCTCGAAGACGTTGCCCGTCAGGTGCAGCACCGAGACGTCGAAGGTGCCACCGCCCAGGTCGTACACGAGGATCTTCTGATCCAACCCGCGGTTGAAGCCGTAGGCGAGCGCCGCCGCGGTGGGCTCGTTGACGATGCGCTTGACGTTGAAGCCGGCCAGCTTGCCGGCCTCCTTCACCGCCTGGCGCTGGCTGTCCGTGTAGTAGGCCGGCACGGAGATGACGGCCTCGTCGATGGGGCCACCGAGGAACTGCTCGGCGATCGTCTTGAGCTGCTTGAGGATGAAGCTGGAGACCTCGGGCAGCGAGTACACGCGCCCACCCAGCGTCACCGCCGCGTCCCCGTCCGTGCCCTCGACGATGTCGTACTTGAAGTAGCCCTTGAGCTCGTCGACGATCTTCGAGTGGTACTTGCGGCCGATGAGGCGCTTGGTCCCGTAGAGCGTGTTCTTCGGGTTGGTGACCATCTGATCCTTGGCCACGCCACCCACCAGCAGGTCTCCCTTGCCGGACAGCGCCACCACCGAGGGCAGGATCAGGTTGCCGCGATCCGTGGGGACGATCTTCGGGATGCGGTTCTTCACGGACGCGACCAAGGTGTTGGTCGTTCCCAGATCAATCCCGATGATGCGAGGTCTGTCCGCCATGTCGAGTGCTTGCCCGGTCCAGGGGGACCGTGCCTGTCCCACTCTGTATCACGTCAGAAGTCCTCTTGCGCGGTTCTCGTCTCCAGGATCAGCCGGTCGTAGGGCGCCTCCTCGCCTGGCGGTAGCTCCTCGATGAAACGGGAAAGCCGGAGGAGGGCCCGCTCGCCGTACTGGAGGACGGCCGAGATGGGGTAGGTCAGCGCCAGCTCGTCACGCGCCCGGGTGCAGGCCACGTAGAAGAGCCGCCGCTCCTCCTCTTCCTCCTCCGGCGTGCGAGCCGCCCCGTGCAGGGGGAAGCGGCCCTCGGCCAGGGAGATGACGAAAACCACCCGCCATTCCAACCCCTTGGACTGGTGGACCGTGGACAGGGTGAGGCAGTCCTCCGGGGCCTCGTCGGTGGCCTCCCGGGCCGAGAACTCCGAGGCGAGCGCGATCTCCGACAGGAAGCGCGGCAGGTCCTCGAAGCGCCCGGCGAACTCGGCCAGCTGCCGGATGTCGTCCTCGCGGCGCTCCTCCTCCGGGAACTCGGCGCGCAGGTACTCGCCGTACCCACCGGCCAGCACGTCCTGGATCAGCTCCCCAGGGGTAAAAAATGACCCAGGAGAGGTGAGCCGCTCCAGGAGGCGGATCAGCCGGTCGACGCTCGCGGCGGCCTTCTTGGGAACCTGGGCCTGGACGTCCGGGTGGTTCAGGGCCTCCACCAGGGACAGCTCGGGGGGCTGGGCGATCAGCGCCTCCCACAGGGCCTCGGCCTTCGCCGGGCCGATGCCCGACACCAGCTTGAGGATCCGCTTGAGGGCCAGCTCGTCGCGCGCGTTACCCGCCAGCCGCAGGTGGGCGAGCACGTCCTTCACATGGCTCTGCTCGAAGAAGCGCACACCGGAGCGCACCCGGAAGGGGATGCCCCGGCGGGTGAGCTCCAGCTGAAGCTCCAACGACTGGCTGTGTGCGCGGTACAGCACCGCCAGTTCCTCCAGGGGCAGGCCCTGCGCGCGCAGCTCGCGTACCCGCGAGGCCACGAAGGCGGCCTGCTGCTGCATGTCGAGGGTGGGCACCAGCACCGGCACCGGGCCCGGCTCACGTGAGGAGAGCAGCTGCTTGGGGAACTGGCGCTGGTTGAGCGAGATGGAGGTGTTGGCCAGCCGGAGGATCTCCGGCGTCGAGCGGTAGTTGCGGGTGAGCGGGTAGATGCCGCAGTCCGGGTAGCGCTTGGGGAAGTCGATGATGTTGGTGAAGTCCGCGCCGCGGAAGCTGTAGATGGACTGGCAGTCGTCGCCCACCACGGTGAGGTTGCGGCGCTCGCCGACGAGCAGGTCCACGAGGTCGCCCTGCAGCCGGTTGGTGTCCTGGTACTCGTCCACGAGCACGCAGCGGAAGCGCTCCACGAGCGCGGCGCGGTGGCTGGGGTTCTCGAGCAGCAGCCGCTTGAGGAGCACCAGGAGGTCATCGAAGTCCATCAGGTGCATGCGCGCCTTGCGCTCGGCGAAGCGACGGGAGACGGCCAGCACCTCCTCGGCCAGGGGGAGGAATCGCGGCCGGCGCTCCACCAGCACCTCGGCCACCGTCTGTTGAAGGTTGGCGGCCATGGAGACGAGGTCCAACATCACCTCGGCCCTGGGGAAGCGGCGCTCCTTGGGGAGCTTGCGCTCGGCGATGCAGGAGGCCATCAGGTCGTCCGCGTCCTCGCGATCCAGCACCGTGAAGTCGCGCGAGAAGCCGAGCACCCCCGCGTGCTGGCGCAGCAGCACGTGCGCCGCGTGGTGGAAGGTGCCACCCAATATCTTCCGCACGTCCGCGAAGGACCCGGCCAGCTCCTCCACCCGCCGCGTCATCTCCCGCGCGGCCTTGTTGGTGAAGGTGAGCAGCAGCACGCCCTCGGGAGGCACGCCCCGCTCCAGCATCCGCGCCACCCGGAACGTCAGCGTGCGCGTCTTGCCCGAGCCCGCTCCCGCGATGACCAGCACGGGCCCGTCGCCCGCCTCCACCGCGAGGAGCTGCTCCTCGTTGAGCAGCCGCTCATAGTCGATGCGTGGCGGGGTGGCCGTCGTCGCGGCCTTCAGCGTGTACGTGCGGGTGGCCATCAGCCACAGACTCTACAGGTCGGTCTGACCTGTGCGCTCCGACCGGCCCCCAGGAGGAGAACGCTCGTTCAGGGAACGCCGAGCGCCGAGAGCCATGCCGCGGCCTCGGTGCGGACCTCCGGGGATGGATCCCGCTCGCGCGCCACCTGGAGCAGCAGAGGCGCCAGCTTCGGCAGCTTCGTGCCCAGCGTCCGGAGCGCCTCACGGCGCTGAGACACCGCGCTCTCCAGGCGCTCGCGCACCGCGTCGTCTCCGCACGTGCGAGCCCCGGGCGTCCGCTCGCGCAGCAGCAGCTCCGCGTCCGCCAGCCGGGCCTCCGACAGCTTCAGCGCCTCCGCCGCCGTCACCGCGAAGCCGTCCAGGTCCTCGGGGAACTCGGTGTTCGCCTTCCGGGCCCGGGCGATCGTCTCCGACGCGAAGCGCGCGTTCCGGGCCGCCGCGCACAGCTGCCGCGCCGCCGCCAGCGGGACGCCTCCCTCGGGGGAGATCGTCTCGTCGCGAGCCACCCGCAGCGCCCACAGCGCGAGCTGCCGCGCCGCCACCGCCGCCGAGAACGTCTGGCGCCGCTCCTCACGCACCTGCACCCAGCGCCGCAGCACCACCGGATCCGGATCCTCCGGCGCGAAGGCTCGCTGGTACTCGGTGGCCGCCTCGGCCATGCGCCCGGACAGGTCCCACAGCGCCGCCATGGACAGGTACAGCTCCGGGCTGTTCGCCTTCTCGCGCAGCGACTCCAGCCGCACCGCCACCTCGTACTCCGCCACCGGCCCTGGCAGCGCGCGCAGCACCGACTGGAGGCTCTCCAGCGCCCGCTGTCTCACCAGCGGGTTGCGCCCCATGCGGAACGTCTCCAGCAGCGGATCCACCGCCCGCGCCGACACGTGCTGCCCCAGCTCCTCGGCCGCCTGCCACCTATCCATCGGATCCGGCGCCACCAGCGCGCGCTTCAGGTCCTCGAGGCTCCGCAGGTAGTGCCCCACCTGCGCGGCCTGGGCCAGCGGCTCGGAGCTCTGGAGCGCCGTGCGCTCGGCGCGGGCCCGGGACAGGCGCGCCGGGAAGTCCTTCAGCTTCGTCCCCAGCGGGTGCCCCGCCACGCGCGCCTCGGCCTCCTCCAGCAGACCGGAGACGAGCAGCCCCTCCACCTCGAGCGCCAGCAGCCTCACCTTGGCCTGCTCGCGGTAGCGCCCGGCCGGGAAGTCCCGCAAGTACGCGAAGAGCTGCGTCGCCCCCGCCGTCTCCGCCCGCATGAAGCTCTCGTCGTCCAGCCGCGACTCCACCTCCAGCCGCCGCGGATCCTCCGGAGACTCCTGGAGGTACGCGCGGAGCTGCCGCGTGTCCGTCGTCGTGGCCAGCTCCTTGAGCTCGGCCTCCTTGAGCAGCCGCCGCGCCTCGTCGCGCTGCGCCCCGTCCGGATGGTCCTTGAGGAACTGACGCAGCGCCGCCGCCGAGCCCGCCTCCTTCGCCGCGTTGAAGCGCAGGCCCTCCAGCAGCGCGCGCGCGGCCGACGCCTTCGCCGAGTCCGGATGTGCCTCCAGGAAGCGCTTGTAGGCCACCACCGTGTGCAGCTTCGAGGCCTCGTCGAACTCCAGCTCGGCGATGCGCACCTGGACGGACTCCGCCTCGTCGCCCTCCGGGTGCTCGCGAAGGTACGCGCGGTACGCCTCCAGCGTGTCCGCCTCCTGGGCCCGCTGGTACGCCCGAGGCGCACCACAGCCGGTCAGCAGCAGCAGCAGGGAGAAGGCTCGAAACTTGCGCATTGGCCCAGGATTACCACCATGCTCCCGGGTGAAAAACCCGAGCCCCCTCGTCCGCCTGGCTGGGTAGGTTTTTTGACGACACCGGGCATTTGCCGGACCCTCTCCCTCGTGGACTCGCTCCAGGGAGGTGGCGTCATGAGGCTCGGTGTGCTGCTCGCGACGGTTGTGGTGATGAGCGGATGCGCCACCGGGATGCCCCTGGGAGGACGGATGCTGGGCTCCAGCTACCGGCACAGCCCGAT
>Ga0216309_1000047_pt1 | contig 18825 bp, 16 predicted proteins | sample Total_DNA_C_FD_161284 | JGI IMG/M metagenome (GOLD analysis project Ga0216309, IMG submission 161284) | Terrestrial sediment cell enrichment communities for BONCAT metagenomics from Utah, United States - Total_DNA_C | ecosystem: Environmental > Terrestrial > Deep subsurface > Rock core/Sediment ...
CGCCTTTCAACCGACGCACGTCACGGCCTGATCCTGTAGAGCATACGCGGGAAAGGAATGGTCTCGCGGATGTGCTCGATGCCGCACATCCACGCGACGCAGCGCTCGATGCCCATGCCGAAGCCCGCGTGCGGAACGCTGCCGTAGCGGCGCAGGTCCAGATACCACTCGAACGCCTCGCGCGGCAGCTCGTGCGCCCTGAGCTGCTCCTCCAGGAATTCGAGCGAGGTGGCGCGCTCGCCGCCGCCGATCACCTCGCCGTAGCCCTCGGGCGCGAGCACGTCGACGCCGAGCGCCAGCTCGTCGCGCTCCGGATCACGTTTCATGTAGAAGGCTTTGACGGCCGCAGGGTAACGGTGAACCATCACGGGGCGGTCGAAGCGGCTGGAGATGTAGGTCTCGTCGGGCGAGCCGAAGTCGCCGCCCCACTCGAAGCGCTGTTCGACCTCGCCGCGCTCGTGCCCCTCGTGAAGAATCTTCACGGCCTCGTCGTAATGCAGGCGCGGGAAGGGCGGCGTGACGGCCTCCAGCTTCGCCGTGTCGCGCTCAAGCACCTTCAATTCCTCGGCGCGCTCGTCGAGCACGCGCGCGGCGATTGAGGAGAGGAAGCGCTCGCTCAGGTCCAGCACGTCGTCGAGCGTGGCGTAGGCCATCTCGGGCTCGACCATCCAGAACTCGGTCAGGTGGCGGCGCGTCTTCGAGCGCTCGGCGCGGAAGGTCGGGCCGAAGGCGTAGACCTTGCCGAAGGCCGCGGCCGTGGCCTCGTTGTAGAGCTGCCCGGACTGCGAGAGGTACGCCTTCTCGTCGCCGAAGTAGTCGACCTCGAAGAGCGTGGTCGTGCCCTCGCAGGCGGCCGGCGTCAGGATGGGGGTGTCGCAGAGGACGAAACCATCACGGTTGAGAAAGTCGCGCACGGCGTTGATGACGGTGTGGCGCACGAGGAGGATGGCGTGCTGGCGACGCGAGCGGAGCCAGAGATGGCGGTGGTCCATGAGGAACTCCGTCCCGTGCTCCTTGGGCGTAATGGGGTAGCCCTCCACGCGCTGCAAGACCTCGGCGGCCGCGACGTCAACCTCGAAGCCACCCGGCGCGCGCTCGTCGGCGCGCACGGTCCCGCGCACCTCCACGGCCGACTCCTGGCCGAGATGCGAAAGCGCCTCCCAGACCTCGGGAGCGACCGCCTTCTTGAGCACCACGCACTGGACGAGCCCGCTCCCGTCGCGGAGCTGCGGGAACATGAGCTTCCCGCTCGAACGCGTGTTGTAGAGCCAGCCGCGGACCGTCACCTCTTCCCCGACGTGGCGCGAGAGCTGGTTGATGTAGACCTGTTGCATGATGTGTATCAAGTCGTGGGGCGGTGTCACGTCCGCTTGCGCGGCGCGAGCGTCCCCTGTTCAGTCTCCAAACTTAACCTTAACTGCCTTCTCCCGAACTCAAACTTTCGTCGCCGTTGAGGCGCTCGCGCAGGGTCGAGCGCAGGAGCGGAAAGCGCCCCAGCCACTCGGCCGCCTGGACGACGATTTCCAGCATGGGCTTGATGAAGTGCGCGTAAGTTTCGCCGCGCCCGGCGACGGCCGTCTGGTAGGAGAATGTCCCCGTCGCCTTCAGGCAGCGCTGGACGGTCATCAGCCGGAACTCGTACGCAAAGTCGTCCGGGTCGACGGGGTCGAGCCCGCGCGAGCGGCGCTCTTCGAGGAAGAAGAGGCGCCGCTCGCGGACCTCCGCGAGCGAAGGCATACTCGTCCGGCGGTCGAGCAGGAGCGAGACCAGATCGTAGCTGGCCGGTCCCATCCGCGCGTCCTGATAGTCGATGACGCGCAGCCGCCCGGCGGCGTCGACCATCAGGTTTGAGGAATGAAAGTCTCGGTGGCAGAGCGTCCGTGGCCGACCCGCAAGCTCGGCCGCGACGTCGTTCAGCTCGGCCCGCAGCTGCGCCTCCTCGGCGTGCTTGAGCGTCTCGCCCCGCAGACTCTTGAAATAGTGTTCGACGAAGAAGTCCAGCTCCCAGGAGAGCTTAGCCTCATCGAAGGCGAGGCGGCTGGCGATGGAGTCGCGCCGTCGTGCGAGCTGTGTGGCGCCCTGGATGTCGGCGATGAGCGAGATGGCCCGTTCGAGGTAGGCTTCGCGCTCGTCCTCGGAGGCCGACTCGAAGACGCGTCGCAGCTGACGGTCGCCGATATCCTCCTGCACGATGATGCCGTTCAAGGGGTCGACGTCGAGTATCTCGGGGACGGGGAGCTTCGCCTCCGAGAAGAGGCGGGTCACGTCCATGAAGGGATGAATCTCGGGATCGAACGGCTCGGGGTAGACGGCGGCCACCGCCGGCGAGCTCTTCCAGGGGATGCGGAAATATTCGCGTGTCGAGGCATCAGGCGTAAGCGCCAACACCTTCCCCGCGTCGCCCCCGCGGCGCGCAACATACTCCGCCAGACGCTCGCGTGCCGAAGTGCGGAAGGCGTTCGACGTAATCTGCGAAGGGTGATGCATCGGGCGAAACGTTCGGGGCGACCTTCTGAAATTGTCCGCCAAAACGCGGGGCGGAGGATTAACCCTATGGGGGAATTACCGTGCGCTTGAAGGGTCCGGCCCGTCTGCCGGGAGACGGCTGAGCCCGGGCCGGATGACGGGCGCACCTGACGTGCACGGTCTACGGCTCGGATTCGCAACTCTTGAACGGTTTTTATTTAGCCTTTTTCTGCCATTCGGCGCACGTGGATTGTATCACTCCGGTATTGGCGCCACAAAATTTGTGCTGCGGAACTCCCCCTTCAGACCCTTCGGCGGCGGCTCGACCCCGCGCGCCAGCTCCGCCCGGACGACGGCCACGTTCTCCAAGACTTCGCTGGGTCCGACCGTGACGCCCGCCCCGAGCACGCAGCGGCGGACGCGCGCGCCCGAAGCTACTCGCACGTTCTCCCAGAGGACGCTTTCGGCCACGCTGGCGTGAGGCTCGATGGCCGTGCCCGGTCCCATCTCGACGTCGCGCCCTTCCCCCTTCATCAGCGCGAGACTCGTCTCCAGATAGCGGCGAACGGTGGAGAGCTCGTACCAGGCGCCGTCGGAGACGTGCGCCGAGATGCGCTCGCCGCGCCCGATGGCGGGGACGTAGACGTCCGTGACTGAGTGTGAGAAGACGCCGCGCGGAATGAGTTCGAAGACTCGCGGGTCGAGAATTTGGATGCCCGTGAACATCAGCGGCTCGCCGGGCTCGTCGGGCGCGGGGTGGCCCCCGAAGCCCGTGACCCGTCCCTCTTCGATCTCGACCGTGCTGTAGCGCTCGCGCGCGGGGTTCGGGCGCAGCACGAGCGTCGCCAGCGCCTGCGTACGCCGGTGCGTTTCGAGCGCCGCGCGGAGGTCGATGTCGGTGGCCAGCTTGCCGTTGATGACGACGAAGGGGGCGCCGTCGTCGAGCAGAGAGCGCGCGTTGTCGATGGCGCCGCTGGTGCCGAGGATGACGGGTTCTTCGATGTAGTGGAAGCGCGCACCGTAAAGGCTTCCGTCGCCGAGTGCCGCGCGCACTGAGTCCGGTTGGTGATGCAGGTTGACGACCACGCCGTCGAACCCGAAGCGTGCGAGATACTCGGCGACATAGCCGATCAGCGGTCTCCCCATGAAGGGTATCGCCGGTTTCGTGCGGTCTATAGTCAGCGGCCACAGCCGCGTGCCGTAGCCAGCGGCAAGGATCATCGCGCGCATCGCCCTCCAACCCTCTCTTTCCTGCCCTGTCTTAAATGGTTCCGAAGAACTTAGCACAGTTGCGCGCAAGTGTGGAAAAGCACCTCCCGCGGGAAGCGCGCGGCATCGCACCTGGATGAAGAAAAAGCGTGGAGACGAATCAGGAGGCCTGCGCCGCATCGCGCATGGTGAGGTCGAAGGTGCCGGGGGCGACCTTGCGGAAGCGTCGGTTGCGGTTGAGCGAGACGGCGATGCTGATGGTCGGGTTCTGGCCGGTGAACTGGAAGCCGCCTTCGAGGAGGCGGTTGTAAAGCTCGTTGACGTGGAGCGGCCCGCCCGCCTCGCGCAGGAGGACCGCCGCCGCGTGCGGGATGGTCCGCTCGAAGAAGCGGTCGCTCTTGGGCGCGATGTCGGAGCGAATGGGGGGGATGTGGTGGCGGAAGTGGTGCTCCTGCTGCTGCGCGGGCTGGCTCTGCGCGTAGGGGGCGTGCTGCGCGGGTGGAGGCGTCGCCCTCGCGGCGGTCACCGCGTCGCGCCTGAGCGCGAACTCGATCTCGGCGTCCGAGGGCGGGGCGGCCGACTGCGCGCCGAACATCGAGGAGAGGATGCGGAACATGGCCGCCTCGGTCTGACTGATGATGGCGTCCATCTCGTTCAGCTCCGTCCGGACGCGCTCTGCCTCGGCTTCGAGGTCGGCCAGGCGCGCGGCCAGCCGCGAGCGCGTCGTGCGCGACTGCCTCAGCCCGTTCTCCAGCGTGGCGAGAAGATTTTCGTCAGGCATAAGCGGAAGTAGTCAGTAGACGATAGTAAGTAGACAGTAGTCAGTAGAAAAACAATAGCTGAGCATGCGTCCGAGAGTCAGCGTTAATCTCTGCCGAGTGGAGCCTACTGGCTGCTGTCTACTGTCTACTCGCCCCCGTCACATCTCCCTTTCGAGGATGTAGGCCGGGATGGAGCGCAGCCCGTCCGAATATTTCGAGGGGGCGATTTCGTCCAGCGCGCGGACGGCGGCCTCGACGTAAGAGGCAGCGCTCCGGCGCGCGCGTCCGAGCGCCCCGACCTCCTCAGCCGCGCGCACCAAACCCTCGCGCGTCATCTCGCCGTAGGCGCCCTCGCGCATAACGGACTGTACGGCCGGCTTCATCCGCGGCTCCTGTGCGAGAAGGTAGATGAGCGGGAGCGTCAGCTTGCCTTCGAGCAGGTCGACGCCCGCGGCCTTGCCGAGCAGCTCGTCGTGCGAGGTGAAGTCGAGCAGGTCGTCGATGAGCTGGAAGGCCGTCCCGAGGTGCAGTCCGTAGTCGCGCAGCGCACGCCTCTCGTCGGGGCCGGCCCCGCCGAGGATGGCCCCGATCTCGCAGCAGGCGCTGAAGAGGAACGCGGTCTTGCGCCGCAGCACGTCGAAGTACTGCTCCTCTGTGACATCGGCGCGGCCAAGGAGCGTCAACTGCAAAAGTTCGCCCTCGGTCATCTTCCGCGTGACGGCCGTCAGGATATCGAGGACCGGGAGCGAGCGCTCCTGGAGACTCGTCTCGAAGGCCGACATGTAGAGCCAGTCGCCCATCAGCACGGCGGCCTGGTTACCGAAGCGCGAGTTGATCGAGGGGCGGTTGCGGCGCGTCTCGGCGTTGTCGATGATGTCGTCGTGGACGAGGGTGGCCGTGTGCAGGAACTCCATCACCGTCGCCATGCGGACGACGTTCGGGCGCGAGGCGTCGCCCCCGACCGCGTAGGCCGAGAGCAGCGTCAGGGCCGGGCGCACGCGCTTCCCGCCCGAGGCGCGCAGGTAGTCGCCGATGTAGGCGATGACCTGGATGTTCGAACGCGCCTGCCGCTCGAACTCCTCCTCGACGAGCGCCAGCTCCGACGCCACCAGGCTGAAGATGCGCCTGGCCGTCAACTGCCGGTCCTCGACCGCCGCCGTGTTCCCCGAAGTGTTCATAAGTGATGAGCGGCGCGTGGCGCGCGACGCGCGTCGGGTGAAGGCGGTACGCCTCGACCCGGACTCCCGTCCGGCTTCACGCCCCGCCTAGTTTGACCTGTAGTTCGTGTACTGCATGTTGATGCCGAAGTCTTTCGACTTGAGCTGCGCGATGACGTCCTGCAGGACGTCGCGGTCGCGGCCGGTGACGCGCACGACGTCGCCCTGGATGGCGGCCTGCACCTTGAGCTTGGTCTCCTTGATGAACTTGACGATCTCCTTGGCCTTGTCCGAGGGGATGCCCTGCTGGATGGCCGCGTGCTGGCGGACGGTGCCGCCGGCGGCGGGCTCGACCCGGCCGTAGGAGAGGGCCTTGAGCGGCACGCCGCGGCGGACGAGCTTCTGCTGGAGAATGTCGTTCATGTTGCGCAGCTTCGTCTCGTCCTCGGCCCCGAGGATGAGCTCCTCGCCTTCAAGCCGGACCTCGGCGCGGCTGCCCTTGAAGTCGAAGCGCTGCCGGACCTCCTTCATGGCCTGGTCGAGCGCGTTCTTGACCTCCGCCATTTCCACCTGCGAAACGATGTCGAATGAGTTCTGCTGGGCCATAAGATGTGCGACGGGCGACAGGGTAAAGATGACCCGCCACGGCTTTTATAACATTTACGGGCGGTGAGTAAAAGTTGATTGTGCCGCGTACGCCCGAAAGCCGCGGCTGGGCGGCGCTAGACGGTCGGGAAGTCTATGCGGAAGAGGCGCGCGAAGTTCTCGGAGGTGGCGCGCCCGATCTCTTCGGGGGTTACGCCGCGTAGCCCGGCGAGGAACCTCGCCGTCTCGACGACATGGGCCGGCTCGTTGCGGCGGCCGCGGAAGGGCACGGGCGCGAGGAACGGGCAGTCGGTCTCCACGAGCAGACTTTGAAGCGGAACAAACGCGGCGACCTCACGCAGGTTGTCGGCCTTTTTAAAGGTGACGTTCCCCGCGAAGGAGACCATGAAGCCGAGTTCGAGGGCGGCGTCGGCCAGCCCCCTCCCGCCGCCGAAGCAGTGCATCACGCCGCCCGCACACCCGTCCGCCAGCTCAGCGCGCAGAATCTCGGCCGTGTCCTCGTCGGCCTCGCGCGAATGGATGATGACGGGCAGCCCCTCGGCGCGTGCCAGGCGGAGCTGCCGCGCGAAGACCTCACGCTGCACCTCTCGCGGAGAGTTGTCGTAGTGGTAGTCGAGCCCTATCTCGCCGAGCGCCACGGCGCGCTCGCTCCCGCGCAGGAGGTCGACGAGGAGCCGCTCGGCCGAGTCGTCATAGAGCCGCGCGTCGTGCGGGTGAATGCCCGCGGCCGCGTAGACGCCCTCGTACCTTTCGGCCACGGCCACGGCGCGCTCGAAGTTGCCGCCGTGCGGGTCGCCCGTCCCCACGTTCAGGATCGCGCGCACCCCTGCGGCGCGGGCCCGCGCGACGACCTCATCGCGGTCGCCGTCGAACTCCTCCCCATCGATGTGCGCGTGCGAGTCGACGAACATCAGAATTGACGGCAGTAGACAGTAGGAAGTAGACAGCCGTCGACAATGGCACCGCCGGGAAACAAGCGGCGGCCTCCGCGGTGCGGAGCGCTACTGTCTACTGTCTACTTCCTACTTCCTACTTCAATCTCGTCCCGTTCGGAACGTCTTCGTCGAAGGTGGCGAGGACGGGTCGCCCCTCTTCGCCGACGGAGGCCGCGAGCACCATGCCCTGCGACTCGAAGCCGCGGAGCTTGCGTGGCTTGAGGTTCGAGACGATGACGAGCTTGCGGCCGACCATCCTCTCCGGCTCGTAGTGTTCGGCGATGCCAGCGAGAATCTGGCGCGGCGCGCCCTCGCCGACGTCGACGGTGAAGCGCAGGAGCTTGTCGGATTTTGGCACACGCTCGGCCGTGAGCACCTCGCCCACCCTCAGCTCGACCTTCACGAAATCGTCGATGGTGATGTGTGTCGCCACCCCTTCGGGCGCGTCCGCCTGTGCGCCGGGCGCCGGCTGCGCCTCGGTCGCGCCCTGCTGCGGCGGCCGTTCGGGTCTGGCGTCCGTAGCGGTAGGTGCGCCGGGGACGGCGGCCTGCGTGGCGTGCGTGCCCGAGCCCTCGGGCGCCGCCGTCGCCCCGGCCTCGGCGCCCGCGTCCGGCTGTATGCGTTGCGCGATATCTTTTTCAATCTCTGCCATGGTCTTCGCCTTATCGATTCGCGGGAAGAGCGGCGTGACCTCGCCTGCGCGCTCGCCGGCGCGCAGGCCGCCCCACCTCAGTCCCGTCGGGTCCACTTCGGCCGGGTCGCCCCCGAGCCCGAGCTGACGCCAGATGGCGCCCGCCGACTCGGGCATCACCGGATAGAGCAGGACCGCCAGCCAACGCAGCGTCTCGGCCGAGCGGTAGAGCACGGCCCCGAGCGTCTCGCGCTGCTCCTCGTTGCGCGCCAGCTCCCAGGGCTTGGCGTCCGAGATGAACTTGTCGACGCGTGCGATCATGCCCCAGGCGGCCTCCAGCGCGCGGTGGAACGCCAGCTCGTCCACGTGCTGGACGAACTGGTCGCGCGCCAGCTCGAGGCTGCTCGCAAGCTCCTGCGCGTCGGAGTCGACGCCCGCCCGCTTCGCCAGCAGCCTGCGCTCCTCCGAGATGTCCGGCGCGGGGACGACCCCGCCGAAATACTTGTGGATCATCGTCAGCGTCCGGCTCGAGAGGTTGCCGAGACCGCTGGCGAGGTCGCTGTTCGTGCGTTCGAGGATGACCTCGTAGTCGACCTTGCAGTCCTGGCCGAACGACATCTCGCGCAGGAGAAAATAGCGCACCGCGTCGGTCTTGAAGTGGCGCAGCAGCGTCGGCAGCTCCAGGGCGTTGCCGAGCGTCTTAGAGCCCTTGCGCCCGGTCTGGTCGAGCCATAGGCCGTGCGCGACGACCCCGCGCGGCAATTCGACACCAGCCGCTAAAAGCATCGCCGGCCAGAGCACGGCGTGCTGGCGCAGGATGTCCTTGCCGATGAGATGGAGCCCCGGCCAGAACTTCCCGAAGAGGTCCTGGCCGGCCGCGGCCCTGCGCGCCTCGGAGCCCCAGCCGAGCGCCGTGATGTAGTTGATGAGCGCGTCGAACCAGATGTAGACGGTGTGCTGCGAGTCGTCGGGGACGGGGATGGCCCAGCCGACCGAGGTCTTGAGGCGGCTGATGGAGACGTCTTCTAACCCGCCGCGGACGAGGCTCACCACCTCGTTGCGCCGCACCTCCGGCCGGATGAAATCGGGGCGCGACTCGTAGAGTTCGAGCAGCGTCTCGTCGTAGTCGGACAGGCGGAAGAAGTAGCTCTCCTCCGAGACCCTGTCGACCGGCCTCTCGTGGACGAGGCAGAGCGGCGGCTCGCCCTCGGCGGTCGCGGGCTGAATCTCCACCTCGCCCTTGAACGTCCCGCAGGGGGCGCAGAACCACCCCTCGTAGAAGCCCTTGTAGATGTTCTCGCGCCCCTTCGGCGTCCGGCGCGCAGCCGCGCGGCGCCAGAACTCGGCCGCGCCCTCGTAGTGGAAGAGCTCGGTCGTGCGCATGAAGATGTCGAAACCGCCGTGCGCCGCGTCGAGGCTGAAGGCGGCGAACATCTTCTTCAGCTCGCCGACGATGAAGTCGACGTGCTCCTTCGGCGTGCGGCCCCCGCGCGCCGCGGCGCGCTCGATGTTGGTCCCGTGCTCGTCGGTCCCCGTCAGGAAGTAGGTCTCGTCGCCGCGCTGCCGCCGGTGGCGCGTCAGGAAATCAGCGACGACGGTCGTGTACAGGTGCCCCATGTGGGGCAGGCTGTTGGCGTAGTAGATGGGGGTCGTGATGTAGAAAGTTTTCATTTGAGCGAAGAGGTGTGCCCCCGACTCGTCCTTGTGAATGGCGATTCAACGTCTCTTATAACGTTCCCCGCGCGACACAGTCCAGACGTCGACGGTGCGGTAGAGGGGCGCGCGGACCGTCCGCTCGGGCCCCTCACTTCTCCCGGATGAGCGCCATCGCCTCCGCGCGCGTGCGCGAGTCCTTGCGAAAGCCGCCGCGGATGGCCGAGGTGATGGTGACTGCGCCCGGCTTCTTCACCCCACGGATGGTCATGCAGGTGTGTTCGGCCTCCATCACGACCATGACGCCGACCGGCTTCAGGCCCTCGAAGAGCGTGTCGGCTATCTCGGAGGTGAGTCGTTCCTGGACCTGGAGCCGGCGCGCGAAGGTCTCGACGAGGCGCGCCAGCTTCGAGAGGCCGACGATGCGCCCCTCCTTCGGGATGTAGGCGATGTGGCACTTGCCGACGAAGGGCGCGAGGTGGTGCTCGCAGAGCGAGGCGAAATGTATCTCCTTGACGATGACCATCTCGTCGTGGCGGTCGCCGGGCAGCGCCTGCACGTGCTCGGCCGGGTCTTCGCGCATCCCGGCGGTCAGCTCCGCGTACATCTCCGCCACGCGCTGCGGCGTACGCTGGAGGCCGGGGCGCTCCGTCTCCTCGCCCACGCCTTCGAGGATGAGGCGGACGCCGCGCTCGATCTTGTCGAGGTCGACGCCGCGCGCCGCCGGCGCGTCGGAGCCTTCGTCCGGCTCGGTCGCAGAATAGAAGGTCGCCATCTGTAAGCCTCTCCGGAACCGGGAAATTCTCTAAGTCTCGGGCGGCCGGAACGCGGCGCGCGCGGCCTCCTGCACGACGCGGAGCGGGACGCCGTGCGCCAGAGCGGCCGCGCGGCACTCCTCGAACTCCGGGGTCGCGCCGAGGACGCGACCGCCCCTGCGTGCGACCTTGACGGAAATCCTACCGAACTCGGTCTCGACAGTCACGGACTCCCTCGCCAGGGGGAGTCGTGCGACCTCGTGCGAACGCACGCCGAGCGTCGGCGTCTCGTCGAAGAGCAGCGCAGTCAACGCCCCGCGGTCTTCGGGGCGGCACAGAATCGAGACGAGAACGCCCGGTCGGTTCTTCTTCATCTGCACGTTGGTGAAGTAACAGTCGAGCGCGCCGAGGGCAAAGGCGCGCTCCATCAGATGCCCGAGCAGCTGCGGCGAGGCGTCGTCCACGTTCGTCTCGACCAACAGGAGCGTCTCCTCCGCCTGCCCCTCTGCGCTCGCCGGCAACGGCGCCGCCGCCACGTCGCTCTCGCCGACGATGACGCGCAGGACGTTCGGGAATTTCGGATACTCGCGCGTGCCCGCGCCGTACCCCGTCGACTCGACCCTCATGAGCGGCATCGGCCCGAAGCTCTCGCAGAGGGCGGCGACGATGGCGGCGCCCGTCGGCGTGACCAGCTCGCCCTTGACCTCCGTCGAGTAGACGGGGGCACCGCGCAGCAGCTCCGCGACCGCCGGCGGCGGGACCGGGAAGCGGCCGTGCGCCATCTCGACCATGCCGCTGCCGACGTGCAGCGGCGAGGAGACGAAGCGCTCGACGCCGAGCAGCTCGAAGCCGACGCACGCGCCGACGACGTCCACGATGGAGTCGACGGCGCCCACCTCGTGGAAGTGTATCTTCGAGACGGGCACGTTGTGGACGCGCGCCTCGGCTTCGGCCAAGTGGCCGAAAATCTTGAGCGCCCTCCCCTTGACCCCTTCCGGCAGGCGCGAACCGCCGATGATTCGCTCGATGTCCGAAAGGTGGCGGTGGTGCTTCTCCTCGCGGGTCACACGCACGACGGCGCGCGTGGCGCCGATGCCGCTGCGGTCGACCTGCTCGAACTCGACCTCGTAGCCCGGGAGGTCGAGCAGCGCGAGCTGCTCCTTCAGGGCGCGTGGGTCTGCGCCGGCGGCGACGAGCGCGCCGAGCGTCATGTCGCCGCTGATGCCCGCGAAACAGTCGAAGTAGAGAGTCCGCATGAGCGGTTCTTAAAAATCGAGCAGCGGCAGGATTGCGCCCGCACCGCCGCGCAGCGTCACGTCGCAGATTTCGGAGAGCGGGGTCTCCTCCGGGTTGACCTCGACCAGGAAGGCCCCGCCGCGTCGCGCCGCGACGGGCAGCCCCGCGGCCGGATAGACGAGGGCCGAAGTGCCCAACACGAAACAGACCTCGGAGACGGCGGCGCGCTCGGCCGCCTCCGCCCAGACGTCCTCCGGCAGCATCTCGCCGAAGAGCACCACGTCCGGGCGCATCAGCCCGCCGCACGCGCCGCAGACGGGCGGGCGCACGGTCGCAGGCTTCCCTCTCAGGTCTTCCCTGCCCCCGCAGTGGAGGCAGCGCGCACGCCAGGTGTTGCCGTGCAGTTCGAGCACGCCCTCCGAGCCCGCCTCCGCATGCAGCCCGTCGATGTTCTGTGTGGCGAGCGTGAACTGTGGGAAGCGCCCCTGCCAGCGCGCCAGCGTCTCGTGCGCGGGGTTGGGCCGGCAACTTTCGAGCACTCCGCGCCGGTAGTCGAACCACTCCCAGACCAGGGGCAGGTCGCTCCTGACCATCTGCGCCGAAGAGATGACCTCGAAGGGCATCCCCCTCCAGACGGTCGCCCCCCCGCCGCCGCGGAAGGTTGGTACGCCGCTCTCGGCCGACACGCCCGCGCCCGTCAGGACGAAGACGCTCCTCGCCTCACGCAGTCGCTCGCGCAACTCACCTTTGATGGTCGGCTCGGGTTTCGTGTGCATCTGATCGGGGTGCGATGGTAGCAGAGCGCGTGCGGCGGGTGTCAAGCAGGACGCCCCGGCGGTTCCCGGCCGCATTAGCGCGGCGCGAATCGGCTGCGCTATACTTTCGGCTTTTCCGGCGAAGGCCATGTCCAAGAGAGTGTGTTGCGGCCGACACCCCCGCCGTGGAAGAGCTAAAGGAAACAGCCACTTTGAACCTGATCGAACTCCAACAGTCACTGTGCGAGCGCGTCCGCGCCGCGGCCGCCCGGCGCTTCGGTGCCGAGCTGGAGCAGGTCCCGGCCGAAGTGCCACCGCGCACGGAGCTGGGCGACCTCGCCTTCCCCGTCGCCTTCGAGCTGGCCAAGCGCATCAAGCTCCAGACCGGCGAGAAGCGCAACCCCCGCGCCATCGCCGAGGAGCTGCGCGAGGAGCTACTGGCGGCCGAAGAGGTCTCGCGCGTCGAGGTCGCAGGCGCCGGCTACCTCAATCTCTTCTACGACCGCGCGCGCCTGCTCTCAGGGCTCTCCGGCACGACGCACGCGCCCGCACCGGCGGCGGCGGGCGACGCCGATGCCGGACGCAAGCGCATGGTCGAGCACACGAGCGTTAACCCGAACAAGGCGGCGCACATCGGCCACCTGCGCAACTCCATCATCGGCGACACCTTCGTCCGCATCCTGCGCGCCAACGGCGAGCCGGTCGAGGTCCACAACTACATCGACAACACGGGCGTACAGGTGGCCGACGTCGTCGTCGGCTTCATCCACCTCGAAAAGATGTCGCTCGAAGACGTGCGCGCCCTCGACGCCTCGCTCGCGGAGGACTACCCCTTCGACTATTACTGCTGGGACCTTTACGCGCGCGTCGGCCTCTTTTACCGGGACGGCGACCCGGATGCCGAGGCCGGCCCCGAGCGCCTGAAGCTGAGGGTCGAGACCCTGCACGCGCTCGAAGCGGGCGGAAGCGCGACGGCCGAGCTGGCCGACTACGTCGCCACGCGCATCGTCCACTGCCATCTCGACACGATGGCGCGGCTCGGCATCACCTACGACCTTCTGCCGCGCGAGTCCGAAGTCCTCCACTTCCTCTGGTCGCACGCCTTCGAGCGGATGAAGGCCTCGGGCTCGATCCGTCTGGAGGGGGAGGGGCGCAACCGCGGCTGTTGGGTGATGCCGATGGAGACCCACGAGGGGAGCGAGGAGCACGAGGCCGACAAGGTCATCGTCCGCTCGAACGGGACCATCACTTACACCGGCAAGGACATCGCCTACCAGCTCTGGAAGCTCGGGCAGGTCGACCTCGACTTCTATTTCAAGCCCTTCCGCACCGAGCCCGACGGCCGCACCATCTGGACGACGACGAGCGAACGGGCGGAGGCCGCCGCGGACGCGCCACGCTTCGGTTGGGGCGCCACCGTCTACAACGTCATCGACTCGCGGCAGTCCTACCCGCAGGAGGTCGTCAAGCGCGGCGTCGCGGCGGTCGCCCCGCAGGTCGGCGAGGGCGCCAGCGTCCACCTCTCCTACGAGATGGTCGCGCTCTCGCGCGAGGCGGCCGAGGAGCTGGGGCTGGAGCTGAGCGCCGAGGAGCGCTCGCGCACCTTCGTCGAGATGAGCGGGCGGCGGGGACTCGGCGTCAAGGCGGACGACCTCATCGACAAGCTGGAGGCGAACGCCCTGCGCGAGGTGCGCGAGCGCCACCCGGAAGTCTCGCCCGAAGAGCAGCGGCGCGCGGCGCACATCCTCGCCGTCGGCGCCCTGCGCTACTTCCTGTTGAAGTGGACGCGTACCTCGCTCATCGTCTTCGACTTCAAGGAGGCGCTCTCGACCAAGGGCGAGTCGGGCCCCTATTGCCAGTACGCGGCGGTGCGCGCCAACTCCATCTTTCGCAAGTTGCCAACCGGGGAGCTTTCGGAGGCACAACGCCTCATCGGGTCGGCGGCGGAAGGGGGAGGCGAAGTGGCCGAGCGTGTGCGCGGTGTCTTTGAAGGGGAGGTCGGAAGCGAAATCTGGGCACTCGTCATGCAGGCGGCCCGTTTGCCGGAAGTCCTCGCGCAGGCCGCGAGCTTCGCGGAGCCACAGCACCTCGCCAAGTACACCTTTCAACTGGCACAGGCATTTAACTTCTTCTACAATCGCGACGAGAACCGCATCCTGGAAGAGTCGGACGCCGTGCGGCGCTCGGTCCTGGTCTTCGTCACGGATTTCGTGCGCGCGCAGCTCACGCGGGCGCTCGCGGCCCTCGGCATCGAAGTGCCGGAGAGGATGTAGACCGTCCCCCTGGCGCGCCGCGGCGGCACGCGCCTTGCCCCCTGGCGGGCGTGGGATTTTTTTACGGCCCTCCGTGCGGCCGCCCGAGCTTGAGACTGTATTAGATTTTCGAGGTATCAGATGCTCATCGTCATGAAGGCCGACGCCACCGAACGCGATATCGCGGAGGTCGAACGCGTCATCACCGAGATGGGCTACCGCCCGCACACGATGCCCGGCGCGTCGCGCACCGCCATCGGCATCACGGGCAACGACCGCCCCGTCGACATCACACGCTTCGAGACGCTCCACGGCGTGGCCGAGGCCATCCGCGTCACCAAGCCCTACAAGCTCGTCTCGCTCGACCTGCGCCCGGACCGTTCCGTCATCCGCGTCGGCGACGCGAAGATCGGCGGCGAGGAACTCGCCATCATCGCCGGGCCCTGCGCCGTCGAGAGCCGCGAGCAGGTCTTCGCCATCGCCGAGGCGGTCAGGCGGAGCGGCGCACGCTTCTTTCGCGGCGGCGCCTTCAAGCCGCGGACGAGCCCTTACGCCTTCCAGGGGCTCGGCGAGGAGGGCCTGAAGCTGCTGGCGGAGGTCCGCGAGGCGTTCGGTCTGCGCATCGTCACCGAGGCCGTCGACGAGGCGAGCGCCGACCTCGTCGACCGTTACGCCGACGTCTTTCAGGTCGGCGCGCGGAACATGCAGAACTTCTCCCTGCTCAAGCGCGCGGGGCGCTCGCCGCTCCCCGTGCTCCTCAAGCGCGGCCTCTCCGCGACCGTAGACGAGTGGCTGCTCGCGGCCGAATACGTCATGGCCGAGGGCAACTACAACGTCATCCTCTGCGAGCGCGGCGTGCGCACCTTCACCCAGCACACACGCAACACGCTCGACCTGGCGGCCGTGCCCGCCGTCCAGCGCATCTCGCACCTGCCCGTCGTCATCGACCCCTCGCACGGCACCGGCAAGAACCACATGGTGACGCCGCTGGCGCGCGCCGGGGTCGCCGTCGGCGCCGACGGCCTCATCATCGAGGTCCACAACCAGCCCGAGCGCGCACTCTCGGACGGCGCGCAGTCGCTCACCCTCGAACAGTACGAACAGCTCGTCGGGGAGGTGCGCGCCATCCACGAAGTCATCGCGCCCGCGCCCGTCGGCTGAAGTTTTTTTTAAGAGCCGATAAACAGGGAGGCACAGCTAAATGGATTTAACTGTGCCTCCGCGTCTCTCCGGGTGTTGGGCCCGTCTACAGATTCCCGGCGAGGATGTCGCCCAGCCGCCGCGTGAATACCGAACGCGGCAGGACGTGCTCGACGCCCGCCTCCAGCGCCTTCCGCTGCAACTCCGTCTCGACGTGTGAGAAGAAGCCGACGAGCGGCACCGAGCGCAGCTGTTCGTCGGCCTTGAGGCGCGCGGCCAGGGCGAAGGGGTCGAGGCGGGCGTCGTGCAGATCGAGTATGATGAGCGAGGGGACGTCCGTCTTGGCCGAGTCGAAGAGGGCGTCGGCCGAGCGCGCGAAGTCGACCGTCACGTTGAGGTGTTCGGCCGTCCCGCGGATTTTCGAGGCGAAGAGCATGTCGCTTACGGCGGCGACGACCCGTCGATTCATTTATAATCTCCGTCCGTTCGAACAAATTTTGCGGCGCGCCGATTCTGCACCAGACACCTGACGCGCGCCAAGCCGCCGGAGCCCTTGGCCACGACCCTTCAGCCAGAAAGCCACGAAACCTCCCGGCCCGACCTTGACGTCGAGCGCGGCGACTTCGCGCCCCGCACGGCCGGCGCCTCCGACTCGTCGCGCCTCGTCGTCGTCACCTACAACATACGCTACGCCGTCGGCTCGCGCCTCATCGGCGGGAGCCTTTTGCGACGCGTCGGCCTCGGCTGGCCCCGCCGCCGCCCGCGGCTCGTGCGGCGAAACATTTCGAAGGCCGCCCAGGTGCTCTCCGACGGCCGCCTGATGCCGCGCGCCGACGTCGTCGCCTTGCAGGAGGCGGACCGCGGGACCGTACGCGCTGGCTGGCAGGACGTCGCGCTGGGGCTCGCAAAGGGGCTCGGGATGAGTTACGTCCGCGCGTGCGTCCCTACGCCCACAGACGTCGAGCCGCAGGGGCGCAAGTGGTGGCTCGATTTCGAGGAGCGCATCCTGCGCGGCGAGGAGGGTGATACGGGCGTGGCGCTCATCAGCCGTCTGCCCCTCTCGGACGCCGCGCGCATCGAGCTGCCGTGGGACACGTGCCCCTGGCGGCCGCGGCTCGCGGTCTCAGCCTCAGTGCCCTTCGGCGCGACGCGCCTGCACCTCTTCAACTCGCACATCGACACGCACGCCAGCGTCGAAGGCCAGCTCGAACAGCACCGGACCGTCCTCGCCCTTGCGGACCGCGTGGCCGCGGCGGAGCCGGCCGTGCTCCTCGGAGACTTCAACACGCTCAACGACGAGGCGCGTCGCGCCGCGCGCTCTCTGCTGGAATCGCGCGGCTACACGACCCCGCTCCCGACCGGCACGCCGACCTGGCGCTCGGGGCCGCTCCGCCACCACTTCGACTGGATTTTCGTGCGCGGGGCGCGCGTCCGCCGCTGGGGCGTGGCGCGCTTCGCAGGCGTCTCGGACCACTGGCCCGTGTGGGCCGAGGTCGAGCCGGAACAGCCATCTTGAGAGAGACCATCACCAGCCGTAAGAACCCGCTCGCACAGCTTGCGCGCGCCGCGCGGGACGGGCGCGAGAAGGGGCTCGTCTTCGCCGAGGGGGTGCGTCTCTGCGAGGAGGCGCTGCGCGCGTCGGCCGCGTTCGAGCTGGTGCTCCACACGCGCGGGCTCGCCGTGGATGAACGTGGCGCGCGTCTGCTCGAAAAGCTGCGGGCGCTCTGCACGGCCGTCCACCCCGTCACTGAGGAGGTGCTCGACTCCGTCTCGGACACGAAGACGCCGCAGGGCATCGTCGCGCTCGCGCGAAGGCCCGAGACCGGGCGTGAAGTGGTCGAGCGTGCGGCGGGACTCCCGCTCGTCGTCATCATGCACCGGGCTAACAACCCTTCGAACGCCGGCGCGATGCTCCGCGTGGCGGAGGCGGCCGGGGCGACCGCCGTGCTGGCGACGAAGGGCTCGACCGACCCGCTCTCGGCCAGGGCGCTGCGCGGCTCGATGGGCTCGGCCTTCAGGCTCCCGCTCTGGACGGGGCCGACGCTCGCCGAGGCGCTCGGCTGGTGTGAGGAGCGCGGCATCAGGGCCGTGGCCACGGCCGCCGACGCCACGGCCGCGCACACGGAGCTTGACTGGACCGTTCCGCGCGCGGTCGTCGTCGGACCCGAGGCGGGCGGCCTGACCGTGGAGGAGGCGCGTGCCGCCGCCGATGCGGTCCGCATCCCGATGCGCGAGCCGGTCGAGAGTCTGAACGTGGCGGCTGCGCTCGCCGTCGTCCTCTACGAGGCGGCCCGGCAGAGGGGTTTCCGCTGACATTTGTCCCTTTCCCCTCACCTTTTCCTTTTACTTTTAACGACGCTTCCGCCGGGCGGCCGATTTCGGCTAGAATGCCCGCAGAAGATTTCAGGCGATACAAGTTTTCCCCTCCCCCTGGTCCAGGAGCTTTGCCGCCGGGCCGACACGGCTCGGCCCGCGGCTTTTCCGGCGCGGACGTCCCTTTATGAGTGAAGAGAAAGAGAAGAAGCGAGACGAGGCACTGGTCGAGCGGCTGATGCGGCGCGTGCTCGAGGGCATGGGCTCGGTCGTCGACCGCAAGCTGGGGCGCGAGGCCGACACGCAGTCCGGCTTCACCACCACCAAGCTCATCGAGCGCATGAAGCACCTCATCGACGAGCGCGCACGCAACGATGCCGAGGGGAGGCGCATCGCGCCGCACCTCTTCAAGCTCAAGGTCGAGTGGGGCACGCACTCCGAGGCGCCTGACGAGTTCATCAAGGACCTGGAGAACGAGGTGCTGGCCGCCGCCATCGACTACATCAACGACCGGCGCCTGCGCACCCTCGCCCCGATCAAGGTCGAGACGAGCGCCGACATCTTCACCTCGGGCATCGCCGTCGACCCGACCTACGGCGAGTTCGAGGAGGAGCTGAAGCGGAAGGACGAGGCCGCGCGGCTCAACATCGAGCTGGCCGACGCCATCCCCAAGGCCAAGACCCTGACGACCACCGACGTCCAGATCCTGGCGCGCGTGACGATGCCCGAGCGCTCCTTCGACCGGCCGCTCGCCTTCCGCCCCGGCGGGCGGCGCATGAACGTCGGGCGCGTGGCCGACAACGACCTCCAGCTCGAACACGGAAGCGTTTCGAAGATTCACGCGTCGCTCATGATGAACCGCGAGGGGACGCTGCTCGTCGCCGACACGGGCTCGACCAACGGCACCTTCATCAACGGCCGCCGCATCGCCTACGGCGAGGCGCGCCACATCGAGG
>Ga0216309_1000048_pt1 | contig 18587 bp, 31 predicted proteins | sample Total_DNA_C_FD_161284 | JGI IMG/M metagenome (GOLD analysis project Ga0216309, IMG submission 161284) | Terrestrial sediment cell enrichment communities for BONCAT metagenomics from Utah, United States - Total_DNA_C | ecosystem: Environmental > Terrestrial > Deep subsurface > Rock core/Sediment ...
GAGGGGGTGGAGATGGTGATGCCTGGGGACAACGTGGCGATGGAGATCGAGTTGATCACGCCGATTGCGTTGGAGAAGGGTTTGCGGTTCGCGATCCGAGAGGGTGGGCGGACGGTGGGCGCCGGTACCGTCTCCGATATCATCGAGTAGTTACGGGTCAAAGGGCCCCCGGCCGCCGGTCGGAACCGCGAGCCGGGGGTCTTGGCCAAAAGCTGACCGCGGAAAAGTTAGGAAAGACATGTTGAACGAGAAGATCAGAATCAGGCTCAAGGCGTACGACCACCGCGTGCTCGACCAGTCAACGTCGGAGATCGTCGAGACAGCGAAGCGCACGGGCGCACGCGTGGCGGGGCCGATCCCGCTCCCGACGTCGAAGAACAAGTGGACGGTCCTGCGCTCGCCGCACGTCGACAAGAAGTCGCGCGAGCAGTTTGAAATCCGCACGCACAAGCGTCTGATGGACATCCTCGACCCGACGCCGCAGACCGTCGACGCGCTGATGAAGCTGGACCTTCCGGCGGGCGTCGACGTCGAGATCAAGGCGTTCGGCAGGAGCTAGGTGAATTTGCGGTTTCGGGTTTGCGATTCGCGATGAGCGGTTGGACGCCACGCGCTTTCGGCCGCCGGTCGCGAGACGAGAATCGTAAATCTAGAATTCTGAGGTAAGTGATGATTAACGGAATCATCGGTAAGAAGGTCGGGATGACGCAGCTCTTCGCCGCCGACGGGACGGTCACGCCCGTTACGGTCATCAAGGCGGGCCCCTGCGTTGTCGTGCAGAAGAAGTCGGCCGCCGGGCGCGACGGCTACGACGCCGTCCAGCTCGGGCTGGTCGAAGACCGCCCCGTCAAGCTCAAGAACGTGACGAAGCCGATGCAGGGCCACTTCGAGAAGACCGGCGCGGGGATGCCCCCGACGCGCGTCCTCAAGGAGATCAGGCTCGCGGACGCTAACGGCTCCGAGGTCAACGTCGGCGACAAGGTCCTCGTCGACCAGTTCAGCGAGGGCGACGCGATCGAACTGGTCGGCACGTCGAAGGGGCGCGGCTTCCAGGGTACGATCAAGCGCCACAACTTCAACCGCGGCCCCGAGAGCCACGGCTCGATGAACGTGCGCCGCCCGGGCTCCATCGGCCAGTCGGCCTACCCGTCGCGCGTCATCAAGGGGACGCGTTCGTCGGGTCACATGGGCGACCGGCGCGTCACGATCAAGGGGTTGACGGTCGTGCGCGTCGATGTCGAGAACAACCTGCTGATGGTTCGCGGGGCGGTGCCCGGCGGGAATGGCAGCGTCATCGTCGTCCGCAAGTCGGCCAGGAAATAGTTTTCAGTTTTCAGTTTCCGGTTTTCAGTAAGAGCTTTATGCCTGCTGAAAACTGAAAACTGAAAACTACGAACGGAGTGAGTTTATGCCTACCGTTAAGGTGCGCAACTTGAAGAACGAAGAGGTCGGCGACCTCGAACTCTCCGACGAGGTCTTCGGCGCGGAGTTGAACGAGGGGCTGATCCACACCGCCGTCAAGTCTTACTTGGCGGGTGCCCGCCAGGGGACCGTCGGCACGAAGACGCGCGGCGACGTGTCGGGCTCGGGGCGCAAGCTCTGGAAGCAGAAGGGCACGGGGCGGGCGCGCATCGCCTCGATCCGCTCGCCGCTCTGGAAGGGCGGCGGCAACGTCCACGGGCCGCAGGCGCGCGACTGGTCGCAGCCCCTGCCGAAGAAGATGCGCCGCGGCGCGCTGCGCTCGGCGCTCTCCGAGCGGCTGCGCGAGGGCAACCTCGTCGTCGTCGAGGAGCTGGTCTTCTCGCAGCCGAAGACGAAGGAGTTCGTCACGGCCATGGAGGCGCTCGGGCTCGGGGGGAAGACGCTCGTCGTCGACACCATCGACAATGACAACCTCCTGCTCGCCTCGCGCAACGTCAAGGGGGCGAAGGTCGTCGGACCCTACGGCGTCAACATCTACGACGTGCTCTACCACGAGAAGCTGGTGCTGACGCGCTCGGCCGCCGCGACCTTGCAGGCGCAGCTCGACCCGAAGGCGGCGTCGTCCGCCGCCGCGGCCGGCGAGTCGGGGGAAGAGAACACGCAGGAAGAGGAGGCGGCGTAAGCGATGAGAACGATCTGGGACGTCATCAAGGCGCCGGTCATCACCGAGAAGGCGCTCGTCGCCAAGGAGGAGTCGCAGGACGGCCGCCAGCTCCTGACCTTCCGCGTCGACGTGAAGGCCACCAAGCCGGAGATCAAGTCGGCCGTCGAGCGCATCTTCAACGTCCAGGTGGACGCCGTGCGCACCATCAACTACATGGGCAAGAAGGCGCGGCGCGGCCGCTTCGAGGGGCGCAAGCCCTCCTGGAAGAAGGCCTACGTCACGCTCAAGACGGGGCAGGCGCCTTTCGACTACGGCGAGAACATCTAGTTTTCAGTTTTTAGTTTTCAGTCAGAACCGGCTGTTAACTGAAAACTTAAAACTGAAAACTGAAAACTGGAAAAGTTATGGGCATCAAGAAACTGACACCGACATCGCCGTCGCGCCGGTACCAGACGTACCTGACGCGCGATGAGCTGACGCCGGGCGCCGAGCCCGAGAAGTCGCTGCTCGAGAAGAAGACGCGCATTTCGGGGCGTAACAACAACGGCCACATCACGGTGCGCCGGCGCGGCGGCGGGCACAAGCGCTTCTACCGCATCGTCGACTTCAAGCGCGACAAGGCGGGCGTGCCCGGACGCGTCACGCAGATCGAGTACGACCCGAACCGCTCGGCGCACATCGCGCTCATCACCTACCTCGACGGCGAGAAGCGCTACATCATCGCGCCGGCCGGCATCGAGGTGGGCAAGATGGTGATGAGCGGGCCGGAGGCCGACATCCTGCCGGGGAACGCTCTGCCGATCCGCAACATCCCGCTCGGCACGCAGATACACAACATCGAGCTGAGGCCCGGCAAGGGCGGGCAGCTCGTGCGCTCGGCCGGCGGCTTCGCGCAGCTCGTCGCCAAGGAGGGCGACCACGCGCAGGTGCGCATGCCCTCGGGCGAAGTCCGCCGCGTGCCCGTCGTCTGCTACGCGACCGTGGGGCAGGTCGGGAACGTCGAGCACGAGAACGTCTCCTACGGCAAGGCGGGCCGCACGCGCTGGAAGGGCATCCGCCCGCACGTCCGCGGCGTGGCGATGAACCCGGTCGATCACCCGCATGGCGGCGGCGAGGGCAAGACCTCGGGCGGCCGTCACCCGGTGACGCCCTGGGGCCAGCCCACGCGCGGCTACAAGACGCGCAAGAACAAGCGCACCACGAACATGATCGTGCGCGACCGCAGGGTGAAGTAAGACAACGTCCGAAGTAGAGGGAAGAGATGGCACGCTCAGTCAAAAAAGGCCCGTTCATCGACAGGCACCTGGAGAAGAAGGTCGAGGAGGTGCGCTCGGGCGCGGCCCGGCCGCCCGCGATCAAGACCTGGTCGCGCCGCTCGACCATCACGCCCGACTTCGTCGGCCTGACCTTCGCCGTCCACAACGGCAAGCGCCACATCCCCGTCTACGTGACGGAGAACATGGTCGGCCACAAGCTCGGCGAGTTCGCCCCGACGCGTACCTTCAAGGGGCACGCCGGCACGAAGGCGGAGAAGTCTTCGCGGCCGGCGAGGTAGAGAAGCACCGAGTGATGGGTGCCGAGGTTCAGTCATGGAAGCGATAGCGAGTGCAAAATACTTACGCGGGTCGGCGCAGAAGGCGCGGCTCGTGGTCGACATGATTCGCGGCAAGCGCGTGGGCGAGGCGCTCGCCATACTCCAGTTCACCAACAAGCGCGCCGCCGCCAGTATTGAGAAGTGCCTGCGCTCGGCCATCGCCAACGCGACCGAGACGGCCGAGCGGCAGAACGTCGCCGTCGACCCCGACGATCTCTTCGTCAAGACGTGTTACGTCGACATGGGGCCGACCAAGCACCGCCGCCGCGTCCGCCCCGCCCCGCAGGGGCGCGCCTACCGCGAGCAGCGCCACTTCTGCCACGTGACCGTGCTGGTCTCGACCGGCGAGGCCGAGACGCCCGCGAAGGGCAAGGGCAAGGGCAAGAACGCCCGCGCCGCGGCCGAGTCGTCGCCCAAGGCGGCCGCGCCCGCAGCCCGCAAGGGCGGCGCGTCGAAGAAGGCCGCGGGCACCGACGCCGGCGCGCAGAAGGCTTCGGCGAAGCGCGCCTCCAAGAAGGCGGAGGCGGCCCCGGCCGCCGAGCCGCAGGCGGAAGAGTCGGCGACGCAGGAATAACCCTTAGGAGAAGATTGTGGGTCAGAAAGTTCACCCTTACGGGTTCAGGCTCGGCTACAACAAGGACTGGCATTCGCACTGGTTCGCCAAGAAGCAGTACGGCGACTACCTGCTCGAAGACCTCAAGTTGAAGGCGCAGATGAAGGGCCGGTTCGCCGGCGCCGGCGTCTCGCACGTCGACGTCGAGCGCGCGGCCAACCGCCTCAAGCTCATCATCTACACCTCGCGCCCCGGCATCATCATCGGGCGCAAGGGGGCGGAGATCGACAAGCTCAAGGCCGACATCTCGTCGCGCACGGGCAAGGAAGTGCTCGTCTCCATCCAGGAGATTCACAAGCCCGAGCTGAACGCGCAGCTCCAGGCCGAGAAGATCGCGGCGCAGCTCGAAAAGCGTATCGCCTTCCGCCGCGCCATGCGCAAGACCGTGGAGGAGACGCTCCGCTTCGGCGGCCAGGGCATCAAGGTCAAGGTGGCGGGGCGCCTCAACGGCGCCGAGATCGCGCGCACCGAGTGGCACCTCCAGGGGAGGCTCCCGCTCCACACGCTGCGGGCGGACGTCGACTACGGCTTCGCCGAGGCGCACACGACCTTCGGCGTCATCGGCGTCAAGTGCTGGATCTACCGCGGCGAGATTCTCGACCCCAAGGCGGCGATGGCTCGCGGCACGCAGCCCGACCCGATCAACGAGCCCCGCCCCGAGCGCGGCGATGGGCGCCGCCCCCGCCGCGACCGCGAGGACGGTGACCGCCCGCGCGGCCGCGGCGACCGCGACGGCGGCGGCGGGCGCGGGCCGGGTGGGCCCGGCGGCGGCCGCGGCCGCGGCCCCGGCGGCGGCGGCAGGAGATAGGGAAGTTCAGGTTCCCCGCTTCCGTCCGTACACACGCCGGGAGGCTTGAGCGCGCGGGCGCACGCCGCCGGCACGTCGAAGGCCGGGAGTCAAAAGTCAAAGATCGAGGGTAGCAATCATGTTGATGCCGAAGAAGGTGAAGCACCGGAAGCAGATGAAGGGGCGCATGACGGGCACGGCCCAGCGCGGCTCCGCGATCAGCTTCGGCGAGTACGGCCTGAAGACGCTGGAGCCGGGCTGGATCACGGACCGGCAGATCGAGGCCGCGCGTATCGCCATGACGCGCCACATCAAGCGCGGCGGCAAAGTCTGGATTCGCATGTTCCCCGACAAGCCGATCACGAAGAAGCCGGCTGAGACCCGCATGGGCAAGGGCAAGGGCGCGCCCGACCACTGGGTCGCCGTCGTCAAGCCCGGGCGCATCCTCTACGAGATCGAGGGGGTGTCGGAGGAGATGGCGCGCGAGGCCCTGCGCCTGGCGGCGCAGAAGCTGCCGCTCAAGTGCAAGTTCGTCTCGCGCTCGGAGCAGGAAGGGGGCGCGGTTTAAGCCATGAAGAGACACGAAGACTTAGAGCGCCTGCGCAACATGTCGGACGCCGATCTGAAGGAGGAGGCCGTGCGGCTCAAGGAGTCGCTCTTCCGCCTCAACTTCAAGCTGGCGCTCGGCGAGGTGGACGCCGTCAAGACGGTCCGCCGCGAGAAGAAGACGCTCGCACGCGTCCAGACCATGATGCGCGAGCGGCAGCAGGCCGAGAAGTAAAACGGCGGACGGCGAATGTGGGACGGCCGTTCAAGAGCCGCCCCCCGTTCGGCATTCAGCATTGAGGTTGTGATGGCAGAAGAAGAGAGCAAAGAAGCAGTGGCGACGACCTCCGACGAGCGGGCGGCCGAGGCGACCGAGTCGGGCCAGACGTTGGCGCAGTCCCAGGCGGCGGGCGTCGACGCGCAGGCGGGCAACGCCTCCGGCACCGAGGCGGGCAAGCGCGGCCGGCGCGCCGAGAAGATCGGCGTCGTCTCGTCAGACAAGATGGAGAAGACGTGCGTGGTCAGGGTCGACCGGCTGGTCAAGCACCCGAAGTACCGCCGCTACGTCCGCCGCACGTCGAAGTTCATGGCGCACAACGAGAAGGGCGCCACCGTCGGCGACAAGGTGCGCATCGTCGAGACGCGCCCCATCTCGGCCAACAAGCGCTGGCGCGTCGTCGAAGTGGTCCAGAAGGCAGAGAAGTAGTTTTCAGTTTTCAGTGTTCAGTTTTCAGCCTTTACCTTACTGAAAACTGAACACTGCGAACGGAGTGAGCACATGGCTATTCAGATGCAGACGTCGCTTGATGTGGCGGACAACTCGGGCGCGAGGCGTGTCGAGATGATCCAGGCCATCGGCGGCTCGACGAAGGCGACGCGCGCCAGTCTCGGCGACAAGATCAAGGTCACGGTCAAGGAGGCCTCGCCCGACGGGGCGGTGAAGAAGGGGACGGTGCACAACGCCGTCGTCGTGCGCACCGTCAAGGAGGTGCGCCGCAAGGACGGCACCTACATCCGCTTCGACCAGAACGCGTGCGTGCTCATCAAGCCGGACGACACCCCCATCGGGACGCGCGTCTTCGGGCCGGTGGCGAGGGAGCTGCGCGACCGCAACTTCATGAAGATCGTTTCGCTCGCGCCGGAGGTGATTTAAGTCATGACGCAGCAGACGGGGACCAAGCGGGCGAAGGTGAAGAAGGGCGACCAGGTGGTCGTGATGGCCGGCCGCGACCGCGGCAAGCGCGGGCGGGTGCTGGACGTGAAGCCGCGCGAGGGCAAGGTGAAGGTCGAGGGCGTCGGCGTCGTCAAGCGCCACCAGCGTCCGAACCCGGGCGCCAACCGCCCCGGCGGAATCATCGAGAAAGAGGCCTACGTCGACATCTCGAACGTCCAGCTCATCGACCCGGCCTCGGGCAAGCCGACCCGCGTGCGCTACGACGTGGGCGCCGACGGCTCGAAGGCGCGTGTCGCCTCGGGCAGCGGGCAGGTGCTCGACAAGGAATAACTGGGAGGGGCCGCACCCCCGGAAACGCCGCGCCCCGAAAGCCGGGGCGGCGGCGAGACCCGGGAAGCAGATGCGGGGAGGCTTAGAAGAGAATGGCAGCCAGACTGAAAGAGCGTTACCAGAAGGAGATCGCCCCGGCGATAGCCAAGGAGTTCGGCATCGGGAACCCGATGGCCATCCCGCGCCTGGAGAAGATCGTCATCAACATGGGGCTCGGCGAGGCCATCGCCAACGCGAAGATCGTCGACACGGGCGCCGACGAGCTGCGCGCCGTCACGGGGCAGAAGCCGGTGACGACCCGCGCCAAGAAGTCCATCGCCTCGTTCAAGCTGCGCCAGGGCATGCCCATCGGGACGATGGTCACGCTCAGGGGCGACCGGATGTACGAGTTCCTCGACCGCCTGGTCTCGGTCGCGCTCCCGCGCGTGCGCGACTTCCGGGGCGTCTCACCGAAGGCCTTCGACGGGCGCGGCAACTACACGCTCGGCATCCGCGACCAGCTCATCTTCCCCGAGATCGATTTCAACAAGGTGGACAAGACGCGCGGGATGAACATCTCGATCGTCACCACGGCGCGCGACGATGAGCAGGCGCGGGCGCTTTTGCGCGCGCTCGGCATGCCGTTCCGCCAGTAAGACCCTAGAGCCGGAGAGAGAAGAGAAAAGAGATGGCCAAGAAATCCATGATCGCCAAGGCGAAGCGGACGCCGAAGTTCTCGTCGCGCGCCTACACGCGCTGCGAGCGCTGCGGGCGCCCCCGCGCCTACCTGCGCAAGTTCAAGCTCTGCCGCATCTGCTTCCGCGAGCTGGCGCTCCAGGGGCAGATCCCGGGCGTGGTGAAGTCGAGCTGGTAGCCCCCGAGTTTCATCGGCAGCAGTCGGGCGGCGCGTGGGGCGCGCGCCTGAAACCTGCCGAGCTGACGTGGAGTTGAAAAGAGTAATGACTGATCCTATTGCCGACATGTTGACGAGGATGCGCAACGCGATCGCCGCGAAGCACTCGCGCGTCGACATCCCGGCCTCGAAGCTGAAGCTGGAGATCGCCCGCATCCTCAAGGAAGAGGGCTACATCAACAATTTCGTCGTCAAGGGCGAGGGCGTCAAGCGCACGATTCGCATCTTCCTGCGCTACGACGCCAAGGGCACCTCCTCGATCACGCACCTCTCGCGCGTCTCCACGCCGGGCCGGCGCGTCTACATGGGGGCGACCGAGATCCCGCGCGTCCTCGGCGGCTACGGCGTCAACATCGTCTCGACCTCGCGCGGCCTGATGAGCGGCAAGCGCGCCCGCCGCGAGAACGTCGGCGGCGAGGTGCTGGCGGAAATCTACTAGGAAGACAGGAGACAGGAGGCAGGAGGCAGAATAAAGACAAAGCGGTCGCCGCCTTATTATTCTGGCTCCTGACTCCTGTCTCCTGACTCCCTGCTTTTAACTGAAGGTTAAAGTCATGAGTCGTATCGGAAAGCAAATCATCAAGGTGCCGTCGGGCGTCACGGTGTCGATCAACGAGGGCGCGCGCCAGCTCGAGGTGAAGGGGCCGAAGGGGACGCTGCGGACGCCCATCCCCGAGGGCGTGACCTTCAAGCTCGAGGACGGGCAGTTGCAGGCCGAGCGCGAGTCGGACGACTTCCGCGCCAACCATGGCCTCGCCCGCGCGCTGGCCAACAACGCCGTCGTCGGCGTGACCGAGGGGTTCACGAAGCAGATGGACGTGGTCGGTGTCGGCTACAAGGCCGACATCCAGGGGCGCAAGATCGTCTTCTCGCTGGGCTACTCGCACCCGGTCGAGTTCCCGCTGCCCGAGGGCATCGACGTCCGCGGCGAGCGCATCGCGACGAAGGGCTCGATCCCGCAGTACCAGCTGACGCTCACCCTGACGGGCATCGACAAGCAGAAGCTCGGACAGGTCGCCGCCGAGATGCACGGCCTGCGCAAGCCAGACCCCTACAAGGGCAAGGGCGTGCGCTACGCCGACGTGCAGCTCAAGCTCAAGCCCGGCAAGACCGGGAAGTAGGGTCCACAAGGTTTAGCGCCGCGGTTCTCCCTGCGGAGAATCACCCCTCGCGAGAAAGTTCGTGTCGGCATGCGCGGCGGCTAAAGGAGCGAAAAGGAAATGGCAAAGAAAGACAAAGCATCGGTCAGGAGGGCGGTGCACACGCGCATCCGCCGCCGCGTGCGCGGCAGCGCCCAGCGCCCGCGCCTGGCGATCTTCCGCAGCCTCAACCACATCTACGCGCAGGTCATCGACGACGAGCGCGCCGTGACCATCGCCTCGGCCTCGACCGTCGAGAAGGACCTGCGCGGCTCCACGGGCGGGAACCTGGAGGCGGCGCAGCGCGTGGGGCGCGCCATCGCCGAGCGCGCGCTGGCGGCGGGCGTCGAGCAGGTGGTCTTCGACCGCGGCGGCTTCCGCTTCCACGGGCGCATCAAGGCGCTGACGGACGCGGCGCGCGAGGCGGGGCTCAACAAGAACGAGCGCGCCGAGGAAGAAGAGGCGGCGGGGGGCGAGGGCGCGGAGGCCGCGGCCTAAGACAGTTTCCGAAAGGTGAGGAATGCGACAACCGACACACAGAATCCCATCGCAGGGGCTTGACCTGACCGACCAGGTCATCCAGATCAACCGCGTGACGAAGGTCGTCAAGGGCGGCAAGAACCTCTCGTTCGCGGCGCTCGTCGTCGTTGGCGACGGCGCGGGCCACGTCGGCTTCGGCACGGGAAAGGCGCGTGAGGTCCCCGTCGCCATCAAGAAGGCCATCGAGGCCGCCAAGAAGAACCTGATCCGCGTGCCGCTCATCAAGAACACGCTGCCGCACCCCATCATCGGCGAGTTCGGCGCCGGGCGCGTCCTGATGAAGCCGGCCTCCGAGGGCACGGGCGTCATCGCGGGCGGCGCCGTGCGCGCCGTGATGCAGGCCGCGGGCGTCCACGACGTGCGGACGAAGGTCCTCGGCTCCGGCAACCCGCACAACGTCGTGCGCGCGACCTTCGACGGCCTCCTCAACATGAAGGACCCGTTCGAGGTGGCCCGCCTGCGCGGCAAGCAGGTCGAAGAACTGTAAGAGGCGTACGGGGCGGCGGGCGGCGGGCGAAGTCTCGTCCCCTGAACCCGCCGCCCGACACCTGTCACGAGGTTTGAGAAATGGCTGAAGAGAGCAAGCAGCAGGACGGCGGGAAGATTCGTATCCAGTACTACCGCAGCGCTATCGGCTTCCCGAAGACGCAGAAAGAGGTCGTGCGCAGCGTCGGGTTCACGAAGCTCAACCAGGTGCTGGAGCGCCCCGACACGGCCTCCATGCGCGGTATCGTCCAGAAGGTCCCGCACCTCCTGCGGATAGTTGAATGACAGTTTACAGTTTACGGTTTACAGTTTTCAGTCGGAGCCCCGGTTCTGCTGAAAACTAAAAACTAAAAACTCAAAACTGCGAACGGAGTGAGCAATGGCAATCGGTCTGAACAATCTACGCCCGGCCGAAGGGTCGACGCACAAGAAGAAGCGCGTGGGGCGCGGCCCCGGCTCGGGGCTCGGCAAGACGGCCGGGCGGGGCAACAAGGGTCAGAAGTCTCGCTCGGGCTACTCGATGAAGATCGGCTTCGAGGGCGGCCAGATGCCCTTGCAGCGCCGGCTCCCGAAGCGGGGCTTCACCAACATCTTCAAGAAGCAGTGGATCGAGGTGACGCTCGCCACGCTCGAACAGTCGTTCGAGGCCGGCGACGAGATCACGCCCGAGACGATGCACAGCCGCGGCGTCATCGCCAAGGGCAAGCGCGACATCGTCGTGCTCGGCACGGGCGAGCTGACCAAGGCGCTCACCATCTCGGCGCACCGCTTCACCAAGGGCGCGCGCGCCAAGATCGAGGGCGCGGGCGGCACGATCAACGTCATCACGCCGCACCACAAGCCCGACGCACTCGTGCCCGTCACCGAGTAGGCGCGCCGACAGCCCCGCGCGCGCGGCTGTCGGCCCGTGGAAGGCCGTCGAAAAGCAGACGCTGGGGACGCGGGGAGAGGGCCGGAATCTTCCGCCAGCGTCTTCAGCGTTCTTTTGCAAGGGGGCTCTCGGCGCTCAGCTTTCGGCGGTCGGCTTTGCTATCATGGCGACGACCGACCGTCTTAACTGAAGCCGTCCGCCGGGAGCGGGACCAGCTGTAAAGCCGAACGCCGAAAGCCATAAAGCCATGGATAAGTTCTTCGCCGCCGTCCGCAACATGTTCAGCGTGCCCGACCTGCGTAAGCGCATCCTGTTTACGCTCGGGCTGCTGGCCGTCTACCGCTTCGGGGCCCACGTCACCGCGCCGGGCATCGACCGCGACCAGCTCAAAAGGGTCTGGCAGGAAGTCGGCTCGACGCTCCTCGGCGTGCTCGACCTCTTCTCGGGCGGGAACTTCCAGACCATCTCGGTCTTCGCCCTCGGGGTGACGCCCTACATCACGGCCACCATCATCACGCAGCTGATGACGACCGTCTTCCCGCAGCTCAAGCGCTTGCAGGAGGAGGGCGAGGCCGGCCGCCAGAAGCTCAACCAGTACAACCGCTACCTGACGGTCGTACTCTGCATGTTCCAGACCTTCATCGTCGCGCGGTGGCTCCAGGCCAACGCGGTCGGCGCCGAGGGCGCGGGCTTCATCATCACGACGATGCTCACGCTGACGACCGGCACCATCTTCGTCATGTGGCTCGGCGAGCAGATCACCGAGCGCGGCATCGGCAACGGCGTCTCGCTGCTCATCTTCGCCGGCATCATCATCGGCCTCCCGAGCGGCGTCATGCAGGTGCTCGAAAAGGTCCGGGGGGGCGAGACCTTCGCCGTCATCGGCGTCATCGCGATGATCGCCATCCTCATCGGCCTGATCGCCTTCGTCGTCTTCGTCGAGTCGGCGCGGCGCAAGATACCGATCTCCTACGCCAAGCGCCACGTCGGCCGCCAGCTCGTCGGCGGGCAGCAGACGCACATGCCCATCAAGCTCAACATGGGCGGCGTCATCCCGGTCATCTTCGCTTCGAGCGTGCTCGCCATCCCGCAGACCGTGCTCCAGTTCCTCCCCTTCGACCCGAACGTGCAGGACTGGCGCTTCTCGGTGCACACCTTCTTCCAGGGCTTCCACGGAGGCGACCCCTACTACGAGCTGATCTTCCTGTCGCTCATCGTCCTCTTCACCTTCTTCTACATCACCATCATCTTCAACGTCGAAGAGGTGTCGGACAACCTGCGCAAGCACGGCGGGTTCATCCCGGGCATCCGCCCCGGGAGGAACACGGCCGAGTTCCTGAACACGATCCTGACGCGGCTGACGACCGTCGGCGCGCTCTACCTCGCGCTCGTCGCCTTCCTCCCGCAGTTGATGCTCTCGGGCTTCAACGTCGGGCGCCTGCCCTTCTTCGGAGGGCGCATCGAGGAGTTCGTCACGAGCACGCCCGGGCTGGGGTGGATCCCGCACGGCATGGGCTACCAGTTCTACTTCGGCGGCACGTCGCTCCTGATTCTGGTCGGCGTCGCCATGGACACGGTCGCGCAGATCGAGTCGCAGCTCGTCATGCGCAACTACGAAGGCTTCTTCGGCCCGGGCAGCCGCCTGCGCGGCCGCAGGGGGTGAGGGATTTGCGATTTGCGGTTTTTGATTTTTGATTGAACCCCTCGTGGGGGGCGCCTCTTCAAATCGCAGGTCAAAAATCTACAGCCAAAAATCTCTATGTCGAAGATCATCGTCCTCATGGGAGCGCCGGGAGCGGGCAAGGGGACCCAGGCGCGCCTGCTGCAGGAGCGGCTCGGGCTGCCGCAGATTTCGACGGGCGACATCTTCCGCGCGATGAAGCAGGCGCAGACACCCCTCGCCGAACGGCTCCGCGGGATACTCGCCTCCGGCGCCCTCGTCCCCGACGACCTGACGGTCAAGGTCGTCGAAGAGCGGACGAGTCAGCCGGACTGCCGCAAGGGGTACGTCCTCGACGGGTTCCCGCGCACGCCCGCGCAGGCCGAGATGCTCGAACGTCTCGCGGCCGGGCAGGGGCACACGCTCGCGGCGCTCCTGGTGGATGTGCCTTTCGACATCCTCGAACGGCGCATGACGGGACGGCGCAACTGCCCCGTCTGCAAAGAGATTTACAACGTTTTCTTCAAGCCCCCGAAGGCGGACAATGTCTGCGACCTCCACCCCGAGGCGCAGCTCGAACGGCGGACGGACGACAACGCCGAGACGATCAAGGCGCGGCTCGCGACCTACGAGCGCGACACGCGTCCGCTGCTCGAATACTACGAGAGTACGGGGCGCCTCCGGCGCGTCGATGGGACGCGGGATGCCGGGGCGATCTACGCGGATATTGAAAAGGCGGTGGCGGGCGACGTGTGACGGGGGTGCAAACCGCCCCTGCCCGTCGCCCACCACCGCCGCGGTTCACAAATGATTATCGGGAAGTCGAAAAGGGAGCTGGAGAAGATGCGCGCGGCCGGGCGGCTCGTCGCGCAGGTGCGCGAGGAGCTGCGCCGGATGGTGCGCCCCGGCGTCACCACGCTCGAACTCGACATGGTGGCCGAAAAGATGATCCGCGACGCCGGCGCCATCCCGACCTTCAAGGGCTATCACGGCTTCCCCTTCTCGATCTGTGCCTCGGTCAACGAGCAGGTGGTCCACGGCTTCCCCTCGGCCTACGAGCTGAAGGAGGGCGACATCTTCTCGCTCGACTGCGGCGTGACCCTCGGGGGCTTCGTCGGCGACACGGCGACGACCGTGCCCGTCGGCGAGGTGAGCGAGGACAGGCTCAAGCTCATCAGCGTCGCCGAAGAGTGTCTGGAGCGTGCCATCAATCAGTGCTGGCCGGGCAAGCACCTCGGCGACATCGGCTGGGCCGTGCAGGAGCTGGCCGAGGAGCATGGCTACGGCATCGTCCGCGATTACGTCGGCCACGGCATCGGTAGGAAAATGCACGAAGACCCGCAGATTCCGAACTACGGAAAGCCGGGCACGGGCATCAAAATCCGTTCGGGCTACGTCTTCGCCATCGAGCCCATGGTCAACATGGGCACGCACAAGACCAAGACCCTCAAGGACGGCTGGACCGTCGTCACCCTCGACGGCCACCCCTCTGCGCACGTCGAACACACGGTGGCGGTGACGGAGGAAGGGCCGGAGGTGCTGACCCGCCTGGCCGAAGGTGCCGTGCCTCAGGCCGGGACGGCCAGCGCCTGAAGGGGGGAGGCGGGAACCCGCCCCGGTTTGGAGCCGGACGGTAAGTATGTTATTATTCGCAGTTTGCCAGCCTAGTCAGGTTTTGAGCTAGAGAGACTCGCGCGGGCTATGGCGAAAGAAGAAGCGATAGAGGTGATGGCAAAAGTCCTCGAGACTCTGCCGAACGCCATGTTTCGGGTGGAGTTGGAGGACAGCAAACATCAGGTACTCGCGCACGTTTCGGGCAAGATGCGCAAGAATTTCATCCGCATCCTGCCGGGCGACCGGGTGCTGGTCGAGCTTTCACCGTATGACCTGAACCGCGGGCGCATCACGTACCGCTACAAGTGACCTAAGGCCGGGCGCGTCCCGGAAGGGGTGAAGTGAGATGAAGGTTAGGGCTTCGGTCAAAAAGATGTGCGACAACTGCAAGGTCATCCACCGCAAGGGCGTGGTGCGCGTGATCTGCACCAACCCCAAGCACAAGCAGCGCCAGGGGTAGTCGGTTTTCAGTTTTTAGTTTTCAGTTTTCAGCAAGCGTCACGGCGACCGGGAACTAAAAACTAAATGCTAAAAACTGAAAACTAAAAACTGAAAACTGTTTTTCGGAGATAGAACTGAAATGGCTCGTGTAGTCGGCGTTGACCTACCGGTAAACAAGAGGATCGGCATCGGACTGACGTACATCTACGGCATCGGGCGTTCGCGCGCGACCTCCATCCTGCAGGAGGCCGACGTCAGCGCCGACATCCGTGTGCGCGACCTGGATGAGGCGCAACTGAACCGCATCCGTCAGACCATCGAGGGGCAGGGCGAGGTCGAGGGCGACCTCCGCAAGCGCGTCCAGATGGACATCAAGCGGCTGATGGACATCGGCTGCTACCGCGGCCTGCGCCACCGGCGTGGGCTGCCCGTGCGCGGGCAGCGCACCCACACCAACGCGCGCACCCGCAAGGGGCCGCGCCGCGCCACGGTCGCCAAGAAGAAGGCCCCGGGCAAGAAGTAAACCTGAGTAGTCAGTAGACAGTAGTCAGTAGACAGTAGGGCTTACGCCCCAAAGTCGCTGGCGCTGCCACCCCGACGGCCCACCGCTGGGGTCCTTCTACTGGCTACTGTCTACTGACTACTGTCTACTGAATTATGGCCAAAGCGACAACCGGCAAGAAGAAGACCTTCCGCAAGAAGGAGAAGAAGAACATCCCCGTGGGGATCGTGCACATCTCGGCGTCGTTCAACAACACGCTGATCTCGATCACCGACACGGAGGGCAACCTCGTCGCGCAGTCCTCTTCGGGCGCGCGCGGCTTCCGCGGCTCGCGCAAGGGCACGCCCTTCGCCGCGCAGCAGGCCGCCTACGAGGCCGCGAACAAGGCTAAGGAGGTCGGGATGCAGCAGGCCGAGGTCCACGTCAAGGGCCCGGGCGGCGGCCGCGAGTCGGCCATCCGCGCCATCAACAGCGCTGGCATCCGCGTCACGACCATCCGCGACACGACGCCGATCCCGCACAACGGCTGCCGCCCACCGAAGCGGCGGCGAGTATAGTTTCCGGTTTTCAGTTTTTAGTTTTCAGCTAAGACCTGCGCCGGGCGTGTGGGTCGCCGTATAAAGAACGAGCTGAAAACTTAAAACTTAAAACTTAAAACAGTTCATTAACCTAAAGGACGAAGGGCCGCGCCCCGCGCGCGGTCTGTAAACTTTTCCGTCTGACCTTTAGACCGGAGGCAAAAAAGAAGTGGCTAGGTATCGGAGTGCGGTGTGCCGTCTGTGCCGCCGCGAAGGCGCAAAGTTATTCCTCAAGGGCGACCGCTGTTTCAAGCCGTCGTGCCCCATCGAGAAGCGCGGCACGCAGCCGCCCGGACAGCACGGCAACTCGATGCGTCGCGGCAAGGCGCTGCAGGGCTACGGCCTCCAGCTGCGCGAGAAGCAGAAGGTCAAGCGAATCTACTTCGTCCTCGAAGGGCAGTTCCGTAACTACTTCGAGCGCGCGGCGCGCATGAAGGGCATCACGGGCGAGAATTTGCTCTCGCTGCTGGAGCGCCGCCTCGACAATGCGGTCTACCGGGCGGGCTTCGCCACCTCGCGGCGCCAGGCGCGTCAGCTCGTCAACCACGGGCACGTCGAGGTCAACGGGCGCAAGGTCGACATCCCCAGTTTCCAGGTCAAGATCGGCGACACGGTGACCATTAAGGAGGCGAGCCGCGCGAACGCGCACGTCGAGGGCGCCTGGCAGACCGCCGGCGGCCGCGGACGCCCCAACTGGATCGTGCCCGCCGACGGGGCGGAGATGAGCGCCCGCGTGGTGACGCTCCCCGTCCGCGACGACGTCGACCGCTCGATCAACGAGCAGCTCATCGTCGAGCTTTACAGCAAGTAACGCGTGCGGCGTGGCGACGCGCGGCCGGCCGGCACCCGAGTGCCGCGGGCGCGTGTCGCCTACGCATTGGTTGCCCTTTTTCATACGAAGGTTTACGACTATGGCAATGGACCAACACAGCCTCTGGACGGGTTTTCAGATGCCGCGCCGCCTCGCCGTCGAGGGCGAGACGCTGACCGAGCGCTACGGCCGCTTCTCGGCGCAGCCGTTCGAGCGCGGCTTTGGCACGACCATCGGTAACAGCCTGCGCCGCGCGCTCCTCTCTTCGATCGAGGGCGCGGCCATCACCGCCGTTAAGATCGAGGGCGTCGAGCACGAGTTCTCCTCGATCCGCGGCGTGGTCGAGGACGCGACCGACGTCATCCTCAATCTCAAGCAGATCCCCTTCAAGCTCCACGGCACGGAGGCCAAGACCTTGACCATCCACCGCGACGGCGCGGGCGAGGTCACCTCGGCCGACATCGAGGCCGACGGAGAGGTCGAGGTCCTCGACCCCTCGGTCTACATCGCGACGGTCAGCGAGGGCGGCTCGCTCACCATCGAGATGCGCCTCAAGCGCGGCCGGGGCTACGTCACCGCCGAGCGCAACTTCGACGAGGACTTGAGCCTCGGCTACATCCCCATCGACTCGGTTCACACGCCCGTCAAGAAGGTCAACTACACGGTCGAGGCCGCCCGCCTGGGCCAGAACACCGAGTTCGACAAGCTGACCATCGAGGTCTGGACCGACGGGAGCGTGAAGCCGGACGACGCTATCGGGCTTGCCGCGAAGCTGATTAAGGATCACATGCAGATCTTCATCAACTTCGAGGAGGACACCGACGAGTTCGCCTACCAGAACATCGAGCGCCCGCCGCTGCCCAGAAACGACGTGCTTGACCGCTCGGTCGACGAGCTGGAGCTCTCCGTCAGGTCTTACAACTGCCTGAAGAACGCCAACATCCGCTCGATCCGCGACCTCGTCCAGCGCAGTGAGCGCGAGATGCTGGCGACGAAGAACTTCGGCAAGAAGTCTTTGAACGAGATCAAGGAGATCCTGCACGGGATGGGGCTCGACTTCGGCATGGCCTTCGACGAGCAGGGCAACCCGATTCCCGGCTCCGGCGGCTCGGACATCGACCTCGACGAGTATCCGGACGACGAGGACGACAAGGATTAAGTGAAGTGGTGGGTGATGGACGCGGTGGTGGTGAAAAACATCAGGCCGCTCCCGTCATGTTCATCATCCGTCACTCACCATTCATCACGTAGGGATTTGTCATGCGACACTTGAACGCACACAGGAAACTGGGCCGCACGAGCGAGCACCGCATGTCGATGCTCCGCAACCTCGCGACCTCGCTCATCAACGCGCGCGACGAGCGCATCGTCACCACCGTCCCGAAGGCCAAGGAGCTGCGCCCCTTCGTCGAGCGCGTCATCACGCTGGCGAAGCGCGCAGGCGCCGTCTCCGGCGACGACGGGGCCGCGCAGGCGCTCCACCTGCGCCGACAGGCGGCCGGCTTCTTCCACGCGGGCAACAGGCGCCGCTCCGAGGACGCGGCCCGCGGGCGCAAGCAGGCGGAGATTCCGCGCACGGCCGGCGTCGCGGCGCTCAAGCGCCTCTTCGACGAGCTGGGCAAGCGCTACGCCGAGCGCCCGGGCGGCTACACGCGCATCATCCGGCTGGGCCGGCGCGACGGCGATAACGCCGAGCTGGCCATCATCGAGCTGGTCGACAACCCGCGCGAGCGAGACGCGGTCGACTCGAAGAAAGCCAAGACGGCCACCTCCGGCAAGAAGAAGAGCGCGAAGCCGGGCGGCCGCGCCGAGACCTCTTCGGCCGAGTCGACGACCAGGAAGAAGGAGACCGGCGGGGGCCGCCGCTCCAAGAAAACCGAATCCACCGCAGCCGAGCAGGAGACGGAGTAGTCAGCAGGAGGG
>Ga0216309_1000049_pt1 | contig 18552 bp, 19 predicted proteins | sample Total_DNA_C_FD_161284 | JGI IMG/M metagenome (GOLD analysis project Ga0216309, IMG submission 161284) | Terrestrial sediment cell enrichment communities for BONCAT metagenomics from Utah, United States - Total_DNA_C | ecosystem: Environmental > Terrestrial > Deep subsurface > Rock core/Sediment ...
GTGTGCGGCTCCAATCCCGGCGTCACGACGAGCGACACTGTTTCAGGCTTAAAACCCTTCTGGTGTCCAACCCGCTTCAGGCGGAGCCTGCATTTTCCGCCAACGCGCGGGGGGTGTCAAGCAGGTCGGCCCCTAAAAGTTAGCCCGTCGGGACGTGAGATGCGCCCCCGCCGGCCACTGGTTTGCCCGCCCCCTGCGCGCGTGCTACGATGCCCGTTCAACAATTCCAAGGCCCGGCAAAAGGGCCCCCGCCGAGGGGTACTCCGTACTGCTTCCCGAAGTAATGACCGAGCAAGTTCAGTTGACAAGACTTCCCAACGGGCTGACCGTCCTCACGGAACAGATGCCCTCGCTGCGCTCCGCCACCGTCGGCGTCTGGGTCAGGCTCGGCTCGCGCCACGAGCCGGCCGAGTGGAACGGCGTCTGCCACTTCATCGAGCACGCCGTCTTCAAGGGGACCCACCGGCGCACGGCGCTCGACATCGCCGTCGAGTCGGACCGCCTCGGCGGCCACTTCGACGCCTACACGACGCACGAGATGACGGGCTTCGCGCTGAAGGTCGTCGACACGGCCGTCCCCGCGGCCTTCGACCTCCTCTCGGACATGCTGGCGCGCCCGCGCTTCGACGAGGAAGAGCTGCGGCGGGAGCAGCGCGTCATCATCGAGGAGATGAAGATGGTCGAGGACACGCCCGACGAGTTCCTCGCCGAAATCTTCAACGCCGCCTACTTCCCCGAGCACCCCTTAGGGCGCCCCATCGAGGGGACACCCAAAACGGTCTCGACCTTCGGCCACGAGCGCACGGCCGTCTTCCACGCCTCGGCCTACGCACCGCGCAACCTGGTCGTCGCCGCCGCCGGCAACGTCCGGCACCAGGAGCTGGTCGAGCTGGCGGCACGCGCCTTCGAGGACGCGCCCCCGGCCGCTGGCGGCGATGCCGGCGACGGCGACGTGCCCCGGCCGGCCGCGCCCATCCTCGTCAAGCGCAAGAAGGAGCTGGAGCAGGCGCATCTCATCATCGCCACCCCCTTCCCTTCCGCGCGCCACGCCGACCGTTACGCCGCGAGCCTGCTCGGCTCGGTCATCGGCGGCGGCACCAGCTCGCGCCTCTGGCAGAGGGTGCGCGAGGAGCGCGGGCTGGCCTACTCGGTCGGCGCCGTGGGCAGCCACTACACCGACGCGGGCGTCTTCCAGATTTACGCGGGCACCTCGCCCGAGCAGCTCGACGAGGTGCTCGACATCTCGCTTCAGGAGCTGCGGCGGGTCCTGCGCGAGCCCATCGGCGAGGATGAGCTGCAACTCGTCAAGGACCAGTCGGTCTCGTCCATCCTGCTGGGGTTGGAGTCGACGAGCGCGCGCGCCGGCACGCTCGCCCGCCAGGAGATCGTCCACGGCCGACGCATCACGCCCGAGCAGGTCATCGCGCGCATCGAGGCCGTCACGCCCGAAGACCTCCGGCGCGTGGCCGCGGAGTTCTTCAAGACCGAGTCGCTCGCCCTCGCCGCCCTCGGCGACCTCAACGGCTTCAAAGTCGACCGCGCGCGCCTCGAAGTCTGAAGGACCTTCGGGCGCACGGCCATCCCGCCCCACGTTTCGAAGCAACACGTTTGCCAACCGCCGTCGCGCCGTTAATAATTGGGGCGACTCTCCGCCCCGCCAACGGCCGGGCGCCGGAGGCCGACGGCTTGATTCAGGACCTATGCGACTGACCGTTCTCGGAAGTGGCTCGACGGGCAACTCCGTGCTCATCTGCGCGGGGCAGACGCGCGTGCTCGTCGATGCCGGCCTGAGCGCCAGGGAGACGGCGCGCCGGCTCGCCCTCGTCGGCGAGGATGCCGCCCGCCTCGACGGCGTTCTCATCACGCACGAGCACTCGGACCACGCCGGCGGCCTGCGCGTGCTGCTCAAGTCGCTGTGCTGCCCCGTCTACATCTCGGGCGCGACGCGCGACGCCTACATCCGCGAGAAGACGCGCAGCGACGACGAGCCGAAGAAGCGCGCCGAGGCGCTACGCGACCGCACGGTCGAAATCTCTTCGAGCGAGGACTTCCGGATAGGCGAGATAGACTTCCACCCCTTCACCGTCCCGCACGACGCGGCCGACAACTTCGGCTTCGTCGCCACGGCCTCGGGCGTGCGCGTCGCCACGCTGATGGACTTCGGCTGCGTGACCACGCTCGTCTCCGAGCGGCTGCGCGGCTGCGCGGCCATCGTCCTCGAATCGAACCACAGCCGCGACATGCTCAAGGCGTGCGAGGTCTACCCCTGGGAGTTGAAGCAGCGCATCCTCTCGCGCACCGGCCACCTCTCGAACGAGGACGTGGCGGCTTGGCTACGCGACGACTTCGACGGCTCGGCCTCACACGTCGTGCTGGCGCACCTCTCGCAGCGCGCCAACAACCCCGACCTCGCCAGGTTCACCGCCGAGTCGGCGCTGCGCGAGCGGGGCGGCCTCTTCCAGCCCGCGACCAAGATCACGCTCTCGCACTACAAGGAGCCGACACCCTGGATCGAGCTGTGAACGCGAAAGTAAAAAGGCAAAAGGCAAAAGGCAAAAGTGTGGACGCGCTCCGCGCGCAGAACTTTTATTTGACTTCGCGCTCGCTCCTTACTTTTGCCTTTTGCCTTTTTACTTTTGCCTCTCAAAGCTGTGCCGTCGACGAGCGGCGCGGCGTCCCGGCCGGCGCGCAGGCGACGGTCGAGCGCGTGACCGAGGACATCGCCGCGGGGCGCGACGCGAAGGTCTACGAGGAGGCCGCCGCCGAGTGGCGCACGACCGTCTCGGCGGAAGAGAACGCGCGGACGCTCGCGCGCGTGCGCGAGCGCCTGGGCCGCGTCGAGAGCCGCGCGCTGCACACAGGGCGCGAGCAGCAGAGCGCCGCCGCGCCGCTCTCCGGCCACACGCTCGAACTCGTCTACCAGACACGCTTCGAGCGCGGCACCGGCATGGAGCGTTTCACGCTGCTCGAGCGCGGCGGCGACTGGCTGCTCGGCGGATACACGGTCAGCTCCGACGCGCTGAAGTAGTCGGGGAGTAGGTTGCGCCCACCCTTGAAGGAGAAAAAGGTTATGCGAGCCTTCGCCGCACGTTTCACCGCCGCCGCCCTCTGCCTTCTGTTCGCACACGCCGCCGCGCACGCGCAGCAGTTGGACGAAGACGGCACTTGGGTGAACGGCGTCGGCGAGCCCTGGCGTTTCGAGTCGCACAGGTACACGGCCGAGCAGGCCGCGGCCGCGCGCGCGCTCTGGGAGCGCATTGGCGAGGCGGCCGACGACGGCTGGGCGGGCGACTACGAGATCGACGCATCGGTCCGCTCGCACTTCCTGCGCTGGTCGCCCAAGGGCTTCGTCTTCTTCAACGTCAACACCTGCACGGCGAACGTCGACGACCTCAACTACGGCGAGGCGGTCACAGACACGCCCTCACACTTCGAGGCCGGCTCGATGCGCGGCGCGGTCAAGTTCGTCAAGGTGAAGTGGGGCGAGCGGCGATACCTGATCGAGGACGCCCACGTCGGCGGCTTCTGCGACTACGTCGCGGGGCTCGGCGCTTACAACAGCCCGGGCGCGTCGGGGGACGCGGGCTTCCTTGAGCGCCGCGGCGATGGCGAACGGCCGACGGCGCTGCTGCCGACCGTCCCGCCCGAGTACCGCGAGTACGTGCGCCGGCCCATCGACGCCCGCGTCACGCGCGTTGGCAGGAGCTACGTCGAGGTCAACCCCGCGGACGAGTGGTGGGACGAGCTGGTCACGCCGGTCCGCGTCGACGCGGGCAGCGACCGGGGACTCAGGCGCGGGATGACGCTCCACGCGCTCGACTCCGACGAGTACGACGAGCGGGTCGAGCTCACACGCGTCGGCACGAACTACGCGCACGGCATCATCGTCCGCAGCGTGCGCAAACGCCCGGGCGTGAAGCTCAACGAGTGGGACGACGGCAAGGACGCGCCGCGGCAGCCGATCAACGTCGGCTGGCGGCTGACGACGAGCGTGCACAGGCAACTGCTCAGGTCCGAAGCCAGGCACGCCGCCTGGCAGGCCAAACAGGGGAAGCGCTGAAACCCACCATGATCGAACGCTACACGCTGCCCGAGATGGGTGCGCTCTGGTCGGAGCAGAATAAATTTCAGAAGTGGCTCGACGTCGAGGTCGCCGTCTGCGAGGTCCACGCCGAGATGGGGACGGTCCCCGCCGGGGCGGTCGAGGAGATCAAGGCGCGCGCCTCCTTCACCGTCGAGCGCATCCGCGAGATCGAGCGCACCACCGACCACGACGTCATCGCCTTCACCACGGCGCTCGCCGAATCCATCGGCGAGCCGTCGCGCTTCGTCCACTACGGGCTCACCTCCTCGGACGTGGTCGACACGGCCAACGCCCTGCTGCTGCGCGACGCCTGCGACCTGCTCCTCGAAAAGACCGACGCGCTGCTGGCGGTCCTCAGGCGGCGCGCCTTCGAGTTCCGCGACACGCCGCAGGCCGGGCGCACGCACGGCGTCCACGCCGAGCCCACCTCCTTCGGGCTCACCTTCGCGCTCTGGTACGACGAGACGCGGCGCAACCGCGCGCGGCTCGAAAGGGCGAAAGAGGCCGTCGCCGTCGGCAAGATCAGCGGCGCGGTCGGGGCCTTCGCGCACCTCGACCCGGAGGTGGAGGAGAGGGTCTGCGCGCGGCTCGGCCTGCGCGCCGCGCCCGTCTCGACGCAGGTCATCCAGCGCGACGTCTACGCCGAGTACCTGGCGGCGCTCGCCATCTCCGCCGCCTCCGTCGAGAAGTTCGCGCTCCAGGTCCGCCACTGGCAGCGGACCGAGGTGCGCGAGGCCGAGGAGCGTTTCAAGAAGGGGCAGAAGGGCTCTTCGGCGATGCCGCACAAGCGCAACCCGATCCTCTCGGAGCGCCTGTGCGGGATGGCGCGGCTCGTGCGCGGCTACGCGGTCGTCGGCCTGGAGAACGTCGCGCTCTGGCACGAGCGCGACATCTCGCACTCTTCGGCCGAGCGCGTCGTGCTGCCCGACGCCTCCATCGCGCTCGACTACATGTTGAGTAAGGCCGCCTCGCTCATCGACACGCTGGTCGTCTACCCCGAGCGCATGCTCTCGAACCTGAACGCGACGCGCGGGCTCGTCTACAGCGGCCAGCTCCTCCTGGCGCTGACGCGCGCCGGCGTCTCGCGCGAGCAGGCTTACGAGTGGGCGCAGCGCAACGCGATGAAGACCTGGGACGAGGGCGGAGAGTTCCGCGAGCACGTGCTCGCCGACGCCGACATCTCGGCGCGCCTCACGCGCGAGGAGGTCGAGCGCGTCTTCTCGCCCGCGGCCTACATGCGGAACGTCCCCGCCGTCTTCGCGCGCGTCTTCGGCGAGGCGGGCGGCGGCGAGTCCTGAATGAAGGCGGTTTCGCCTGCCGCCGCCGAAGCCTCGGAGGGAAGTTGCCGGACGACGCGCTGACCATCGTTTCCGCCGCGACGGTGTCGCTCGAAGCGTACGCCGCGGCGTTCACGTCCGCCTTCCGCGGCTACCACCACCCGGTCTCGCACAACGCCGCGACGCTCGCGCTGCGCGTCCGCCTGGAGCAGTACGACCTCGAAAACTCCCTGCTCGGGCTCGACCGCGGAGATGTCGTCGGCGTCGCCGCGCTCGCCGTGCGCGGGCCGAGGGGCTGGGTAGCGGGTCTGGCCGTCGTGCCGGAGCAGCGCGGGCGCGGGCGCGGGCGCGAGTTGATGTCGGCGCTGCTCGGGCGGGCGCGCGGCGCGGGGCTGCGGCGGCTCTCGCTCGAAGTGCTCACGCCCAACAGCGCGGCGCGCCGGCTCTACGAAGGCGCGGGGATGCGCGTCACGCGCGATCTCCTCGTCATGGAGCGCCCGGCCGCGTGGGCTCCTGACGCCGGACGCCGCCCCGCCGCCCTCAGGGAGGCGCCGGCCGGCGAGCTGCTCTCGCACTTCGCGCGACTGCACGCGGAGCCCCCGGCCTGGCAGCGCGAGCTGTCGAGCCTGCTCGCGGCGGACCTGCGGGGACTCTACGTCGGCGGTCGCAAGCGCCCGCGCGCCTACGCCCTTACGGGTCGGGGGCGGGACGGCAGCACCTACGTCTCCGACCTCGCCGCCGCCGACGCCGCGCAGGCCGAGGCGATGTGCGCCGCGCTCGACGGCGTGCCGGGCGCGCTGCGGATCGTCAACGAGCCGGAGCTAAGCCCGTTCGTCGCGCCGCTGCTCGGCCACGGCTTCACAGAGGTCGTGCGCCAGCACGAGATGTCGGTCGAGCTGCCGTGAGGCGGGGCGTGGTTGGGGACGAAGACCTTCGCCCTGCCAGCCGCCGGGCGCTTTTGTCTTAAGGAGGGCCGGCCCCGACTTGAATGTCGGGCGCCTATTCAATTAACTTTGAGCCCGGGACTTTGAACTTTCGGGAGAGACCGTGAAAGCAAAAGTTTACGTCACACTCAAGTCGGGCGTGCTCGACCCGCAGGGCAAGGCCATCCAGCACTCGGTCGCGCTGCTCGGCTACGACGGCGTCGCCGACGTGCGGCAGGGCAAGTACTTCGAGATCGCGCTCGACTCCGCGCTCGACGCGGAGCGCGCCCGCGAGACGGCCGAAGCGTTGGCCCGCGACGTGCTCTCGAACCCGGTCATCGAGGACTACCGCGTGGAGGTCGAAAGCAACGAGTGAGCGATAAAACAAGCGGAACACACTCCGCGATTTACGCTCATTGTCCGCTTGTTCCTTCATCGTTCTCAAGCGGCACACAAGCGGCACACAAGCGACTCAAATGCGAAAGCCGCTCGCAATCTGGCGGGCGGCTTCTTTCAATTAGACGATACACCAATAAACATCATTGCGGTTTAACCCTACGCAAAATAGAACCGCCTCACTCGTCAGACACCGCTATCAGCACCGAGTTTCTGCCTTTGCAGTACCTCTTGTACGGCGGTCAACAGACCCTTAACTTCCGGCTTGACGACGTAAGCCTCAGCGCCTGCCCTAAGACCCTGTTCTCTGTCACTCTCGTAAGCCTCGCCGGAGTAGAACACGACCGGCGTCTGCGGCCTAATCTGGCGAAGCTGTCGGCAGAGGTCTACTCCCGACCCGTCGCGGTAGTGGTAGTCGAGGATGAATAGGTCGAAGTGTTCCATCGCCGCTATGGTTAGAGTCTCCTCGACGCTCCCGGCGCTCCTGACCTCATAGCCCCAACCGTCGAACAGGGTCGAGAGCAAAAAACAGGTGTCGTCGTGGTCGTCCGCGCAGAGGATGCGGTATCGGTCGGGTGACATGTCGTAGCCCCTTAAAGAACGCTTCGCGGGAGTCATGCGTCGTTGCCCGTACCGCTCGAACTATCAAAGACTGATTGATGCCGGTTGTGAGGCTTTACATGTATGAGACGTGTCCGTTCGCGCCGATGAGGCGGGTGAAATCCTTCTTCACCAGCGCGTAGCACTCGCACGACAGCCCCTCCAACCCCGGCCGGTCTAATATCGTCACGTTGCCTCGCTTGTAGCTGATGAGTCCCGCTTCTTTGAGCTGACGGGCGGCCTCAGTTACCCCCGGCCGCCGCACCGCCAGCATCGTGGAGATGAACTCGTGCGTCAGTGCCAACTCCTTGGACTGCGCCCTGTCAGCACACATGAGCAGCCACTTCGCCAGCCGCCCGTCGAGCGGGTGGGCACGGTTACAGGCGGCCGTCTGCGCTATCTGGGTGATAAAGGCTTGCGTGTATCTCAGCAGCAAGTCTTGTAGCTGCCCGCCCTTCTGGAACTCCCTCTTTAGCACGTCGGCTCGCATCCGCAGCCCCTCGCCCGGCAGTTGCACTTGCGCCGTGAGCGGCGTGGTGACGCTCCCCAGGAAGACGCAGACGCCGAACATCCCCTCGTTGCCCACCATCCCGACCTCGACCGTTTCGCCGTCCTCGAACGTGGAGACGAGCGAGACGGTGCCCCGGTTCGGGAAATAGACGTGCGTGACGGGCTGTTCCGGGCGGGAGAGGACTTCGCCGGAAGACAGGTTAATAGGGTCTAAGTATGGTGACAGGCTCTCGAACTCGGAGCGGGTTAGCGCGTTAAGGATGCGGTTTGTGGCTTGCGGGCGTGATTCTGTGTGCGTGTTCATCGGGGTCCCCTTGTGATTGCGGTCGTGTCGTGAAAGACAGCACGCGGCACAAGGAGAAGCGAGCTAAGCTCGACCCGATGACGTATGTTGAATTGCTAAAGAACTGTTCGGATTAAGGAAGAGTATAGCACGTTTCGTCCGAATTAGACAGACGTCAGTCCGCATCCGACACAGGCTCATACGTATGTCGGAATCTGGACAGACTGTTCTCATCGGGGGGCGTGATAGTTATGGTTTTCAGTAAGGGGGCTAATGATGAACGACGGGCAGAATAAGCAACCGACCATTTTCCTCATCGAAGAAGACGACGAGACGCGCAGGCCGTTGGTGAATAGCCTTCGCAGCGGTGGCTACCGCGTCCTCGTCGCGGTAGACGAGGCTGCGGCGCTGGATATGGTTGGCGGCGGGGGTGTCAACGCTGATTTAGTGCTGGTGAACCTCATCGGAAAGTCCGCCCGGGAAGTGTTAAGCGTGGGCAGGCGCATTCGCGATTACGCAAATCACAACGGTCACATGCCTCTTGTTGTGATGCCTGAGAAATACGATAAGGACGTGGAAGGTACGGAAGTTAATCTGGAAGGCGACGACTGGATTTTCTACCTCGGGGAAGAATCGGACCAGCTAAAGAATTTTCTCACCCGCTTACTGTCATAATCCGGGGGTATACTGGGGCGTGATTCACGAGGCCGTCGCCATTACAGCGAACGCCGGATAAGTGGAAGTCGAAGGCGGGGGGCGGTTACAATGACCACGGGTTAGTGTTCGCCACGAAGTCAGGTTTGCCGATAGACCAGAGGAGGACGTGCTCTCTAACCCCGTCATCGAAGATTTCCGCGTGGAGGTAGAGGGTTGAAATTCGGAGTTATCGTCTTCCCGGGGTCGAACTGCGACCACGACGCGTACCACGTCATCTCGAAGCATGTCGGGCAGCCGGTCGACTTCATCTGGCACCGCGAGACCGACCTCTCCACCTACGACGCCGTCATCATCCCGGGCGGCTTCTCCTACGGCGACTACCTGCGCGCCGGCGCGCTCGCCGCCCATTCGCCCGTGATGGCCTCGGTCAAGGAGTTCGCCGCGCGCGGCGGGCTCGTCCTCGGCATCTGCAACGGCTTCCAGATACTCTGTGAGTCGGGGCTGCTGCCGGGCGCGCTCATCCGCAACCGCGAGCTGCACTTCATCTGCCGGCACGTCAACGTCCGGGTCGAGACCACGGCCACACCCTTCACGCACGAGCTGCGCCCGGGGCGCGTCCTGAGCCTCCCGGTTGCGCACGCCGAGGGCAACTACGTCTGCGACGACGAGACCTACCGCGAACTGCTGCGCGAGGACCGCGTCGTCTTCCGCTACTGCGACCCGGCGGGCGTGCTGTCCGAGGGGTCGAACCTCAACGGCTCGCGCGACCACATCGCCGGCATCTGCTCGCGCGAGCGCAACGTGCTCGGGCTGATGCCGCACCCCGAGCGCGCCTGCGAAGACCTGCTCGGCTCGGCGGACGGCAGCGGCGTCTTCCGCTCGCTCGCCGCCACGCTCGCCGCCGCGCCCCTCCGCTGAAGCGTCGCGGCCGGGGCGGACGCGCACGCAACGCCAGTTCCCGCGTCAGAACCGTATGCCCGCCGGCAAGCCTCCACGTAGAACCCGCCCCGAGCCCGCCGCCGAAGGCGACGCGGCCATCATCACCTGGGAAGAGGTCGGCCGCACGCACCGTGTGCGCAACGGTGTCTATCATCGCGCCGGGAGACTCGTCTCGCTGCTGACTGACTTCGGCCGCATCAACCCCTGCTACCCGGACGTGGCGTCGGAAGACGGCGAGACCATCAGCTACACGGGCGAGGGGCGGCGCGGCGACCAGCACCTCTCGCCCGGCAACCGCGCGCTGCTCGACGCCGTTGAGAGCGGCCACGCCGTCCCCCTCTTCAACAAGCTCGGCGTGGGGCGCTGGCAGCTCACCGGGCTCTGGCGCGTCGCCGCGGCCGAGCACCGCTACGACGAGCGGGAGCGCCGCATGCTCTGGCGCTTCACGCTGAGGAGAGTAGACAGTAGTCAGTAGACAGTAGAAAAACTTTCCCCAACCTGTCAGCCGACTCGAAAAAAGCTACGCCCGAGGCGCGGAGCGCTACTGTCTACTGTCTACTTCCTACTGCCCACCCTTTTCACCGCTTTGTACTTTGCCGGCGGTCGGGCTAAGCTGTCGGCTCTCCCGGAACATTTCGCCCCGAAGTAAGGAGTCAGAGACAAGATGAAGAAGCTCTCCGCGCTCGCAGTCCTGCTCGCGCTCTCTTTCGCCGTCGCCGCGCCCGCCGCGCGTGCGACGAAGACGGCGGACGCCCCCGAAGTGAAGGCGCCGGTCGCGCTCGGCGAGGTTGCCCCGGACTTCACGCTGCCCGACGCCGGCGGACGCCGGCACACGCTCGCGTCGCTCAAGGGCAAGTCGGGCACGGTGCTCATCTTCGTCGCGACGAAGTGCCCGGTCTCGAACGCCTACAACGCGCGTATGCAGAAGCTGGCCGAGGAGTTCCGCGCGCGCGGCGTCAACGTCGTCGGCATCAACTCGAACGTGGGCGAGCCGGCCGCAGAGGTCCGTCGGCACGCGGCCGAGAAGGGGCTCACCTTCACCATCCTGAAGGACGCCGGCAACCAGGTCGCCGACCGCTTCGACGCGCAGGTCACACCCGAAGCCTTCCTGCTCGACGCGTGGGGCAAGCTCGTCTATCGCGGGCGCATCGACAACTCGCGCAGCGGCGACTCCGTCTCCTCGACGGAGCTGCGCGACGCCATCGAGGCCGTGCTCGCCGGCCGGGCGGTCGAGAAGCCGTCGGTCAAGGCCTTCGGCTGCTCCATCAAGCGCGGCTGAGGTCTGAGTCAACGGATGCGAGCAGTTCTCACAACTGCCCTCGTGCTCTGCGCCGCGCTCGCCTCGGCGGGCGCGTGCGCGGGCACGGCCGCCACCCCGCAGAAGCGTAAAGGCCGCGCCGCCGCCCAGCGCCGCGCGCGCCCGAAGCAGAGGCCCGCCGCCAAGCCCGTGGTGCGCGAGATAGACGAGGCCGGGCTGAAGGCGCTGCTAGAGGGTCGGGCGTCGAAGGGGCGCATCCTGCTCGTGAACTTCTGGGCAACGTGGTGCCTGCCCTGCCGCGAGGAGTTCCCAGACCTCGTGCGCATCGAGGAGGAGTTCCGCCCGCAGGGGGAGGAGTTCGAGTTCGTCACCATCTCGCTCGACGACGTTACGGACATCAAGACGGCCGTGCCCGACTTCCTCGCGCAGATGCGCGCGACGCGGATGCCCGCCTACCTCCTCAACGCCGCCCGGCCCGATGCGGCCATCAACCTCGTTTCCCCCGAGTGGCGCGGCGAGCTGCCCGCGACCTTCCTCTTTGGCCGCAGGGGCGAGCTCTTCTACAAGCACTCGGGGCGCGTCATGCCGGCCGAGCTGCGCCGGTCCATCAACGCAGCGCTCGAATGGTGCTACGACGACCCGCCGCCTGCCGAGGCCGCGCCGGCGGCCACACCCACACCCGCGCCGACACCGACGCCCGCGCCGCGCGCCGCGACAGAGCCCGGGGGTTAAAGCCCTCCGCGCGCCCTACGCCCGTTTGGAGAAAACGGCGCCAGCCTTTATCCTGTCCTGTCCTTCATTCCGCCTGACACGTCAAGACAGGGCCGCCGTTTCTCGTCATGAACTCTGAGACAATCACCCCGGAAGTCGTCGCCGCACACAACCTCAAGCCGGAAGAGTTCGAGCGCATCCGCGAGCTGCTCGGGCGCGAGCCCACCTTCGTTGAGCTGGGCGTCTTCTCCGTGATGTGGTCCGAGCACTGCTCCTACAAGTCTTCGCGCGTCCACCTCAAGCGTCTGCCGACCGCCGGTGAGCGCGTCATCGTCCCGCCGGGCGAGAACGCCGGGGTCATCGACGTCGGCGACGGCTGGTGCGCGGCCTTCAAGGTCGAGTCGCACAACCACCCCTCCTTCATCGAGCCCTTCCAGGGCGCGGCCACGGGCGTCGGCGGCATCCTGCGCGACATCTTCACGATGGGCGCGCGCCCCGTCGCCGCGATGAACTCCATACGCTTCGGCACCCTCTCACATCCGCAGCACGGGCGGCGCAACCGGGCGCTCTTAGCCGGCGTGGTCGCCGGCATCGCGCACTACGGCAACGCCTTCGGCGTCCCCACGGTGGGCGGCGAGGTCGTCTTTGACGACGCTTACGCTTCGAACCCGCTCGTCAACGCCTTCGCGCTGGGGCTCGTCCGCCATGACCAGATATTCTTCGGCAAGGCCGCAGGAGTCGGGAACCCCGTCCTCTACGTCGGGGCGAAGACGGGGCGCGACGGCATCCACGGCGCGACGATGGCCTCGGCCGAGTTCGACGACGAGGCGCTGGAGAAGCGCCCGACCGTGCAGGTCGGCGACCCGTTCCTCGAAAAACTCCTGCTCGAAGCCTGCCTCGAAGCGATGCGCGCCGGGGCGGTCGCCGGCATCCAGGACATGGGCGCGGCTGGCCTCACCTCCTCCTCCTGCGAGATGGCGGCGCGCGCCGGCAACGGCATCGAGCTCGACCTCTCGCTCGTCCCGCAGCGCGAGGAGGGGATGACCGCCTACGAGATCATGCTCTCCGAGTCGCAGGAGCGCATGCTCATCGTCGCGCACAGCGGGCGCGAGCGGCAGGTCATCGACATCTTCCGCAAGTGGGACCTCGACGCCGTCGTCATCGGCCGCGTCACCGACACCGAAAGCGTGGTCGTCATCCACGGGGGCGAGCGCCTGGCCGACATCCCCTCGAAGTACCTGACCGACGAGGCGCCCCGCTACGAGCGCCCCATGCGCGCCCCCGAGACGGCCGGCGCGGGCGCCGACAGCCAGGTGCCGGGTGCCAACGGCGCAGACGCGGCCCCGCCGCCCCACGCTTCGGTCATCAACGCCGACGAACTGGACGAGGTGCTAGAGGCGCCGAGCGCGGTCGTCTCCGGCACTGACCCCGACCACAACGACGCGCTGCGCCGCCTGCTCACCTCGTCCAACCTCGCCTCGAAGGAGTGGGTCTACCGCCAGTACGACCACATGGTGCGGACGAACACGGCCGTGCTGCCCGGCGCGGACGCAGCCGTCGTGCGCATCAAGGAGACGCGGCGTGCGCTCGCCATGTCGCTCGACGGCAACGGGCGCTACTGCCGCATCGACCCGCGAGCGGGCGCGCGCCTCGTGGTTGCCGAAGCGGCGCGCAACGTCACCTGCGTCGGCGCGCGCCCGCTCGCCATCACGAACTGCCTGAACTTCGCGAGCCCCGAGCGCCCGGAGGTGATGTGGTCCTTCTCCGAGACCATCGACGGCATGGCCGAGGCGTGCGAGGCCCTGGGCACCCCGGTCGTCTCGGGCAACGTCTCGTTCTACAACGAGACCGAGGGGCGCGGCATCCACCCGACGCCCGTCGTCGGCATGGTCGGCCTCGTCGAGGACGTGCGCCGCGTCGTCACACACGGCTTCAAGCGCGAGGGTCACCTCGTCGCGCTCGTCGGCACGAGCGGCGAAGACCTCTCGGCGACCGAGTACGCCGCGACGGTCGAGGGGCGCACCGTCGAGCGGATGATCGAGGAGGGCGCGCGCGTGCCCCGTCTCGACCTGGAGCGCGAGCGCGCCGTGCAGCGTGCGGTGCTGCTCGCCGCCGAGGAGGGGCTGCTCCAGACGGCGCACGACTGCTCGGACGGCGGCCTCGCGGTCGCGCTCGCCGAGAGCTGCTTCTCCTCGCTCGGGCGCGCGGGGCTCGGCGCGTCGGTCGAACTCGGCGGCGGACTCTCGGCCGCGGCCTTGCTCTTCGGCGAGACGCCCTCGCGCGTCGTCGTCAGCTTCGAGGAGTCGCAGCGCACGCGCCTCGAACGCATCGCCGCGCAGGCCGGCGCGCCCCTCAAAGTCATCGGCCGGACGGGCGGCGCGCGCCTGAGCATCAGCGTGGACGGCGAAGAGCGCATCTCGCAGGACGTCGCCGAACTCGAAGCCGCCTGGCGCGGCGCGCTCGGCGCGCGCCTCGAAGTTGAGGTCATCGCCACGGCCGCGGAATAAGAGCGAGAGAAGGCTACAGTGAGAAGGGGTGAGGGGGCCGGCCCCCTTACCCCTTCAGCGCGAGAGCTGCTCGCAGAGCTTGCGTGTGAGCAGCTCGCCGGCGACGCGGTGTCCCTGCTCGTTCCAGTGGCCGTTGCCGAGGTCGCCGGGGAAGCCATGGAGGAAGAGCTTGTGCTCGTCGGCGTATGCCTGTAGCTCTGGCGCGAGGTTGAAGACGGTCAGCCCCTCGCGCCGCCCGAGGGCCTCGTAGCGGCGGTTGGGGTAGAAGAGGTCTGCGCCCGGCCCGAGGCGCGCGATGAAGGCCGCGCGGATGGCCGGGTCCGGGTAGACCTGTATGGGGTTGCTCAGGGTTGCGACGTAGAACTTCGCGCCGCGTGCCTCGACCTCGCGGCGCATCTCCGACACGAGCCGCTCCGTCACGCGCCAGGCCCCGCGCCACACGTCGTCCGACGGCTCAAGGTAGACCATGTTGGCGAGGTCGGGGCGCGCCGCGGCCGGCTGCCGCGCCTCATCCTGCGGCGGGGGCGCGCCGGGGCCCGCTGGCTTCGCCGCCGCTGAGCGGCGCGCTTCGTCCTCCCGCGCGCGCTCTCTATCGCGGCGCTCGGCCAGCTTCGTCTTGAGCAGCGCCTGCGCCTTGTGGACGGCCTGCACGAAGCGCAGGTTGGCGTGGAGCCAGCGCCCGGCGCGGCTGAGCGCGGAGACGCGCCCGCGGAAGGTCGGGCTGGAGCGGAACGAGTCGTCGAGCACCAGCTCTTCGCCGCGCAGGACGAAGAAGGGCATGTCGTCGGCCTCCTTCAGCTCGCGCACGTTGTCCACCGGGTCGTTGTTGGTCGTCACGGCCAGCAGCACCACGTCGGGCGAATAGTCCCAGACCCGCTCGCGCAGCGTAAGCAGCTCCTGCGCCGTGCCGTAGCCCGAGACGCCGAAGTTGATGACCTCGACCCCGCGCCCCGCGAGCGCCGGGCACGCCCCGAGCTGCCGCTCCATCACCGAAGTGAAGCCGTCCTGCTCGGCGACTTGCAGCGCCTCGGCGTACGAGTCGCCGAGCACAGCCACGCGCAGCGTGCCCGGCGGCTTGGGCTTCACGTACTCGCGGTCGCGCAGGCCGTCGCCGTTGATACGCACGTAAGAGCGCCCCTCACGCGTGTGCCACCCCTCGGCGCCGGGCTGGAACGAGTAGCCGCGCACGTCGTCGGGTCTGTACCAGATGGGGAACGAGAAACCCACGGCGCGCAGGAACAGCTCGAAGATGAGCAGGGCGACGACGACGCTGGCCACGACGACCGCGAGCCGAACGCCGAAGGGCGGCTTCGGCCTCTTCAAGGGGGCACTCTGGTTCTCTGTCATGGTTCGAGCCGCGAGGATACAACAGCCGCCGCCCGGCGTAAAAAGTTGGCACGGGCTTGAGGCGTTCGTGTATGCTGCCGCCGCCCCGGCCGCCGCCGCAAGCGCGCGCACACGACGGGGCGCCCCCGAGATGCACAAGCACGTCATCCTCAACCGGCAACTGCTGGAAACCGGGCGGGCGCGGCTCGACGCCTTCACGGCCGCGGCGCTCTACGGGCGCGGCGTCTTCACGACGGTCGCCGTCCACGGGGGCCGGCCCTTCCTCTGGGACGCGCACTGGGCGCGGCTGCTGGCGCACGCCGAGCGCGCGGGCGTCGAGTGCGACTTCGGCGACAACGAGACGGCGCTCCTGCTCGCGCGCCTCATCGAGGCCAACGGCGTCGCGGAGGGGCGCGCGCGCGTCCACCTGCTCGCGCGCTCGGCCGGCGGGCGCTGGAGGCTCGGGGGCGAGGGGCGCGCCTCTGACCTCCTGCTGCTGACGGCCGACGCCCCGGCTCCGCCCGAGACTTTTGCGCTCACGGTCTCGCCCTACCGCGTCAACACCTGCTCGCCGCTTGTGGGCGTCAAGAGCGTGGGGCGGCTCGAACAGCTCCTGTCGCTGGAGGAGGCGCGCGCGCGCGACTTCGACGAGGCGGTGGTCTGCAACGAGCGCGGCGAGGTGGCCTCGGCCACGACGGCCAACCTCTTCTGGGTGAAGCACGGGACCGTCTACACGCCCGCGCTCGCCACGGGCGCGCTGGCCGGCGTCACCCGCGCGCGCGTCATCGAGCTGGCCGGCGAGATGGCCGTCCCGCTCTCGGAGGGCGCGCACAACCTCCACGACATGGCCGATGCCGACGAGGTCTTCCTCACCTCCTCGGCGCACGGCGTCGCGCTCGTCACGACCTTCGACTACCACCGCTATACCGTCCCCGTCGGGAGCCCGGCCCTGCGCCTGCGCGAAGCCTACCGGCAGGCGACGCTCGACGCCGACTGAGGGCGGAAGGCGGGTCGGGAGAGCGGCCCGGGACGGCCTGACTTTCACCCCTCCCCCCGGTCCGCATTCCGCACTCAGCCATCGACAAGATTCTTGCGCCGCGCCGTCCGGTTTTGTGCTAATCTCACGCCCGCAAACTAAAACGAGTTTGAAAGTCCGGGCCGCCGCGGGGCGCGAGTCTTCCCTTTTTCGCGCGGCCGGCGGCGCTCTCCCGTCCGCACCCGCGCGAGCAGTTCGAGAAGGGCCACGGACGAGCACGCAGTTCATCCAGAGAAAAAATTTCGGAGGATTGAGATGTTCGACCCAACCTTGCATCTTCCCTTGAGCCTCGCGATGTTTCAGGACATCTTCCACGCGCCGAGCGGGACCGAGCTGACCCGCATCATCCTGCGCTGGACGCACTTCGTCGCGGGCATCACCTGGATCGGGATGCTCTACTTCTTCAACCTCGTCAACGTCAACTTCATGAAGGCGCTCGACGCGCCGACGAAGAAGATCGTCGTCCCCGCGCTGATGCCGAAGGCGCTCTGGTACTTCCGCTGGGGCGCGCTCGTCACGGTCATCGCCGGGCTCGGCTACTACGCGATGTACATCCTGCGCCCGGACGTGGTCAACGCCAACAGCGCCGGGGCGGACGCCAACACCTGGGTCATCCTCCTCGTGTGGATGTTGATCGGGGCGGCGGCGTGGGCCGTCTTCAACTTCGTGCTGCTGCCGAACCTGAACAAGGACGGGAAGATTCTGGCGGCGGCGACCGCGGGGCTCGTCATCGCGATGTCGGTGGCGATCATCTGGTGGCTCGACTCGCAGTTGACGGGCGGGCGCGAGCACTTAGCGAGCAACAAGACGCACTCCATCGGTATCGGGGGCGCTTTGGGCCTCATCATGCTCCTCAACGTGTGGGGCATCATCTGGCCGGCGCAGAAGCGCATCATCGCCGCCACGGGCGCCGGCACCGCGCCGGACGCCGCGCTGGCGCGGCGCGCCTTCCTCGCCTCGCGCACCAACGCCTGGCTGAGCCTCCCGATGCTCTTCTTCATGGGCACCTCTCACGGCGACTACATCATCCTCGGCAAGTGAGGCTTTAGCGCCGGCAGGGTTTTAACGACGCGGAGGGGCGAGGGGCGCGGCTAATTGGATTTAGCCGCGCCCCTCGCCCCTCCGCGTCGTCCGCATCACCCCGGGTGCCGCACGCTTCTTCGCACCGGCCTTACCTCACTGGCGGCTTTCCGTTTATAATCCCGCCAGACTCAACCGAGCCACAAACAGGGGATCGACGGAGCCGAGGCGCAGCCGTCCTGCGCCGTCCGTCGTGCGCGGCCCGCTCGTGAGAGTCTTTGCACTGATAACCAGGAGGAAGTGATGAGCGACATTAAGACTTACACGGCGAAGCAGTTCGACCTCTCGGGTCTGAACGGCATCTCCGACCGGACCCTTGAGATGCACTTCAAGCTCTACGAGGGCTACGTCACGAACACCAACACGCTGACGCGCAAGATCGCCGAGATACTCCGCGGCGGCAGCGTCGACCAGGAAGAGATGCCCGCCTACTCGGAGCTGACCCGCCGGATGGGCTTCGAGTACAACGGCATGGTCCTGCACGAGTGGTACTTCGGTAACATGAAGAAGGGCTCGACCACCACCGACCCCGAGCCCAACACGGAGTTCTACCGTCTGGCCGAGCAGTCGTTCGGCTCTTACGACATCTGGAAGGCCGACTTCATGTCGGTGGGCAAGATGCGCGGCGTCGGCTGGGCGGTCTGCTACCAGGACCCGGTCAACGAGCGTCTCTCGAATCACTGGATCACGCTGCACGAGGTCGGCAACGTCACGGGCTTCGTCCCCGTGCTGGTGATGGACGTCTGGGAGCACGCCTTCCTCCTCGACTATAAGCCGGCCGACCGGCCCAAGTACATCGAGGCTTTCTTCTCGAACATCGACTGGGCGTCCTGCGAGCAGCGCCTCCAACAGGGCATCGGCTCGCGCCCCGTGGCCGCCGCGGCCAAGAGCGAGTAGACGGCGGTGGTCGTCGGGCGGCGCCGCCGTCGTAGTCTTTCAGAACCCGCGCGATAACGGAGAGGGGC
>Ga0216309_1000050_pt1 | contig 18396 bp, 12 predicted proteins | sample Total_DNA_C_FD_161284 | JGI IMG/M metagenome (GOLD analysis project Ga0216309, IMG submission 161284) | Terrestrial sediment cell enrichment communities for BONCAT metagenomics from Utah, United States - Total_DNA_C | ecosystem: Environmental > Terrestrial > Deep subsurface > Rock core/Sediment ...
GCCTCCGCCGCTCGCCTCCGCCCCCGCGCGCCCCGGCCTGTCGACCTCCCCCCAAAGTCTACAGCGCTCTGACGCGCCTTACTGGGCACCCAGGAACAAGAAGACTGATAGCCACAACCTTGTCCTGCCAAAGATAGGCGAGGAAAACAGTATCTTCACGGAGGCGCCGGTGCCTAACGCCTACCGAAAGGGCTCGGGCGAAGGCGGTGAGATTGTGGAAGGGAGAGCCGACCTCTACCGGGCGGAGAAAGGTGGCTCAGAGGCCAAAACTGTCGGCATCTGGTTCGCCGGTGATAAATCACCTAAAAACCTCCCCGCCCCCAGCGCCTTGAAATACGGCGGAAAAAGTTTCGTGCGTCAACACGCCAAGCAGTCTGCGCCCCAGGCCGACGAGGGGAAGGGTAGTGTCATCCGTGCCCGTTACGCGCCCGACAAGATTTGGCTCGGCGAACTCAAGCCCTCGCACGGGACGGAGGAGGCTCACAAGGGTCGCGAGCAGCTGGATTTCTATAAGAAGGGCTACCTGGCCGCCCAGGCGGGGGTCAACGGGATGCCCGCCGACAAAAGAGACGCCGGCTGGCCCGACCTCAAAATCAATCCCATCAGCGTCAAAATCCCCGAGCAGTTCGAGTCTCCGTCCGACAGTAATCAGAAGTCAGAGCGCCTCTTCATCATCCACAACTCTGTGAAGTACGACCCGCTCAGGCCGGTGATGGGTAAGCTCCACGTGGCAGAGTCGCCCACCGACAAGGGCATCCTGAATTACACCTGGGAGCCCGATTTGGCTGTGGCCGTGGCCGCGCGCAGGCTCGGGCACGTGAAGGGCCCACACATCCACGTAAGGAATTTCGGCGAGGTCGTCAACGTCGACCTCGTGCGCCCGTTGCGGCAGTCGCCCATCCAGGGCGCGAGGAAAGCCAGACCCGAGCCGGGCCCCTCGGTCCTCAAGTCCGCGCCGCGGCGCATTCAGGCCAAGGGGCCTCACGCGCCAGCCGTGGAGGCGAAAGACCCGTTCGACGAGCCCGCCTTCAAAAAATGGAATGAGGATCATCGTCGCCTCAGTGATATAGAAAAACCGAAGCTGGAGAAGACCGAAGAGTTCAAGGAGGCTGAGATAGCGTCTCTCGCCATCGAAGACCGGAAGGCCGCCATCAAGTCCGGCTTCAAGTTCCCCGCCATCTCGAAGGAGGAAACAGAGCACGTCAAAACACTCGGTCAGATTGAATTCTGGACGAGTGCGCCTTCGGCGGTCGTCGGCCGGCTCCGCTACGCGTTCGGCGGCGTGTTCGTCAAAGTCCACAACGCCTTCCTCTCCATCCGCGAACGCTTCCGTAAAATTCTGGGGGAAAGGAACATACCCGGCTCGCCCGGTCTGGGGGGCACGATCATCAGGATCGCTTTCGACATCCTCAAAGTCGCGGGCCGGCTTATCATCGAACGTACCGCTAATCACCTCGCCGCAGCGCTGAAAACGGGCGTGGAGCAAAAGCTGAAGGAGCTGATTCCTCAGGACAAGGTCGAGGATTTCGAGCGCAAGGTTGCCGAGATTAAGCAACTGGCCGACGAGTTAGAAAATCAGGCCAGGAAGACGGTGGAGACGCTGGTGGAAGATACCCTCACCCCGTTCGAGAAGTACATCGGGACCATCGTCAGCATCGCCAGCACGGCCAGCAACCTTAACAGTGTCATCACCAAAGTGCGCTGGGGGGCGCGCGTGATCGCATGCCTGTCGCCGCCGGGCTGGGGATGCCTCTGGATTCTCGCCGAGTCGGTCATCGAGAAGTTGGCCAGTCATCTCGTCGACAGGTGCTGGTTTAAGAGAGAGGTCGCTCCGCTCGTGACGGACATCGACCTTGTCAAACAACTCCCGGTAACACTGGCACAGACCATCATCAACACGTTCCGACCCATCCTTCCCATAACCTTGCAGGGCGTGCTCCCGGACGTTAAGGCGGGGGAGATCAATACCTACATCCCGCCCCACGAGGTCTGCGATAAGAACGATTCCTTCAACGCGATCTCGACCGAGCAGAGCATGCTGGCCAACGTGATGGAAGAGGTGGGCCCGGAAAAATGGGAGGCATGGGTCAGGCTGACCCAGCTGTACGGAGTCAATAAGAATAGGCCGCTAACCGTGGAGGACATCCAGAAGATGAGGTCGGAGCTGAAGAAGGCTCCGCTCGACCAGATGAAGATGGCGGCCGACCTGTACCCCGCCGTCTCAGGCATCAAGGAGGTCGCCGGCCTCACGGATTTCCTTGAGCAGGTCAAAGACGTGCAGGAGCAGATGCTGGGCGGCGGCGGCGAGGGCGAAGGCGGCACGGGCGGCTACAGCGTCGGCCCTTCCGAGGAACCCGTCAAGGGTAAGTTTTGGGATACCAAACATCAGTGGGAAGTGGCCAGGGGTGTTGTGAAGGGGCTGGATTTTGGGGACGTCATTAAGGTCGATACCGCCGCCGTCATCAAAGGTGTAGTGGTGACCAACAGGGACATCGAGGTTCGGGTCACGAAAAAACTACTTCTTCCGAACCCGCGCAACCCGGTCAAAGCAGTATATGAGCTTACAGTGACGAAAGACCACACATTCAACTTCGCCAAAGAGCATGGCCCGGAGTTTGTTAAAAAGGTCGGCTTCGCGTGGCGCAGGTATAAAAAGGGCATCGTGTTGAAACACACGTTGCCACTTAAAGGGGAGGGTGCCAGGAAGTGAAAACTCGTTTCCGGGCCCGTGCAGAGAGGGCGAGCACGCCGATGAATGAACCGGCAAACGGGACGAGGGCTTTCGAAACCTCGGCCGCGGCGGTCAACTCCGCCGCCTCGATTCGACGACGATGACCTTCGAGAGACAGCACACGACTTCGACACGGCCTTCTCCCCCCAAAGGGGCGGCGGGCGCCCGCCAGGATAAAGGCAAGTGCGCGTGCGGGAAATCGCCCGGCGCCGGCGCGTGCGTGGGCTGTGCCGAGCAGGAACCGGCGCTGCGCGCCGCGGCCCGGGAAGCGACGGCCCCCGGCACGCAGACGGCCATGCGCGCGGACACGCGCCCACGCGGCGAGAACATCGAAGCGGGGGCGCACGTAGGGAGCGCGGCTCGCCTCGGGCACGACTTCTCGCGTGTGCGCGTGCACGCCGGCTCCGGTACATCCGGGCGACTGCCGTCAGACCTTTCGGGCGAAGCGACGCTTCACGACATGTTCATCAAGGGGCAGATAGGCGGGGACGAGTCGCCGTCAGCCGACGAGACCCTTGAGCCATTTTCGGAGCCCGAGGAGACGTTGGTGGAACCCGCGGAAGACGCGGTCGAGCTGGGCAATTCGAACTGTCCCGTGACGGCCGTCTTTTCGTCGACGCTGGTGGGGAAGGAGAAGTCCAATTGTCAGGTTCCCGCCCAGAAGTTCGGCGCGGCCACCCTGGCGCGCTTCGTCCTGCACGGCGTGACACCGGGGGCCGGCAGTAGCACCGTCGGCGAGCAGTTTAAAAAGCTCAGCGACACCCACGGCGTTTTCGACCTGCTCAAGCCGAACAGCTACACCACGAACGGCAATATTTTCGACGACTGCTACAGCCTGTTCTCGACCAAACCACTCCCGGCCGACCTCGAGCTCAAGGTGGAGCAGAACCACCTGCTCGGCGACCAGGTTATCAGCAAGAACATCGTCACCTACACGGCGGACAGGATCACGATCCGCCCTTGTAAACGACAGGCTGCAAGCTGCGATTTTGCGACCGTCTGCCGGAGGTAAACAGCTTTGAGGTGTCTGGAGAACAAAGCCGCCTGTACGACGACTCGCCCGCCCATCGCGGCGAGGCCCCTGCTGCAACGCAAGTGCGCGTGCGGCGGCGGCGGCCAGGCGGGGCTCTCCGGCGTCTGTGAGGAGTGCCGCGGAAATTCGTTGGACGCGTCACGCCCTGGGGTTGGCCGGGCTCAACGTCCGGGCACGCCGCTCGCGGAGCGCGGCCGACCGCAAGAACTGCACGACCACGCTCCCGCCAGCCAACTCTCCGGCCAGGATTTCGGGCGTGTGTGCGTCTTCTCCGGGGGCGCTCGCGCGGTGACGTCTCTGGCACGGGCGATCAACGATCAGACGCCAACCGGCGGCACCCTGGAAGATGCAGGTCCGGGCGGCGCGGCGGTCCCGGCGTCGAAGCCGGAGCCGGACATGGAGACGGCGGCCGGCTCCGGCGCGCCCGTCGTCGACAGCGTCGAACTGTTGTCGGCGCCGGGCGGAGCGGTCGGGGGCTACCCCGCGAAGGAAGACATGTGCGGCGCCAGTCTGAACACGCCCGGTCCCTTCAACGACGCGTCCTTCGGCGGCGCGGTCGCCAACGTCCATCAGATACATTTTCACCTCTCGCAGGGCAACCCCAATGACCTGCGAACCGTGCGCGTCGTCAAGCGGACGGCCGAGGGACGCGGGCAGAAGTTCGAGAAGTCGGGCAATGACGGCCCGCCCTCGCACGAGTACCAGTTCACGAAGGACAAGCTGGTCATCGCGGACGCGCCCGGCTGGTGCCGGACCCTTAAGGAGGAGGACTTTCCCGTCACCTACAGGGGCGACTTCTCGCTCTACGCTTTCGACCCGCTGACGAACAAGGTACTCGCCAGTATCTCCTACAAGGTGGAGATCAGTAAGGCACACTACAGCCAGGGCGACCCCCTCAACTCAGTCACCGTCACCGGCAAGATGATCGGCGGCGGCGTCCCTTCGCCCGTCAAAAAGGAACAGAAACCCTGAAGACGGCGTGCGCCCACGTGCGCCCTGCTTAGAGCAATGAGTACACACCGACAAACCTCTGCGCCGAGCCCGACACCCCGGGCCGCCTCGCAGCAAACGGTCCTCCGGCGCAAGTGCGCCTGCGGCGGGGCGGCGGGACTCTTCGGCAAGTGCGGGGGCTGCCAAGACGGTGCTCTGGCCGTCGAGCGCCGACGCCCGGGGCGGACCGAGCCCGAAGTGGGAACGCCCTTCGCCGGAGGGGGTCAGCGCCCACAGAGTTTGTCGGTTGACGAGCCCCTGCGCGGGCGTGCGGAGTCTCGACCCGGACACGACTTCGGGCGTGTGCGTGTGCGTACGGGTGGCGGTCCGTTCTCCTTTCAGTTTTCACCCCTGCCGGAATCACGCCTGCCGGCACAGACCCCGGCCTGGACGGAGAATGGTCAAATCCATCTGGGGCCCTTTGGCCTTCTGATGTCTCATGTCGAAAGGCAGCGTGTGCTGCGGCATGAGATGGTCCACGCCGTCCACCAGCGACTGGCGCCGAACGTTGAGACGGCCGGGGCGCGGCAGCATGCGGAGGGGCTCGCCGTGCGAGGTCAGGACACTTCGGGCGTTTTCGCCCGGGCCGATTTTCTGAGGCCGGCGCCCGCGTTGCTTGCCTACCCGCCCCAGACCTATTCACCCTGGTCGAAGGTGTGGATCGGCTACGCCGGCCTGTTGGGCGAGGTTACCGAGGCAGGCGTGACCGTGCGTATCTTTTTAGATTACGAAAAGGACCTCGGGATAAAGAGTCGGCCAGAGCACCAGGTCTATGACTGCGCGAAGCGGCACGACCCGCCGCCCATCCCCGAAGTCGTCAAGAAGATGCGGAAGGCCGCACAGGTCGCGGCCGTGATGAATAAAAAAATGCCCTCCGGCGCAAAGGCTCACCGGGTGGCGCTGGTGGCGATCTACGGCGACAAGTCAAACAGCGCCTACCGGAGCGCGAACGGTGAGGGCTTGATCGTCTTAAGCCGCGAAGAGTTTGACAACGGCAATATCGAGTCCACCGTCGGGCACGAGGGCGGCCACGCCGTCTTCGAGTTCCACAGTGTGCGCGGCGACGCCGACGCCTCCACCCGCACGCCCGATGCTTTGGCGCTGCAAATCGCCGACCTGTACGCGAAGCTGGCCGCGACGAAACCCGTCCCGTTGCCCAAGTCGAAGTTCAACAAAAAGTCGCCGCCGCCGCTCACAGATAAACAGGGTTCCGGGCTCCCCGCCGGAATCGTGATGGTCACGGACACTCTGTGGGCCGGCGCGGGCGGGCACCCCTGGGACGGCGTGGATGAGTTCTTCGCCAGCGCCTACGCGGGTTACATACAACAGCCCGCCCTGCTGAAGGAGATCATCAAGTACTATGAAACCCATGACAAAGCGATCAAGCCTCTGGCCGCCGATCTGCTCGACATCCTGGCCAAAGTCGGTGACCCGAAGAAGTATGGAGGGCTGAAGGCACCGCAGAAGCCCGACGCGGCGAAGCAGGAACTCACCAGGGTTGATGCGCCCCTCGTCTTTACCAAAGATCATCCCATGGCCGGCTGGTTCATCGACCCGTCCACCATGCCCTCGCCCAACGCCATTAACTGTTCGGCCCCGACGTCCACGGACGCGGACATCGAAAAGCTCCTTGAGACGGAGAAGAAGCCGGAGGATGTGCCGGCCGAAAAACCGAAGAAATGAGCTGAAGAATCAACGGAAAGCAGGTAACCTTTGTCCACCTTCCCCAACTCGCCCCGCCTGCTCAAGGGAGGCATCGTCCTGGTCGAGCCCGACACTGGGGCCGTCCTGCGCGTCATCACATTGCAGTACAACCCGGACACGCTCAGTCGCGGCTTGCAGATCAAGGCACTCGGAGAGGGCGGCGACCGCTCCGACGCTTTGCGCCTGACCGGGCCGCCGGTCGAGACCATCAAACTTGAGGCCGAGCTCGACGCCACCGACCAGTTGGAGTTCCCGGAGCAGAACCCGGCGGCTGCGCAAACTGGCATCCACCCGCAGCTGGCGGCGCTCGAGACCGTCGTCTACCCGGCGAGCGGCCATCTCCAGTCGAATAACAGTTTGTCGCGGTCCGGGACGCTCGAAATCATCCCGATGCAAACGCCGCTCACCCTTTTCATCTGGAGCAAGAACCGCATCCTGCCCGTGCGCCTCACCGATCTCAGCTTTACCGAGGAGGCGTTCGACCCGGCGCTCAACCCCATCCGCGCCAAGGTCAGCATCGGCATGAGGGTGCTGAGCGTCGATGACCTGGGCTTCGACCACAAGGGGGGGAGCCTCTTCATGGCTTACCTGCAACAGAAGGAGAGCCTCGCCGCCCGCGGCCCGGGCGTCACCCTGGCCGCCCTCGGCGTCAACCGCATCCTGTGAGGTGAAGAGATGTTCACTCCAACGAGCCGCTACTACGGCATCCCCGTCGCCGAACTGGAGACGGCGCAGGGGAAGAAGATCATCTACCTGCGGCGCCGCTTCGTCCCGCCGCCCGAGCGCTTCGAACTGCTCGTCGAGCACACGGTGAGCGAGGGCGACCGGCTCGACAACCTCGCCGCGCAGTACCTCGGAGACCCCGAGCTATTCTGGCGTCTCTGCGACGCCAACGGAGCGGTTCGTCCCGAAGAGCTGACCGAGGAGCCCGGGCGCCGGCTGCGCATTACGCTGCCGGAGGGCATCCCGGTGAACCCCTATGCTTAAAGGCATCCACCTGACGCTGCTGGTCGGGCCCGTCGTGCCGGTGCCGGTGCCGAAGACCGTGCTGGAGGCGCTCGAAGAGGTCGAGGTCAACAGCACGGCCGGCTCGCCGAGCGGCTTCCGCCTGAGCTTCACTCTGAGCAACAGGTCGCCGCTGCACACCATCTTCCTCGTCGCCGGGGGGCTGACTCCGCTGCTCCGCGTCATCATCATCGCGACGATCAACGGCACGCCGCAGGTGTTAATGGACGGGGTGGCTACGAACAGCTCCGTGTCGCCCGGCGGGCGGGCGGGGCAATCGAGACTGACCGTGATGGGCGAGGACCTGACGAAGGTCATGGACCTCATCGAATTCAGCGGCCTCCCCTACCCGGCCATGCCCGCGGAAGCGCGCGTCTTGCTCATCATCGCCAAGTACGCGGTCTTTGGGATCATCCCGCTCGTCATCCCGTCCCTCTCCCCCGACCTGCCGATCCCCGTCGAGCGCATCCCCATCCATCAGGGGACGGACCTCGAATACGTCAAGGACCTGGCCGCCGAGGTCGGCTACGTCTTCTACATCGACCCGGGGCCGGCGCCCGGGACCAACACGGCCTACTGGGGCCCCGAGATCAAGGTCGGCGTCCCGCAGCCGGCGCTCAACTTCGACATGGACGCACACACCAACGTCGATGACCTGAGCTTCGATTTCAACACCGCCGACACGGTACTGCCCATCGTCCTGATCCAGAATCAGTTGACGAAGATTCCCATCCCGATCCCGGTCCCGAACCTCAACCCGCTTCAGCCGCCGCTTGGGGCCATCCCGGCGCCGGTCACCAACTTCAAGATCATGAAGGATACGGCCAAGCTCTCCCCGATGGCGGCCATCGGTCGCGGGCTGGCCGAGGCCGCCCGCTCGGCCGACGCAGTCTCGGGGCGTGGCAGCCTCGACGTCGTACGCTATGGCCGGCTCCTCAGGGCGCGACAGCTGGTGGGCGTGCGCGGCGTCGGCCTGGCCTTCGACGGGCTCTACTTCGTCAAGAGCGTCACGAGCACGCTCAAGCGGGGCGAGTTCAAACAGAGCTTCGAGCTTTCGCGCAACGGCATCGTCTCCATTACCCCGAGAGTCCCGGCATGAGCAACGGTCAAAAATTTTACGGCAAGTATCGCGGCACGGTCCTCAACAACATCGACCCGCTACAGATCGGGAGGTTGATGGTGCAGGTGCCGGATGTGTCCGGCGTCATCCCCTCTTCATGGGCGATGCCCTGCTTCCCCATCTCCGGCAAGCAGATGGGCGCCTACATGATCCCGCAGATCGGCGCGGGCGTCTGGGTTGAGTTCGAGCAGGGCAGCGCCGACTACCCTGTCTGGAGCGGCTGCTGGTACGGCTCTGCGGCCGAGGTGCCGGCGCTCGCCCTGGCCGGCAACCCGGCCAGCCCCAGCATCGTGCTCCAGACCAGCTTGCAGAACTCCCTCGTCGTCAGCGACCTGCCGGGCCCAACGGGCGGCATCATGCTCAAGAGCACGACGGGCGCCACCATCATCGTCAACGACACCGGCATCTACATCCAGAACGGCAAGGGGGCGAGCATCATCATGACCGGACCCACCGTGACCATTAACAACGGCGCGATGGTCATCGTGTGAATAACGGGCCGTGCAAACGGGCGGGCCCACGCACATCGGCCCGCCCCTTTGGCGCGCCGCGAGGAGCGAAACATGCCAGGCTTTCTACTTCATTTGGGCGCGTCCGTCCTGTGCTCGCACGCGGGGCAGGCCACGCCGACCACCCCGAACCCGCGCGTCCTCGTCTCGGGGCAGCCCGTCGTCACCATCGCCTCGCCCTACGTCGTCGCGGGCTGCGCGCTGCCGCCGCCGCCCGCCGCCAACGGGCCCTGCGTGACGGCGCAGTTCGTCACCGCCGCCACGCGGGTCACGGTCGCGGGGCAGCCCTTGCTCCTCCTCGACAGCCAGGCAGTCTGCGCGCCGACGGGAACGCCGCTCCTGATCGTCATGACGCAGACGCGTGTCACGGCGATGTGAGCCTTTTTTCCCAGGTCTCTGATTCCGGCCCGCCCGAAGCACCCGGGCCAGCCCGAAGCCCGAAATTCTTCCCGAGGGACTGAGCGATGAACGTTGACCTCCCCTTCCATTTCGACGCGCGCGGCCGCTCGGCACTGGCCGACGAGGACGACCATATCCGCGACCTGATCGAGACGGTCCTCTTCACCTCGCCGGGCGAGCGCGTCAACCGGCCGACTTTCGGCAGCGGGTTGATGCAGCTCGTCTTCGCCCCGAACAGCGACGAGCTGGCCGCCGCCACACAGTTCCTCGCGCAGGGCGCACTCCAGCAGTGGCTCGGGGACTTGATCGTGGTGGACGACGTGAGCGCCGCGAGCGTCGACTCGCGTCTGGAGGTAACGGTCGTCTACACCGTCCGCCGCACGCAGGAGCAGAGAAGCGCGCAGTTCGTGCGCGGGGGAGCGGGGCGATGAAATTCTTCTGCTGCGATGACGGGCGGCGCGCGGCCGCTCTGAAAAACCCCCAGGTCCCGCTCAACGGGATCGAGTTCGTCGAGGTGCTCGACAAACGCGACGACCCACCGGGGCTAAGGCAGCGCCTCCTCTTCGTCAACTTCCTCAAGAAGCTGACGCCAACAGGGCAGGCCGGCGCGCTCTCGCTAAATAACGTCCTCATCGAGGGCGGCGAGCGCATCAAGGATGTCCGCATCAAAAGTGTGACGGCCGGCGCCGCCGGGCCCGCGCCCTTCAACAATCCCGAAGTGCTCGTCGTCGAAGTGGCCGAGCCCGGCGACTTTTCGACCTACACGCTCCGCCTCGTCGAGGACGCCGCGCGCGCACGCGCCCAGGGGCCCGGCCTGCCCGACTCGCCCTTCCGCCGCCCGCCCGCTGGCTTCGACCCCGTGCTCTCGGCCGTCGACTTCTCCTTCAAGGTGCTCTGCGAGAGCGACTTCGACTGCCGGCGCGAAGAGACGTGCCCGCCCCCGGCGGCCGAGCCGTTGGAGATCAACTACCTGGCGAAAGACTACGCCAGCTTCCGCCAGTTGATGCTCGACCGCATGGCTACCACCGCGCCCTGGTGGCGCGAGCGCAACCCGGCCGACCTCGGCGTGGCACTCGTCGAGCTGCTCGCCTACGTCGGCGACTACCTGAGCTACCGGCAGGATGCCGTCGCCACCGAGAGCTATCTCTCGACGGCGCGCCTGCGCTCGTCCGTGCGCCGCCACGCGCGGCTCGTCGACTACTACATCGGCGACGGTGCCAACGCGCGCGTGTGGGTCCATTTGCGCGTCCGCAAGGGCGTCAGCAATCTCCTTCTCGAAAGCTTTCGAGACGAGAAGGCCGACGAGGTCAAGGCCGCGGGGAAGAAGAAAATCTTCGCGCGCTTCCTGACCCGCGTGCCCGGGACGCAGAAGGTCCTCCCGATAGACTCGGCCGCCTACGGCCGCGCGCTCGAAGCCCGGCCGCAGGTCTTCGAGCCGCTCCACGACCTGCCACTCTTCGAAGCACACAACGAGCTGTATTTCTACACGTGGGGCGCGCGCGAGTGCTGCCTGCCTAAGGGCGCGACGCGTGCGACACTGCGCGGCCGCATCAACGAGTTGAAGCCGGGACACGTGCTCGTCCTCACCGAGATGCTCGGGCCGCAGACGGGACAGAAGGCCGACGCCGACCCCGCGCACCGCCACGCCGTCCGTCTGGTCAGCGTGACGACGGGCGAAGACCCCGTCGGCGGCCGTTTCGAGGAACCGCCGACGAACGCGCCCGTCCCCGTCACGGAGATCACCTGGCACACGGAGGACGCGCTCCCCTTCCCCCTCTGCGTCTCGACCCTCGTTGGCACCGTGTTCCACGCGGACGTGAGCGTCGCGCTCGGCAACATCGTGCTCGCAGACCACGGGCTGAGGGTCGAGGGCGAGCCTCTGCCGGAGGTGCCGGGGCCCGACCCCGCATTGACCAGGGTTTCCGCGCGCGAGGGGAACAGCTGCGCCGCTGAGCCGTTAGAGCCAACCCCCGCGCGCTACCGCCCGCGCCTGCGGGGCGCGCCGCTCTCCCAGGCCGCGCCCTTCGACTTCAAAGACACAAACATCTCGGCGACGGCGGCCGTGCGCCAGCCGTCGCGGGAGCTTCTGCCGGTCGTCAGCCTGGATGAGGCGGGCGTTCCCGAGCGTTGGCGGCCGCGGCGAGACCTGCTTGCGAGCGGCGCAGCCGCGCGCGAGTTCGTCGCCGAGGTCGAAGAGGACGGCGTGACCTACCTGCGCTTCGGCGACGACCGCTTCGGCTCGCGCCCCGCCGCGGGCGCGCGGCTGACGGCCACCTACCGCGTCGGCAACGGCACGGCCGGCAACGTCGGTGCGGATTCGCTCGTCCACTTCGCCAGCAACGACCCGGCGTTCGTCACGGACCCTTTGAACTCGCCGCTGCTCTCGGTGCGCAACCCGCTGGCCGCGCAAGGTGGCGCGGAGCCCGAGACGCTCGAACGCGTGCGGCAGGACGCGCCCGAGGCTTTCCGCACGCAGGAGCGCGCCGTCACGACCGACGACTACGCGGAGGCGGCTCGTACGCGCTGCGGCGTCGAAGTGCAGCGCGCAGCGGCGTCGATGCGCTGGACGGGTAGCTGGCACACAGTCTTCGTCACCGTCGACCGCTTCGGCGGGAGGGAGGTCGACGCAGGGTTCGAGAGCGAGCTGCGCCGCTGCCTCGAACGCTACCGCATGGCCGGGCATGACCTTGAGGTCGAAGCGCCGAACTTCGTCTCGCTCGAAGTCGAGATGACGGTCTGCGTCAAACACGGCTACCTCAAGAGCGACGTCCGGCGTGCGCTGCTTGAGCAGTTCAGCGCACGTCAGCTTCCGGGCGGCGGGCGCGGGCTGTTTCACCCCGACAACTTCAGCTTCGGGCAGCCGGTCTTCCTCAGCTCCCTCTACGCCGCCGCGCAGTCCGTGGCGGGCGTCGACTCGGTCGACATCACGGTCTTTGGGCGGCAGGGCGTGGCGGGCAGCTCCGGCATCGACGCGGGGCGACTCGACTTCGGGCGGCTGGAGATCGCGCGGCTCGACAACGACCCTGACTTTCCAGAGCGCGGCGTCTTCAAGCTGCACGTGAAGGGGGGACGATGAGCCTTCCAACGGACGAATCCCTGCGCCACGCGAACGACTGCGGGTGCTGCCAGGGCATCTCGGGCGAGACGCCCGCGCGCGTCGAGAACCGCCCCGGGCTCTCGGCCGTCGCCTACCGCGCGGGCACACACGCGCAGTTCAAGGAGACGATGCTGGCGCGCCTCTCTGGCTCGCGCCAGGGGGCCCTGCGCGCCCTGACGACGCGCACGGACGAAGACTTCGCCGTCGCGCTCTTAGACGCGTGGGCGGTCGTCTCCGACGTGCTCACCTTCTACCAGGAGCGCATCGCCAACGAATCCTACCTGCGGACAGCCACCGAGCGGATGTCCGTGGCCGAGCTGGCGCGGCTCATCGGCTACCGCCTCGGCCCGGGGGTCTCGGCGAGCGTCCACCTCGCCTTCACCGTCGAGGAGGCACCGGGTGCGCTCGGGCCCGCGTCCAACCTCGGCTCGGCGGCGCTGGTCGTGCTCGAGCCGCCGCCGCCCGTCCCTGTCCCGGCCGGCGTCAAGGTGCAGAGCATCCCCGGCCCCGGCGAGCAGGCGCAGACTTACGAGACCGTCGAGGAGATAGAGGCGCGCCCCGAGTGGAACGCCATCAGGCCCCGCCTCACGGAGCCACAGCTGGTGACGACATCGGCGGGCAGCGTCATGCTCGCGGGCACGGCGACCAACCTGCAAAAGGGCGACACGCTGCTGCTCATCAACGACGCGGGCGTGACGCGCGTCGCGCGGAAGGTGACCGCGGACGACGACGCCGGCCGGACACGCGTCGATTTCGAGACGCCGAAGCTCTCGCCCGCGCCCGCGCGAGCGCTTTCGCCCGGAAGCATCACGGACTTCCCCGAGGCGACGGTGCTGGACGAGAAGGCGGTCAAGCAGATTGTCTCGAAGCGCTGGAGCGCTTCGGACCTCTCGGCACTGGCACGCGTGCAGGGCTGGTCGGAGGCGTCGCTCACCGCCGCCATCAACGAGTTCGTCTCAAGGCGCGCGCTCGCGCCCGACCGCGGCGTCTTCGCCTTCCGCCAGCGCGCGGCCGTCTTCGGCTACAACGCCCCGAAGTGGCTCTCGCTGCCGGTCGCGATGAGGCACACGCACAAAAAATTTCCGGACGACCCCTCCTCCACCGCGACGGAGGCCGGTGCCTTCCCCTCCTCGTGGGACGACCAGACCCTGGAGGACGACGCGAAGGATGGCGGGGTGCTGCGCAAGATAGACCTGGACAGTACCTATCAGAACATCGCCGGCGAGAGCTGGGTCGCGCTCAGGGCTCCCGGCAAGGCCAAGTTCGAAGTGGAGACCTACAAGGTGAAGGAGCACGCCGAAATCTCCCGCAGCGACTATGCCGTCAGCGGGAAGGTCTCGCGCCTGAAGGTCGAAGCCCCTTCAACGTTCCCCGCCCACTTCAGGATTCGCAACACGACCGTCCTCGTCCAGAGCGAGCAGCTCCCGACGGCCGACATCCCCATCGAGGGCGCGGTCTCGGGCGCGAGCCTCACACTCGGCCGCGCCTACCTCGGGCTCGAGCCGGGGCGCACAGTCATCCTCACGGGCGCGCGCAGCGACCTGCCCTCCGAGATCGTGAGCGAGACGCGCACGCTCAGGGAGGTCAGCGTCGAGGCCGGCCTCACCGTGCTCGTCTTCGACCGGGCGCTGGCGCACAGTTACGTGCGCGACTCCCTGACCCTCAACGCCAACGTGGCCCTCGCCACGCACGGCGAGTCGGTGGCGGAGGTGCTCGGCGGAGGCGACGCGGCCCGCGCCTTCCAGAGTTTCACCTTGCGGCAGCCGCCACTCACCTACACGAGCGCCGCTACGGCCCAGGGGTCGCAGTCCTCACTGGAGGTGCGGGTCAATGACCTGCTCTGGGAAGAGGTGCCGAGCTTCTACGGGCGCGCTCCCGGCGAGCGCATCTACGTGACCCGCACCGACAGCGAGGGCAAGACGACCGTCACGTTCGGCGACGGGCGCACGGGCGCGCGCCTGCCCACGGGTCAGGAGAACGTGAAGGCTAAGTACCGCAAGGGGACGGGGCTGGGCGGGGTGGTCAAGGCGGGCCAGCTCTCGCTTTTGATGACGCGCCCGCTGGGCGTCAGGGGCGTTGTCAATCCCCTCGCCACCTCGGGGGCGGGCGACCCGGAACGGCTCGAAGACGCGCGCGCGAACGCGCCCCTCGGGGTGCTCACGCTGGGGCGCGTCGTCTCGCTCCAGGATTACGAAGACTTCGCGCGCTCCTTCGCCGGCATCGGCAAGGCGCTGGCGACCTGGGTCTGGACGGGTCAGCGGCGTGCCGTCCACCTCACGGTCGCCGGTGCGGAAGGCGTGGAAGTCGACCCCGACGGCGACCTCGGCAAAAAACTGGTCGGCGCCCTGCGGCTTGCCGGCGACCCGCGCGTGCCGCTCGTCTTCGAGTCTTACCAGCCCCGTTTCTTTATCCTTTCCGCCGCCGTCAAGGTCGACCCGGCACACCTGCCCGAGAAGGTCCTGGCGGCGCTGGAGGAGAAGCTGCGCGAAAGCTTCTCGTTCGGGGCGCGTGCTTTCGGCCAGAGCGCCAACCTGAGCGAGGTGCTGGCGTTGATGACGGGCGTGGCCGGTGTCACGGCGGTCGATGTCAACGACTTCTACGGCACGGACGCGCCGCCGGCGGCCGGCGAGCCGAGGGTCAGGCCGAGACTCGAAGCCAGACGCCCACGCCCCGGCTCCGACAAGACCTTCCCGGCGCAAATCCTCATGCTCGACCCCCGACCCCTCTCGCTGGAGGTGATCCCTTGAGCTTCGACGCCGAAAGACTCTTCGAGCTGTTGCCAGCCTTCTACCGCGTCCGCGACGTGGCGGTCGCCGAGCAGCTCGCCGCGCTCATCGGACAGTCGGAAGACGCGACCGGGTGGGCTGGCCTACTCACCTCGGAAGAGGAGGCCGAGCGGCGTCGACTCTCCGACCTGAGGCAGTCGCTCTTCGCCGCCGGGCAGCCGTTCCCCGCGATGGAGGCGGCACGCCTCGAAGAGCTTGAGGACAAGCGGCAGCGCGGCCCGCTCAAGGCGCTGCTCGCGGTCGTCGCCGAGCAGGTGGCCGTCCTCGAAGAGGACCTCGCACAGCTCTACGACGACCAGTTCATCGAGACGTGCGCCGAGTGGGTCGTCCCCTATATCGGCGACCTCGTCGGCACGCACGGCCTCTTCTACTACCCGAACGCGCGCAAGCTCAGCCGCCGCGCGCAGGTCGCCAACACGCTGGCCTACCGCCGCCGCAAGGGCACGGCCTCGGTCCTCGAACAGCTCGCCCGGGATGTGACGGAGTGGAACGCGAGCGTCGTCGAATACTTCCAGCGTCTGGCGACGACGCAGTACATGAACCACCTGCGCCCCGACAACCTCGCCTTCGCCGGTCTCCGCCACAGCCACTTCGCGGAACTCGGGGGGCGTCCCCCCTCAAGGGAGTTGCTTGAGCGGAACGAACGGCAATGGGCCGCCATCGAGTATGCCAGCGCGCCCGCGGACCAGGAGCCCTGCGCCCCGCGCCACCGCGGCACCTGCTGGCGCGGCCAGTCGCCCTTCGACACCCTCGCGCGCACCGCCGACGTTCGCTCCGTCGAGAGCCGTCGCGGGAAGTACAACATCCCCAACGTCGGTATCTTCCTCTGGCGCATCGGTAGCTATTCTGTGACTGATGCGCCCGCCTACCGTCTGCCCGACACGGGCGACCCTTTCACCGATGGCCGGCGCTTCCTCTTCAACCCGGCCGGGCTGGAGGCGGCGCTCTACAACCGCCCCGTGACCGAGGACGAGATCACGCACCTCTCCGAGCCCTCCAACGTCCCCGCGCCCTTCACGCGCCCCGTGCTCGACCGCTTCCTCGAAAGCTTCTACGGCGCGGATACCGAAGGCCGTGATACAGGCAAGAGCCTGCTCGTCTCCCGCAACGGCATCGAGGTCGTCGGCGCCGACCCGCCACCGCCCGACCTGCGCGCGCTGGTCTGCATCTGCGACCTGAGCGACCGGACCGACGCGCAGGGCAACATCGTCAAGGCGTGGGCGCGTCACCCGTCCGACCGCATCGCAGTCGACCCGGTCCTCGGACGCCTCGCCTTCCCGAAGAACTCTTCGCCGCCGCTCGCCGCCCGCGTCAGCTATCACTACGGCTTCAGCGCCGAGATGGGCGGCGGCGAGTACGGTCGCGGCCAGACCTTCGGTGGGCTCGGCCACGCCGTCGAGGTCTCGAAGGTCAAAACCATCAACACCATCGCCAGGGGGCTGAACGAGCTTTCAAACTCTTTCGCCAACGACCCGGGTCTGGAGGGCGGGGTCGTCGAGATAAGCGACAACGATTACTACGCAGGGCCGCTCAACGTGAGCGTGCCGGCGGGCAAAAAGCTCGAGCTGCGCGCGGCCGACGAGCGGCGCCCCTACCTCGTCCTCGACGGCGACGCGCTGCTGCGCGGCGGGCGCGACGCCGAGCTGACGCTCAACGGGTTGTTCGTGACCGGCGGCTCGCTCCACAGCGTGCCCATGATTAACAACAATCTGCGCCTGCTCCGGCTGCGCCACTGCACGCTTGTCCCCGGCAGGACGCCTGCCTTCGCGCAGTTCGGGGTACCTGCGCGCCCTGCCGCGCCCAGGCTCGTCATCCGGATTCCCGGCGTGGAGGTCGAGATCGACTCGTGCATCCTCGGCCCCGTCATTATCCACGAAGACTCCAGCCTCCGCGTCACCAACAGCATCATCGACGCGACCGCCGAGGAGGGCGTCGCCTACTCGGGCGTCGGCGGCGCGAGCGCGGGCGGCCCCCTCTTCGTCGAGAACAGCACCTTCGTCGGGCGCGTCCACACCAAGAGGCTCGAAGCCTCCAACTCTATCTTCCTCGCCTCTTTCCGGGCGGGCGAAGCCTGGCCCACCCCTGCCGTGCGCCCCGCCGCGCCCGTCCTGGCCGAGCGCGTGCAGGAGGGCTGCGTGCGCTTCTCATACCTACCGCCGGCCGCACACGTCCCGCGCCCTTTCCGATGCCAGCCCGCTGTGGCCTCGGACGAATCGCGCGTGCGCCCGACCTTCACGTCGCTCCGCTACGGCGACGCGGCCTACTGCCAGCTGAGCCGCTACTGCGCCGCCGAGATTCGCGAGGGCGCGGACGACGGGGCGGAGATGGGCGCCTTCCACGACCTTTACCAGCCGCAGCGGGTCGCCAACCTGCGCGCGCGGCTCGACGAGTACCTGCGTTTCGGCCTCGAGGCGGGAATCTTCTACGCAAGTTAAGACTGCCTCACTGATGGAGGACTCACATGGGCGACTTCAGCCGTGACACCAACGACCCGAGAAAACATTACAGCGGCGTGCTGATGCAGCAGGGCCGCGTGCAGTTGGACGCCGACTGGAACGAGCAGCTCGCGCTCCAGCTGTATCGCACCGAGCTGGAGGCCCGCGACGTAATAGGCCCCAGCGGGGTGCCCAAGAAGTTCGGCGGGTTCGAGATCGGTCTGACACCGGACAAGCTCGACCTGACAATCTCGCCCGGCCGTATTTACGTCGAGGGGCTGCTCTGCGAATCCGACGGGACGCGCGTCCCGGTCGGCTTCGTGCAGAACGCCCCGAACCGCGTGATGGTCCAAAGCCTCTGGGTCGACGGCAGCGCGTTCGCGCCGGGGCAGTGGGTCGAGCTGTGGGCCGCCGGCAAGACGAAAAAGAGCCTGTTGAAGATCAGCGCCGTCGACGCGCAGCAGCGCTCGCTGACCTTCGGCGGCAGCACACTTGATTACCAGAACGCCGGGGCGGCCTACATCCGCCGCGTGGCGACGCTCCGGACGCAACCCGACCACCCCGCCGCCGGCATCCCCGCCCTAATC
>Ga0216309_1000051_pt1 | contig 18357 bp, 15 predicted proteins | sample Total_DNA_C_FD_161284 | JGI IMG/M metagenome (GOLD analysis project Ga0216309, IMG submission 161284) | Terrestrial sediment cell enrichment communities for BONCAT metagenomics from Utah, United States - Total_DNA_C | ecosystem: Environmental > Terrestrial > Deep subsurface > Rock core/Sediment ...
GTCCCAGACGATGAAGACGCGGTCACACTTCTCCTTCTCGATGAGGCGCTTCACTTCCCTGCCGCAATCCTGGATGAGCTTGTCCTTGTTGCTCATCGGCACTCCGATGAACTCCGCGCCTGGCACGAATTCCTTGACGAAGTGCTCTCCGATCTTGACGTCCGGACCGCCGGGGGCGCACTCGCAAAGCATCCCGATCTTCACCGTCGCCTCCCGCGCCGTCCGAGTTCCCCACGGGTGTAGAGCGTGCCCGGACTGGCAAACTCGGAGGCCCAATTCGAAAGCTCCGCGTCATCCCCGGGGCGGTAGAAGACGGGCGTGCCCTCAACCCGCTCGACCAGGATGAGGTGACGCAGATCGAGGAGGTCCAGGAGATACGGCGAGTGGGTCGTTGCAATGACCTGCTGCCGGCCAGAGATGACCGCACTGCGTATCTCACTGACGATGAGGGCCAGGGTACGCGGATCCAGGCCATTCTCGAGTTCCTCGATGAACACGAGGGGCGGTGCCCGGGGATGGCGGAACAGGGCCAGCAACGCGAGGACCCGGAGCGTGCCGGTGGAGAGCATCCAGCCCAGTACCTCGAATTTCTGTTCAATGAGCCGCAGGTACACGTTCCGCTCGAGCTCGCGCGTGATTTGCGGCTGAAGGTCGGTGGCGTAGGGCAGCACCTCACGCATCGCATCAATGAGCCCGTCGAAGGACTCCGGGCTCTCCTCCCGCAGCGACCAGAGGTACTGGGCGATATTCGAGCCGTCTGGTGCCAGGCGGATCTCCCGCCCGGAGCGCTGCATGAGCGTGGGCCTCCCCATGGCATCGGGGTTCAGCCGTACGAACTGCCACTGCCCGACAAAGTCCGCGAGGCTTCTTTTCAGGAGTGATTCCTGGGGAAGGATGGGAAGCGGCTCTTCTCCTCGGATGTGCCCGCCCTGGCGCTGGCGAGTGATGCTGCCGTGTGCGTCACGCTGCCAGACATCGCGACCTCGGTTGACGCGCTCCTCACTGAAGAAGAGTTCGTTGTTCTCTCGCTCCTGGATGGAAAGCGCGGCGGAGTAGGACGCTCGTCCATCATGCCCCTGGAACGTGAACTGGACGGCGGAGCCGCTCAGGAGCCGCTCCCCGCGTGCGCGGGGCCGTGGCCTGACTTCCCCCTTGTAACGAGCGTGCTCATAGCCACCGAAGGGGGCCCACGCCTCGTCGAGGTTTTCCAAGGCGAGCCGCTGAACGGTCTCCATGGCCTCGATGATGCTGCTCTTTCCCGAGCCGTTGTTGCCAATGAAGACGGAGAGCGAGCCAAGCGGCAGGGAGCCTGTCTCTCGGATGGCCTTGAAGTGCTTGACCTGTACCTTCGCCAGAGGGAGGCGTTTGGGGCTGTTCATTCCACCACTCCATGGGCCACGTCCCGGTAGGCGTTGCGCGCAGCCGTCGTGTGAGGGGCGGGGACGAGGGGAAACGTCGACAGGACGTGTGTGAACTCCTGCTCTGTCAACCTATAGAGATGAGCGACGAGGCCGTCGATCTCGGCTTGCAACCGTGCTCGCTCCGCGGGTTCGCTGACGCCATCCTGGTGGTCTCTGAGTCCTACGCTCCGGGCAGCATCAGCGAAGGCGGGCGTCGTGCAGATGAGCCGTGCGGCCCGCAGCGCGAGAGCCCGCACCCAGCTGCCGGCGGCTAAATCCTGTGGGATGGGAAGGGTCATGAGTGCGGAGAACGGGATGTAGGGTCCAGCCATCCTTTGGCGGGTCAGGTAGTCCAGCGTGAAGCTGTTGAAGAGCGCGACCAGGTAGAAACGCACCATCGGATGGAGGAATTCGGATGTTTCCACCATCACGGTGGAATCACAGAGAATGCCTGGCGGGAGGATAGTGGCCGTCAGTGTCCTGGTGTCCGTGCTCCGCGCAATCGTCCGGAGTGCCAGCCGATAGGTGTGCAGCCCTTCAAGCAAGCCAGGCCTCAGCCTTCTTACGGCCACGTGCTCGTCCATCACCCTGTACAACGCAGATGCATCCAGGCCGTAACGAACAATGGCCCTCCCCCGGCAGATGGGTAGCTTTCCCAGGATTGGGACCTGGTGGCGCGATGCTGTGGCTCCGCCGAATTCGAGTCCGCGCCCCAGGCTCAACCTCTCCCCAGCCGCTTCATGTGTCTCCAGGAGCGGGAACTCCATCAGCTTCATGGAGAGGGCCAGGTCGCTTGTGCTCTGGAGTTCAGGAAGCGAAAGCGAGCCTGGAGACAACCGCTGGATGGACTCCAGGCTGAGGGAAAGACGGGATGCGCTGTCGTGCAGGAAGGCGTCGAGGTCTCCAGGGCCGAGGGCGCCACGAGGGTCGATCCGGAAGGCGGCTTCGAACGAATCGGCGGGTACACCCTTCCCGAGGACGAGGAGACAGAGCCTGATGGATCTGTGTAGCTCGTCGAACAGGCGGAATTCGTTTGAGAACCCCAGCACCGTCCGCAGCGCGCCCTCCTCCAGGAGCATCTCCCGCAGCCCTCTGCCGGTCTGCTGCGCGTAGAAGCTCCCGGGAACGAACATGGCGGCCTGACCTCCGGCACGCAGCAGTTGGAGCGCGCGCTCGATGAAGAGCAGGTACGCCGGCACACGGCCCGAGCTCCGGAGTGAGCGCGGGTAGAGCCTCCGGAACAACTCCTTCTTGGGCTGAGCAGCGTCGAGCACGTCCCAGGGGGGAGTCGTAACAATCGCATCGAAGCCGCCGCGCTCTCGGAAGACCTCACCCAGCTCCAGACACCAGTGGAGGGGCCGCGGCACGAGCTGGAACTCCTGCGATTGGAGTTCGTCACGCAGCTGCCTCTCCAGCACCGAAGCTGCGTCGCGGCTGAGCTCGTGAATCCAGTCGCGCAACAACGCCAGCCCCTCATGCCCGCCAGAGGAGCGGTAGTGCTCCACCAGTCCCCAGAGGGGCTCGACGGACTCCAGGCGCTGTGCGGATTGGGTGTCAAGTGACCCAACGAGCGGATCACCGGTCAGGATGTTGAAGTCCAAGCGTGGCAGGCAGTCGAACTGCTCCTTGCGCTCCGTGGCCGAGAGCAGGCCAAGCAACAGGTGCGAGCGGGCTGCCTCCGCCGTAGCCTCGTCCATGGAAACGCCGAAGAGGTTGCCGGTGAGGAGTTTCCTCTTGAAAGAGTAGCCCAGCCTCCACCGCGCCGCCTCTGCCAGCAACTCGGGGTCCTTTCCCGTCTCCGCTTGATGGATGACGGCCAGGTAGACGGTGGCGAGCGTCTCCAGCGCTTCCCCCAGCAGCACCCCTGGACCGCACGACGGGTCCAGGATTCGGAGGTTTGGCAGTATCTCGAAAAGGAGCCGGCGCCCGACCTCCGCGTCCATGTCGAGCAGCAAGTCCTCCATGCTCTTGAAGCGGGGGCCGTCGACGCTGTGTACTGCATCCAGGATGACCGGATGCAAGGCGCTCTCACAAAGGTACCGGGACACTTCCGGCGGAGGAACGGGCTGCCCTGACTGTCTCTGGAACAGTACGGCAAGGCTCCTCGCCAACACCTCCGGAGTCACCACGTCATTCGCCCCCTGCGGCAAGGCGTCGAGGTTCCAGGAGTAGCGCCCGGCGAACTGAAGAAGTTCCTCCAGGGCCGCATCCGAGATGTCGAGGTCGGGATGGGCCTCTTCAACCTCACGCGCGAGGAAGAGACTCCCCCTCAGCAGGGTGAGCCGCTCCGAGGCCACCTGGACCTCTGACGGACGCCTCCCATCAGGCCGAATCAAGCCTTCAAAGATTAGCTCCTTCACAAGGCGGCGGGAGAAGAGGCGGGGTTCTCGCTCTCCTACCGCCATGGGGACCTCTCTGGGAGGTACAGGCAAGCCTTCGAGAAGCCCTCCCTGCTGGATAAAGCAGAAAAAAGTCAGCCGGTTTAGCAGGACCCAGGAATACTGCCACCTCAGCTTTGCGTCAGGCACTCCATGGATGCGCTGGGTGAGCATCTCCTGCTGCTGTTGGAGGTCCGTGGTGAGACGCTCTCGCACGCCGCGGGTGTCCATGGCCTCGCGCAGCCGGTCAGTCATGTCGGCGAGCGCCCTGTTTCGACCTTTCCCCTTCCCGCCGATGTCGGCATGGAGGTTGGCAACTTCATCCAGCAGGTGTCTGACGGATTGGCCTCGCAGGTAGACATAGGAGCGAGGAAGGGTGCCTCCGTCCTGGTGCCTCATCCACCGCCAGAGGCTTCGCGTCCTTCGGCCATCCACGAAGATGACGAGATGCGCGGGGGAGCGGTGTGAGAGGTGCTCGTAGAACTGCGCTCGGACCTTGGGGGCAGGAAACGCGCCGTCCTGGGAGCGAACTTCCAGGACGATGACATCGCTCCATTCGGCTACCGCGCGCTGCTCCAGCACTTGTCCACGAGCAGCCGTGGGCCGCCATTCCCGGTCTCGCTCTGAGGGCCATGACCAGCCGAGGTGCTCGATGAAGGCCAGCCCCGGCTCCAGCTCCTCCAGGCGTGATTGGAATGCCCGAAGGTCAATGCTCACCGCGTACACCTGTCGGAACAGGGCGCTCGGTCAACAAGGGTAGGCGCGAACGCGTCATGGCCATGTAACCATCGGCGATGCGCCTCCAGGGAACAAGCGGGATGTATCCGAACCGGCGGATGGTCAGCCCTCGTGTCCTGGCTCCAACGTCAGTGACAGGAGCCCCGTCCCTGGTCCGCGACACCGCCGTCCACGGTGAGGAACTCCCACGCGTAGGCGCCGTCCTCCAGTGTGAGCTTCAGCAGCCCGAAGACGCCGCCCAGGCGGACCTCGCTGTTCGCCACGGGCTCGGTGAAGTCGTAGAGCACCATGCCCCCCGTGCCCACGACGAACTGCCGCAAGCCCCGCTCCGGGTCCACGCGCCCGTCGGGCGTCTGGGGCGCGAAGCGCTCGTAGTAGTGGTCATGGCCTCCGAGCACCACCTCGGCGTCCGCATCGTACAGGGCATCCCAGAGGGGCTTGATGTCCAGCCTCTCCCGCTCGGGCCCGGAGCTGAAGAGGGGCCGGTGCCAGTAGGCCAGCGTGCAGCGCCGCGTGTTGGCCCGCAGGTCCACGCGCAACCACTGCTCCTGCTCCGAGCCCACGCCCATCTCCACCTGGCTGTTGAGCACCACCACGTGCCAGGCACCCAGGTCGTAGCTGTAGTAGCCCTTGCCCGACTCGCCCGCCGCCGCGCCGAAGTAGTCGAAGTAGGGGCCCGCCTGTGCCGAGTGGTACTCGTGGTTGCCCACGGCCGGGCGGGTCCGCTGCCGGTGCCGGCCCCAGCTCGGGGCGTAGCAGCGCTCGAAGTCCTGGGCGGTGCCATCCGGATAGGCGTTGTCCCCGAGGGTGAACACCGTCCCCTCGAGTTTCTCCAGCATCACCGCCGTGGCCTCGTCGCCGTCGGACTCACAGCTGGCGATGTCCCCGGCGCCCACCAGCACCTCGGTGGGCACTCGGGGGCGCTCCGAGTCCTCTCCCGGCAGGCCCCCCAGCGTCTGACAGGCTCCGAGGGACAGCAACAAGACCGCGCTCCCCGCGCGGCGCAGAGGGGATGAGAGGCGCATGGGGACTCCACTCCAAGGTCGAGTCCAGCACCTTGCCAGGAAGAGGGCCTCTCACTCCAGGCACCGCAGGGCCCTGGGGCCGGAGGCCTCCTCGAGGGGCTCGGGGTGCTGCACGAGCGCGCCGCGCCCATCCGCGGCCGTCCGCCGCTGCTGCTCCAACCGGGACCTGGCCGAGGCCGTGCGCGCGGAGGACTTCCGGCAGGCTCTCTTCTTCCGCCTCGCCGGCATCCAGGTGAAGGTGCCGCCCCCGCGGGAGCGGGGCGAGGACGCGCGGGTGCTCGCGGCCGCGGACATCCACTCCCCTGCTCCAGTGCATTCCGCCCGTGAGCCGGGAGGATCGGCGCCACGCCCTCCGGAACACCGGCCTTCCGCAAGCCCCCCTGCCTGCTGGGCTGGAGCCGGGCGCTGGCACTCCCAGTGGGCGTGAACACCCTCCGATGTATGCGAGCTCTCACTTACGAAGGACCGTATCGAGTCGCGGTGCGCAACAAGCCCGAGCCGAAGATCGAACACCCTCAGGACGGCATCGTCCGGGTGACGAGCGCGGCCATCTGTGGCTCCGACCTCCACCTGCTGCACGGGCTCATCCCGGACACGCGGATTGGCTTCACGTTCGGCCACGAGTTCACGGGCATCGTCGAAGAGGTGGGCCCGGGGGCCGTGGGGGTGAAGAAGGGCGACCGGGTGATGCTGCCGTTCCAGATCTTCTGTGGCGGCTGCTACTTCTGTAGCCGGGGCCTGACGTCCTGCTGCGACAGCACCAACCCGGCGACCGACGCGGCGACAGGTATCTACGGCTTCTCGCACACGATGGGCGGATATGACGGAGGCCAGGCCGAGTACGTGCGCGTGCCGTTCATCGGAGTGGACGCGGAGAAAATTCCAGACGACGTCGAGGACCTGGACGCCCTACCCATCACGGACGCGTACACCACGGGCTATCAGGCCGCGGAGATGTGCGACCTCCGAGGGGGCGAGACGGTGCTGGTGCTCGGGTGCGGCCCGGTGGGCCTGTTCGCGATGTGGTCGGCCTGGGCGATGGGAGCGGGCCGGGTCATCGCGGTGGACCTGGAGGAGTACCGCCTGGAGTTCGCGAGGAACTGGCTGGGCGTGGAGACGCTCAACTTCAAGGAGTTGGACCTCGTCACCACGGTGAAGGGGATGACGGAGGGCCGGGGAGCGGACGCCACCATCGACGCGGTGGGCTGCGAGGCGGCGGGCTCGCCGGTGCACCGGGCGCTGGGCGTCTACGCGAAGCTGGAGGCGGGCTCGCCGCAGGCCATCAACTTCGCCATCCACGCCACGCGCAAGGGCGGAGTCATCTCGCTGATTGGAGGCTACGGCCCGCCGTTCAACGGGGTGGACATCGGCACGTACATGAACAAGGCGCAGACGATGCGCACGGGCCAGGCGAGCGTGAAGCGCTACATGCCGCACCTGCTCGAGCACGTGAGGGCCGGACGCATCAAGCCGAGCAAGGTCTTCACCCACCGGCTGCCGCTCGAGGAAGCGCCGAGCGCGTACCACACGTTCGCGCGGAAGAAGGACGGCTGCATCAAGGTGGCCCTCTTCCCCAATGGAACCCTTCACTAGGACGGAGACGCGGATGAATCCCACGCCAGAGCTCGCCACCCCGGAGGAAATCCAGCAGCACTCCGGGTACAAATCCATGCAGCCGGTGAAGCGGCCGGACTACTGGGGCGTCGACCTCGACATGTCACGCCGGCCAGGGGTGCCGATGATGCGCGAGCCCCAGCCCTTCCCCAACACGCGCTACCCGCCGGAGCAGCAGCCCGGGATGCCGGCGTCGCCGATGCACGGCCGCACCAACAAGCGGATGCCCCCGGTGTTCGGGACCTCCACCCCGCTGCGAGGGCTCTCCGGAGCCATCCGCAAGCTGGCCTACAGCTACCCGGACCACTACCCGCGGCACTGGCTCTTGAAGATGCTCGGGGACCGGGTGGACTCCATGGAGTACCGGGTCCGCAAGGCGCTGCCCGTGGTGGTCCCACTCGCGGTGGTGGGCTTCCTCACGAGCCTCGGCCGCCGCTGAGGCCGGAGAAGGACAGGTGCGAAGATGGCGAACGAGCGACGTTCCAGCCCGATGACGGCGCTTCGCAACCTGGCCTTGTCGCTGGAGCGGCTGGCGGCGCGAGAGGCCGCCAGTGGCGTGGTGCGTGGCGCGGCCGACGGGCTGCGCCAGGAGCTGCCCGAGCTGGATGGGCAGCTCAACACGCTCCTGAGGGATGCACTGACGGTGCTCGGACGCCTGGCGCACGAGGCGGCCGAGCGCGAGAACGTGGATCCGGGAGCGGCGGCCCACGCGCTCTCGGCGGCGGCGATGCAGGGGATGCTGGAGGTGCTGGAGCGGGAGTGGCAGAACGGTGGAATGCCGCTCCACGCCTTCGTGGATCGCCTCAACCGCCTGTTGGACGAGGTGGCGGAGTTCGCCCGCTCCCGCACGGACGAGCTTCGCGCACCGGGGGAGCGGGCCGAGGCCCTGGTCGAGGGCGTGGTCCGGGCCGCCCTGCGACAACTGCATGAGGGCATGCCCGCGCTCACGGAGGACGGGCGGACCTTGCTCCCACTGGGAGCGGAGCTGGCCTCGCAGGTGGGCAGGGGCCTCGTCACGGGCATCGACGCGAAGCTCCAGGAGGACGCGGACGCGCTGGTGGGCCTGTTGGAGCGAGCCGGCCGGGGACTGGTGCGAGGACTGGCGGCAGGAATCCGCGAGGAGCTGGCCTCCAGCCGGGTGTCCCCGGTCGAGGCGCTGGGAGCGTCGCTCGAGAAGCTCGCCGAGCGCACCACGGCGGCGACCTTTCGGGGAGCGGGCGGCGCGCTGCGGGGGCTCGGGACGAACCTGCGCCGCCCCCTGCTGGCCGTCGCGGGAGCGGGCAGTGCGCTGCTGGCCATTACCCTGCTGTCGGTGCGCTGGCGGCACGCCTGAGAGTGGTCTTCCTCTGAAGGCGTCAGCTATCTTGCCCGGGTGCCGAGCAAGCGTTCACCCCGTCCCTCCCGCACTGTGCGGAAAACGAAGTCCGCGAAGAAGAAGCCCGCGGCCAAAGGCGCCAAGGCACCTCGAGCGAAGCGCACGAGGGCTCGTCCACCCGCGACTGACCGGCTGGCCCAACGAATGGCCGCGGAGATGCCCTTCACGCATTTCCCCGCGCGGACCAGGCTCGAAACCGCCATCCAGTGGGAACGGTTGCTGAGTTCCAAGGACCTTGATGTGGCCCAACCGAGTGGGGATTTCGAGCAACTCCGCTGGAGCCATGTCTTCGCCTACGCGGGCCCGAGTTGTTACTACAGCCACCACAGCGCGGGAGACGCGGTCCTCTACTTCCGACCGTCTCTCGATGCGGGGCAACAGGGGTCCGTTGCCCCTTTCGATTCGGGGTCCTTGGAGGAACCCACCCCCAAGCTCAAGCCTTGGGCGGAGCGTTCTCTCGCCGAACGATGGGCCTTCCTCCAGGCCGAGTCGCATCCTCTGGCGGGATGGCGTGCTCGCTTCCAGGAGTGGCTCACGTACTGCTACGAAGACCCGGCCCGCTATCTGGAGACATTGCCTGACCGGTATGCGGCCGCGACCCCCGACCGGACGCGTCCCCCGGATCTTCTCGAGCACAACGGGCCCGAAGGGGTCCGCAAGTACGGTGCGGGCAACTGTGCCGACCGACGCGCGTGGATCTGGGAGGTTCGCTTCGAGTCCCCTGTCTCCTTCCGCGAAATCAAGGCCCTGCACGTGGCCAGGGACCGGGTCCGCGCCGCGCTGGATTTGATGAGCAGGTTACATGTGTTTTCGGGGGTCAACATTGAAGTCATCGCCCTTCCACGCGGAGTCGATGCCTCGGCTGATACGCTCTACGAGGACTCAGGCAGGGCGCTACGACGGCTGGTGGGACCATGAGTGAAAGACGAATGATTTCCGCGAAGCCAGGGGACACATTGACCGGAGTGTGGGTCATTGGCTTCAACGGAGAAGTCGAGCCCCAGGACACGCCCGCCAGGAGGGCGCCCGTGCTGGCGGATGCTCAGGGCGCCCTGGTTCTGCTGGTGCCAGAGGCCTCCACGGAGCGCGATGGCGCCTATCGGTTGCGTGTCGAGACCGGAACCCGGGTTGGGGAGGAGGAAGCACTGCCCGGGCATGGAACGCGGCTCGAGCGTGGGCCGGCCCGGCTCGGTCATACGCTGGTGCTCGTGGGAGATGCCGAACGGAGAGCGGCTTCTCGCATGCGTGACCTGTTGCCCGAAACGGCGCCAGCGAGTGTCGCGGAGTTCATCGATTGGCTGAAGCGGGGTTGCCCGTCACCTGCTCCCGAAGGCGCCCGCGACCTGGGAAGACTGCTGGCCTGGTACTGCTCGGAGGTGGAGGCCCACGCCTTGTGGCTGTGCATCCACGAAGAGGCGAAACGAGAGCTCTTCCATGCGGTCGCCGAAGAGCACACCCAGGAGCTGGTCACGGCGAGCTGGTGGCTCTCGCGAGTGGCCTTCACGGATGAGGACCTCTATCTCGCGGCAGCGGGCCTGAAGCGAGCGGGCTCCCCGCACGCCGAGAACATGTTGCGAGCCATGCTCGAGGAACCGCCTGGACCCAAGGCGCTCCAGCGGGGATTGGAGGATGCACTGAAGTTGCTGGTGGAGTGCGCGCGCCCCGCCTCACGCGAGCCGGCGCCCGTCACGCGGGCTGAACCGCACGCTCCACGCTATGCCGTCTTGTCGGCCAGCCGTGATTCCGTCCGAAAGAAAGCGCTGATCGAGGTGCACGGGTGAAAGCACGCCTCGTCTCGTTGGACATTCCAGGCCTCGACCTGCCCCTGGGTGGGGGGCTCTGGACGGTGCCACGCATTGAAGGGGTGCCCGAGAGCACGACGATCCTCGTGCGTGGAGCACCGGGAGCGGGCAAGACCATCTTTGGCAGCCAGCTCGCGGGTTCGGTGGCACGGGCACTCGGAGGAGATGTGGCCTACGGCTGCATCGAGCTGCTCCCCGTCGAGTTCCAGGCCCAACATGCCGGGTTGCGTCGGGAAGACGTCGCCGAGGAGGTGGTGGTTCCTCCATTCAAGAAGGGCCGGCCCTCGAAAGAAAACGGCTGTCGCTTCTTCGCGGGTCTGCTGGATCTCGGTGCCGCTGGAGACGAACAATCCCGCTTGGGGCCAGCGGTCGCCGCGCTGTTGCATCAGGTCGAGCAGGTGGGTGGGCGTCCACGCGTGCTGGTCATCGACTCGCTCTCGGATGGATACAATCTAGGCGGCTCCGCGCCGCGTCCGCTTGCGGATGCCTTGTGCAAGCTGGCCGCGGAACGGGGGCTGGTGCTCCTCCTGTTGGAAGAGGCCGCCGACTTCCGTCCCTCTGTGTGGAGTTTCGCTGTCGATATCGTCCTCGAGTTGAAGCTCTCGGAGGAAGATCCAGCCGCTGGCATGCCCGTCACCCTCGCTCGATGGCTGACGGTCATCAAGAACAGGTTCGGTCCATCCGACGCGGGACCGCATCGGTTCAACATTACTCCCAACAGAGGCGTGTATGTCATACCACGCCCTGCTGTCTATGTGGCGAGTTGGGCCCCGGCCATCCTTTGGAAAGGCTGGACATCCCCCGAACCGGCAGCACACGGATGGGCTGTTGGGGAACAGGTGACAACGCCTCCCTGGCCCAGTTTTCGTAAATGCGTTACGGCGGTTTATGGCCCCTATGCCCATGTGGTCTGGCGCATCGCCAATCAGTTGGGACGCCAGTTGCCCGGTGCCAAGCTAGAAAAGAGTCGTTTGTTGATGATTGATTTCGGGCGCCAGATACAGAATCAGCGTGAATCCGAGTATACGCTGCCTGTCATGAAGATTGCGGCCGGCTATCCGTACTTGGATGGGGGGGGATTGGTCGACATGGCTCGCAGGGCCATAAAGGACATTCGCGATTCCCATGTCGTCGTCGAGAAGGCGCTCATTGGCGACCTGCGCTCTATTCGCAGCTTCCGCAATCCCGAGGAAATCCGGATGGCCGTAGCGCTCATCGTGGCCATGCTCAGGGAGGTGCGTATTCCAGTGGTGCTTTTTGAAACCGCCACACCTCGAGCAGGCGAAGCCGAGCCAGAGTGCGTGGACTTCGCGGATGTCGTCGTGTCGATTTCCCCTCCCAGCCACATGCCCATTGATGTGACCATGACGGACACCCGGACCGGTCTTCGACACAGATGGAGTGAAGACCTTTAAAGATTCATGTGGCGAGGAGCACCTCCCAGCAAGAGCCGCTCCTCGCCACAGACTTCCGTTACCCCGTGGTCCGTCAGCGCGAGCCGCGCTCGGACACCGGGTGCACGCTCGGCATGTACGCGGACAGGTCGGGCAGGGGCTTGTCGGCGTAGTACGCCTGGACGAGCCCGAGGTTCATCTGGTGCACGTCGCGGTAGGGCTCGAAGGGGTGCACCCAGCCCCGGGCGAAGGCATCGCCGAGGAAGGCCTCGACGGGGCTGGAGAGGTAGTCCGCGTCATGGGAGCGGCTGACCATCCGCACGAGGTAGAGCAGGGTGGCATCGATGAAGGTCTTGTCATAGCCGCCCTGGGTGATGACGGCGGGGTCCCCGTGGTTGGGGAAGATGCGGGTGATGTCCATCTGCCGCAGCCGCTGGAGTTGCTCCAGGTGGGTGGTGAGCCCCTCCACTTCCGTCATGTACGTGAGGGGGTCCTCGAGCATGTCGCCGGTGAGGGCGACCTTGTCCTGGGGCAGGTAGACGAGGGTGGAGTCCTGGGTGTGGATGTCGAGCTCAAGCAGGCGCACCTCGAGGTCACCGACGAACACGGTGAGCTGCTGGTCGAAGGTGAGGCTGGGGAAGACGAGGGGGTTGATGGCGGGAGGGCCCCAGAGGGTGCCGGCCTCGATGGCCTCACGGTTCTCCAGCATGCGCAGCCAGGTGAGCGAGGAGGAGATGCGGGGGCTGTCGGCGTACACCGAGTTGCCGGCGATGTGGTCCAGGTGCCAGTGGCTCTGCACGACGGTGAAGCGCCGGATGCCGAGGCTCTCGAGGTGGCGGCGCACCCAGAGGGCCTGCTCGACGGAGGTGAAGGTGTCGTAGACGAGGGCCTCGTCGCCGCGGTGGATGGCATAGGTGCCGACGCCGAGCTTCATGGCGGTATCGGCCACCCAGTCTCCGGGCTGCTGGGGCCCATTGGCGTCGCGTCCGTCGAAGAAGAAGAGCAGATGGTCGTTGAGGCGGGTGACCTCGATCGACGGCTCCTGCACGGGCGTCTTCGTCTCGGGGAACTCCGTCTCGCAGCCCACGGTCGCGTGCGCCGAGAGCAACAACAGTCCCACCCGCAGCACCCTCTTGACTGCATTCATCTGTCTCAAATGTCTACCCTCGTTGAAGCGGACCAGCATGAGGGGTGTAGCAGAGACAGGGGCGAAGACAGGAAGAGGGCCAGGGACAAAGACTTCACCCTGGCTTCAGGCACCTGGAAGGTGGAGGCGGGATGGAGGGATAGTGAGGCATGCCGGAAGCTTCGGACCGCAAGCATTTCATCCACGGCTGGAGGTTGCCGCTGGTGGCCTCGGGGCTGTTCGCCGTGTTCGAGTGGACGCACCTGGTCCTCAACAGGACGGCCGACAAGGCGACGCTCGGGGGCTGGGGGGCGCTGGGGCTGCTGGATGGATTCCTGCACACGGTCGACATCCCGCTGAAGCTGCTGACGCTCTTCTTCGTTCCCGTGGCGCTGGCGAGAGCGCTCGCGCACTGTCACCGGGATGCTCGCGCCACACGCTTCGTCGCGGGGGTGTGGCTCGTGTCGGGACTGGTGCTGCTCGGGGTATTGAGCGCGGCGCGAGACCCGCTCGCCCGGCTGCTGAACAACGACACGGTGAAGTTCTACCCGACGTCCGTCACGGTGAACGCCGAGTGGAGGTTTGGCAGCCGGGCGAACGAGCTCGCCGCCCGCTGGTCGAGCGGGGAAATCATCGCGCGGGAGGTGCTCGTCATCGTCGTGGCAATCGCCGGGCTCGTGGCGCTCGGGTACTTCCTGGGCGACAAGAGGAAGCGCTGTGCGTTCCTCGCGGCCCTCTGGCTGCTGGCCACCCTCGTTCTTGGCGGCGGGCTCGTGCTCGACCTGATCGACTACGATTTCGATGACTTCACGGCCGCGACGCTGGTGGGACCCCTCGTCTTCGACGTCACCTTCCCCATGCCGCGCACCACGTTCACCCCCATCGCCTCCCTCGCCTACCTCGTCATGGTGGGCTCGTCCTTCTTCGTGAGTCGGGCCTCGGCGGCCCATGCGCTCTCCAGCGCGCCCCAGTCGGCCACGGCCCCGAGCCGGGCGAGCACGGCGTAGAGCCCGAAGCGCAGGCGGAACAGGAAGAGGAAGCGCCCGGGGAGCGAGAGCTTCGCGAGGAAGAGCTTGTCCCGCAGCACCTCCTGGGCCTCGAAGCCGGCGCCCGGGTGGACGAGCCGGGGACCCTGCTCCAGCAGGGGCGCGAAGAAGCCGCGCAGGAGCGCCCGGAGCTTCGCGAGGCCCTCCGCGTCCCCGGGCGGCTGGGCGCCGAGCGCCACCATGGCCTCGCGCACCCGGCCCTCCTCATCCGCGCGGACCGCGTCGACGAGCGCCGAGAAGGCCCGCAGCGTGGCGGCGTCGAAGGAGCGGACGCAGCCAAAGTCATACACCACCACGCGCCCGTCCTCGCGGAAGGCGTAGTTGCCCGGGTGCGGGTCTCCGTGGAAGAGGCCGTGCCGGTAGAGCGTGCCCACGTAGAAGGAGAACAGGGCCACGCCCATCCGGTCCCGGACCTCCTGAGAGGGATTCGTGGCCAGGAACGCGTCGAAGGACTGACCGGGCATCCACCGGGTGGTGAGCACGGCCCGCGCGCACCACTCGGGCTCGACGGCGGGGATGAGGATGACCTCGTCCCCGGCGAACAGCCGCGCGAAGGTGGCCTGGCGCTCGCGCTCCAGGGAGAAGTCACACTCCTCGAGCAGCGTGGTGCGGGCCTCATCGATGAAGCTCTTGATGCTGGAGGACGCGCCCGGCAGCAGCACGCTGGCGAACGAGGAGCCTCTGCTGGCGGTGCGGAAGTCGCTCTGGAGGGCCTCGACGATGCCGGGGTGGCGGACCTTCACGGCGACCTCGGTGCCCTCGGGGATGCGAGCGCGGTGCACCTGCCCGATGCTCGCCACGGAGACGGGCTGCCGCTCGAGCCCCGCGAGGAGCACGTCCGTCCGCGCCCCGAAGGCGTCGCGAAGCGTGGCCTCCACCTGGGGGAAGGGGCTCGCGGGAGAGGCCGTCTGGAGGACGGAGAGCAGGCCGCGCAGCTCCGGGGGGAGCGTCGGGTCGATGTAGCCGAGCACCTGTCCGGCCTTCATGGCGATGCCCTTGAGCTCGCCGAGCCGGGACACGAGCTGGGAGACGGCGCGCACATCGGCGGCCTCGAGCCCCTCGCCCTTGCCGCGCAGCTTGCCGCCGACGACGGAGAGCGCCAGCCCCGCGGCCCCTCGGCCCGTCTTCCACAGCCGCTCCAGCCCCGAGCGCACCACCGGCCGCTCCGTGCCGAGCAGCTGCTCCCGAAGCAGTTGCACCAGGTCTTCCTCACGCATCACACACCGTCCTCGGGGCCCGGACTGGCGCCCGCCCGCAAGTGAGAGTTACTCTCATATGAAAGTGACTCTCGGTTCGCAAGGAGGACGGACGATGGACGGCCGGGCGAGGAGGCGGCTGGAGGCGATGCGGCGGGTGCAGGAGGTCGCGCTCGGGCTGTTCGAGGAGCGCGGCTACGCGGGGGTGACGGTCGAGGAGATCGCCACCCGGGCCGAGGTGGGCGCGGCCACGGTGTACCGGAACTTCGGGACGAAGGAGCGACTGGTGCTGTGGGACGAGTACGACCCCATGCTCCTGTCGGCCATCTCCGAGCGGCTGGGAGCCCTCGGGCCACTGGAGGCCACGCGCGAGGGGCTCATCGCGTCCCTGGACGAGGTGTATGGGGAGGACCGGGAGCGCATTCTCCGGCGGGCGCGGCTCATCGAGGAGACCCCGCCGCTGGAGGCGGCGATGGCGGCGGACCGGACGGCGCTGGCGAGGGCACTGACGGGGGTGTTCCTCGCGAAGCGGGCCTGTCGGAGCGAGCTGGAGGCCGAGGTGCTGGCCGGAGCCATCGCGGGGCTGCTGGACGCCGCGGTGCGCCACTGGCTGCGCAAGCAGGGCCGGACGCCGCTGCGAGACGTCCTCCAGAGTGCCTTCGACTGCCTGGCCGGGGCCGGCGGTGGCCGACGAAGTGTCTGACACCCCACGGGAGGCCCACGCCGCCGTCCCCGGACGGCTCCCACTTTCGGGCAACCCGTCAGACTTTGGGGCTGCCCCCCGAAGGAGCCGTCACGGATGTCCCTGGGAACGCTCGCGAAGAAGGCCCTGCCGTGGTTGGCGCTCGCCCTGGCGATCTGCGCCCTGGGGTACACGTGGAGGTGGGCGCTCGCGAAGGCCACCGAGCGCCACCGGGCCCAGCACGCGTTCAACACGGGCAGCACGAAGTACATCTTCGGCCTGTGCCCGAGCACCCCGCTGGTGGAGGACATGCCGCGCTGGGCCAGCGACATGCGGGGGCGCTGCCAGGCGACGCAGCCCACCTGGGGAAGCGTGGAGAACGGCGCCCAGCAGCCCACCGAGCTGGAGTTGGAGGACGGCTCGACGGGGCACGCCGTCCAGCTGCTGTCGAGGCTCGTGCTGGAGATCTCCCCGGGCAAGCTGCTGTCGTTGCTGTCGCTGCTGGTCATCTCGCTGGCGGGAGTGCTGGGGTTGCAGCGGCGGGGCTTCCTGGGCAGCCAGGGCCTGCACCTGCGGGTGGCGCGGGGTACCGCCGTGGCGATGCTCACCATCGTCCTGTTCGCGCTGAGCGTCTCGCTGGTGCTGCTGGATGAGCAGGAGACGCTGTCGATGTGCCAGCTCACGGGCAACACCTACGCCAACCTGCTGTCCATCGACGCGCGGTGCTCGCAGCAGACGATGCTGCTGCGGGACACCCAGGCGCTGCTCGCCCAGAAGAAGGACGAGCTGGACGCGCGGGCGAGGGAGCTGGAGGACCTCAAGCAGGAGATCGCCTCGCTGGGGGCGATGCGGGACGCGCTGGGCACGTTCAAGACGGAACTTCAGAGCCAGAGCGAGAGCACCCAGCAGCTCATCATGGCCGTCACGGGGGCGACGCTCGAGGGCATCACCAAGGCGGTGGACCCGCTGCACAAGGACGTGAAGGGGCTGGACGCGGCGCTCAAGGCGGACTTCAAGAACGGGCTGCGGGGCGAGCTTCAGGAGGACATGAGGGCCCTGGTGCGTGGCGAGCTGAAGACGGCGCTGCGGAGCGAGGAGCTCGAGGAGCTCATCCGGCGGGAGGTGCGCGCGGCGGTGCGGGAGGACGTGCGCGCGGTGGTGCGTGGGGAGCTTCGGGAGTCGCTGAAGCCGGTGGTGGCCCCTGCTTCCGCGCCCGCGCCCGCTGCCACCCCCAAGAGCACGAAGAGCGCGAGCTTCTCGGTCCCCGCGAAACCCTCGGCGCCCGGGGGCAAGCCGTCCACCGCGCCGGCCCCGGGCAAACGCTGAGGCCTGTGCAGCCCCGAGTACACGTCTGCTGTTGCGCTGGTTCGACGACGGGGCCGCCGACGGCCCCAGCTTCGTGCTCAACACACCTCGCGGGCCGCGCGCGACCGCAGGACTCCCGCCTGTCCTACGCCTTCCAGGACGTCTGACCGCCAACCCACCGTCCCCGGTGCGGGCCTCCCTCATCGGTGCTTTACACGGTTGCACAGCGACCTTCGTGTAATGTCCCGCGCCGTCATCGGGGTGGCGGGCAGGTACGTGTCAGCACCTCTGAAGTCGAGGATGGAACCCGGGATATGGCGACCGAATCGAGGAGCAACGAGACGACAGCGGAGCAGCAGATCGTCTTGGAATTGCTGCGGTATCTCCGTGCTCACAAACGGTACCCAATTCGCGAGGAGCTACGCCGCAGTCTCCCAGACAGTGACACGGTCGTGGCGAGGCTCCTCAGCAGGGGGTTCCTGAGGAGACGGGGTTATCGAACCGGCACTGGCGTGGCGCTGATGTTGGCGGGGTTCCTGAAGTATGGAACGGATGAAGCCAGGGCCCAGCTCGAGCGGTTCATGCGCCTGCTCCCCGCTCTGGAGAAGGCCAGTCGGAAAGATCCCTCGAAAACATGGTCCGTAGAGGAGCTTGCTTCTCTCGCTGGAGAGCCTCCCTCCGAAGTTTCTCTCACCCTCTCCCTTTTTGCTCTAGAGCTACCGTTCGCGGAGTCCTGCTCGTTGGAGGGGGATAGTGATTGGGTGACCGCCATCGCCTTCCCACCAGGAGGCATTGATCCCGAACAGAACATTCGACGCCTCTGGCAGTTCGAGGAAGAGGAGGGACTCGACCCATCCGCGCGTCTCTCCAGCCTTCGAGTGAGCGGCTACCGAGCCTTGGAGCGGTTCGATGCGCAGCTCGAGCCGCTGACGGTGATCATCGGTGCGAATGCCTCGGGGAAGTCCTCACTGTTCGACCTCCTGGCCCTCATCTCCTTCGCAGCGGTAAATCCACTTCCTCCCGAGTTGGATCCTCGAAGCATTGGCAAGACCCTCTTCTACGTGGGAGGGCCCGAGTCCATCGAGCTGGGGTTGCAGGTCACTCGCGGAGAAGCGCGACCGCTGCGCTATCAGGTGAAGCTCAGCGGGCCCGTGGGTCATCCGCGAGTCGTTTCGGAACGGCTCGAATCACTCCAGACTGACGCGGAGGGACGGACGTCGGAAGCCTTCACCTTTCTCGAATTCGAGAGTGGAAGGGGGAGTCTCCAAAGCGTCGT
>Ga0216309_1000052_pt1 | contig 18330 bp, 9 predicted proteins | sample Total_DNA_C_FD_161284 | JGI IMG/M metagenome (GOLD analysis project Ga0216309, IMG submission 161284) | Terrestrial sediment cell enrichment communities for BONCAT metagenomics from Utah, United States - Total_DNA_C | ecosystem: Environmental > Terrestrial > Deep subsurface > Rock core/Sediment ...
CTGTTATGTGAAGGAGGAGGAGGGGAGAGAGGTCAGCGAGGGAGGGTTGCGGGAGTACATGAGGAGGAGGGTGCCGGAGGCGATGGTGCCGGGGGTAGTGGTGAAGGTGAGGGAGTGGCCGCTGACGCCGAACGGGAAGATAGACCGGAAGCGGTTGCCGGCGCCGGAGGTGGAGAGGGAAGAGGGTGCGGGGGAGTACGCGGCGCCGCGGGATGAGCGGGAGCGGGAGCTGTGCCGAATATTCGCGGAGGTGCTGGGAGTCGAGCGGGTAGGTATCCACGATAACTTCTTCGAGCTGGGAGGAGACTCGATCCTCTCCATTCAGGTCATCTCCAGAATACGAGCCGGGTTTCACGTCGGTCTACCGCTGCGCCAGCTCTTCGAAAATCCAACGGTGGCGGGCGCGGCAGAGGCCGTCAGGGCGGCATTAACCTCGGGGCAGGATCTTGATGGTGAGCCTTTCGGGAGGGTTTCGCGTGAAGAACAGCTGGTGATGTCGTATGCCCAGCAGCGTCTGTGGCTCATCAATCTCCTCGATCCTCAGAGCGCGGCTTACAATATCGCGGCCGCTGTGCGTCTGACAGGGGAATTGAATGTTGGTGTGCTGGAGCAGACCTTCAACGAGATTCGACGGCGCCATGAATCACTGCGCACCACGTTCGCCCTCTCCGATAACACACCTGTCCAGCTCATCTCTCCGCCTCAGCCCCAGGAGCTGCCGGTCATAGACCTCGGCCACCTGGCGGGACCGGATCGGGATGAAGAAGTGCAAAGGCTGGCGACGGCCGAAGCAGGGCTCCCCTTTGATCTGGCACGGGGACCGCTGCTTCGAATCACTCTGCTGCGTCTGGGAGAGGAAGAGCACGTCCTCCTGGTGACGATGCACCACATCATCAGCGACGGGTGGTCGCTCGGCATCTTCATTCGTGAGGCGGCGCTCCTCTACGGGGCCTACTCCGAGGGGGGACAGTCCCCCCTGCCCGAACTGGAGATTCAGTATGCGGATTATGCCGCCTGGCAGAGAGGGCGGTTCGACGGCGATCTCATGCGGAATCAGCTTTCATATTGGAAGGAGCAACTCTCGGGCGCACCGCCTCGACTGGAGCTGCCCACGGATCGTCCCCGCCCGGAGAAACAGAGTTTTCGCGGCGCCATCGAGACGGCCACGCTCACGCCCGAGCTTGCCGGCTCACTTAAGTCCTTCAGCGACCGACAGGGCGCGACGCTCTTTATGACGATGGTGACGGCCTTACAGGCCCTCCTCTTCAAGTGGACGGGGCAGGCCGACATCGTCATCGGGACCGTGACCGCCAATCGCAACCGGATCGAGGCCGAGCCGCTCATAGGCTGCTTCATGAACTTCCTGGCGCTGCGCACGCTGGTCAGCGGCGAAGAGAGCGCGTTGGAGTTATTGAGGCGGACGAGGGAGGTCGTGCTCGAAGCCTACGCCCATCAGGAGTACCCGTTCGAGAAGATTGTCGAGGCCCTGAATCCGGAGAGAAGGGGAAATCAAAACCCGCTCTACAACGTGGCGTTTCTACTGCAAAACTATCCCCGCAGCGCCGTCTTCCGAGAGGGGCTGGAGGCGACGGTGGTCCCTCAGGAGTTGCAGACGGCACTGCTTGATTTGAGGATCGTCGCCGAGGAGACGAGCAACGGGATAGAGCTGTTGTGTGAGTACAACACGGACATCTTCGAGCCGCAGACCATCCGGCAGCTCATGGCCGCCTACCGTGATGTTTTAGAGCTGCTCGCCGGCCAGCCCGAGACGGCAGTCAACAGCTTCCCCCTCCCGGAAGAGCTGAGCAGGGAAGAGGCGGGGCACGAACGCGAGCAGTCGATCATCATCGCTTCGACCTTTACGGCGGAGCCGCTGGAGAAGACGCTGGCCTTCTGGATGCGCCAGCTTGAGCTGCCCTCCAGAATCGAATTCGCGCCCTACAATCAGGTCTTCCAGCAACTGCTCGACCCTGCGAGCAGCCTGGCGAGGAATCGGGACGGAGTCAATGTCCTGCTGCTGCGTCTGGAAGACTGGCAGAGATATGAGGCAGCCACGCCCGAAGGGAACGGCACGTCCGACTCCCTGGCAAAGATCGAGGGGCACGTGCTCGACCTGGTGCGCGCCCTGAAGACTGCGGCCTCCCGTGCGGCGGTGCCTTACCTGATCTGCCTGTGCCCAGTCTCGCCAAAGGTCGAGGAGGACGCCCGAAGCTCTGCCTTCTTCCGGCGGATGGAGCAGACTATTGAGTCCGAGCTGAGTGATGTGGCCGGCGTATATCTGGTCACGACTTCGGAGCTGATGACGACCTACCCGGTCCGGAGCACTTATGACCCGCACGGCGATAAGCTCGGTCATATACCCTACCTGCCGGTCTACTTCACGGCCCTCGGAACAATGATTGCGCGAAAAATCCGCGCCCTGAAGAGCGACCCTTACAAGGTGATCGTGCTGGATTGCGACGACACGCTGTGGGCCGGAACCTGCGGCGAGGACGGACCGCGCGGCATTACGCTCGACCCGGCGCGGCGTGCGCTACAGGAGTTCATCGCGGAGCAACATGACGCGGGGATGCTCGTCTGTCTGTGCAGCAAGAATAATGAAGAAGATGTCCTGGAGGTCTTCAGACAGAACCCTGACATGCCCCTCAGCCTTGACCACATAGCGGGCCGTCGAATCAACTGGAGGGCGAAATCAGAGAACCTGCGCTCGCTCGCCGCAGAGCTGCGACTGGGACTTGAGAGCTTCATCGTCATTGACAACAACCCCGTAGAATGTGCCGAGCTTCAGTCGAACTGCCCCGAAGCCCTGACGCTGCAACTCCCCGCGGCGCCGGAGGAGATATCCAGGTTCATCCGACACAGCTGGGCCTTCGACCGCCTGAAGACAACGGAGGAGGATAGACAGCGGACGGACTTCTACCGGCAGAACGTACAGCGCGAACGCATCCGGGAAGAGTCTCTAACCTTCACGGACTTCCTGGCCGCGCTTTCCCTGGAGGTTCGGCTCTCAGAGATGCTGCCCGACCACCTGCCGAGGGTCGCGCAGCTCACCCAACGAACCAATCAGTTCAACCTGACAGGCACCAGACGCACCGAAACCGAGATTCAAAAGCTCTGCGCCGAAGAGGGCTTCGAGTGTCTGGTCGTGGATGTTCGAGACCGGTTCGGAGATTACGGTCTGGTCGGCGTGATTATCTTTGAGAACGCGGGAGACGCCCTCCTTGTGGAGACGTTCCTCTTGAGCTGTCGTGTGTTAGGGAGAGGGGTCGAGCATCGCATGCTCGCCAGACTCGGCGCGATAGCCAGAGAGCGCGGGCTGCCACGCGTGACGGTCCGCTACACGCCTACGCGGAAGAACCAGCCGGCGCTCGATTTCCTGCTCAGTACCGAGGCCGAGCAGGAGCCGCGCGACGAGCGCGGTTGGCTCTTCACGTTTCGGGCCGAGTATCTGGCTGAGCTCACCTACGAACCGCCCGCGATGCAGAGTGAGCGCCAGAGCGAGCTGCCGGCCGTAATGCCTCTCTCGTAGCTTGAAATCCCCTCACCTGAAGGATGGTGGTTGCCGAATGGCCCGGAATCTTCAATCACAGTCTGAGATGTTCCAGCGCATCGCCGGCGAGCTGTCTGAGGTCGAGCACCTGCTGGAGCTGGTCGAAGCTCAGGACGTACAGGCCCGGCCCGCGCTGAAGAAGGAGTTTGTCGCTCCGCGCACGCCCGTCGAACAAAGCGTGGCCGACCTCTGGGCGCAGATTCTCGGGGTCGAGCGCGTGGGTGTGCACGATAATTTCTTCGACCTGGGCGGCCACTCGCTCCTGGCCGCACAGGCCCTTGCGCGCGTGCAAAACTCCTTTCAGGTAGAGGTGTCTCTCTACACTCTCTTCGAGAAGCCGACCGTGGCCGAGCTGGCGGCGAAGATCGAGGCGGCAATCCTCAGCGCACAACCCGTCTCAACCCCGCCCATCAAACGGGTCGTGCGAGAAGACCCGCCGCTGCTCTCCTTCGCGCAGCAGCGCCTCTGGATTTTGAGCCAGCTGGAACCGAACAGCGCCTTCTATAACATTCCGGCGGCCGTCCGCCTCAGAGGCCGGCTCGACCTACAGGTTCTGCAAGGATGCCTGCGCGAGATCGTTCGTCGTCACGAAAGCCTGCGCACGACCTTCTCGCTCATTGACGATTATCCGAGACAGATCGTCCATGAGCCTTCATCCCTGGACCTGGAGGTCACTGATCTGAGCCATCTGCCCGACGAAGAGCGCCGGGATGCGGCCGACAGATTGGCCGCGGAGGAGGCAAGGCGGCCGTTCGATCTCTCCAACGGGCCCTTAATCAGGGTGAGACTGCTGCGGCTGGACGAGGAGGAGCAGTTGCTGGTGCTGGTGCTCCACCACATTATCAGCGACGGCTGGTCGATGGGCGTGCTCATTCGTGAGGCTGCCGCCCTTTATGAAGCCTACAGCCGGGGCGCGGCCTCGCCCCTGCCCGAGCTGGAGATTCAGTATGCGGATTATGCGGCTTGGCAGCGTCAATATCTCACGAGCGAAGTGCTCGATCAGGAGCTCAATTACTGGAAAGAGCGGCTGACCGGCGCGCCCCCTTTATTGGAGCTGCCAACCGATTACGCGCGACCCGCCATGCAATCTTACAGGGGACGCGACCTCTCCTTCTCTCTGCCGGCGGATTTAAGTGCGAGGCTGGCAGAGCTGAGCCAGAAGCATCAGGCCACTCTGTTCATGACGTTGCTGGCAGCCTTCCAGGCATTGCTCTACCGCTCGACGGGGCAGACGGACATCTGCGTCGGCACCCCCATCGCCGGGCGCAATCATTCCGAGATAGAAGGGCTGATCGGGTTCTTCGCCAACACACTGGTCCTGCGCACTGATCTATCAGGCAAGCCCGATTTCGCCGAGCTGCTCGGAAGAGTCAGAGAGGTCTGCATCGGGGCATATGCGCATCAAAGTCTGCCGTTCGAGAAGCTGGTCGAAGAGTTACAGCCGGAACGGAATCTCAGCCACATGCCTCTGTTCCAGGTGATGTTCGTGCTACAGAACGCCCCGGCGCAGGAAGTTCAATTGAGCGGATTGACAATGAGCGGGGTTGAGATTCCGAGCCAGACCGCCAAGTTTGATCTGCTGTTGATGCTGGAAGAGACCGCCGAAGGGTTGAAGGGGGTCATCGAATACAACACTGACCTGTTCGAGCAGTCGACCATCGAACGTCTGATTGAGCGCTACGGAATCCTGCTGGAGTTGATTGTGGCGGACCCGGCAAAGCCGCTCTGTGAGCTGCCGCTCCTGACTGATGCGGAAAGAGAGCAGATACTCAACGAGTGGAACAACACGGAGCGCGACTACCCCACCCACCTCCGCCTCCACCAGCTCATCGAAGCGCAGGTCGAGCGCTCGCCCGACTCCACCGCACTCATCTCTGAGCACCGCAGCCTCTCCTACCGCCAGCTCAACGCCGCCGCCAACCGCCTCGCTCATCACCTCCGCTCTCGCGGCGCCGGTCCCGACCATCTCGTCGGCATCCTCATGGAGCGCTCCGTCGAGATGGTCGTCAGCCTCCTCGGTGTCCTCAAGGCCGGAGCCGCTTATCTCCCGCTCGACCCCACCTATCCGGCCGAGCGTCTGCGCTTCATGCTGAGCGATGCCCGACCGCTGCTCGTGCTGACGCAGGAGCGTTTTCTGGAGATGCTCGAAGGCGGCGGGGTCGAGGCTCTCGCGCTCGACCGGGAGGGGGAGCCCTCCGGCGAGGGTCGTGAGGATAATCCGGAGAACGAGGCCGAGGCCGACAACCTCGCCTATGTCATCTACACGTCTGGTTCGACGGGGCAGCCCAAGGCGGCGATGAACACCCATGCGGGCATCTGCAACCGCCTGCTCTGGATGCAGGAAGCCTACGAGCTGGATGGGACCGACTGCGTCGTGCAGAAGACCCCATATACCTTCGACGTATCGGTCTGGGAGTTCTTCTGGCCGCTGATGACGGGTGCGCGGCTGGTGATGGCGCGACCCGGAGGGCATCAGGACAGTGGGTATCTGGCGCGGTTGATCGCCGAGCAGGGGGTGACGACCATCCATTTCGTGCCTTCGATGTTGCAGTTGTTTCTCGAAGAGCAGGGGCTGGAGAGGGTCGAGTGCCTGCGGCGGGTGATCTGTAGCGGCGAGGCGCTGAGCCTGGCTCTGCAACAGCGCTATTTCGAGCGGATGAAGGCAGCGCTCTACAACCTCTACGGACCGACGGAGGCGGCCGTGGATGCAACGCACTGGCAGTGTGAAGCTGGGGGGCAGCGGCGGAGCGTGCCGATCGGACGACCGATCGGGAACATGCAGGCCTATGTGCTCGACGAGCGGCAGCAGATGGTGCAGGTTGGGGTGACGGGTGAGCTGTATCTGGCTGGGGTGGGGCTGGCGCGAGGATACATGGGGCGTGCGGGACTGACGGCGGAGCGGTTCGTCGCGAACCCGTACAGTCGGGTGGGAGGCGAGAGGATGTATCGGACTGGGGACGTGGCGCGGTATCTGGCGGGAGGAGAGATCGAGTATGTGGGGCGGATAGACAATCAGGTGAAGGTGCGAGGCTTCAGGATCGAGCTTGGGGAGATAGAGGCGGCGCTGCTCGCGGACGAGAGGGTGCGGGAAGCGGTGGTCATGGCGAGGGAAGGGGAGCAGGGAGAGGGCAAGAGTCTGGTGGCGTATGTGGTGAAGGAGGAGGGAGCGGAGCTGACGGTGGGAGGGATGCAGGAGCATTTAAGGAAGAGGCTGCCGGAGTACATGGTGGCGTCGAGGCTGGTGGTACTGGAGGAGATGCCGCTCTCGGCGAATGGGAAGGTGGACCGGCGGCGCCTGCCTGAGCCGGAACGCTCCCGACCCGAGCTGGATCGAGCCTACATCGCTCCGCGGACGCCGCTCGAACAGTGGCTAGCCGATATGTTGAAGACGATCCTGGGGCTTGAGCAGGTCGGAGTCGAGGACAACTTCTTCGAGCTGGGAGGCGACTCTATCAAAGGGGCGGTCTTCATCAATCGTCTACAGGAGGCCCTGGGACAGTATATCTATGTCGTCGCCATCTTCGACGCGCCGACGATTGCCCGCCTGGCGGTCTATCTCAAAGAGAACTACCCGGAGGCGGTAGGCCGACTCTTCTGCGAGGAGACGGAGACCGGCGTCGAAGCTCCGTGCCAGGGGATTGATGCCGCCAAGGTCAGGACCCTGCGGGAGGCAATCACGCCGCTGGCCCCCGCCAATGCGTCTTCAGATCAAGACGGCGCTCAGAAGAACCCGCCGGCAATCTTTATCCTCTCACCCCCCAGATCAGGCTCGACGCTGCTGCGCGTCATGGCCGCCGGACACCCACAACTGTTCGCGCCGCCCGAGCTGGAGCTGCTCTCCTTCAACACGCTGACGGAGAGGCGAGAGACCTTTACGGGGCGCAACAGTTTCTCGCTCGAAGGGACCTTGCGCGCTCTGATGGAGCTTAAACAGTGTGATGCCGCGGAGGCCAAACGCATCATGCAGCAGTATGAAGACGGGGGGATGACAACCAGGCAGTTCTACCGCCTGCTACAAGAATGGATAGGCGAGCGCAGGCTGGTGGATAAAACACCCTCCTATGCGCTCGACCGTGAAGTCCTCAGGCGAGCCGAGAGCGATTTCGACCAGGCGCGCTACATTCATCTGGTGAGGCATCCGGCGGGGATGATGACCTCCTTCGAGGAGGCTCGCCTGGATCAGGTCTTCTTCCGCTATCCGCACGACTTCAGCCGCCGGCAACTGGCCGAGCTGATCTGGGTCATCAGTCAGGAGAACATTCTGGACTTCCTCGAAGAGGTGTCCGCCGAACGGCAGCATCGTCTGCATTTCGAGGAGCTGCTCCGAGAGCCGCGGCGCGTCATGGAGCAGCTCTGTGAGTTTCTGAATCTCGAGTTCACCGAGGCCATGATCGAACCGTACCGGAACAAAGAGCGGCGCATGACCGACGGCATTCATCCCGAATCGAAGATGCACGGCGATATGAAGTTTCACGAGCACCAGGGGATTGATGCCAGTACGGCGGAGCGTTGGAAGCGGAGCGGCCTGATTGGCGAGCTGGGCGAGATCACCTGGCAACTGGCGGAGCGCCTTGGTTACGAAAGGACCGCTCTGGCTGGCGGCGAGAAGGGGGAGCCGAGGAAGGAGGATGATTTCGAGAATGGCGGCCGTGAAGGTCTGGGGAGGCGCGGCTCGTCGCACGCCTCACACGTGGTTGAGATTCAGGGAGGGGATGGCAAACAGCCCTTTTTCTGTGTCCACCCGCTCGGCGGTAACGTCCTCTGCTATTTCGATCTGGCTCGTCACCTCGGCTCGGACCAGCCGTTCTACGGACTCCAGGCGCTGGGCTTGAACGGAGAAGAGGTGCAGGCGGAGATGGGGGTCGAGGCCATCGCTGCTCAGTATGTCGAGGCCCTGCGTTCGGTCCAGCCTCGGGGTCCATACGCCCTGGGTGGGTGGTCTATGGGAGGGGTCGTCGCCTACGAGATGGCGCAGCAACTGCGTGCGCAGGACGAGCAGGTCGCGCGACTCGTCCTGCTGGACGCGTGGGCGCCGGCCGGCCGGCGCGGACCGATGCCGAATGCCGAGCCACGCTTCTTAGCCCGCTTCGCCTTCAACCTCGGCCTCTCTCTGAAGCAACTGACGGTCCCCCTGGACCAGATCGGGCAGCTTGAGCCCGACGAACAACTCACCTATGTGATGAAGCTGGCCCAGTCGAGCGAGATCATCCCGCCGAACATGACCCTCACCTATTTCCGGCGTCTCTTCGAGGTGTTTAAGACCAACGTCATCGCCGTGCGCGGCTATGCGCCTCAGGTCTATCAGGGGCGTATCACACTCTTCCGGGCCAGCGAAACGTTCAAACGGCAGAACGGCAACTCCGGCTGGGGGCAGACCCTGCTACGGCGCAGCGGCCTCGGGAGGAATGGCGCGCGGCTGCCGCCGGAGGCCAGGGACGGGGCGAACGGCTGGAGTGCGCTGGCTTCCGAGGGCGTTGATGTGCGTGACGTGCCGGGCGACCATTACACGATGCTCAGAAAGCCCCACGTCGAGGTCCTGGCCGAACAGTTGAAGGACTGCCTGTCCGACGTGCAGGTTGCCCAGACGGTCATCTGATGATGCAACTCTTCCACTTTCTGCGACGCACAGCGCCCGGGGTGCTCCTGCTCTCGATCATGGTCGGGATCATCAGCGGAGCCGCCAGCACGGGGCTGATAGCTCTCATCCACGGCGCCCTCCAGTCTCAAACTGTGGGGTGGACGGGGCAGGTGTGGGCTTTTATGGGGCTCTGCCTGGTGACGCTCGTGGCCGGTGTCGCCTCGAAAGTCATTCTGATTAACATCGCTCAGGGGGCCATCTTCCGTTTGCGGATGGACCTGAGCCGCCAGATTCTCGCCACTTCGCTGCGCCATCTGGAGGAGGTCGGGGCGCACAGGCTGCTGGCCGCGCTCACGGAAGACGTGCCGGTCATCGCCAACGCGCTCTTCAATATTCCGCTGCTCTGCATTAACCTGGCGGTGCTCTCCGGGTGTCTCTTCTACCTCGCCTGGCTCTCCCCCTGGTTACTCGCGGCCGTCCTCCTCTTCATCATCGTCGGCGCAATGACATATCAGGTGCCGATGATGATGGCCCAGCGGTTTTTGAGGGCAGGTCGGGAACAGCAGGACCTGCTCTACTCGCACTTCCGCTCGCTGACGCAGGGGACGAAGGAGCTCAAGCTGCACCGCCGGCGGCGGGAAGCCTTTCTCACCGAGGCGCTGCGCACGACGGCGCTCACGCTCAGGCAGCGCAACTTCAAAGGCTTGACCACCTACACCGCCGCGGGCAGTTGGGGCGAGCTGCTCTTCCTGATCTTAATCGGCCTGGTGGTCTTCGCCCTGCCGGCCGTCAACCGGATGGACGCGCCGACGCTCACCGGTTACGCGCTGGTCATCCTCTATATGATGAACCCGCTCGCCGTCCTCCTCAACGTCTATCCCGTCATGGGGCGGGCCAGGATCTCCTTGCAGAAGATCGAGGAGCTGGGACTCTCTCTGGCGGCTCATGCGACGGACGAGGCTCTGCTGGAGCTTAAAGCCGCAAGCCAGACGAGCGTGAGGCTGGAGATGGAAGAGGTGGAGCACGCTTACCGCGGAGAGCGGGAGAACCATTTCCTGCTCGGTCCCATTAGCCTCAGCCTCCGCTCGGGAGAACTGGTCTTTCTCACCGGAGGCAACGGCAGCGGCAAGACCACCTTCGCTAAACTTCTGACGGGGCTCTACACGCCGGAAAGCGGCCGCATCTACCTGAACGGCCAGCTCGTCACCGACGCTCTCAGAGAGAGTTATCGGCAGAATTTTTCGGTCGTGTTCTCGGATTTCTTCCTCTTCGAGAGCCTGCACGGGCTCGACGCCGACAGGTTGGATGCGCGGGCGCAAGAATATCTGCGACTACTTCAGCTCGACCACCTCGTCAGCGTCGAGGACGGCCGGCTCTCCACCACCGCTCTCTCGCAGGGGCAGCGCAAGCGGCTCGCCCTTTTGACAGCCTATCTGGAGGATCGCCCCTTCTACGTCTTCGATGAGTGGGCGGCCGACCAGGACCCGCAGTTCAAGCGAATCTTCTACCTACAGCTTCTGCCCGAGCTTAAAGCCAGGGGGAAGGCCGTGCTGGTCATCAGCCATGACGACCACTACTACTACGCGGCGGATCGTCTCCTCAAACTCAACTACGGCAAGCTCGAATCTGACACGCGCGCCGCTAACTATCTGTTAGAGCAGATCGGCTAGTTTCGACCGGGGGCTCGAAGGGGCCACGTCCCATCCGCCACCCGGCACAACCCTCCTCTCTCGTCTCTTCGGAGAAGCCTTTCACGTCATGAAAATACAGACTGTCAGGGACGCGGCGAACACGGCCCTCGAACCGTCCTTTCCCCAGCGCATCCACACGATAGCCGAGGAGGGCATCTTATCGGCGATTGGCGGCACGCCACTGGTTCGTTTGAACCGGGTGATGGAAGACGCTCACTTTCGACTCTTCGCCAAGCTGGAGGCGCTCAATCCCGGCGGCAGCATGAAGGATAGGGCGGCCTGGAGCATCATCCGGCGGGGCATCGAGTCCGGAGAGATCGGCCCCGATACGGTCGTCATCGAGTCCAGCTCGGGCAACATGGGCATCGGTCTGGCGCAGGTTTGCGCCTACCACGGGCTGCGCTTCATTTGCGTGGTGGATACCAAGACCACCGCACAGAACATCCGGATGCTGGAGGCCTACGGCGCCGAAGTGGATGTCGTGACCGAGCCCGACCCGCAGACTAACGAGTTATTGCAGGCGCGCATCAATCGCGTCAACGCCCTGCTGTGGTCGACCAAGAACAGCTTCTGGCCCAATCAATACGCCAATCTCTACAACGCTCAGGCGCATCACCACACGATGCACGAGGTCGTGACGGCGCTTGATGGCGAGGTGGACTTTCTCTTCTGCGCCACCAGCACCTGCGGCACGATGAGAGGCTGTGCCGAATACATCAAGCGGCATCAGCTCAAGACCCAGCTCTACGCAGTGGACGCCGTCGGCAGCGTGATCTTCGGGGGACCGCAGGCCAAACGCCTGATTCCCGGCCACGGCGCCGCCGTGCGGCCCGCGCTCTTTCAGCCCGACCTGGCTGGCGAGTGCATTCACGTGACGGATAAGGATTGCATCATCGGCTGCCGCCGGCTGGTCAAACACGAGGCGATCCTCGCCGGCGGCTCTTCGGGCGCGGTGCTCATGGCGGTCGAGCAGGTCAGGCACAAGATACCGGCCGGCGCCACCTGCGTCCTCATCTTCGCCGACCGGGGCGAGCGGTATCTGGACACGATCTATTCCGACCCGTGGGTGAGGAGAAATTTTGGCACCATCTCACACCTGTGGCAGACCAAAAAAGAGGGTCTCTATGCATAACGACAATCTTTTGATCCTGAAGGGGGAAGAGGTGCTCCAGCTTTTGACGGGGCGCGAGCAGGAGGTCATCGACAGCGTGCGCTCAGCCTATCTGGCCCACGCCCTGGGGCAGAGCTCTCTGCCTCATTCGGTCTTCCTGCGTTTCCCCGATGCTCCGGCCAACAGAATCATCGCGCTACCCGCATACCTGAGCGACGGTTTTGAACTCGCCGGCCTCAAGTGGGTCTCCTCCTTCCCCTCTAACCCGGAGAAGCACATGGACAGAGCGTCGGCCGTCCTGATCCTGAACTCGGCGCGCACAGGCAGACCTGCCGCCGTGATGGAGGGATCGATCATCAGTGCGAAGCGCACGGCTGCCAGCGCCGCGCTCGCCGCACAGTATCTGTCGCCGACCGGCGAGGAGGACCGCCTGAGTCTGGTGGGGTGCGGCCTCATCAATTTCGAGATCACGCGCTTCCTCAAGGTCGTCTACCCACGTTTGAAGAATGTCGTCGTCTTCGACCTCGACCCGGGGCGGGCCGGGCAGTTCAGGACGAAGTGCCGGCAGGCGTGGCCCGACCTGGAGGTAGAGGTGGCGGGCGACATCCGGACGGCGCTCAAAGCCTCCCCACTCATCTCGCTGGCGACGACGGCCGGAGAGCCGCACATCTTCGACCTTTCGGACTGCTCGCCGGGCAGCACCGTGCTGCACATCTCACTGCGAGACCTCGCCCCGGAGCTGATCCTCTCTTGCGACAATATCGTCGATGACGTGGATCATGTGTGTCGTGCACAAACTTCGGTGCACCTGGCCGAGCAACTCGCCGGCCGACGGGAGTTCATCCGATGCACCCTGGCGGATGTCATCCGGGGCGACGCGCCGAAGCGACGTGATAGCGAGAGCATAGCCGTCTTCAGTCCCTTCGGCTTAGGGGTGCTCGATATGGCCGTCGGCAAGCTCGTCTACGATCTGGGCGTGAGAGACAACCTGGGGCTGTTCATCGACTCGTTTCTACCCGAATGTTGGCTTGATAGATAAACCGGCCGCCTTCCGCCGGGCAAGCGTCAGGCGGGGCGGCCTTGACCAGAGGCGTTTGATTCAGTGACCCGAGAGGAGGATTTATGAAGGGCGAGGAGAGCGAAGACACCACGGTCTATAAAGTCGTCGTCAATCACGAAGAGCAGTACTCGATCTGGCCCGCCGAGCGAGAGAACGCGCTCGGTTGGCATGATGCCGGCAAGAGCGGAACGAAGCAGGAGTGCCTGGCCTACATCGAAGAGGTGTGGACCGACATGCGTCCGCTCTCCTTGAGAAAGAAGATGTCGGAAGCCGTCTAAGTAGGACCTGCCGGCGATGGCAGGGACGTTAAGCAGGGACATTGAGCGAGAGCTTAGTCTGGAGTAAAGCCATGGATCGTACTGTCGCAATTACTGGCATCGGAGCCGTCAGCCCGTTGGGCAACACGGCGGAGGATACCTGGGCCGGCGTGGTCGCCGGCCGGAGCGGCGTTGGCTACATTACCCGCTTCGATACCGCTGATTTTCCCGTGCGAATCGGAGGCGAGGTCAAGAACTTTGATCCGAGTCAGGTCCTTGACAAAAAAGACTTCAAGAAGACGGACCACTTTACCCAGTACGCGCTCGGGGCGGTACAGGATGCCGTGGCTGATTCCGGCTTGAAGATTACGCCCGAAAACGCTTCGCGCGTCGGCGTCTGCATCGGTTCCGGGATGGGGGGGCTCAGTGTCATCGAGCGCGAGATAGGAAAATACCTCCGCGCCGGCCCTGCCCACATCTCGCCCTTTTTCGTGCCGGCCATCATCGTCAACCTGGCCGCCGGCTGGGTCTCGATCAAGACGGGTGCCAAAGGCCCCAATCTGGCGACGGCCACTGCCTGCTCGTCCGGCGCGCACGCCATCGGTGAATCGTTCCGGCTCATACAGCACGGTGATGCCGATGTGATGATCTGCGGCGGCAGCGAGGCCACCATCACGCCGATGGGGATCGGCGGCTTTGCCGCGATGAGGGCCCTGTCGACGCGCAATCAGGAGCCGCAGGAGGCAAGTCGGCCCTTCGACCAGCATCGCGACGGCTTCGTGATGGGAGAGGGCGCCGGCATCCTGCTGCTGGAAGAATACGGGCACGCGCTGCGGCGCAACGCGCGTATCTACGCACTGATGGCGGGCTACGGGACATCCTGCGATGCCTTCCACATCACGCAGCCGAGCCTGACCGGGGAAGGCGGCGCCAATTGTATGCGCAACGCCATGAAGGACGCCGGGGTCCATCTGGAACAGATCGACTATATCAACGCCCACGGCAGCTCCACTCCGTACAACGATAAGCTGGAGACATTAGCCATCAACACCGCTTTCGGCGAGCACGCCAGGAAGCTGGCTGTCAGCTCGACGAAATCGATGACCGGACACCTTCTGGGCGCCGCCGGCGGACTGGAGGCGGCCCTCACCTCGCTCGCCATCTACCACCATTTCTATCCGCCGACCATTAACTACGGGACGCCCGACCCCGACTGTAATCTGGATTACATCCCGAATCAGGGTCGGAGGGGAGGAATACGTTACGCGCTCTCCAACTCATTCGGGTTCGGCGGAACGAACGTGTCTTTGCTGTTCAAACGCTACGAAGATTGAAGCGTGCGCGCTCGCGCGCGGCACGCATCTCGGAGCATGGAGAAGGGGAGAATTTTATGAGGGCTGGCGCGTCGCTTCGTGAGTTGTGGCTGATATCTCCGAAACCGAACCCGCAGGCAGCCCTGAGGCTCTTCTGCTTCCCTTACGCGGGCGGCTCTGCCGCCATCTTCCGGCAGTGGGCGGAGGTTCTTCCGCCGGAAATAGAGGTCTGTCCCGTCCAACTGCCGGGGCGCGGGGCGCGCCTCAAAGAGCAGCCTTTCACACAGCTAGGGCCCCTCATCGATTCGCTCGTCACGGCGCTGCGGGATCAACTCCATAAGCCCTTCGCCCTCTTCGGCCACAGCATGGGCGCTTCGATTGGCTTCGAGTTCGCCAGGCGCGTGCGCGAAGAGTACGGGCTGCTGCCTACACACCTCTTTCTCTCGGGCCGGCGCGCTCCGCACCTTCCCGAATCGAAGCCGAATGTTTATGACCTGCCAGAGGCGGAATTCCTCCAGAGAGTCCGGAGCCTCAACGGAACTCCCAGGGAAGTGCTCGAACACCCGGAACTGATGCAGTTGATGATTCCTCTGCTGCGCGCAGATTTTGCCATCTGTGAGACTTACGCCTACCGGCCGGGACCGCCGCTCGCATGCCCTCTCGCCGTTTTCGGGGGGTTGCAGGATCAAGAAGTCAGGCGCGAGGAGCTGGAAGGGTGGCGCGAGCAGACGAGCGCCTCTTTCACGCTGCATATGCTGCCCGGCGATCACTTCTTCCTGCATACCTCCAGGCATCTCCTGCTCGAGACCATCTGCCAGAAACTTTACGCCGTGAGGTAGCGGGTAAGCCGCGCTGTCTCCAAAGCCCCTCACCCCTCAACCCAACTTGGGCCGACGCTCGCCCGGGGCAGAGCGAGCGTCGGGCAGACGAGACGGTCCGGGATTAGTGTCGGATTGTCCAAGACCCGATGCGAGACATATCACCGATGGGCTCCAAAGAGAGAATAGAACGACAAAAACTGCTGCTGCGGCAGGAGATTCTCGACGCCGCCAGGGAGATGTTCGTCAAAGAAGGCTACACGCACGTCTCGATGCGCAAGATCGCCAACAAGATCGAATACTCGCCGACCATCATCTACCACTACTTCAAGGATAAGGCGCATCTGCTGAACTGCATCTGTGATGACGCCTTCGTCGAGCTGATCAGGAGGTTCGAGCAGATCGACTTCAATTGCAGCGACCCCATGGTGCGCCTGCACAAGACCCTCCGCGCCTATATGGAGTTCGGCCTCAAATACCCGAACCAGTATCTGGTGGCGTTTATGTCCTACAACACGGAGGCGGCCCGCAATGCCTTCGAAGGCTCGGCCCATGAAAGGGCGTTCACCTATATACGTCGGGTAGTCAAAGAGTGCGTCAGGCAGCGGAAGATACGCGAACTCGATATCGAGATGACCAGTCAGGCGTTGTGGGCCGCCGCCCACGGGCTCACCTCTCTGCTCATCGTGGATAAGAATTTCCCCTGGGCTGAGCAGGATGAGTTGATTGACTATACGACCAATCTTTTAATCGAGGGACTGAGGCATCCTTTAAAAGATAGGGCGCAGGGCGAAGAAGTGACCGAAGACGAGTGATCTCGATTCGAGCGGAGATTCCTTAATCCTCAATGCCTTCTGCCGTCTAACAGCTTTGTGTTGGTGCGAGCCCTGTCGTCACGCTCTCTTCCTTTCCGCCGAGCGCGGGCCCGCGAATGTCCCCGAAGACCTCCGCTTGAGCGCGTCGTTATCTGGGCAGCCGGGATTTCCGGTCCCGGTTTTCTGTTCTCTCTAAATTAATCTGAAAGGACCTGATGTGAGCCACATGAACACCCTTACTAATTCTTCTCTACTGCTCTCGCCTTACGGAGGGCATCTGGTCGATCTGACGGCCCCGTCGGAGATGCTCGACGAGCTGAAAGCATATGCCGGACGTCTGCCCTCAATCCAACTCTCGGAACGCTCGGTCTGTGATCTGGAGATGATGGCTGCGGGCGGCTTTTCTCCCCTGGATCGCTTCATGGGGCGGGAGGATTACCAGTCCGTCCTACAGAGTATGCGTCTGGCGGGCAGCGGCCATATCTTCCCCATCCCCATCACCCTGCCCGTCCAGCCCGGCCCGGAGATAAGCCTCGACCGGGAGATCACGCTCCGTAACTCCAAGAACGAGATACTGGCGGTGATGCGGATTGAAGAGATTTACGAGTGGGATGTAAGAGAGGTCTCGCGCGAGGTCTTCGGCACGGAGGATTTACGCCACCCGCTCATCGCCGAGATGCGGAACTGGGGCAGATTGAACATTTCCGGGACTATGCGGGTGCTGGAGCTTCCGCGCCACTATGACTTCCGTGAGCTGCGCTCGACGCCGTCCCAGACACGCGCCCGCCTCGAAGCCCTGGGGCGCGAGAACGTGATTGCCTTCCAGACGCGTAACCCGCTGCACCGCGCTCACGAGGAGATGACAAAACGCGCCGTGCAGGATAAGGACGGCGTTCTCCTGCTGCACCCGGTCGTCGGCATGACCAAGGCGGGAGATACCGATCACTACAGCCGCGTGCGCACCTACAAGGCTCTGGCCGAACGCCATTATGACGCTGACAGAATCGTGCTGGCATTGCTGCCGCTGGCGATGCGGATGGCCGGCCCGAGGGAGGCGCTCTGGCATGCTTTGATTCGTCGCAACTATGGCGCGAACCATCTCATCATCGGGCGCGACCACGCCAGTCCGGGCACAGACTCGACGGGTAAGCCCTTCTATGATCCATACGGGGCGCAGGAGCTGGTGCAAAGCTTCTCGGCTGAGCTGGGCGTCGGCGTCATCCCCTTCCGCGAGCTGGTCTATCTGCCCGAAGAGGGTCGATACGAAGAGATTTCGAACGTACCGGACAACACGCCGACGCTCTCGATCTCCGGCACACAGGTGCGCGAGGACTACCTCAATACGGGCAGACAGCTTCCACACTGGTTCACGCGCTCGGAGGTGGCTCAGATTCTGTCGGATGTTTACCCGCCTCGCTCGCGTCAGGGCGTCTGCGTGTGGTTCACGGGCCTCAGCAGCGCGGGGAAATCCACGACGGCCGAGATTCTGACCGTGCTATTGCTGGAGCACGGCCGGCGCGTCACGCTGCTCGACGGTGACATCGTCAGAACCCACCTCTCCAAGGGGCTGGGCTTTGGTCCGGAAGATCGCGACACCAACGTCAGGCGCATCGGTTTCGTGGCTTCTGAAATCGTGCGCCACGGTGGGGTCGCACTGTGCGCGGCTGTCAGTCCCTACAGGGCGACCCGCAACGAAGTGCGCAGCATGATGGAGAAGGGGCACTTCATCGAGGTCTTCGTCGATACGCCGCTGGAGGTCTGCGAACAACGCGATGCGAAAGGAATGTACGCGCAGGCGCGTCGCGGAGAGATCAAAGACTTTACCGGTATAGATGATGCTTACGAGCCGCCCCAGCATGCGGAGATTATTCTCGATACGGTCTCACAGAGTCCGGAGGAAGCCGCACGGGTCGTCTTCGACTACCTGGTCAAATTAGGTTACGTCTGGTCGTTCGAAGTCCTGCCTCCGGATGACCTTCCCATGGTCAATCAGTCCTACCTGGGATCATAGGAACGCCCCCGCGCAGACTCATCCTCGGCTGAGGAGCTGGGTTGAGGAGCCTGTGGGATTTATTTTCCGCGTGCGCGTGCCGGCCGCTCATCCCTGTGTAATGAAGAGAAGGGGCCCCCCTCATTT
>Ga0216309_1000053_pt1 | contig 18253 bp, 12 predicted proteins | sample Total_DNA_C_FD_161284 | JGI IMG/M metagenome (GOLD analysis project Ga0216309, IMG submission 161284) | Terrestrial sediment cell enrichment communities for BONCAT metagenomics from Utah, United States - Total_DNA_C | ecosystem: Environmental > Terrestrial > Deep subsurface > Rock core/Sediment ...
GGTACGTCTTCAGAGTCGGCCGGGCGGGGCCGGGAGACATTGGTCAGGAATCAGCCGGAGAGTGAACGGAGGTCAACATGTCCGAAGTGAAAACCGATACCCCGCCAGGGGGAGACACGGTCGCCGCGGTCGTCACGCCAAGTGATGGCGTCGGCTCCGCAACCACCGCCAGCACCGCCCCCGCGCCGGAAGGCGCGGACGACCTCTTCGAGGAGGGCGCGCCGGTCGCCGACTTCCCGATCAAATTCAAGTGGCAGAAGGGCCACTGGAAGATGCTCTTCGACAAGCACGTCGAGCTGATCCAGAGTGACATCAGGCGTGCCCTGGTCGACGACCGCGTGGTGGTCTACCTCAGTTGCCCCATCAGTAACCGGGGCGGCGGCTTCGAGGCCGCCAACGTCGAGATCGCCAACCACACGCAGCAGCGCCTGTTGGTCGAGTGGGGGACGGGCTTCTGGATACTCAACCCCGCGCAGTACCAGATGGAGTCCAAAGAGGGCACCGGACTCATCAGGGGGCACGCCCGTCTCATCGCTTTGGAGACGGGCGGGAAAGTCAAAATCGATGTCGACAAACTGCCCCGCCCCACCGGCGGGGACTACATGAGGATGTGGACGCGGGTCCTGGTCGAGGATGACTCCCCGCTCAAGAACCTCGGCGATAACTTTGGCGCCTACTACTTCCTAGGGCCGGGCGACGTCCGGAACTTTTTCACCAAAGACGGCACGATCTCGCTGACTGCGGGCGTCGAGGAGTATTTCGCCCGCAAGTTCGCCACCGACCCGCGATTCCGAGAGCAGTTCACGGTCTGGAAGAAGGGGCCCGACGGTCAGGACATAGTGGGCGTCCTGGACGCGGACGAGTGGGAGAGGCGGCGTAAGAATTTTTTGCGCTACTACACCGTCCGTGCCAGCGCTAACTTCAGCAAGGGCTCCCACGACGAGTGGAACATCTGGCGACTCCTGAACCAGAGACGCCTGGAATTCGCCGAGAGGACGGCGGACAAGAAAGAGCGGGAGAGCTTCGAGCTGGGCCAACAGATCGCCGGCTATTTCGACGGCCGGCAGATCGACCCGAGCGCGGGGGAGGTTGGGGTCTCACCCGGCTACGCCCTACCGCTGTGACAGTGGCGGCGGATTACCGGCCGCATTTTTGAGTTCAAGAAGGGGTTATGACGAGTCTGCGCGTAGCCACATTCAACGTCGAGAACTTACTCGCGCGTTTCACCTTCAGCGCCGCGGATCAGCAGGGCCTAGCGACCTTGCTCGACGTGGATTCTGAGGTCGAGCGCGCCGATTTGGTTCGCAGCTATTGGAACGTCCTGAACGACGAGAACCGCGTCTTCACGGCCCTGAGTCTGCGCGCGGCGGCGGCGGACATGCTCTGCCTTCAGGAGGTCGACAACAAACAGGCGTTGGAGTCGTTCCACGACCGCTACATACGCCGCGTCGCGCGCGCCGAGTATCCTTACCGGCTCCTCATTGAGGGAAATGACCCCCGCGGGATTGACGTGGCAGTGCTGAGCAGATTCCCCATCGTGAGTGCGGCGACGCACCAGCATGTGGAGGCCGACGTTAACTACGCTGGCGGGGTTAGGCGGGAGCGGGTCTTCAAGCGCGACTGCCTCGAAGTCAATATCAGTAAAGAGGGGCGCACGCTCCCCATCTTCGTCTGTCACTTCAAGTCAATGTCGGGGGGGCGGGCCGAGACGCGCCCCAACCGCGAGGCCGAGGCCAAAGCCGTCAGGGCCATAGTCGAGGAACGGTTCGGCGACCCGGCCGCGCATGACTGGCTGATCGCGGGTGACCTGAACGACTACACGGAGACGGACGGAGCGCCGGACGACGGGCACGGCCTAGGCGCACTGCTGGGCGACGGCTTTTCGGTAGATCTCGTCAAGCGCATCGCCGACCCCGAAGACAGGTGGACGCACTTCTACAGCGAGGAGGGGAGCTACCACCAGCTCGACTACCTGCTGGCCTCCCCCTCGCTCGCGCAAAAGAACCCCGGCGCGATACCGCGGGCGTTACGCCAGGGGCAGCCGTTCAGGGCGGATCGTTACCGCGGCGAGCGCTGGCCGCGATTAGGCTACGACCGCCCGAAAGCAAGCGACCACTGTCCCGTGGTGATCGACCTAGAATACTAGCCCCCGAAGTCGCACCGAGGTGATAAAACGATGGCCGACTACTTCATGCAGAAGAGAGACTTCAACTCCCTCTCCGTCAGAGACCTTTTAGAAGCGCGTGACGTCTATCACGTCCACCTGGCGCACCTGCGGCACGTCGTCGCGACGGCCATCGGGCGCTTCCGCATCCGCGCGACGGACAAGGATGCGCTCGATCCGGACGCCGCGCCAGCGAGGCGAGAGGGTTACGCCCATAGCCCCACCCCGCGCACCCTAGAGAACTCGGTCGTCACGAAATGGTCTTGGCCCTGCATCCTCGTCTTCGTCAACCACTGGATGACGGCGGAGGAGATGGCGGCCGAGCCCGACCAAGTCGTCCCCCGCCGCCTCTACCTGACCGACGGCCGCGTCGCCCCCACCTGCACCATCATGGCGAAGCCCGACGAGGCGGAGTTCCCGCCGACACAGAGCTTGATCTTCCCCACGGAGTTGATGGGCGGCGGGTTCCCCCTGCTGACGGAGGTTCAGGGCGAGCAACACCTCGGCTCCGCCGGATGTCTCGTGACGGACGGCAATGAGACGTACGCCCTGATGAACCGGCACGTCACGGGCAAGCCCGGCTCACCCGTCTATGCGCTCCTGCGCGGGAGGCGGCAGCGGATCGGCGTCTCGGATGATAAGCAGATTGGCAAGAAGGGCTTCGAGCAAGTCTATCCGGGGTGGCCTGGCAGGCGGTCTTACGCCGACCTGGACGTCGGCCTAGTGCGGATCGACGCCGTCAACGACTGGACGGCGCAGGTCTACGGGATCGGCGTGATAGACGACCCCATCGACCTTAATACCGACACCATCTCGCTCGACCTCATCGGCTGTCCCGTCCGCGCTTACGGCTGCGCCTCGGGGCCGCTGAGGGGCGAGATTCAGGCCCTGTTCTACCGCTACAAGTCCGTCGGTGGGTTCGACTACGTGGCCGATTTCCTGATCGGGCCGCGCACCACCCCGCTCCTGGAAAAGGCAAAAGCCGGAACGGCCAAAGAGGGCGACGCAGAGGTCGCTGCCATGCTGACGCGGCCGGGCGATTCGGGAACCCTCTGGTTCTTCGATGAGGACAGAGACCAGAGCGCCGCGCCTCAAGAGGCCCAAAAGACTGAGAGCGTGCCGGAACAGGTGAGTACTGCCCCGGCCGCGACGGTGACCGACTCGCCCGACCGTGCGGCGGCGGCGGCTCAAGGCGGCGCGCGCCCGCCGCGCGACGGGCAGCCCCCGGTGAGGCGGATGCGCCCGATAGCACTTCAGTGGGGCGGGCACAGGGTACTTAGTACGGACGCCGACAAGAACTTACAAGTCGCTCTGGCGACTTGTCTCAGCACCATCTGCCGCGACCTCGACGTCGAGCTTATCCGCGGGTGGAACATCGGCCAGAGCCGCTACTGGGGGAAGATCGGCCACTACAAGATCGGGGCCAAGGCGTGCCTCCTCGTCTCGACCCCTGAGCTGCGCACCCTAATGAGGGCGAATCTCCGGAATATCGCCTTCAACGATAACTTGGTGGCGCTCGGCAGCGAACTCCATGTCGAGACCTCGGTGTTCGTCCCCTTGGCGGACGTCCCGGATTACATCTGGAGGAACCGGCGCAGGCGGCCGCTGCCGGAAGGGGAGCATCAATTCCCCGACCACTTCGCCGACATGGACGAAAGGTCCTCCGGCGGGCCGTACGCGGGGAGACACCTGCTCGACCTCTGTCAAGACCCCGCCATGGTTGACGCCACCGTCTGGGCTCGCTTCTACGACTCACTCAACAAATCGGACAACGAGCGCGGCGAGCTACCCTTCCGCGTCTGGCAGATGTACGATGCGATGGTAGAGTTCCTACGGGCAGGCGACGTGGCCCAGTTCGTAGGCGCGGCGGGCGTCCTGGCGCATTACGTCGGCGACGCCTGCCAACCCCTACACGCCAGCTACCTGCACGACGGGTTCCCCAACGGGTCGCGCGGCGTCCACACCGCATACGAGACGACGCTGCTGGAGCGTAAAGCCCCCGAGGTGATCGACGGCATCAACACGAAACTTGCCGGGGTGACGGTAGGGCCTTCCCTCACCTTCCTGCGCGGGCTGCCCGGGAACGGCAACCAGGTGGCGCAGTCTAACGGTGGCTACAAAGCCGCCGTCTCCGTCGTCGAGTTGATGCGCAAGACCCGCGCCACGCTCTCGCCTAGACGCCTAATCAACGTCTACGACTCGCTACGCCCGAACAACCGCCTCATAAATGGCTGGCACCACGATATGTGGGATGCCGTGGGTGACGCTACGACATCAGTCATGGCCGACGGATGCCTGTGCCTCGCCCAGATATGGGAGAGCGCATGGCTGGAAGGGCGCGGCTCCGACAACATCAACGACTTAGACGCCGTTAACCGACAACGGCTCCGCAGTCTTTATTACAATAATGACTTCCTCCCTGACATGTGGCTGTCAGAGATGGAAGCGACGGGGTTATATAACGCGCCATAGCGTCTGCCATTCACGCGCGGCATACGGGAACACGTAAAAAAGATTTGTAAGTACTGTGACCTCCTCCCCAAAAAGAGGTGCATGAATAATGAGAGTTCTCCCGTAATTGAGGTCTCCCCAAAAACTAGAGCAAGCTGAGCGAGAAAATCGGCCTGCCTTCAGCCCGCTCTGGCCTGTTGCCAGGCTTGGTTGAACTCCTGCGGCGGCACCCACCCCAAAGAGGTGTGCGGCCGCCGCTCATTGTAATCTACCCGCCAGCTCTCGATCTCCTGCCGTGCTTCGGAGAGCGTCTCGAACCAGTGTTAGTTGAGGCACTCGGCCCGCAGCCTCCCGTTGAAGCTCTCGATGTACGGGTTATCAGTAGGTTTACCGGGCCGGCTGAACTCCAGCTTCACGTTGTTGATGTGCGCCCATGCATCCAGCGCGCGCGAGACGAACTCGGGGCCGTTGTCCACCTTGAGCCTCGCCGGCACTCCTCTCGTCTGCTTCAGGTGTTCGAGGACTGCCGCCACTCGTGCCCCGGTCAGCGAAGAGTCCACCTCGATGGCGGGACACTCACGGGTAAAGTTATCGACTATCGTTAAAGCACGGAACCGGTGCCCACCCGCCAGCCGCTCCGCGACGAAGTCCATGCTCCAGCACTCGTTCGGTGAGGTCGCCGGAGGACCTTCGACGCGCTGCCGGCTCAGACGCTTCTTCGGCGTCTTGAGCCGCAGAGACAGACCCTCCAGCTTGTAGAGCCGGTAGATGCGCTTATGGTTCACCAGCCAGCCCTCCCGCCGCAGTAGGACGTGCAGTCTGAGGTAGCCGTAGCGGACTCTGGCCGCCGCCAGCTCCTTCAGCCGCAGCACCAGCGCCGCCTGGTCAGAGCGCCGGTGGCGGTAGAAGTAGGTCGAGAGGTTGAAGCGCAGCACCCGGCACGCTCTGCGGATGCTGATACCAAAAGCGGTCGTCAAAAACTCCGCCAGCCCGCGCCGCTGCACGGGCCTTAGAGCTTTTTTCGCACCACCTCCTGGAGCATGTGCTTGTCTAAGGAGAGGTCGGCGACGAGCTGCTTGAGCTTGCGGTTCTCCTCTTCGAGCTGGCGCAGCTTACGTAACTCGGAGACACCCATCTGGCCGAACTTCGCCTTCCAGCGGGAGAAGGTCTGCTCGCTGATGCCGAGCCGGCGGCAGACCTCGCCGACCGATGTCCCGCCCTCGACTTGGCGCAACGCGTAAGCGATCTGTTCCTCGGTGAACTTCGATGTTTTCATGAGCCCTCCTTCGGCGCTAAAGGCTGCCGGCGAGCCGAAATTCTAACATTCAGATCGCTCCAGTTTTTAGGGGATGTGTCAAGTCACACTAGAGAGTTTATTCGCGGGAAATTTCCTGAGCTTTCTCAGGCAGTCGTCTCTCGGTATTTGCATTATCAAGCAGCATTACGGAAGGAGACGGCTGAGAGGCTATACCGTGCGATTAGAGTTGCGGTACGAGAAATCATTGCTTCTGAACAATACGTGTCGGAGGCAAGAGTGAGGGAGCATTTACGACGGCATTTGCCGAAGCTTGGGCGTGATAGTCACTTCAAACAAGCCTTACGTGAAGTGAAATTGGAGATGGGCTTAACCAAGTAAACGGCGGCTTCGCTGACGCTCCGCACGCCGCCTTCGCGGGTGGGGCATTCACCCCACCCTTGACCAAAGGGGTGCTGCGCCCCTTTGGAATCCCAGGCGCGAAGTCTGATTCATCCCCACCGCAAGCGGTGGGGCATTCTCAGGCTTCTTCGTAAAGAATCATTCCAAGGCGAAAATCAACCTAGCGACTAGCCTCCAATAAATTGGAACCATCCGTTGGCCGCACGCTTTTGGAAGCATGTGGTGGCCGGAGCGGCCAACGGATGGTTCCAGTCACAACACGACAGGCGCCTTGTAGGTTCGCTCATAACTTGAAAATCCCCCTCACGGAGAATCAACAACTTACGAGCACTATTCGCTCATAAGGTGAAGAAGCTTTCGCGCATAAAGTGCAAAAATCCTATACTTTTCGAGCATATTATGAAAATATCCCGGGATGCAGAATTTCGTCAGTACTTGCGCTTTCCATAGAGCTTAAGCCTACCAATCATGTAATAGTAGAATTGCTGCCCAGCTCTTATAAGTAACACGGTCGCATAGATTTACATTGACAGTAGCCAACTATATTACTATATTGCGCCTGTCTGTAAAGAGACGCCTCCTCACAGAGGCTTACCTGTGTTGACTGTGGGCCTACGCTCGCCAGCAATTTACATTTCTTTTGAGAGCAGTCTTCACAGCTTTCGAATCATCGTTGAGACGAATTTTGCGAAGCACCTAGCTCTCTAGCCTGCAGAGAGACGAATAATTCATACAACATCCTCCCTTAGAGACTAATCAGTGTGATCTGACACGCCTCTCAGTGATGCTCATGAGTAGCTACATAACAACTCAATAGGAACCCCAAGGAGGACGCCTTAGGCATTTTAGCCAAGGCAGTTCGTCTGTGTGTTAGGGAGGCCTTGTGACAGGTGCTGTGAATTTTACACAGGCACTTTGTCAGCGAGCTAGAGAACATTCCGAGTTGCGAGATGATCGTTTTCCTTGTGGTAATCCTGCCACCAGCCTCAGCAAGTATCGGTGATAGGAAGGGGCTCGTAAAATATGTTCGTTTCCTTCAATCGTGAAAGACCTTCGAAGCCGAGTGGCAAGGGTAGTTCTAACATCAGGACACAGGTAGCCGGCAGATTCCCGGCTGCCATTTACGGCTTTAACGAGCAATTCTCGCAGATACGTGAGGCCAGCTTCCGGGATCCAACTAAGGGGCAACTACATCCTCTATGGGACAAAATAATAGACTGCGGTCTGTCATGGGTACGCATGCTTTTAGGCACCTCAGTCGCCGTAAGCGTCCGCGATGGTGACGGCGTGAGTCTCCAGGCTAAAGGCAGAAAGCTTTCGAGGAAAGAACAGACAAAGATACTCCAAGTCATAGACACAATTTGCCGTGGCTCCCAGCCGATCCCTAATAAGCCTGCGACAATCTGGTACGACGACTACCAACTGTTATTAGCCTACTCAATATTTCGGCAGGGTAAAGCGCAATATTTTTACTTCCCTGAAGTAGCCAACCTTACCCCAACAGATATACGCATTGTGGGCACATTCATGAACACTTTTGAGGCGGCATTAACCTCAACAGTGACAGTAGAAATTCTGTTCGACCAGCGAAGGCTACTTAACCGCCGAACAATACTCGCCCAGCTCAGGCCAAACGATCTGTTTTACCAAGGACTACGAAGACTACATAAATATATCGCATGGCGGCGCAACGCATTAATCCTAACACCCAGCTTGATCAACCGGGTTCCCCAAGACAACCTTAGCGTGGCCACAGACTGGCACGTCGTTGCGGAACGACTGTGGGGTGTTCATGACACTAGTCTGCGAATCGGCAAGGGCTATAGCATGGATTATGACCAATCTGGGCTTAACTCCATCGTCGCAGACCTCGTTCTATGCAACGTTGAAAATATGAGGCCAGCGGACGTGTCGCCGTGGGAACAGCTCATCCTGAAGGTATTGTCCGACTCCAGGGATTTGCCTAAAGCCTTGCCCCCAGCGCGCTCGGCGCTGGCAATTTACTTCCGGTCGCCTGAGCGATATCCGGGTCAGGAGGAAGGGGTCTTGCCGTCAGAGTCTAGCTCATTCACCGTCGTCATCAGCGACCCACGGGAGAATCACTTTTCGGCGCAGCATGCCGAAGTGACTCGCCAGATGTTCACCGATATTACCCAGATTATTGGGCGGTCGAATACCGTTTCGCAACGTCTCATCAATCTGTGGAAGCCGTCAAACATCGACAGCTTTGATGACGCCCTAGTCTCTGTAGAACACGAGTCTCAACCCTCTGCCGATGACGCTGACGAAGTCGAGGCTCTCGACACGACTATGCTGGCCCGTGAAGCGCCAAATGTCTTGAGCGTGGATGCGCTGCAAGTCGTGCAGTTGCGCCGCGATTCCAAAAGTAGACTTGCGAGTGGCATGCTCTCGCCACTTGCCGTGTTCTCGACCCAGCACGAGTCTTCAATATCATCCGAGCGGCACCGGATTGAATTGGTCGACAGTATAAAGCCGCAAATTAAGGTAAAGCCTGAAGCGGATTTACTCTGGGACGTTTTCGAGAACGAAATCGAGCGAATTTACAAGGATCCAAATGGGATTCCCTCCAAGAGACTGGCTAAACTTTTTTCGAGCCGAGGGAGAAGGAAGTCTTATAAGACTGTCATCATAATACCCATTCGTAGTGAAGGTGAAATTGCTGGGGCCATCATCGCTTACCGCCGCAAGACGTCTGAGTTCGTCGACATCGATAAGCTCCTGATCCGCAGCTTAGCTGCCCGCATAGGGGAGCGGATAGAGCTGCGCCGACAGCTTGCCGATAGGGTGAGGCACAACGCCTGTCTCGCTAGAGTGGCGAACGCGGAGAGCCCTGCCAGAGCCCGGTTTGAGCTTGTTAGAGGAGCACGAGAACTACTGAACGCTGACCACGCCTTTATGATGGCGGCTGAAGAGTCCATTGACGTGTCGTACGATAGCATCTCAGGCAAGATTATAGATGTCGCTCATACATGGGCCGACGGGCAGATGTCCATCCCACCCATCAAGTCAAAGGATGAAGGCATCACGGGGTGGGTTTATACCTCCGGGGAGCCATTAGCAATAAACGATGTATCGTCCTTCAGTTCCTATATACCACTTCGTAATGGGCAGCAGCAGGTCGTGCCGATGTCGTCAGAACTGGCCGTCCCGATCAAGATACCTTCTTCACTAGCCGATTTAAGTAAGGTTAAGGGGGAGCACGCCGTGCTTGGGGTGCTTGACGCCATGTGGGCCCAGAAGCATGAGATCACAATCCGCGAGGTTAAAACTTTGAGCGTGCTGGCACAGCACGCCTCGGCGATCCTCCAACTGACGACGAGCCTACAAGATGCACAGCAGACAAGAGATAAACTGAGATATCTCCACGAACAGGTAAAATCGCTTCAGTCCCTCCAAAATGATTCCGATGTCCTCGGCTGGCTGTGGTCGATTTGCTCAAAACTGCTCAGCTGCGACGCTCTGTACGTCTGGTCGCATAATCAGGGGAGTGACTCCATTGAATTGCTCGCTAAGTATGGGAAGGGCACTGGTAAAGCTAAGAAGGCTGCAACACTCAATTACGGCAAGAGCTGGAATGGCAGGCTGATCAAACGGTACAGGGATTCGGGAGAGAAGATCGACTATGACAGCTATGAAAACATGGCGGGCGGGGAGCACATCCCCGACACGAAAAAAGAGACTTATGAGTCCAGGCTCGGGTGCTGCATCACGCCGTTTACGTTCCTGAGCGACATACCAAGTGATCTGGATGTCGTCTGGTCCATAGCACTTTATCGATTCCGCGCGTCTAACTTCGACGAGCGAGACGTTTCGCTACTGCAGATCGCCACTGAGTACTGCGAAAGGGCTATTCAGAACTTACGGAGCATGGAGGCACAAGAACGGACGTTAGAACTGGCCGCCGCCACTAAGGATATAGCGCTGAAGTTCGTAGACAATATAAGCACCGCCCCGGACGAGGTGATAAGGCACATAATCAGCCGGGCCATGAAAGAGCTGAAGGCCTACTCCGTGTCCGTGCTTTATTATCACGAGGTCGGGGACACCTATGCCAGCCCTGTACACTACGCCAGCCCGGAGCAATTTAGTCGGAATCCGGCACCTCGGCCGAGTGGGATTAGCGAGGCGGTTAGGAAGAACGGCATCATGATTGAAATCCCAGACTTGTCTGCCCCCCCAAAGGAGTTAAAGGAGCCGATTAGCAGCAGCCCGTTCCTACACAAGCACCGGAAGATTCGCTCGCTTGTCGCGTGTCCTCTTTATGAGGCGTCCGACACCTCTTCCCTTAATATCATTCAGCAGATCCCAGACCGTGCCAACGGTGATCAGTCCCCTGCCAGCCTTTCCCATACGGAGGGTAAGTTCTGCGGGGTGCTGTTCATTAACTTCACAGAGCCCAAAACCCGATCCGCCGAGGAACTTTTGTTCATTAGCGCCATCGGCAAACTCCTAACCGAATGCGGAGGCCTTGAAGCGTCCCTAACAAGGATGCGGACGCGCGCGCTCCGACGGATTGAAAATGTTACCGCGCCCAGTCTTGTCTTCGGCGAGATTCTAAAAATCGCGCAAGAGGGGATCAACGCTGAGATGCCCCCGGAGGTCACCAGTGGCAGCAGTTTTAAGCTCGGCGGCAACATCTACATGGTCGAAACGGGCGAACAGTGGGCGCTCTTGAGTATCCGCGCCAATATTGGCGAAAGAAGCGGGGCGCAGGCGGGACGACAGTACATGGGAGAGGGCGTTGTCGGGAAGGTGGCGAAAGATGGCGACCCTATTTTACTTAACGATACGAATTTGCAACAAGCGAAGGATTTAGAATACCTGCCTTACCTTAAGGGGATGAGGTCGGAACTGGCCGTCCCTATAAAGCTGCCTTCCGCTGACGCCTCCCCTGTGCCCGACGTGGCGCCAGGTGTCATTGGAGTGCTAAACATAGAGTGCTCGCATCCCAATGCGTTCACACCGCGACACCAGGAACTGCTTTCCAGGTATGTTTCTGAAACGCCCGTATCACTGATCCTTAACTTGGCGGAAAGGCATGGCATTCTGCTATGGCAAGCGAAGAGCAGCAGAGATCGTTTCGTAAACGAAGCCGCGGCAGCTATCCTGCACGATTTGACTAGGCCCATCCGTAAGGTCGCCGAGAAGGTTAGGTACATCCGGACTGTTTTAGGCGTATCAAGTAAAACTCATCTTGACATCATCAAGATGCCCCTTGACGACCTTGAGAAGGAGAGCGAACACTGGATCAGGTTAAGGGATACGGGCTTCCTACATCTACAGCCGGAAATACTGGAGGCGCGTAGTCCTCTAGATGCTGTTGAACAGATCAGTTCGTGGGCACACTGGCACGAGCCTTCGCTAAAAGTAGAGAAGCACGACATCAAGGAATTCTTTATTGAGAAAGGGCAGAAGGACTTAATAGCACGCGTTCTTGAGAACTTGTATCAGAACAGCAAGAAAGCGCAGGAGCAGGCCGGTTCCAAGTCAAGCCGTGTGTGGATCGAGATGAAGCTCTCAGAGCCGCTCGGCCACTTTCAGTATTTGGACGTATTCTTCAACGACGACGGCCCAGGCTTCAAAAACTTGGAAGAAACTAGAACAAACATCTTCCGGCACTTCAGACAGCAAAGAAACCAACCGTCCGGGGACGGAGGGTGGGGAATGGGTCTTCCCTGCGCCCGACAGATTATGGATGCGATGGGTGGAGAGATCGAATTACTAGACTCTATTCCGAATATCAAAACCACCTTCAGGCTGCGATTTATCCACTCCACTCTCGGTCCGCACACGGTGCCATACGGAGTAAAGGAATCCTAAGGATGAAATCCACAAGGAAAAGGGTTCTAGTCTTCGAAGACCTCGACCGAGATTGGGAGCCGCTAAGGGCGGCGTTACAACGGGCGGGGCTCGACCCGGTGAGGGCTAATACCGCCGATAGCTTTCTAGCGCACGCCCCATTCGACTCCTTCTCGCTGATCTTGGTAGACATTTTCTATGGTGTCTGGCCGGGGCCACGCCAAGAGGTAGGGATTGATCTTACACGGGCGGTGAAGAAGGCCAACGCGACGATCCCCGTTATCGTCGTCAGCGAGCAGGAACCGCGGCGCTCGCTCGTGGCTGAAGCATTTCGGGCGGGGGCTTGCGATTACGTCGATAAGACAGAATTTATCCAAAATGTGTCGGACACGATAGATCGAATTAAGGCCACGGTAACACACAACAGCAGCGAGGAGAGTGCCGAACAGGAGTTCCCCCTGCCAATCGCCTTTCTACTACGCGACTTTCTTCACTCACACAACACCGGCAAGAGGGGTGTAGAACGCATGGTCGAACTCTTCGAGGTAATCTTGAAGCTGACGACTTACTCGCTCATGGCAGCCCATAGCCCTCAGCTGCGCTCGCTGCTATCGTCCCGCCTCCGCTCAGACTTGGTGAGGCCCTCGCTAGGACACTTTGCCCAAATGCTCAACGCACTACCGCAACCGGCTGGATTCTTGGCTTCGTTGTCGCACATAACCAAGAATAAGCGGTTCCGTGCGCTGTGCGAAAACTTCATTAAGCTGCGGAACAACTACGTCGGACACGGAATCACTCAGGCCGACGCGGTCTACGAGAGGCTTCTCTCTGAACACCGCGAACAAATCGCTGACCTCTTGCACATGCTAAAGGATTTCAGGAAGTGGCATCTCGTCTGGCCTTCCAAGCCTGACATAGAGGATGAGTGGTTCGTTTACAACGAGGCGAAGTTGTTTAGAGGTTCAAACCCGGAGCCAACGTTTCACTCGATCCGCACTCAATCAGCAATCCGGCCGACTGATCATGTACACCTACTCAACGAAGACCTGACCGAGAGTGTTGACCTTTATCCGTGGTGCCAGTACCACGACTGCGAACAGATGTGCCTGAACCGAAAGCTGTTTCTGTACCGCTTGGCCCGCGAGGGTGAAATTTGGGCACTAGACCATATTTACGGGCACGCGCTGCAAACCCGCGAAGGTTGGTTGAAGATCAAAGAGTTGATCAGTGATGGCCAGACGCCCTAAAGCAGATGCACGAAAGGAGATGCCACCAAGCGATCCCTCGCTAGGTAGGATCCTCGTGCTGGATGATGACGAGCGCGCCGCGCAAGAACTCTGTTATTTGTTAAGCCGGTCGGTCACTTGCCATGCGGAGCCGTGCGCCAAGCCAAGTGCAGCGGTTAAGCAAATCCTCGAAAGCACCTACGACCTCGTCGTGACAGACCTCAACATGCCTGGTCGGGACGGGTTGTCCGTCTTGGCCGAGATCAAAGCACTTTCACCACGATGTGAGGTGATCGTCTTAACCGCCTATAGTTCAATGCGAAGTGCAATCGCCTCAATAAAACTTGGGGCTGTTGATTACATAGTACGTGACGCAGGTACTGCCTGGTTTGAACAACTTGTCCAAGCATCGCGCATGGCCTTACGCATACGCCCCTCTGGTCGCGCACCTGGCTTCCACAGAGAGAACCTCATTCACTTCTTTCTGGAGAGGGTTGGGACCGGTAAGACATCAGCAGATGAAACTTATGGACACTTTCCTGCAGGTCTTGCCCTTGAATATGGTGTCAAGCTCTTACTGGAGTCATGCGACGGCTTTGAGACCACTTGGCACCGCCGCCGCACGGCTAGTGAAGAGCATGACATAGTGGGGTTGAACCAAGTCAAGCATGGATTCTGGGAGCGACAAGGGTCTATTGTCTTGGTTGAGTGTAAGGACTACGGTAGTTCCCGCCCCGGTGCAAATGAACGAGGCAGATTCGAGGAGAAGATTCGAAACCGCATTGGGCAGTCTACTCTCGGCATCTTTGTTAGTCCTAGCGGCTTCGCGAAGACGTTCATACACCCTGTACTAAGAGTTCCGGTCGCGGGCTCCACCCCACCGATCATCATTACGATAGACGGTGAGGGTCTACAAGCCTGGCGCAATGCCTTTGATCGGCTGTCATGGTTGACTGAGCGCGCAGTCGCTTCGATTTTCTGAGCCTCTGCCCTAGGGCTCTCAGATTAACGAGATTTAGTTTTCAAACTAAATGAGTCTTTCCGGTGCCGGAAACCTGATCTCGTATGTTGTACACATCTCTGATAAGTCTGTTTCGATAGAAATTGAGCACTCCCTCATGTGCCCGCCACTACACCTAAGTCCGTAAAACCTGTCTATTAGATATCGAGCCCCCACTCCTGCCGGATGAAGTATGAAATCATTCCGGAGAACTCCGCTTCTGGACTCATCATCTTCCTAAGTTGATCTTCAGTTTTCGCCTTTAGGGGCGCGGGTAGCATGCCCGCCTCTATGGCATCCTTCAGTGTTTCGGCGTACTCATAGACTCGCCACCGCCACTTCTTGAGCTCATCACGGTTCAGGCCGTAATACTTCTCTACGGACTCGAAGGCCCTCTTCGACGCCTGCTTGTCGTTAAGCGGCTGGATGGTCACCTCCTTGAGGACCGGGTCGGCGCTCCACTTAAAATACTGCTCTGGGTCGGCCACATAGGGATCGATCAATCCGGCCTTTTCCCTGGCCAAATCTTTAAGGAATTTGTCGAGCTTGTAGCCGGAGGTAATGTCCACCGGGTCGGGGGCAAAGCGGGCGCCGAGGGCATCGAGCTCCGCCGGGGTGACGGTAGGACTAAAAGTGCTCGGGAAAGGCGGGTCGAGTTCGTAACGCTTCTTAGCGTAAATGGGGAATTCGTTTCCCTTGTAACTTTGATTGCAAATCTGGCATGAGTACAGGTAGTTGTCGTAGCAATAGGCCAACCACCAATAAACACTCTTCGGCCGGAAATGCTCAACGTCTCCATGGGCAACCGTACTGACAGGGGCTTCACAGTAAGCGCACTTATCATGGCTCTCGGCCTTCAACTGTTTCTTGGCGACCTTCCAGATACCCGAGTTGAAGGCAAGCGCATTGTTCCGCATGGCTTCCACTAGGAGGCGCATTTTTTCGATTCTTTTTTTGCCGGTGAAGCCGGCTGGCACTTTCGTGCGGTCACGTGTGAGTTTTATCATCGTAAGGACCTCCCCGGATCAGTCTCTAGGCTATCCCCTTCCTTTTTTTAGTCCCACGCTTTTGCGCCACCTTCCTCTGTGCCATCTTTGGCGCGGCCGAGACTTTAGCATGGAGAGCTTGCTGAATCTCTTCCAGCAGTTTGAGCTTTTTCCTGTCTTGGGGCGTCTCGGTACTCCAGTCCGGCAGGTCTTCCAACTCCTTCTGCAGTTGTCCCAAGCGATTCCTCTCCCCCACCGAGGTTGTGGACTTCGGTTTCGAGCGTAGCCGCTTGAACTCCTTCTTCTTCGCCTCTACGACCGGGGAGTCTATCGTTTGCAAGTTGAAAAGCGGACTCAGAAGCAGTTGGTGCAACATCAGATTACGCGGCGCACCTTCATAGGCGAATAGAGCCGGCGCACTGCCGGGGGCAGGGCGACGCAGCACAAACAATTCCCCCTCACCAGCCTGGTGTACGGTTAAAGCCGAATGCGTGGTTGCAATAATCTGGAAATTACTCAGCTTCTCGTTAAGGAACGAAACCAACTGGCGCTTCCAGATTGGGTGCAGGTGCAGATCAATCTCGTCGATCAGTAACAAACCGCGCGCTTCGAACGGGTTCTTGTAGTCGGAGAAAATTTCCGTCACGCGATAGAGTAGGTCTCCGCACCATCCGGCAACATTTTGATACCCGTCGCTTAACTGCGATAGCGGGATTTTACCGTCGGCGGTGTTGAAAGTTAGCTGTCGATTAATTTTATCGATTCCGATGAACTCGACCCCCGGCAACAGATCCGACAAGGCTTTCTTAACGACTTTGAGCCCTAGCGCGCCGCGCCGGTAATGCAGGTCCATCGCCCAGCTTTCCAGAGGGTTGAGAATAGCGTCCGGGGAAAACATCGTGGCGACGCATTGGGCCCGCGTTTTAGTAAACACCTCCTTCGAACTCGGCGTGCTTTTGACGCCACCCAGTCGACGCGATACGCCGTACCCGATTGTCAGGTAACTCCGCGCAGTATGGTCCAGTGCGCTATCCAAGTCTTCTAGGGTAGCTTTATTGCGCTCAAAGACTTCTTTGACTTTGTCGCCGCGGTGAAGGACAAGTTCGATGTGGCGCGGCTCTCCGCGCGCAGTTACCAAGTCGGCGCTGATTAGACACTCTTTCTTACCGAGGCGAATCCAGCTATCCGGGTTGTCCAATAACTCGGGAAGCGCCTCGCTGCCAGCCATGAGCAGTGAGATCGCACGCAGAACCGTACTTTTACCGCAACCGTTTTCACCTAACAGCAACGTCCACTTGCGGGTACTGCCGTCAGCGTTCAAGAATGGCAGTTCCAGCTCTTCGATTGACCTTACATTCTTGAGGATGAGTTTCTGAAGAAACATGGCGGCTTTCTACTTTCCGTTGATTAGACGAGAAAAGCTCTGGTTAGCCTTAACAATGAAGAGCAAGATCGGTGTGGCGCTCTTGCCGACAGAGTTAAAGGGAGCGAGACTACATGCGCCGAAGGGGCAACTCTCAAACACTAGGCGGGGACACTTTAATACGTAAAAATACTGATTTTCAATCCGATCACGTGAGTATTAGATACTCTATGCTTACGGGACAGAACATAATGCCAATTCTCAGACTCTTCTTTAAGTGCGTATCAATGAGTACCGGTTTGCTGGCGCAGTTCCCGAAGACATACATAAATCGTATTGATGCCTACACGATATCCTTCTTTCACCAATTGGCGGCGTAATCTCTGGCCGGATACTGGTTGTCCATTCGGCTTATTACTCCACTTCTTAACAAGTTGTTCAATGCGAGGCCCCACCCTACTTCTAACTGGCTGCCAATTAGGGCCTGGCGGCCTGCCAAAACGAGAACTTCTGCCCTCACTTACACACTTTGCCTTGTAGGCTTCTCTTTCTGCATATAATTTTTCAACATCCCTTCGCAAGTAAAGATTATGCGCAAGTCCATCAGCTCTTGGGCCAGATATGGGCTGGAGCAATCCGGCATCTATCCATTCGTGAATGCTTCCCTCCTTCACCTTGCAAAGAGATGCCACCTCTGTCGTAGTGACATATTGCTGCTTCAAGTTGTTCCTATCTTCAATAAGCCTTTTCACGTCATCCAGACGGAAATAGCGCCAGCCTTTGCCTCTATCTAATGCTAGCTGCAAAAGTTTCTTGGGTATGTATCTGTATAAAATGGCGACTGATACACCGAGCATCTCTGCGGCTACTGTAGACGACACCAGTCCGCTGTAATCAATCTTTCGCTCTTTGTATTTTTCGAGAGTAAACATAGAAAAGAATGGGCCATCAGCCTTGTGCCTGCTTGTGGGTACCTGCCGATGCCGCATTAAAATGCCTCGCTCAGCCAAGTCCAGCACACTACTCTGATCAACATCCAGGATTTGGGCAGCGTGGCGTGCATCAATCAACTTTCTTTCATTGAGCCTGCTGATATGTCCACTCTCCGAGTCACGCCAAATCGCCTCCAAATCAATCCTCTCAACGTCTATCCTTCTAAACACATATTGCTTTCCCCCATCTACTTTCGGGCCACAGAGGGGGCTGATTCCGTGGGTAATAAGTAGGTTGGTAAGTCGTGCTGAGGTGGTATTAAATTGCTGAGCCAGTTTAGCAGGCAAGATATAAGTGGAGTTGAAGGAGTCAACTGCACTTTTACTAATTCGTAAATCGTAATGGCCTTTGACAGCTTGTCTGCGGATTTGGATGATCCCTTTAGTTATCAAAAATCTTGTATTAGTCAGTCCAATGCCCAGACATTTTGCAACCTCCGGCACACTGAAAGTTTCCCCTATAGCGGCTCTCATTTGCGTGCGAGCGAGTAGCCGCAGTGCTTGAACCAGCCGCGGATGTCGGCTTTCGTCACGAGCCCGATGGCTTGCCCCAGCGCCTCTTCGAGCGCGTCCGCGGTGCGCGCCTTCGCGCCG
>Ga0216309_1000054_pt1 | contig 18141 bp, 15 predicted proteins | sample Total_DNA_C_FD_161284 | JGI IMG/M metagenome (GOLD analysis project Ga0216309, IMG submission 161284) | Terrestrial sediment cell enrichment communities for BONCAT metagenomics from Utah, United States - Total_DNA_C | ecosystem: Environmental > Terrestrial > Deep subsurface > Rock core/Sediment ...
GGCGCTTCCGCGAGGGCGGGGGCGAGCTCCGGGTGGTCCTCGTACTTGAAGCGGTGGATGGCGCGGGCGACGGGCCCCTCGTGGGCGAAAGGCGCCCAGGCGCGCGCGAAGGGGGGCGGCGAGGCGCGGCAGCGCGGACAGGTGTCGCGGGGGAAGGTGCCGGGCTCGGCGCAGGTGTGGCAGCGCTTGGGCGGCAGGCGCTCCAGGGCGACGTCACACGTCTCGCAGAAGGGGGCGCGCACGGGCATCACCTTCGCGCAGGCGATGCACGCGGGCGGGTAGAGGAGCTCGAGCAGCGCTTGACTCACGAAGGAGGGTGTACCTCACCTCGTGGAAAAAAGGAGTGGAGGACCCTGACCCCTTTTGTTGGTATGGGCGCCATGAAGAAGCTCGCCATCGTCGCCGCCGGGGGACCGGCTCCCGGTATCAACAGCGTGATTGGAGCGGCCACCATCCGCGCCAGCCTCTCGGGCGTGCAGGTCCTCGGCATCCAGGACGGGTTCAAGTGGCTCGCCGAGGGGGACACCTCCCATGTCACGCCCCTCACCATCGAGGACACCAGCCGCATCCACTTCCGGGGTGGCTCGTACATCGGCATCTCCCGGGCCAACCCCACCCGTTCCCCCGAGCACCTGCAGCGCACCATCGACACGCTCGAGCGGCTCGACGTGGGCATGCTCATCACCATCGGAGGGGATGGCACCGCGACGCTGGCGCAGATCATCTCGGAGAAGACGCGCGGGAAGATCCGCGTGGTGCACGTCCCCAAGACGATCGACAACGACATCGATCTGCCCCACGACACGAGCACTTTCGGCTTCCAGACGGCGCGCCACGTCGGGGTGGAGATCGTCAAGAACCTGATGGTGGACGCGAAGACGACCTCGCGCTGGTACTTCGTCATCGCCCAGGGGCGCAAGGCGGGCCACCTCGCGCTGGGCATCGGCAAGGCGGTGGGCGCCACCAACACCATCATCCCCGAGGAGTTCACCCGGGGGGGGCCTGTCCCCCTCTCGCACGTGGTGGACATCCTCGCCGGCTCGGTCATCAAGCGGCTGGGGTATGGCCGCCCGGATGGCATCGTCCTGCTCGCCGAGGGCCTCGCCGACTGCATCGACCCCAATGACCTGGCGAAGCACACGGAGCTGCCGCGCGACCACATGGGCAACATCCACGTGGCGGAGATCAACCTGGGCGAGGTGCTGGAGAAGGCGGTGAAGGCGCGGCTGGCCGGCCTGGGCATCAAGGCCACGCTCATCTCCAAGTACATCGGCTACGAGGTGCGCTGCGCGGACCCCATCCCGCTCGACATGGACTACACGCGCGACCTCGGCCACGCCGCGGCCCGGTACATCATCGAGGGAGGCACCGAGGCGATGGTCTCCATCGTCAACGGGCGCTTCCACCCCATCTCCTTCCAGGAGATGAAGGACCCGTCCACCGGACGGCCCCGGGTGCGGATGGTGGATGTCGAGTCGGATCGCTACCACATCGCCCGGAGCTACATGCTGCGGCTCAAGCGGCACGACTTCGACAAGCCCGAGGAGCTGGCCCGGTTCGCCGCGGCGGCCAACCTCTCGCCCGAGGCCTTCCGCGAGCAGTTCTTCCATCTGGTGAAGGACGAGCCCACCCACCCTTGAGGGCGAGTGGGCCGCGCGGCGCTGCCCGGAAGGTTTCGGCTCAGTGGCTCCGGTTCGTCCGGGGCCTGTTGGGGTTGTCGGCGCCCTTCTTCTTGTCCTGCCGCGAGATGGTGGGGACCTTGTTGCGGCCCTTGCGAGTGCGGCCCGTCGCCTCGGACGCCGCGGCTTGCATCTTCTTGGCCTTGGATTTGCGAACTCCTGACATGTGGATTTCCTCCGTTTCACCTCAAGCTGCGTACGGCACCTGACAGTGGCATTGGCCCGAGGGACGGGGAGCGCTCCCTCGCCCCGCTGCTTGGGTCAAGACCTAAGCGCGGTGCCCCGGAAAAGGTAGGGCGGTGTCGGCGAGTGGTTCCAGGTTTTACGTGTCTGCCCATGTAATGTCCGCCGTCTCCTCCGTATCTCCTACGGGAAAAGAGGAGACACCAACGATGCTGACCGTGGCGCAGGCGTTCGAGCAGTTCATGCAGAACCTGGAACTCCAGGTGGGCGAGGAGCGCGAGGCGAAGCGTCAGGAGCGGAATGTATTCGAGGCGATGTGCCGTCACTTGAGGCCTAGGGAGTCCATTCTCAGTGGCTCCTATGGTCGGAATACGGCCATCCGGCCGCTGCACGACATCGACCTCTTCCTCATCTTCACAGCGGCCGCGAGCGGTACGGGAGAGGCCGTCGGCCCCGAAGCGTTCCTCAAGCGCGTGAAGCAGGCGCTCGAGCAGGAGTTCCGCGGCAAGCAGGCAAGGTTGCAAAATCGCTCGGTCAACATCGAGTTCAGCGGGACGGGCATCGGCTTCGATGTTGTCCCCGCGCTGGAGGAGCCGCAGCGGCCGGGCATCTACTGGATTCCGGACGTGCGCAAGGGCGAGTGGATCCAGAGCAATCCGCGCAAGCACATCGAGGCCTGCGACGCGGCGAACGCCAGGGCTGCGCAGCGGCTCAAGCCGCTCACCAAGGCCATCAAGCGCTGGAACCAGCTCCAGGGCAAACCCGTGCCGTCGTTCCTTCTGGAGGTGATGGCCTACACGGGTATCGACTCGTTCCAACCCGATGGCCGCCTGTCCGTCTACGCGCAGGGCATGGCCCACCTGTACCAGTTCCTGAGCGAGCACATCATGGAGCAATGGCCGGAGCCGGCGGGGCTCGGGCCTCCAGTCAATGGTGGGGTGGGCCAGGCGAATCTTCTGCAAGGGCAACAGCGGCTGTCAGGAGCCTCGCGCAATGCCACCCGGGCCCTGGAGTTGGAGCGGGTGGGCGACATGGCCGGAGCGAACGCGCTCTGGCGCGAGCTGCTCGGAACGGACTACCCGGTACGGTAGGAAACCATGCCTGGACCGCGCATATTGACCATCGAGCTGGGCCGCGTGGAGAGACCCAATAAGCCCTCCGCGTTCGATGGGAGGCCGCAGCTGTACTCCGCGCGAGGCCCGCATGGGACGCAGGGAGTGGCCGAGCTCCGGTGGGATGAGGTGGAGAAGCTGCGTGCGGAGTTCTTGCAAGCGGCGCCAACGTCAGCCGCACGGCGGCAGATGGGTGATCTGCTGCGCCGGTTCCTTGAGGACGTGCTGAAAGAGTTGGAAGGCTGGGGCAATTACGAAAACGCCTTACTCGAAGCCGAGGTGAAGAAAACGCCCATCCGGTTGCGCTTTCGCTTCAGCGCCAGGGAGCTATTCAGTCTGCCGTGGGCGCTGACCACACTCCGCAATGGCCGAAGCCTTGGCTCCATCATGCCGTACCCCGTGCATTTGGAACTGGCCCGCAGCACCCAGGCGCCCCTGGCCTCGCCCAGCCCTGGCCGGGTGCTATTCGCATGGTCCGACGCGGCGGATGATGTTTCGGAGGATCTCCACCTCGCCGCCCTCCAAAAGGCATGCCCGGACTTCAATCGGGATCTGGACGTACTAGGGGGCGTGAACCTGGACTCCCTTCGGAACACGCTGGAAATGGCACGCCAGGACGGAAGGCCCTTTCGCATCCTCCACATCCTGTGTCACGGAGGCCCGGTTGCTGGAGGAACTTTTGGACTCTTCTGGACGGACCCACACCGGCCGCAGAGAGCCATGCCCGTGGACGGAGACCGCCTTTGCGACGTGCTCGGCCCCTATCAGGGTGAACTACAGGCGGTTGTGCTGAGCGCATGTCACGGAAGCAACCCGGGTCAGGTGGGGAGCATGTTCGGAGGTGTGGCCCATGACCTCAATGGCCTCGGCATCCCAGCGGTTATCGCCTCGTTGATGCCTCTGACGATAAATGGGTCCATCCAGATGACAGGGGCGTTCTACGAAGCTCTCTGCCAGAAGAAACTCCCCATTGACGCGGCTTTCCAGAAAGCCCACGAGGCGCTGAGTCCCTCGTCGCTCGATTGGGCATCGCTCCAATTCTTCACGCTGACTCCACCCGCGGAGGCCCGTTCCGGAGGACGGCGCATCGTCTTCTCGCCGGCCGAGCCACTCCCTGAGCTCTCGGAGGAACTCGTTGTGTCCTACGAGGTGAACTTCAACGTGCCGCCCGCCGCCATCCTCGAAGCGTTGGAAGGACGCGCTGGGGGGGACCCGGACCTCGTCGTGCTGCGACCCCTGGGCGAGGTAGGGGATGCTCTTCCCAGGACTTCCAGGCAGTGGAGGCGCGCACTCGAGCAAGCCGACCAGCTTGTGGACGCACTGGGAACCCAGGTCTCAATGGTGCACCTCTTTGGGCGAGCCCCGTTGCCGCTCATGTTCCAACTGGGGTGGCGGCTGAGTCGGTGGAAGCTTCGCGTGTACCAGGAGGAGCGGGGACGCACCGGCAGGTGGTCCTGCGGCTACGACTCCATGCAGGAGCCTTCACCCGAGGAGAAATTCTTTCGGGAGGAGGCCTGGCCGACTCCCGAGGACTGCCGCGCGGCCGGGGGCCGTCTGGCCATGACCATCGAGGTGAACCTGTCCATCCATTCCGAGGAACTGGCGAAGTGGCTGGGGAGCGAAAAGCCTCCTGCGTTGGTGCGCCTGGTGGCGGCTCGGAGCCCCTCTCCCACTGTGGTGAGGGGCCCCGTGGACACGGCTCGGGCCGTGGACGAGTTCCGCGCCTGTCTGGACCGCATTCACGCTGAATGGCCGGACGTCCGCGAGGTGTGGCTCGCGATGGCATGCCCGGCCAGCCTGGCGGTGGCGCTGGGCAGGGCCTACAACCCGAAGACCCAGGCCACCGTCAAGCTCTTCAACTTCCGGAAGTCCGAGGGCTATGAGGAGGTCCCCTGGTCCGGAGGCGTCGGTCGCAAACCCGGGCGTCGCTCATGACCTCGCCCCGCCTCTCGCATGGCGGGACGTAATATCCGGCGTGCCCTCCGTATCCCTCGTGGGGACGGAGCGGAGACGCGGTCATGACGAGCGCCGGGGAGATTGTGGCCAGCAATTTCGAAGAGTGGCACGCGAGGTGCAAGAAGCTGCTGTTGCCTATCGCCCAGAGACTCTGCCGCGGCGCCATGGGCATCGACGCCCAGGACCTCGTGCAGGAGACCTTCTTGCGCTTCATCGAGCGCTTCGGCGGTGCGTTGGGCGAACTCGACGACGCCCGGGCGGACGGCTGGCTCATCCGCGTCATGAACAATCACTTCTATGACTTGCTTCGAGGCGTCATGGGCCGCAAGAAGGCGGAAGACGATCCGACCATCACCCGCTGGACTCTGGGGCAGGGAGCGGACTCAAACACGTACGAGCGCATCTCCCAGGAGCGCTTCGATTGGGCCATCGACAAGCTGCCCCGGCAGCAGCGGCTGACCTTCTTGCTTCGCGCCGAAGGACTCGGAAACAAGGAGATTGCCCGCGAGCTGGGCGTGACCCCCAACGCCGTGGCCAAGCGCCTGTTCGACGCTCGCCAGAAGCTCGACGAGCTGCTCAAGCCCTACCTTGATGAGGGAACCCACTGATGTCCACGCCCTGCGACTCACTCCAGGCCTTCGCGGATGGAGAACTCCCGCCCGCGGACGCCCAGGCTTTCGGCCAACACCTGGCCGGGTGTGAGCGGTGCCAGTCGGAGCTGACCCGGCTGCTGCAGCTCGAACAACTCGGCCGGCGATACCTCGAGCGGCACGGACCGGTCGATGTTCCATGGCACGCCATCCCCCGGAACCGGTGGCTGGTGGTCAGTGCGGCGGTGCTCTCCACCGTGGCCGTCCTGCTGCTCATCACCCCGCGCTCATCGGGCGGGCCGACGGCGCGAGCAGTGCCCGAGCTGTGGGCAGGGCAACAGCGGACACTGGAAGCGCGTGTCACATACCCCGAGGCGGACACGTACCGCCCGATGGTCCAGTCCCTCATGGGCGCGACGAAAGCGCCTAGGGGAACCGAGGTCTCCCATGCCGTCATGGGCCAATTGGAGGAGAGGGGAGACCTGCCTCAGCTCGCTGCGGCCTACCTCGCCAGTGGCACGCCCGATACCCCGCGTGCGAAGCAACTCCTGGAGCGGATGCGGCGCGAGCGCAAGTGGGACGCGAACGTGCTCTGCGACCTGGGGGTGGCCCACTATGTGGAGGCCCAGGCCCAAGAGGATTCACGCAGGACGGGGGAACTGCGCGAAGCCCTCCGCCTGTTCAATGAGGTGCTCCGCGGATCGCCCACTCATGTCCAGGCCCGGTGGAATCGCGCCCTGGTGTACCGGGACCTGGGGCTGCCGCTGTTGGCCATGGAGGACTTCGCGGCGCTGGAGCGCACCGAGAAGGATGCGCAATGGCGGAACGAGGCCCGAGAGAAGCGGAAGCGGCTCGAGGGCGTGCAGCAGCGACAGGCCAACTGGCAGGCCGCAGACACGGCGGGATTCGAGCTCATCTCCCGAGGTGTCCCCGCGCTGCCGGAGGCACTCCGCTACGCAGACGTCCCGCTGATGCGCCGTGACTTCTATCACGCCGTCCGTGCCCGGACGTCCGCTGCGGAGGTGCGCGAGTTCCTTCCCCTCGCAGAGAGACTGGATGAGTTCGCGGGAGGCGGCACGGTGCTCCAGGAATACGTCCAGCGCATCGCCGCACGGGACTTCAACGTCCGCGCCTCGCTGGCGGCGCAATATGCCCGGCTGATGACGGGGCAGGTGGCTTCGGGCGACGAGGAGGCCTTGCTCCGGACATTCCTCGCCTCGGGCGAGGACGACATCGTCCTGGGCGCGCTCATGTATGCGGTCCCGCACCTGCCGCAATACACCCGTCAGCTCGTGGAGCGGAGCCGAAACAGCCCGGACCCCTGGTTCCGGGTGGTGGGCCTCCAGGTGGAAGCAACCCAGGAGCAGAAGCAGGAGCGCTACGACCGGGCACAGAAACTGCTCGAGGAGGCGCTCGGCCTCTGCAAGCGGGAGCAGTTGGTCTACCGGTGCATCGAGGTCGAGAACGACCTGTCCCATGTGTCCGGCTGGCTCTTCCACGTGAGCGAGGCCGAGCGGCACGCGCGCGCTGGGCTCGCCATGGCGCGGCGGGCCCAATGGGACCAGGAGCGGATGCTGTTGCAGACGCTTGGGAACGCCATGCGCGTGGCGGCGGACGTCACACTGGGCCGCGCCTACTTCGGTGAGGCCCTCCTCATGTCCGAGGGCGACCGGAAGAGTCTGCGGAACATCCATCAGAACCTCGCCCACCTGGCCATTCAGGCCTTGGCGTTGGATGAGGCACGGGCCGAATTGGACCGGGCCATGGACGTCGGGCTACCGCTCACACAGCATGGCATCGCGGCGCTGGTGGATGTGGCGCGGACGCGCCGCTCCCCCCGGGACGCGCAAGCCGTGGAGCAGGCGCTCGCGCTGGAGCCCGGCAACACTCCGGGGCAGCGTGCCTATACGAAGTTCCTTCGGGGGCGTTTCCTGGTGGAGGTGGACCCCGTCAGGGGACGCGTGCTGCTGGAGGAGGCCATCCACGAGGCGGAGTCCGCGGCCCCGGAGGACGTCACGGCAAGGCATGCACGTGCGTACAGCTACACGTCCCTCATCTTCGCCGACGCCGCGAAGAGCGACTTCGCCGCGGCCCTGGGTCGCTTCGGCACGGAGCTGGGCCTGGCCACCACGGGCCGATGCGTTCTCGCACTCACCGAGGACACGGAGCGCAGCCTGCTGGTGGCGCGGGGAGCGGAGGGGCAACTGGTCAGACGGTACACCCCTGAGCGGAGTGCACGGTTCGACTCCGCGAGCCTCGCGGACGTGGTGCCCCCGGACATGGTGGACGCTCTTCGTCCCTGTGCCTCCGTGGACGTCCTGGCCCGGCCTCCCTTGCAGGGGCGAGCGGGGCTCCTTCCGCCCGAACTCGCCTGGCGCTACGTGACGCGAGCCATCTCGCCCCAACCACCACACGGACGAGGCATGCACCTCGTGGTGAGCGAGGTGCGGTACGACGAGCAGCACAATGACCGCGTCCTGACGTGGTCGCCCTCCATCACGCCGGGAGCGGCACTCCGGACTCTTCGGGAACTGGATGCCACCCCGAACCGCGTGCTGGCGGCCATGTCGGAGGCGACGGACATCGACCTGGCGACCCATGGGAAGATCGACCCAGGCTCGAACACGGCCTATCTGCTGCTGGCCCCAGGTCCGGACGGAAACGATGCGCTGTACGAGAACCGCATCCGGGGGCAACGGCTCTCGGGCGCTCCACTCGTCGTCCTTGCCGCCTGTGAGGCTGCGCGGGGAACCTCGGCCCTGCATGAGCACGGCAGCCTGCCGAATGCATTCCTCGCCGCAGGAGCGCGCACGGTGCTCGCGGCGACGCTGCCAATCCCGAACGATGACGCGTCGGCCTTCTTCGCTGCCGTGCGCGAACGTACCCGTGGGGGCGTTCCTGCCAGCGTGGCCGCTCGCGACGAACGCATGAAGTGGTTGAGCGGCGGGAAGGACGCCGAGTGGGTCAACGGCGTCCTCGTCTTCGAGTGAAGAACGGCTGCCGCATCACGCGCAGCCTCAATGGAGCAGGGAGGGCAAATGCAGGGTGAGTCGCTGGAGACGCAGGACTTCTCGACGTGGGATGGCACGCCGTTCTTTGAGGGGCAGCCCGAGGAGGGACGGCACGTCTACATCGTCAAGTCACGGGCGGACGGGAGTTTCACCGCCTATGGGGCGCTGGATGATCAGCAGCAGGTCATCTTCGTGGTCAAGGGAACGTTCGCGCAGCTCGACGACTTCCTGGCGCAGATGAAGAAAGAGGGGGTCCGGGTGACGCACGGCCTGCCGCCTTTCGACACCAACACGGGGGGAGATAAGGCGAGCGGCACCAGCCGTCCTGGCCTCATGGTGGAAGACAAGGCGGGCGACACCCGCCAACCTGTACCTACGGAAGACAAGGCGAGCGGCACCAGGGGCTCTGGCGCCAAGGGAAACCGCGGAGGCAAGAAGTGACACTTCAACTGTTGCTCGCTCGGGCTGGGGATGGGCTCCCCGTCATCGAGACGCCCCTGCCGACGGAGTCCCTGTTGGGGGCGCCGCTTCCTGCGCCCCTGCCGAAACCCACCCACCTGTACAACATGTCCGCCGAGCCCGACTCGCTGCGAGAACAGCGCTGGGCGCTCGTGGTTCCCGACACCGAACGAGGCCTGCGCCTCGAGCGCATCCTGTCGCCGCTGTGCGAGCGCCGTGCGGAGGAGCAGGGACAGAAGGTGGATGTCTTCCGCGCTCAGCCGGGGATGGCTACGGGCAAGGCTCGCGAGTTCGTGGACGAGGTGATGTACCCTACGTCCCAGTCCTCAAGGGAGCACTCTCGCTACGTCCTGCTCGCTGGGACGCCGGAAGACCTCTCGATGGAATTACAGGAGGAACTGACGGGAGATGGCTCCTGCTTCGTGGGACGCCTGCCCTTCGAGCGGGAGGATGACTACGCGGCATATGTCGCGAAGGTGGTGGCCCGAGAGCGGGATGCGGCGCGCCCTCGGAAGGCCCGGGCCGTGTTCCTGACCGCACAGGACATGTCGCCCCAAGTGCGGAGCGGGCATCAGTTCGTCACCAGCCCGGTGGCTCGACGTTGCTCGGAGGCGCGAGAGAGGGGCTTCTTTCCGGCGAGCGGTGTGGTTGCGGAGGAACTGCCAGCAGGCGGCAAGGGGCGGTTGTTGGAACTGGCTAGTTCCCCGGAGCCTGGCCTGCTCTTCACATTGAGCCATGGCGTCGGGGGGCGGTTCTCGGGTTGGGCGAACTCGGGAGAACAGCGGCGGGAGCAGGGAAACATGTGGCTTGGCGCCTGGACCGAACTGACCGCTGAAGATGTCTGCCAGCGGGCGTTCCTTCCGGGAGGCATCTGGTTCTACTTTGCCTGCTTCGGCGCGGGTACGCCGGCACGGAGCGTGTACCAGCCCTGGATGGAGCGACTCGTGCAGTCAGGCATGATGTCCAAGCAGCAACTGGAGGGGATCGAGCGCTCCCGGCCGCTGGATGCGCGGTCCTTCATCGCAGCGTTGCCTCAGGCGGCGCTGGCCAACCCCGATGGGCCGCTCGCCGTCATCGGTCACCTGGACTTGGCTTGGATCTGCTCCTTTCACGATCCCCGGACCGGGCAGACGCATGCCAACCGGCTGGAAGATGTGCTCACGAGCTTGGTGGAGGGCTACCGAGCGGGACTGGCGCTCCACTCCCTGTCACGTTTCGCCGCGAAAGCGGACCGGGAGTTGCGGAAGCAGTATCAAGCGGATGCGGTGGCCGAGTCCTCCAGCCGTCCCCCGGCTACCAATGTGGGGGAGCGGGCCTACCTGTGGATGGAGCGGCACGACGTCATGAACTACACGCTGTTGGGGGACCCGGCGGTGCGGCTGGTGGACCGGCCCTCGCGCTGAGCCGCCGGAAGGGGAGGGCGGTGCACGTAATAAGCGCCGCGCCATTCGTAATCCATATGCCATGACACTTCCCCTTCCCAGCTACTTCACTGACTTTCTCAAGGACATCCGCCCGACGCCGGCCCAGCGTGCCGACATGATCAACGGGCACTCCAAGCTCAAGGAACGCCTGGAGTCGGACACGGAACTCAAGACAGGGTTCGTTGGCATGTTCCTGCAGGGCAGCTACAAGCGCCGCACGGCGGTCCGGCCCAAGGACGGCAAGCGAGCGGATGTCGACCTCATCGTCGTCACCCGCATGAAGGAGTCCGAGTTCAAGCCCGCCCAGGCCATGGCCTGCTTCAAACCTTTTCTGGAGAAGCACTACAAGGGCAAGTACCGCCAGCAGGGCCGCTCCTTCGGCATTGAGATGTCCAACGTGGAGATGGACCTCGTCATCACCGCCGCGCCGGTGGAAGCCGAGGCCGGTGTCTACAGTTCCCTCTCCGAGAGCGTGGACGACCTCCGTCTCGACGAGGACGAGACGCAACCGCTCGTGAAGACGGCCTCGGACGGCACCCCGCTGTGGAAGACGGAGCCGTTGCGGATTCCGGACCGGGAGCTAGGCACGTGGCAGGACACCCACCCGCTGGTGCAGCTGAGCTGGACCAGCCAGAAGAACGCTCGGTGCTCGGGGCACTACGTCAACGTCGTGAAGGCCCTCAAGTGGTGGCGGCTCGTCCATGCCAGTGAGCTGCCGGACCGGCCCAAGAGCTACCCGCTGGAGCACCTCATTGGCGACTGCTGCCCGGACGGCATCTCCTTTGTAGCCGAGGGCGTGGTCCGGACCCTGGAGCAGTTCAGCCAGCGCTACGCCTTCCATGCCGCCTGCAACCAAGTCCCCTACTCACCGGACCGGGGCGTGGACCAGAACGTCATGGCGCGCATCGACGGTAAGGACTTCGCGAAGTTCCATGGGCAGGTGGTGGCCGCCGCGAAGACGGCGCGCAAGGCCTTCGAGGCACCGGATGCGCAGACCGCCGCGCCGCTGTGGCGCGAGCTCTTCGGCGACAAGTTCCCCCGGGCACCAGACTCTGGGGGCGGCTCGTCCACGAAGGGGGGCTTCACGTCGCACCAGGGAGGGCCGGGAGTCGTGGGCAGCGGCAGGTTCGCATGAGCGACGCTCCCGCGCTGACGGACGAACTCCGCCTGGGCCGCCGCGCCCTGGATGGGGCGGCCGGGGTGGAACTGCTCGATGAGGTGTCCTGGGACCCGGAGGAGCATTGCTGGGTCCTTCCCCTTCGCCTGCGTGCGGACACCTCGGGGAGTGCCATCCCTGAGTGGACGGACTGGTACGTGCTCATCGACGAGCACTACCCGTGGGGACGAATCGACTTCCTGCCCTCCAAGAAGGGTGGGCTCGAGGACACGTACCCGCACCAGCGCCTGAACCGGCCAGGGCCGGTGGCTCGACCGTGGCGGGAAGGGCGGCTGTGTCTCCAGACAGGATTGGCGGCGCTCGGGCTGCGGGTGCGTGCGGAGGAGCCACGCAGTCCGGAGGCGCGGCTTACTTGGCACGTCGAGGGCGCACGGGAGTGGCTCGAAACCGCGGCCCGGGGCCTGCTTCTCTCCCCCGGTCATGCTTTCGAGCTGCCCGACCTGCCCACGTATGGAAACCAGCAGGTGGTCTTCCGGGAGAGGGGTGAGGATCTCGGTACCTGGATGGGGAGCCCGGAACGCAGGGGATGGGTGGAACTGCTCCCTGTGCCTGGAAACCCACGGCTGCTCGCCGCGAATGCGTTCTCATCGCTCGACGGTCGTCGAGTGTTCTCGCCTGCTTGGGGAGACCTGCTCCGCTCGGTGCCTCGTCAGAGACGCTTCCGTGTGCCGTGGATGCGGTGTGACTCGCTGCCCATCTTGCCTCCCTACGCGCCTCCCACGTCCTGGCCTGAGTTGGAGGAGGCGCTTCGGTCCCGGGGACTGGACCTGCGCAAGGAGCTTCAAGCCTTCGCCTCGCGGCTCCGCGATGGTGAGCGCCACCTGTGTCTCATCGGCTTTCCCATTCCGGAGAAGGTGGGCGGACCGGACGTGCGCATGCACTGGTGGGCGCTTCGGCTGCCAATCTTCGCCCATGGCGACAATGCTCCGCGCGGCTATCGCCGTGACGAACGGTCGTACTGGCGGCACGACGAGGTCCATCTGTTCGAGCGGTCACTTGCGCTCGAGTGGCTCCGCACCGACAACTGGGCCCCCGAGGAGCTGCGCAGCCGGGGTGCACTGCCGGAGCCGCTGCGAAGCTCCTGGGTGTTGCTGCTCGGAGCGGGGGCACTGGGCTCCGCCATGGCGGAGCTGCTCGTTCGCGGTGGGGTCTCCCGCCTGGTCATCTTGGATGGGGATGTCCTCGAAGCGGGGAACCTCGTCCGCCACACGCTTGAGCTGACGGACGTTCGGCATTCCAAGGCCGACGCGCTCGCGCGCCGCCTGCGCAGCCTCAACCCGGACCTGCAGGTGCATGCCTTCCGGAAGAACCTGAATGAGCAAACGGCTCGGAGCACCTGGCTCGTCTCCCGATGCGACATCATCCTGGACTGTACCGCTTCGGACGAGGTTCTCGAGACGCTGAGCCGGCTCACCTGGGAAGGGGACCGCTTGTTCTTTTCCACCTCCTTTGGCGCGGGTGCGCGGCGCCTGCTGTGCTTCAGCGCCACGAGCCCCTCCTTCCCGTGGGGTGAGTTCTGGAAGCAGGCCGAGTCGTGGCTCCAGCAGGAGTATGAGGAACTCAGGCGCACCGAGCTGCCCAGGGAGGGACTCGGGTGCTGGCATCCCGTCTTCCCAGCTCGGGCGGATGACGTGGCATTGGCCGGCGCTGTCGCGGTGAAGGCGCTGGTGCGGGCCACGGTGGCACGCCCTGCCGCGCGCCTCGACGTCTACGAGCGCGAGGAACACGCTGACTGCTTCCGCGGAGTAAGCCATGTGTCCCCTGTTCAAGCGCATGCCAGACCTTGAGTTCCGTTCCGCGGATGACCGCTTCCGGGTGCACGTGCCCGGAGCCACCCTCCGGCGACTCCTTCATCTGTGTCGCTCCTCGGGCACGCGGGAGACGGGAGGCATCCTCGTCGGCGGGTACTCCGCCACGCTCGACTGTGCCCGAGTGCGTGCCGCTTCCGGCCCCCCCACGGACTCGGTTCGAGGGCCAAGCTGGTTCCAGCGTGGAACGAAGGGCCTCCAGGTTTGGCTCAAGCGCCGGTGGGCCTCACGTGGCGAGCATTATCTGGGCGAGTGGCATTTCCACCCCTATGCCTCTCCGGCACCGAGCGATACGGACCTCAAGCAACTCGGGCGCATTGCACGCACTGAGGATTACCGCTGCCCTGAGCCCATCCTGCTCATCGTGGGAGGAGACCCCGCTGGGAAGTGGTTGATCAGTGCCCATGTTGTTCCCAGCGGTCAGACAGCCATCCCGCTCCAGCGGCTACCCTGCTGAGCTAGACCTTGTCACGCGTAACCACTGAGCCATGACGAATAGGAAATCGTTACAACGCGCAATGGCTTGCCCGGACATCTGGACCACTATGTTTCACCGCAGTGAGGCTACTGGTACTGCGGTACTCCGCTGCCTGGCGGATGCGGCGCTGGCGCCACTCAAGCAGTAGCAGGCCAAGCTGGAGGGAGAAGGCCAACAAGGGCGGGTATGATTGGTTGCTCTTCAGCCAAACAGGCCCAGGCGGTTCATCTCGGAGGGCTTGGGCAGCCCCATTACCTGGAGCAGCGTGGGGGCGATGTCCGCGAGGATGCCGGGGCGCAGCTTCTGCCCCCGGAAGTCCGGGTGGATGAGGTGGAAGGGCACCGGGTTGAGCGTGTGCGCCGTGTGCGGCTCCCCGGTGGTGGGGTCCCTCATCTGCTCGCAGTTGCCGTGGTCCGCCGAGATGGCCATGGCCCAGCCGTTCCGGGCGCACGCCTGCCCGAGCTGGCCGAGGCACTCGTCCACCGTGGTCACGGCCCTCATCGCGGGCTCCAGCAGGCCCGTGTGGCCCACCATGTCCGGGTTGGCGAAGTTCACCAGCGCGAAGTCGTAGGCCCCCGAGTCGATGCGCCGCACCAGCTCCAGCGTCACCTCGCGCGCGCTCATCTCCGGCTTGAGGTCGTACGTCTTCACGTCGCGTGGCGAGGGCACCAGGTGCCTGTCCTCGCCCGCGTACACCACCTCGCGGCCTCCGTTGAAGAAGAAGGTGACGTGCGCGTACTTCTCCGTCTCCGCGGTGCGGAACTGGCGCCAGCCGGCGTGGGCGATGGCCTCGGGGAAGATTTCACTCGGCTGGTCGGGCGCGAAGGCCACCGGGAGCTTGTAGGTCTCGTCGTACTGGGTCAGGCACACGTAGCGGCCCACGTGCAGGCCCCCGCGTTCGAACTCCTTGAAGTCGTCGAAGGCGATGGCGTGCGTCAGCTCCCGGGCCCGGTCCGCGCGGAAGTTGAAGAACATCACCACGTCGCCGTCGCGGATGCGGCCCACTGGGGTGCCATCCCCATGGGAGATGACGGTGGGCTTGATGAACTCGTCCGTCACCTTCTCCGCGTAGGAGGCGCGGATGGCGGAGAGCGCATCGGGGGCCTTGGGCCCCTCTCCGTGGACGATGGCCTCGTAGGCGAGCTTCACCCGATCCCACCGCTTGTCCCGGTCCATGCCGTAGTAGCGCCCGCCGAGGGTGGCGATCTTCCCGGTGTTCGTCTCGCGGAGGAACTGCTCCAGCTCCTCCACGTAGCCGAGCCCGCTCTGGGGCGGGGTGTCGCGCCCGTCGGTGAAGGCGTGGACATAGACATGGGCCACCCCGCGCTCGTGCGCCGCCTTGAGGAGGCAATAGAGGTGGTCCATCGACGAGTGCACACCGCCGGGGGACACCAGCCCGAGCAGGTGGAAGGCCTTGCCCTCGGCCTTGGCCTTGTCGAGCGCGGCGCGGATGACGGGGTTGGCGGCGAGCTCTCCGGACTCACAGGCGCGGTTGATGCGCACCAGGTCCTGGTAGACGATCCGCCCGGCGCCGATGTTGGTGTGGCCCACCTCGGAGTTGCCCATCTGCCCCTCGGGGAGGCCTACGGCCAGCCCGGCCGTCTGGAGCTCCGTATAGGGGGTGCCGTGGGTGAGCTTGTCGAGGTGTGGCGTACCGGCGAGGGCGATGGCGTTGTCGTCGCGTGCCGCGCGGACACCCCAGCCGTCGAGGATGCAGAGCAGGACCTTGTGGGCGGGCTTCATGCCGGAAACCTAAGGTCGGTTCCCAGGAGAGGAGGGGGCAAGGGCCGCTCGGCTGGTGGGCGCTCACTCGCGCCGAGCGCGCGTCTTGTAGGTGAGCACGGGGGCGAGCGTCGCCACCACCCGGATGAGCCCGGCATCCACCAGGTCTCCCACCACGCGGTCGATGGCCTTGTACGCGGGAGGTGCCTCCTCGAAGAGGAGGTCGCGGTCCTCGCAGACGACGTGGCTCTTGAAGGAGGTGCGGGTGAGGGCCTCGGGGGTGAAGCGCTCGCGCATGCGCTCGCGGGCACTGGTGCGGGTCCACTTGCGACCGGCCCCGTGCGCCAGGCTGTGGGCATGGGCCGCGCCGTCTCCCAGGGGCAGCACCAGGTAGCTCAGCGAGCCGCGGCTGCCGGGAATCACCACCGGCCCCTGGTCCGAGGGCGCCGCGCCCTTGCGGTGCAGCCAGCACGTGTGCCCGTCGAAGTCCTTGGGGGTGACGCTGTTGTGGCAGACGTCGAGCACCCGCCGGCCCGTCGCCCCCAGGCCCTGCATCATCCGGGTGGCGATGGTGGCGCGGTTGGCCCTCGCCCAGGCCACGGCGTGGTCATGCCGCGTGAGGTAGCGCTTCGCCTCGTCCGTGTCCTCGGTGAGCCCGCCCGTGCCATGCCGATCCACGTGCGCTCGGAGGATGGCCTCGCCCAGTCCACGCGAGCCCGAGTGGACGAGCAGCAGCAGCCGTCCCGTGTCCAGCTCCAGCGCGTTGAAGGCTTTCGCGTCGTGCACCGTGTCCACCCGCTGCACCTCGGCGAAGTGGTTGCCGCCCCCCACCGTGCCGAGCGACGCCTCGAAGCCGCAGGGCTTCACGCCCAGCGAGGCGAGCATCGCGTCCGTGTCGCCCTCCCACGGTCCCTCCAGGTCCAGCCGCGCCGCCCAGCGCTCCGGCTTCGCCTTGCGCGTGGACAGCTCCAGCTCCCACAGCCCCATCCCACAGCCGATGTCGTTGCCCACCAGGAAGGGATAGAAGAGGCCCTCGGAGGCGAACGCGGCGCCCACGGGCGCGCCCTTGCCCGGGTGCAGGTCTGGTAGCCCCACCGCGGAACGCATGCCGGGAAGTCGCGAGGCGGCCTCGAGCTGGCGGATGGCTTCACCCTCCACCCACGACTGGGGCGAGGCGATGACACGGACGTGGGGAGCGGGCGAGTTCATGCCCCCTCGGACGCGCGCCGTGTCCGCCGCCTGACGGGGCCTGTCCGGGCCGCCTGGCCGCCTACTTGTGGTAGGGCTCGCCCTTGAGAATCGTGAAGGCGCGGTAGAGCTGCTCCACCAGCACCACCCGCGCCAGCCGGTGCGGCAGCGTCATCTTCGACAGGGACAGGGTGAGGTCCGCGGCCTGTCGCACCCGCTCGTCCAGCCCCTCGTCCCCGCCGATGATGAGCAGCAGGTCCTTCGAGCCGTCCCGGGCCTTGCCCACGTAGCGGCTGAACTCCACCGAGTCCAGGAGCTTGCCCCGCTCGTCCAGCGCCACCAGCAGGTCCTGCGGCTTGCGGCGCGAGAGGATGGCCTCGGCCTCGACGGCCTTGGCGTCCACGGCCTTGCCCTTCTTCCCACCCGCCTCGGGCAATTCAATCAGCTCGAAGCGGGTGTAGTGGCCCAGCCGGGAGGCGTACTCCTGGACCGCGGGCTCGTAGAGGCCCGAGCGGTCCTTGCCGATGGAGAGGACCCGGACCTTCAGGCCACCTTCTCCCGCGGCGCGTCGGCCCAGAGGCCCTCGAGGTCATAGTGCGAGCGCGCCTCGGTGAAGAAGAGGTGCGCCACCACCTCGCCGAAGTCCAGCAGCACCCACTGGCCCGTCTCCATGCCCTCGTGGCCGATGGGGCGCAGGCCCTCGGACTCCTTGAGTTTCGTCAGCACGTGCTCGGCCATGGCCGACACCTGCCGATCGCTCTCGCCCGAGGCCACCACGAAGTAGTCCGCGTAGGACGTCATCCCGCGCACGTCCAGCAGGACGACATCCACGGCCTTCTTGTCCGACAGCAGGTTGGCCATCTTCCGGGCCAACGCGTGGGCGCGTGGGTTCTCCGCCGGGGCTCCGGCCGCCGGTGCCCCCGGGGTGAGGGCCTTCTTCTTGGTGGTCTTCTTGCGGGCGGGCAGCTTCTTCGCGGCCGTCTTCTTCGTCGCCAGCTTCTTGCGTGCGGCAGGCGCCTTCTTCGTCGCGCTCTTCTTCGCCGTCGCCTTCTTCTTCGTCGCAGTCTTCTTCTTGGTCGCCATACGTGTCCTGGGGCGCACCCTAGCGCACCTGACCCTCGCCGTGGATGACGTACTTCTGACTCGTCAATTCTCGCAACCCCATCGGCCCGAAAGCGTGCAATCGACTGGTGGAAATCCCAATCTCCGCCCCCAGGCCCAGCTCCCCCCCGTCATTGAAGCGGGTGGAGGCGTTCCACACCACGGCGCTGGCCTGGGCCTCCCGGGTGAAGCGCCCCGCCACCGTCGCGTCCGAGGTGACGATGGCCTCGGTGTGTTCGCTTCCGTACCGGGA